>Ga0126377_10004127_pt1 | contig 10499 bp, 3 predicted proteins | sample PanSoiMetPlot_22_FD_92647 | JGI IMG/M metagenome (GOLD analysis project Ga0126377, IMG submission 92647) | Tropical forest soil microbial communities from Panama - MetaG Plot_22 | ecosystem: Environmental > Terrestrial > Soil > Tropical forest > Bulk soil | place: Panama | collected 2016-02-17 | reverse complement strand
GGCCTTTGTGTCACCGATCAGAACTTCTTCCATACGCTGCAAATCCCGAGAACACGCGGGCGACTCTTCACCGAACAGGAGGTCCGCGAGAAGCGCGACGTCGTTATCATCAACGAAGCGCTGGCCAGGAAGTATTTCCCGAATGAAGACCCGCTCGGCCAACGCATCACGCTGTGGGGAGGGCCGACCGAAATTATCGGCGTCGTCGGCGATGCGAAGCATAAGGAACTGGACAAGGAAACCGGGCCGATGGCGTATTGGCCGATGGCTCAACAGCCGGACGCTTCCATGATTTTCGCGCTACGCGCGCGCTACGACGCGGCGACGGTGGCGGCGGCCGCGCGCAAGGTGATTCAAACGCTGGACCCGCAACAATCGGTCGGCGACGTGTACACGCTCGAAAGCCTGGTGGGCGATTCGATAGCCGCACAGCGGTTCAACGCGCTGCTGTTCTCCGTCTTTGCCGTCGTCGCGTTGATCCTCTCGGCGGGCGGCATTTACGGCGTAATGTCATATGCGGTCGCGCAGCGCGCGCACGAACTCGGCGTCCGTGTGGCGTTGGGGGCCCGTTCGCGCGACGTTTTGAGCCTGGTCATCGGGCAAGGCATGAAGCTGGTCCTGGCGGGCGTGGCCTTCGGCCTGGTCGCGGCCTTCGGCCTGACGCGGCTGCTGCGGAATTTGCTCTTCGAGGTCAGCGCGACCGATCCGTCAATGTTCGTGGGCGTGGCGGCGTTGTTGGCGGCGGTGGCGCTCGTGGCCTGTTACATCCCGGCGCGGCGGGCGACGAAGGTTGATCCGATGATCGCGTTGCGATGTGAGTAGATGATCGCTCTTCTTCGTCGCCGCGGCGACGAAGAAGAGGTGAAAAAGAATTGCGTATGCCTGAATGGAAACAAGAGATCAGGGAGCGGCTAACGCCCTTGAAGCTTGAGCCGACGCGCGAGACCGAGATCGTCGAGGAACTCACGCAGCATCTGGAAGATCGCTATGCGGAGTCGCTCGCCAGCGGCTTGAGGCCGGAAGAGGCCTACCGCGCGATGCTCGCGGAGCTAAGCGACGAATCGCTCGCGCATGAGATGAGGCGGGTGGAACGCCCGACGCCGCAGGAGCCCGCCGTTCTGGGCGCGGGGGGGAGGAGCAATATGTTCGGAGACCTTTGGCAGGACCTACGCTATGGCGCGCGGATGCTGCGGAAAAGCCCCGCCTTTACCGCCGCGGTTGTGATCACGCTCAGCCTGGGCATCGGGGCCAACACGGCGATCTTCAGCGTGGTCAATACGGTTCTGTTGCAGCCTTTGCCGATCAAAGACGGGGCGCGAATCGTCGAGCTTCGCCTTCAATCCCGACAGAACGCGCTGTCAGATTTTTCCTATCCCGATTTTATCGGGTTGCGGGACCGCGCCGGTGATTCAATTGATCTGTTCGCCAGATACATGGCGGTCAGCGTCACACTGGGCGCGGCGCGCGCGATAACGCAGGGCAATGCCGAAGAGACAGGCGACGGCGAGGTGGAGCGAGTCGGCGTCATGCCCGTTTCGGGAAACTATTTCGCGGCGCTCGGAGCGACAACGGTATTGGGACGAACGCTGACCGTGGCCGACGATCAGACGCCGGGCGCTCATCCCGTCGTCGTGTTGAGCCACGGATTCTGGCAAAGGCGCTTCGGTTCCGATCCGGCTGTGGTGGGGAAAACGCTGACACTCAAATCTCGGCAATTCACTGTGGTTGGCGTCGCGGCGCCGGACTTCATTGGTACTAGTAGGCGGGCTCCAGACATGTGGGCGACCCTGACTATGCTCCCGAATCTCTGGTCGGGCAAAGACCCTCTCCTGGAACGGGATTCTTCATTGCTGCGCGTGATGGGGAAGTTGAACTCGGCTGTGTCTCGCCAACGAGCCGAGGCGAAGTTGGCCTTCACTTTCTCACAAATGTCGCAGGATCGCTCGGAGTGGTTGCGAAACAGCCGCGTCATACTCTTCTCGCCTTCACTGTTGGAGCCGGAAGAGAGGCGGATGTTGGCGAAGGTCTCCGGCGTGGCGCTGGGAGCGGTCACGCTCGTCTTGCTGATCGCCTGCGCGAACGTAACCAACCTGATGTTGGCGCGAATGGCGGCGCGCCAAAGGGACGTCGCCGTTCGTCTTGCGCTCGGCGCGAGCCGCGTCCGGATGATCCGGCAATTGTTCGCCGAAAGCCTTCTGCTGGCCGGCTTGGGAGGTATGGGCGGGCTGCTGGTTTCGCGCTGGGGGGTGGCCGCGTTGGGAGTCCCGTTGTGGGAACTGTTACCGCAAGGCGCGCATCTAGACACTCGCGTCATCGCTTACACGTCGGGACTGAGTCTTGGCGCCGCAATATCCTTTGGATTGACGCCCGCATGGCGGGCGACACGATTCGACCTCGTCCAGGCGCTGAAGCGAGAGGGCGGATTGTTCGGCCAACGCCTGGCTCGCTCCCGCCTTCGAGGCGCGCTAGTCGTTGCGCAGGTCGCGGTCTCGATGGTCCTGCTCGTCGGAGCCGGGCTGTTCGTCCGGGCGCTTCACAGGGCAATGAATTTGCATCCGGGCTTCGACATCAATAACAACTGGGTGATCGAGTTCGACCTTCGTCGTCGAGGCTACGACCAGGCGCGGGCCGCGCGATTCAACCGGGACCTTCAGGCGCGCATCGAGGCGATGCCGTCGGTGAAAGCTGTAGTGTGGGTCGGCGATGCGCCGCTCGGAGACCGCCGCAGTTTTACAGACATCGGGATCGCCGGACACAAGCCGGCGCCGGGCGAACCGAGAGTGGAATCTCAATACAACACAGTCAGCCCGAATTACTTCTCCGCTCTGAGCGTCCCTTTGCTGCGAGGGCGCGCATTCAGCGAAGAGGATGTTAACGCCGGGTCTCCCGTAGTCGTCATCAGCGAGTCGCTGGCCCGCGCTTATTGGCCGAAGGAAGACCCTCTCGGCAAACGGCTCTGGGTTCCCGCCGAAGGCTCCGCGGAGATAGTCGGCGTGGCGAAAGATTCGCTGTTGCACGCCGGCTACGCTCCCTACTTCTACCAGCCCGCCCGGCCCGGGAATCAACTCGGCTTGCGCCTGCTCGTCAAAACCGTCGCCGACTCGACCGCAATGTTCGCGGCTCTGAAAGAATCCGCGCTGGCGCTCGACTCCGAGCTCAAAGTATCGGTGAAGAGGCACGAGGCGGATGTGAAAGACAAGTTCGGGCCAATCCAATTGGGCGCCGCGCTTTCGAGTCTGTTCGGCCTACTCGCCCTGGCGCTGGCGGCGTTGGGCCTTTACGGCGTGATGGCTTACGCGGTGGAGCAACGCACGCATGAAATCGGCGTCCGGATGGCGCTCGGCGCTCACCCTGCCGACGTTTTGCGACTCGCGCTGCGACAAGGCATGACGCTCGCCGCAATCGGCGTTCTTGTCGGATTAATGGGATCCGCCGCGGCGACGCGCATCCTCAAAGCCGCTCTTTACGGGGTCAGCCCAACTGATCCGGGCGCCTTTGTCGCGATCACGCTGCTGCTGTGCGCGGTCGCATTCATAGCCTGCTACATCCCGGCGCGACGCGCGACGAAAGTCGATCCGGTGGTGTCGCTGCGCCACGAGTGATGCGCATAAATTTTCGCGAGCAATAAGCTTGAATTTCTTCGAGTAAGAGTCGATTACCTATTCCGCCGCTATGCGGCGGAGGAATCGAACATGCCTGAGTGGAAATCAGAAATCAGACATCGGTTGGCGCCTTTGAAACTTGCGCCGACGCGCGAGGTCGAGATCGTCGAAGAGATGGCGCAGCACCTGGAAGATCGCTATGTAGAACTGTTCTCTGGCGGCGCAGCGCCTGAAGAGGCCTATCGCGCGGCGCTCGCGGAGTTGAGTGAAGGCGAATTGCTTAAGCGTGAGCTGCGGCGCGTTGAGCGGCAGGCCGCGCCGGAACCCGTCGTCCTCGGAACCGATCGAAGGAGAAATATGATCGCAGACCTGTGGCAAGACCTGCGCTTCGGCGCGCGAATGTTAATGATGCGGCCCGGATTCACATTGATCGCCGTCATCACGCTGGCCCTGGGTATCGGCGCGAACACGGCGATTTTCAGCGTCGTCAACGCCGTGCTGCTCAAACCGCTGCCATACCCCGAGTCGGAACAATTGATGATGATTTACGGCGAGTTCCCGGCGCTCAACACCAGCCAGATGCGCCTCTCGCTGCCGGAATACGTCGACTTCCGACAGCAGACGCGGAGCTTCGCGGCCAGCGGGGTGATGGATAGCAGCGGCAGCGCGAATCTGGCGCCGCAGGAAGGCGGCGAGCCGGAGCGCGTCGAAAGGTCGATGTTTACGCCGGAGATGTTCGCGGTCTTGCATGTCGCGCCGTTGCTGGGTCGCGTCTTTACGCCGGAAGAGGCGCAAGAAGGGCGCGATGACGTTGTCGTGCTCAGCCACGGTTTGTGGCAGCGCCGTTTTGCTGGCAAGGCCGATGTGATTGGGCAGAAGGTCGTGATGAGTGGCCGCAGCCACACCATCATCGGCGTGATGCCACCCGGCTTCGCCTTCCCGCCAAAGGCCGAAATCTGGCAACCGCTCTGGTTTCCGAAAGGGTTCTACGACCAGCAGCGACGCGGCGCGCGCGGGCTGGAGGTGTTGGCGCGACTGAAGCCCGAAGTCAGCGCTGTCGAGGCGCAAGCGGAGTTGGATCGGCTGGGCGCGCAGCTCACCGCGCAGTATCCGCAGAATTACAGCGACAAGGACCAGCGCCGCTACCGAATGATCGTGGCGCCGCTGCTTGGAGATTACGTCGGCGAGTTGAAGCCGGCGCTGCTGTTGCTGGCTGGGGCGGTCGGCTTCGTGCTGCTGATCGCCTGCGCCAACGTGGCGAATCTGTTGTTGGCGCGCGCCGCCACGCGGCGACAGGAGATGGCCGTGCGGCTGGCTCTGGGCGCGGGACGCGGGCGTCTGTCGCGGCAGTTATTAACCGAGAGTGTTTTGTTGGCTTTTGTGGGGGGCGCGGCGGGTTTGTTGCTGGCGACGTGGGGCGCGCAGTTGTTGTTGCGCTTTGCGCCCGACAATCTGCCGCGATTAGGAGAGGTCGGGTTGGATGGCCGCGCGCTGGCGTTCACGGCGCTGGCGTCGCTCGCGACCGGCGTCATCTTCGGACTGGTTCCAGCGATTCAGGCGTCGCGGCCCGGCGTGAACGAGGCGTTGCGCGAAAGCGGGCGGACCGGCGCGGGCGCGAGCGGACAGCGTTTGCGCAACGCTTTCGTGGTCGCTGAGGTCGCGCTGGCGCTGGTATTGCTTGCCGGCGCGGGGCTGACGCTGAAAAGCTTCTGGCGGCTGCAAGCTGTGGATCCCGGCTTCAATCCCGACGGCGTGCTGACGATGCGGTTGATGCTGCCGTTCACGACGCATCCGCAAATCAGCGAGCGCGCCGCGTTTTTCCGGCAAGTGGTGGAGCGCCTACGCGCCTTGCCTGGCGTGGCGGCGGCGGGCGCGGTGTCGCGCATTCCGATGGCTCCGGGGAGCAACTCCGGCACGATGACGGGCGAGAACTCCGCCGTGGGCCCGAACGATCCTCAGGTCGAGGTTGAAACGCGCTGGGCATCGCCCGCCTATTTTCAATCGATGGGCATCGCCCTGCTTCGCGGCCGCGACTTCAATGACGCAGACGTCGAAGGGACACTGCCCGTGGCCGTCGTGGACGAAAGCTTTGCGCGCCGCTTCTATCCGAACGATGATCCGATCGGCAAGCGCATCAAACGCGGCGGCCCTCGAAGCGCAAATCCCTGGAAGACCATCATCGGAGTCGTGCGCTCAGTGCGCAACCAACGGCTGGACATCTCATCGCTGCCGCAAGCCTACTTCCCGGTTTTTCAGGAGGCTGACGCGATGTACAACCTCTCGTTCGCTGTGCGCGCGAGTGGAGTCGAGCCGCTCGGATTGACGCAGAGCGTACGCGCCGCCGTGCTGGAGGTGGATCGCAACCAACCGGTCTTCGACGTCAAGCCGCTGCGGCAAATCGTGGCCGATTCGATCGCGCTCAGGCGGCTGGCGCTGCTCTTGCTGACCGTTTTTGCGGTCGTGGCGCTCGCGCTGGCGGCGGCGGGCATTTACGGCGTGATGGCCTACTCCGTGACGCAGCGCGCGCATGAAATCGGCGTTCGGATGGCGCTGGGCGCGCGAGGGAGCGACGTGTTGAGACTGGTCGTACGGCAAGGCTTGAAGCTCGCGCTCTTCGGCGTTGCTCTCGGCCTGGTCGTGGCGCTCGCCTTAACGCGTCTGATGGAGGCGCTTTTGTTCGGCGTGAGCGCGACTGACCCGCTGACCTTCGCCGGAATCACTTTGCTGCTGCTCGTCGTGGCGCTGATGGCTTGCTGGATACCGGCGCGGCGGGCAACGAGAGTCGACCCGATGATCGCATTGCGATGTGAGTGACGCGCGATATCAGTACCGCGAGCGGTAGCGAGCGGATCTATATCAATGGGCCAACGGCCGCAACCTACGCTCGCTACCGCTCGCGGTAATTGATGATGAGGCGAACATGCCTGAGTGGAAAGACGAGATCAAAAACCGGCTGGCGGGCTTGGAACTTGAGCCGGCGCGCGAAGCCGCAATTATCGAGGAACTCACGCAGCATCTGGATGATTGCTACGTCGAGTCGTTGGCGCGTGGCGCCACGCTGGAAGAAGCCTCTCACGCGGCGCTCGCCGAATTATGTGATCAACAATTGCTGGCGCGGGAACTGCAGAGCGTGGAGCGCCCATCGCCACAAGAGCCTATCGCGCTCGGAACCAACCGAAGGACTAATATGATCGCAGACCTTTGGCAAGACCTGCGCTTTGGCGCGCGAATGTTACTCAAGACCCCCGGCTTCACCGCCATGGCAGCGCTCACGCTCGCGCTCGGCATTGGCGCGAACACGGCGATCTTCAGCGTCATCAATGCCGTCGTTTTCAGCCCTCGTCCGGTAGCCGAGCCCGAACGATTGGTCGGGCTTTACTGCAGCGACGCGCGGCATACTTATCAGGATTCGGCTTACCAGGATTATTTGATCTTTCGTGACCGGGGCGAAGTCTTCACAGGCCTCGCGGCGTATAGCCTCAGGATCTTTAAATTGGGAGGCGCGGACGAGATGGAACAGGTCATAGGGGAATTGGTCTCAGGTAATTATTTTGATTTACTCGGAGTCAAGGCTTTCATTGGCCGGACCTTTTTGCCGGAGGAAGATCGAACGCCTGGCGCGCATCCGGTGGTGGTGATCAGTCATGGTTTGTGGCGCCGCCGCTTTGGCGCTGACCCTGCGTTGATCGGCAAAACGATCACGATCAACCAACAGGCGCTGACGGTGATCGGCGTAGCGCCGCCGCAATACACGGGCATGACGCGCGTCCTGGCGACCGAGTTCTGGGCGCCGATAATGATGGCCCCGCAGTTGGAGCCGCAATCCGGCATGTCGCTGCTCAACAGTCGCGGCAATAGCTGGCTTTTTATTGTCGGGCGGCTAAAACCTGAGGCGACGTTGGAACAGGCGCGCGCGCGCTTTGATCTGATTGCCCGCCAATTGCGGGAGGCGTATCCCGAAGCATGGAGGCATAAGCGCGTTGAGTCGGGGGAAACGCTGGAAAAGTCGGTCATCGTCCTGCCCGAGAGCGAGACCAGAATTCATCCCGAAGCGCAGGCGGCGGCCTATGCCTTTATCGCGTTGGCGCTGACGATCATCAATCTTGTGATGCTGATCGCATGCATGAATCTGGCCAATTTGCTGCTGGCGCGCGCGACGGCGCGGGGCAAAGAGATAGCCGTGCGTTTGGCGCTGGGCGCGGCGCGCCGGCGCATCGTGCGGCAGCTGCTGACTGAAAGCGTGTTACTGGCGGCGCTCGGGGGCGCAATTGGCGTGTTGCTGGCGGCGTGGGCGATGAATGCTGTGGCTGCTTCGCTCCCGGCTCTGCCTCAAGGCGTCCGCATCGCAATTGATCTTCGGCTGGATTGGCGCGTGTTGCTTTACACATTGGCGTTTTCGTTCCTGGTCGGCATGTTATTCGGCCTGGCGCCTGCGCTGCAAGCATCAAGACCTAGTCTGATCTCCGCCTTGAAAGATGGAGCGGATGTCTTTGCCGGAGCCAGAAGCCAATCGCGGATGCGCAACGGGTTGATCATCGCGCAGGTTGCGTTGTCGGTTGTGTTACTAGCGGGAGCGGGGCTTGTGATGCGCAGCGTGCGAAACATCCATCCACTCAGTCTGGGCTTCGATTCGCTCAATCTGGTGGTGGCGCCGATTGAGCTGGAAGAACGCCAATACGACCGCGCTCGCAGTCACGATTTTTACCGGCGATTAGCGGAGCGCACACGCGCCTTGCCCGGCGCGCGGGCTGTGACTTACGTGGAGGTCATGCCAGGGATCGGCCAGTCGCGCGGCTCTGTTGGGATCGAGGGGTATCAACCGGGTCCTGGCGATGACATGGAGCTTGACCGGAATATCATCGGCCCGGGCTACCTGACGGCGATGAAGATTCCAATCACGCAAGGGCGTGATTTTGATGAGCGCGATCGCGACGGCGCGCCATGTGTGGCGGTCGTCAATGAGGCTTTAGCGCGGCGCTACTTCCCCGACGGACGAGCCCTCGGCAAACATTTGACGAAGTTCGGCTGGCAGCAACCCGATCAATCTTGCGAGATCGTCGGCGTCGTCCGAGACAACAAGTTTCAATCGCTGCGGAAGGAGCCTCTCCCCTGGTATGCCTTCGCTCTGATGCAATCGTCCCCGACGCGGACAACAATGCTCGTTCACTCCGATGGGCCGCCCGAACTTCTGGTTCCTGCCGTGCGTCGCGCAATTCAATCGCTCGATCAAACTATCGTGGTTACCGACGTCCTGACTTTGAACGACACCTTTGGCCCCGTGCTCTATTTCTATCGCTTGTTCGGCCTGCTCGTCGGCGGCAGCGGGCTGTTGGCCGTCTTGTTGGCGGTCATCGGCGTTTACGGCGTGGTCGCTTACGCCGTCGGCCGGCGCACGCGCGAGATCGGTATTCGAATGGCCCTGGGGGCGAACAAACAGAAAATTCTGCATCTGGTCATGCGGCAAGGGATGATCCTGGTGGGGTATGGATTGAGCGCAGGTTTGCTGTTGGCGTTAGCGCTAACGCGAGTCCTGACCAGTTCGATCTTCGAAATTCCGCTATTGAACGGCGTGAGCGCAACCGATCCGCTGACGTTCGGCTCGATCGCGTTGTCGCTGATCGTAGCGGCGCTGGTGGCCTGCTACATCCCGGCGCGCCGCGCGACAACGGTAGACCCGATGGTCGCCCTGCGCTGTGAATGAATCGATTGGAGATATCGGATTGGCGATTGCGGCGGTTCTTACGCAGTCTTTAATCCGCAATCCGCAATCCTTAATCCGCTTTCAAATATGCCTGAGTGGAAACAAGAAATCAGGGAGCGGCTGGCGAACTTGAAGCTTGCGCCGACGCGCGAGGCTGAGATTGTCGAAGAACTCTCGCAGCACTTAAACGATCGCTATGCCGAGTTGAGGGCAAATGGCGCGACCGATGAAGAAGCTTCGGGCGCCGCGCTCGCGGAGTTGAACGACGGCGAATTCCTCGAACGGGAACTGCGGCGGGTTGAGCCTCAGCCTTGTCGTGAGCCGGCAGTCCTGGGTCGAAAGAGAATGAATGTGATCGGCGATCTGTGGCAAGACTTGAGGTACGGATGGCGAATGCTGCGGAAGAATCCCGGCTTCACCATCGTGGCCGTGCTCACGCTCGCGCTCGGCGTCGGGGTCAACACGGCGATATTCACATTTTTTGATCTGGCGTTCCTGCGTCCGTTGCCGGTCAAGGAGCCTGAGACGCTGGTCAATCTCGAATACCGGGGCAGTGACGGCTACTCCTTTATTGACTACATTCACTTACGCGACCACACCCGAGTCTTCTCGGAACTGATCGCGAGCGGAAACACCAGGCTGATGTTGGGAGGCCAGACCGACTCGGAAGAGCCACAGGAGATCGCGGGAGAGGTCGTGTCGGACAACTACTTCTCCGTCCTCGGGGGCGGCGCCATCCTCGGTCGCACTTTCACGCCTGAAGAGAATCGCACGCCAGGCGAGTACCCGCTCGTGGTCTTAAGCTATGCCTTATGGCAAGGGCGTTTCGGCGCCAACCCGCAGATTCTGGGCCAAACCGTGCGGCTGAATAATAAGCCTTTCGTGGTGATCGGCGTGATGCCGTCCGGCTTTGTCGGTCTGGGCGCCCGTAGATCGCGGTTGCCCGACGTTTGGCTGCCGGTGATGATGGCCGGCGAATTGTGGCCTCAGCTTCGTGATTATTTCAACTCGCGCCAGGTTGGGGGGCTGGATCTGTTTGGCCGCCTCAAGCCGGGCCGGACAATCTCGGAGGCGCAGGCAGAGATGACGATGCTCCTCGGTCAGCTTGCCCGCGCCTACCCGGAGATTGGCTCCAAAGCTAAAGTGATCGTGACGCCATTGAGGGCGCTGATCGGGCAGATCCAATCTAAAGGCAG
>Ga0126377_10004126_pt1 | contig 10501 bp, 11 predicted proteins | sample PanSoiMetPlot_22_FD_92647 | JGI IMG/M metagenome (GOLD analysis project Ga0126377, IMG submission 92647) | Tropical forest soil microbial communities from Panama - MetaG Plot_22 | ecosystem: Environmental > Terrestrial > Soil > Tropical forest > Bulk soil | place: Panama | collected 2016-02-17 | reverse complement strand
GCTCGCCGGCCGTCAGGCGAACGGTGCCGGCCTGTTCGCTGGCGCCTCCCGATGACGCGCGGTGTAACGCAGCGGCAGCCGCCGCCATGGACTCGGCATGGGCAACGAGCTCCCGCGCCGCCGCGGTCGGCAACAGGCCGCGCTGCGAGCGGGTGAACAGCTTGAGGCCGAGCGTCGTTTCAAGGGTTTGGATTTGCCTGCCGATGGTGGGTTGCGTCGAGCCCGTCAGCCTCGCGGCCGCCGAGAAGCTCCCGGCACGAACGACCGCCAGAAACGTCCGATAGAGGCTCCAATCAGGTTCGATATCGGGCATACACAAACATATGGCAGATGAACATATCTATGCAATTCCGTTTGCAGCAATGTTCGACCAAATGCTGGCATCTCAAACAGCTCGAAAGGCCAGCCATGAGCGAGAACACGTGCACCGCGCCAACCGACACCGCGCCAATTCCCGGAATTGCGGGACCGCAGATGGTCGACATCGGAGGCCGCCGCCTTGCGGTAACTTGCACCGGTGGCGGGTCTCCATCGGTCATTCTTGAAACCGGCTTGGGCGCCGAAAGCAACGAGTGGGCGATTGTTCAGCGTGAGATGTCCGCGATCGCGCGCGTCATGCGCTATGACAGGGCCAATCGCGGCGCCAGCGACCGGGTGGCAGGTCCACGCACGGCGCTCGACATGATCGAGGACCTGCGCACGCTACTACGCGCGTCAGAGATCGAACGCCCGTATGTCCTGGTGGGACATTCGTTCGGGGGCTTGCTGGTGCGCCTCTACGCGCATCGCTACAGCGAGGAGGTGGCCGGAATCGTGCTTGTTGATGCCATGCACGAGGACCAGTTCGATGTCTTTGGACCGCTGTTTCCTCCCGCGAATCACTTCGAGTCGCCGGAATTGACGCGAATGCGGACTTTCTGGCAGGGCGGCTGGCGCTCCCCCGAGGCAACGACAGAACGAATCGATTTTATCTCGAGCATCCGGCAGGCTCGCGAGGTCGCGTCACTGGGGGACATCCCGCTGCACGTCATCATAGCGGGCGGGTTTCTGACTCAGCCGCTGGCTCCTCCTGAATTTCGCGAGCGATTGCAGGAACGGTGGGAGGCGTTGCAGAAGCAATTCCTGACGCTTTCCACGCGTGCCACCTATTCGCTGGCGCTGAGCAGCGGCCATTTTGTGCAGCGAGATGGGCCGCAGATCGTCAGTGAGGCGATCAAAGCAAGCCTGGCTGCGGCATTGCGACAGCGAACCGACCTGCCGGGAGCGTCGGCGCGCTGAATGGTGGGCCTTGGTGGTGCCCCAGTTGCCTCATACATGCGATGGCGTCAATGCGAGGCCCGTATGCTCACTCTGCTCCAGCCGGTTGTTCCGCCGGCGCCCAAGGTGCATGACAAGGATCTTCCCGGCTGGTGGGCGCTGTTCAAGTTCAACCGCAACACGCTTTCGACCCAGCCTCAGCGCGCCTTCGAGGAACCGGTCATCCGCCGATGCATCCTCGGTCTCGAGTCGCTCCTGATCAACGATCCGGACGGCGTGCGGCATGTGCTGGCGACCGCGATGGACAAATACAAGCGTCTGGTCGGCGCCGAGCGCATCCTGGGGCCGCTCGGCGGCACCGGGCTGTTCCTGGCGGCTGGCGCGCAATGGCGACGACAGCGCCGCATGCTGGCGCCGATCTTCACGCCGGCCAATGTTGGCCTGTTCCTTCCTCACTTCGTGGCCGCGGCCTCGGCACTTGCCGACAGGCTCGTCGCTTCGCAGAGCGCCAATCTGTCGCTGGCCTTTCAGGAGGCAACGCTCGATGCCGTCCTGCGGGCGCTGTTCTCGTTGCCGGACAGCGCCGAGCGCGCGCGCATCACAGCGATGGTCAGGTACTATCTGGCGGGGCCAGGTCGTCCCAATCTGTTCGACGCGTTTGCGCCCACCACCGAGTCGTTCGGCTTCGCGTTGGGCAGTCGCCGCCGTTTCCAGAAAGAATGGTCCGCCACCATCGATGCGATCGTGTCGGCGCGGCGAGAGCGACAGGGAAGGACGACGAGCGCTGATCTCCTTGACCTCCTGCTCGCTGCTCGCGATCCCGAAACCGGTGAGGCCCTTTCGCAGGTCGAAGTGCGCGATCAATGCTCGACGATGATCGTGGCCGGCTATGAAACCACGGCGCGACTCTTGTTCTGGGCCACCTATCTTCTGACCCTCGACATGACCGAGCAGGATCGGCTGCGCGCCGAGCTTGCGGCTTTCCCGCCCGAGCGCGTGAACAACCTCGACGATCTGCTCAATTGGCCGCGATTGCGCCAGGTCCTGTTCGAAGCCTTGCGACTCTATCCGCCGGCCGCGTACATCTCGCGGGAAGCGATCGCGGATGATGAGGTTGCGGGCGAGCAAGTCCGCGCTGGAACGCAGGCCTGGATCAGCCCGTGGGTGCTGCACCGTCACCGCAAACACTGGGACAATCCGACGGCATTCGCGCCTGACCGTTTCACAGGCAAGCTTTCGCCGTGGACTGGCGGCGGCGCGTTTCTGCCATTTGGCGCCGGCCCGCGCATCTGCATCGGCGCAACATTCGCGATGGCGGAAGCACACATCATGCTGGCGACATTGTTGTCGCGCTTCAGAATCACACTCGATGCCGCGCGCCCGGTGATGCCGGTCGCGAGAATTACGACGGCGCCGTCCTACGAGCCTTTGTTCCGGCTGGAGCGCGTGTGAAGATCAGCACTTCCCCGCTCAGTCGCGATCCGGCGCGCCCGGCGGAAACAGCGGGCGATAGGGCCGGGCTTCATCGACCGCGCGTGCGAACGACGGCCGTGACAGCAGGCGCTGGCGATAGGCTTTGAGCTTCGGGCAGCCGCCGCCGATCGGATGCACCCAGTCGGCGTAGAACAGCGATGGCCCTGCCGCACAATCAGCAAGACTGAAATCGCCGCAGGCCCACCTCGGGTCCTGCAGCGTTTGCTCAAGCCACCCATACGTGGTGTCGAGCAACTTGTGCGCCTCGGCGACACCATGCGGGTCGCGCGCGTCAGCCGGGCGAAGGAGATCGCCGACGATCTTCTGCATCGGCGTCATGACATAGTTGTCGAAAACGCGGTCCATGAAACGGACGCGCACCGCCGCCTTCGGATCGCTAGGCAGGAGCCGGGCCGGCCCGGGATGGCAAAGGTCGAGGTGCTCGACGATGACCGTTGCCTCCATCAGGGTCTGCTCGCCATCGCGCAGGACCGGCATGCGACGAAGCGGCCACAGGGTCACGAATTCGGCTCCGGCACCCGGGTTATCGGGTGAGAGCATTCGGAACTCAAACGGTGTCGCGCCCTCGTAGAGCGCGATCAGGACTTTCTGGCAGTAGGACGAGAACGGATGGGCGTAAAGGATGAGGCTCACACTGGGCTCCAATATCGCGGCTGGCTTTATCGGCTGGATTGTAGTCAAGTCTAGCGCGGATCACGAGCTGCCCACATTGACGCAACGAGTTGAAGCTCTGCAACATGGCCAAGACCACGACCAAGACCACCACTAAAACCATCACCATCTATGGCATCAAGAACTGTGACACGATGAAGAAGGCGCGCGCGTGGCTCGACAAGCACGACGTCGCCTATGCGTTCCACGACTACAAGTCGGAGGGCATCGATCGTGACCGGCTCGAGCGATGGGCAGGGGCGGTGGGGTGGGAGACTCTGCTCAATCGCGCCGGCACGACCTTCCGCAAGCTTCCGGAGAAGGACAAGGCCTCTGTCACGGAGAAGAAGGCGATTGCGCTGATGCTGGATCAGCCTTCCATGATCAAGCGGCCGGTGCTGGAGGTGAAGAGTAAGGTGATCGTCGGGTTCAAGCCTGAAAGCTATCAGCAGGCGGTGGGCTAGAGCGGCCGGCACAAAACACGTATTCAGTAGGTATTTAACCCTGGTGATCTGACCGGCTGCTACGCTGATCAGGTCATTATGCCATTTGAACCTTTTTGCGCGACGCGCAACTAAGCCCTGCCTAGCATCGTGTCTCGCTCGCATGAAGGGTGTTCGCGCGCCCACTAAGAGGAACATAATGACGATTCGTCTGATCAAGCTCGCTGTTCTTTATCTCGTCCTTGGCATGACCATGGGCATTGGCATGGGCATCAGCCATGATTTCCTGCTGCGGCCGGTGCATGCCCACGTCAATCTGCTCGGCTTTGCGGTGCTCGCGATCGCCGCGTTTGTGTTTTATGCCTTCCCGGATCTCGCGCGCACGCGCCTCGCCACGGCGTGGTTCTGGCTCTACAACATTGCCATGCCGGTCGGCCTCGGCGGGCTTGCCCTGATGCTGTATGGGCAGACGTGGGCGGAGCCCGCGCTGATCGTGGGACAACTGCTGATCTGGGCCTCGGGCTGCCTCTTCGCCATCATGGTGCTGTGGAACCTGCGCGCCGAGCGGACGCCGACGGCGGTCGCGGCCGCTAAAGCGTAAGTCCGGATTAGGGACCTGTGGGTGGGCGGCTCTGCATCGGCAGAGCCGCCTGTTCGCTTTGTGCACTCCAAGAGGCTGCGATGGCTCAGCCTGTCCTGCTATGTTACCGGGTGTTCGTCGTGTCCGTCATCGTGTCTTAATCAACGTGTCCGTCAATGAGTCTTGGGGGTTTACATGCAGATTGATCTCGCCAACCGCGCTGCCATCGTCACGGGCGGCAGCAAGGGGCTTGGCTTCGCCATCGCCAGCCGTTTCGCGGCCTCTGGCGCCGACGTGGTGATTGCCGCGCGCGGGCGCGAGGCGCTCGATGCCGCGGTCAAATCGATCAGCGCTGGCGCAAAGGGCCGCGTGGTCGGCGCGCAGGGCGACGTCGGCAAGCCCGACGAGGTCAAACGCATCTATGACGAGGGCATGCGCGCTTTTGGCAAGATCGACATCGTGGTCAACAACGCCGGTACCTCGCGCAACGGCGCCTTCGAGACGATCACCGACGAGGTCTGGCGCGAGGATCTCGATCAGAAGCTGTTTGCTGCGATCAGGCTCACGCGCCTGGTCTGGCCGCAAATGAAGGAGCGGCGCTGGGGCCGCGTGATCAACGTGCTCAACATCGGCGCCAAGGCGCCGCGCGCCGGCAGCGGACCGACCACGATCTCGCGCGCGGCCGGCATGGCGCTCACGAAGCTCCTGTCGATCGAAGGTGCGCCGCACAACATTCTGGTCAACGCCATGCTGGTTGGCTTCATCGAAGCGGATCAGCATGTGCAGCGCGCCGCCAAGGAAGGCATCCCGCTGGCGGACTATATCGCTCGCCGCGCCAAGGACATTCCGCTGCGCCGCATTGGCAAGGCAGAAGAGTTCGCCAACCTGGCTTGCTTCCTGGTGTCGGATCAGGCGTCCTACATCGCCGGCACCGCGATCAACGTCGACGGCGGGCATTCGCCGGTGGTGTAGGCGGTAAATTCGAGGTGTCTGCTTGCCGCACAACAGCGGCGCGAACCGGGACTGCAAATATGTTCCCGTTCAGAGCGACTGAGCGGGAACCTTTTCGCGTGACCGGCATCTAATGCGCAGCGACCGTCCGAGGAGATGGGCGATGCCGAATCAAAATGCGACCCGCGCCCCGGAACTGGACGCGCTTGCGGATGCGCAACTCGTCCAATTGGCACGGCAAAGGAATGGCGCGGCCTTTCGTACCATCATGCAGCGGAACAACCGGCGTCTCTACCGGATGGCTCGTGCCGTGGTGCTCAATGACAGTGAGGCCGAGGATGTGGTCCAGGAGGCCTATGTCCGTGCGTTCACCAGTCTCGACCAGTTCCGCGGCGATGCGAGCCTTGCCACATGGCTTTCGCGCATTGTGTTGAACGAGGCGTTGGGACGATTGCGCCGCCGTCGTCCGACGTTCGACTTGGAAGCCATTGATAACCGGTCACAATCGCAAGCTCAGATCATTCCGTTCCCGTCGGCGACACCACAGCTCGATCCCGAACGTACCATGGCTCAACGAGAGATTCAGAGGTTGGTGGAACAGGCGATCGACGAACTGCCAGAACCTTTCCGGATCGTACTGGTGGCTCGCACCATCGAGGAGATGAGCATCGAGGAAACCGCGGAACTGTTTGGGCTTCGCCCCGAAACGGTCAAGACCCGGTTGCACCGGGCGCGCGCGCTCTTGCGGGAAGCACTAAAAAAGCACGTCGATTCAGCTCTGACCGATGCATTTCCGTTCGAAGGCCAACGCTGCGAACGAATGACGAGCGCAGTGCTGCAGCAGCTCGGCCTGCCGGATTAATCGGGAACGTTTACGCCGCTGCTGCATCCAATACGCCGATATCCCGATTGCTTGTTCGGGTGGCGGGCTTACCGCCCGCTCCCAAAAACATGAGGAGTCGCGCATGAAATCGAGAAGCATTTTCATCGCAAGCGCCTGCGGCGCAGGATTGTGCGGAACCCTGATGGCATCAGCTGCCTCACCAACACTGAAAGGCCATGACGCGGCGATCGAGCGCCATGCCCAGACAATGCTGGACGAAGGTCGCAAGACGTTCCGGTACGACACCTTTGGAAGCGAGTCGTTCTGGGGGGACGCGCTGCAACTGCACAAGGCAATCGCGGGCGAAAAGAATGGAGGCGTCGGTCCTGGTGTTTCACCCAAAACCGCTGTATCGGTCGGGCTGAAGGTCGATGCCGATGTGCTCCCGAATGCATTGAAGAAGCAGATCAAAGCCGGCAAGGTCGATCTCGACGATCCCGCCACCACGCTCGCCCTCCTGAAGCTCAACGCGGTCGTTGGCGTTACGGCTTTCACGAATCCCGATGGCAGCGTGAAGTCGATGGGCATCCAGTGTGCGCTCTGCCACTCGACCGTCGACGATTCGTTTGCACCCGGCATCGGTCGCCGCCTCGACGGCTGGGCCAATCGGGACTTGAATGTCGGCGCGATCGCGTCGCTTGCTCCGAACCTCAAGCCCTTCACTGATCTCCTCGGCGTCGACGTGGATACAGTGAAGAAGGTCTTCGCCAGCTGGGGGCCTGGCCGCTTTGACGCGGAACTGGACAAGGACGGCAAAGCCTTGCGTCCGGACGGCAAGCAGGCGGGGACGCTCATTCCGCCGGCGTTCGGGCTGGCTGGCGTGAACCTGCACACCTGGACGGGCTATGGATCCGTGCCGTACTGGAACGCCTATGTTGGCGCGACGGAAATGCATGGTGCGGGCACGTTTTTCGATGCCCGCTTCAATGACAAAGATCAGTTCCCGGTGGCCGCGAAGAGCGGTGCTGGAAATACGCGCGGCACTCCGGATCGGCTGACCTCGAAACTCGCCGCGCTGCATTTCTATCAGCTCTCGATTCCGGCACCGGCCGCGCCGGCAGGATCATACGACAAAGCCGCGTTCGAACGCGGCAGGACTCTGTTCAACGGAACGGCCAAGTGTGCGACCTGTCATGTCCCGCCTCTGTTCACTGAGCCGGGGAACAACTTGCATGCACCCTCGGAGATCGGCGTTGATTCCTTCCAGGCCGATCGCTCGCCGACCCATATGTACCGAACTGCGCCGCTCGCCGGTCTTTGGACGCACCAGAAGGGCGGCTTCTACCACGATGGACGGTTCGCCGCGCTCATCGATGTCGTCAATCACTACGACGCTCATTTGAACCTCGGTCTCAGCAGCACGCAAAAGAACGATCTGGTCGAGTACTTGAAAGGAATATGAAGCAACGCGTCGCGAACCATCACGACACGGAGAAACGCAATGCTCTATGCTCTCATTGTTTTTGCCATCGCGGCCCTCGGGGGTCTCACGCTTGCCGCCGTGTATGTCCTGCAGGGACGCCTCGCGCCTTGGCCACTCTCGTTGCTGCACGCGGCGCTCGGCGCGATCGGCCTCCTCCTTCTCATTTACGCCGCGCTGACAGCAGGCCTCTCGGGTGCGGCTTTGGCTGCGTTGGTGATTCTGGCCATTGCTGCGCTCGGCGGCTTCTATCTGGCCTCGATCCATTTGCGCGGCGAGGTGGCAAGGAAGTCGATCGTCTTCATCCACGCTGGTGTGGCTGTGATCGGGTTCCTGGCGTTGCTGGGCGCCGTTCTCTCCTAGATCGCACGGGATCACGCGCAATGCGGCTCTTGGGGCATCCGATCCATCCGATGTTGGTGCACTTTCCAATCGTCCTTTGGACTGTGGCGACTGCTGCCTATGTTGCGGATGCTGCGGACACAGGCGAGGTCGCTGCCGCAGTCGCCAAGTACAGCAACGGCGCTGGCCTGATCACGGCCGTGCTTGCAATGATTGCGGGTCTGTTGGAGCTGCGGTTGATCGAAGGCCGAAGCAAGACAATGCAGGTCGCCATTTGGCACATGATGATCATGGCGACTGCCTGGTTCTGCTTTCTCCTCGCGCTGGTGCTGCCAATCTCCTCAGGACCTCGTGTCGACCAATCGACAGTACAGCATGCCGGTCTTGTCGGCGCCGTTGTTGGGCTTCTGTTGATGGGCGCGGGCGGCTGGCTTGGCGGGCGGCTCGTCTATGAATTCGGAACTGGAGTGAGTGGGCGGCCGGAGTAGCAAAGGCCTGATCCACGAAGGTGTGTGACACATCAGACGCTACGCACGCAGGGCTGGCGTCGGCTCGATACGAAGGTTTAGCGCACTATCCTTCGTTTTTGGATCTTTGCTAATAAATGACGCGTTATGGACATGCGGGGGACACAAAACCAGAAACGACACTCTATGCGCAGACTTGACTCAACTCTCTCGCTCATTCGTCGCGGTTCGTACGAGCTTCGTGTGACGAAGTTCTGCTCACAAGGGGCAGCCGAGGAACTCTGGCTTGAGCTGATTGATCATCATCGCAACCAAACCATTGACAGCTATCGCGGCCGCGATCTCGAAGACATCGCAGTAGCGGCTAGATCGCTAGGCCCAAAAATGCTGCGAGGGGCGCCGCGCTCTCTGCACGGCGGTCGCAAGTACTAAGGCACGCCGCAAGCCTTCGGCATTGCTCGCGGCGGGAGCCACATTGCTCATCGCATATCTGCGCGACCGACCGACTTGCTGACGACGGCCACCGCACTATCCGGCGCACTGTCACCGGTCCAGGCAACGTAATGATCGGGGCGGACCAGAATGAGTCGCGCCTTGTAGGCCTCGCGCTCGTCGGCATGGCTGTCGCGGATCACCGTCAACGGCACGCCTACCGACTGCGATGCCTGCTCGAACATGGCGACCGCGCGGTCCTCCGCGCCGAAGGCCAACAGCGTGAATTCGCCGCCCAGCGTCTCGAACACGTTGCGTCCGTTCGACAGCAGTCGTGGTGGCAGGTGGTGGCCGGGCCGGGCCTCGAACGTATGCGTGCCGTGCGCACTGCAGACGCTGCCCGGCGGTCCAAACACGATCGATGATCCTTCGCAGTGCGGGTCATAGGTCATTGCGCGCATGGCGGTGTCGGTGTCGGCCTTCTCAAAGGCTCGTTTGAATTCCTCGCGATTCCGATCCGGTGCGTAATGTTGGAGAAGATCCCGATCGGCCCGGATGCGCCCAAGGATGAAATCCTCAGCGGTCTCGCGGAAAACCGGTTGCCGTTCCTCGGTATAGGTTTGCAGCAGAGCGTCGCTGCCCCAGCCGTTGAGACGCGCGGCGAGCTTCCAGCCGAGATTGGAGACGTCGTCGAGCCCGTTGTTGAGTCCATAGCCACCGTAGGGCGGGTGGCTGTGGGCGGCATCACCGGCGATGAACACCCGGCCGACCTGATATTGTTTGCCGATTGCCACGGCCATGTCCCAAAATCCGACGTAGTCGAACTCGCACGCAAACTTGAAGCCGGCAGCACGCTCCATCAAGCCGTGAAAGTCATAGTTGTCCCGGGTCGTATCCTTCGGGACCGGCGCATGAAAGAAAAACCCCTCTTCGGCGTCGACCCGGCCAAAGAACCGCCAATAGCCCTTGAGCTCCGGATCCATCGCGCGATAGGTCGCGCGCGGCGGGAAGCGTTTGAGGCCTTCGTGCAGCTCGCGTGACCGGATGACCGCCAGCACCATGAGCTGGTCAAAATCCTGCCGCTCACGCTCGATGCCAACCAGCGTACGAACGGTCGAGTGGCTGCCATCACAGCCGACCGCATAGTCGGCCTCGATGACGTCACGCTCGCCTTGTTGCGAAACGAGCCCGACGCGGACGCCGGCATCATCCTGCTCAAGAGTCTCCGCCGTCCAGCCGACCCGGCTTTGAACGCTGGAAAGCTCGCCCATCCGTGTTCGCAGAACACTTTCGGTCAGATATTGCGGCAGCCGCTCGCTGTCCTGGAAATAGTAAGTGTTGACGACTTCACGAAAGGGCGGCGAATACCAGTACTCGCTGCTCAGATTGAGATAGGCCGTTACACCCCGCAGGGAAAAGCCTTTGGGCAGAACGCGCGCAGATCGTACTTTGTCGGCGATGCCCCAGCGATAGAAGTGTTCCATCGCAAGCTGCGTCAGCCCTTGGCCCTTCGGAATCCGGTGCGGTTCTGTGCGTCGCTCCACATTGATGCAGGAAATCCCACGCTGACCGAGCTCGATC
>Ga0126377_10004125_pt1 | contig 10502 bp, 11 predicted proteins | sample PanSoiMetPlot_22_FD_92647 | JGI IMG/M metagenome (GOLD analysis project Ga0126377, IMG submission 92647) | Tropical forest soil microbial communities from Panama - MetaG Plot_22 | ecosystem: Environmental > Terrestrial > Soil > Tropical forest > Bulk soil | place: Panama | collected 2016-02-17 | reverse complement strand
CCTTCGTCGCCGTCGGGGGGGTTGGCGAGCTCGAGGTCGTCGTCGACGGGTTCGGTTTCGGAGACGAGGTCGTCGTCGGCGAGCGGCTGTTCGCCGTCGTCGGTGTCGACGTCGTCGAAGGCGGCGTCGGCTTCGTCGGCCTGGTCGGGGTTGTCGGCGTCGGGGGGCTGTTGCTGCTCGGTCATCCGATGAGCTCCTGGATGTACTTGGCCCGCTGGGCACGGTTGAACTTGGACTGGTCGCCGGCCTTGAGGATCGCCCGGCGCTGGGCGGCCAGATACGACTTCGCCTTGCTCGCGCGTTTGAGGTGACTGGGGTCGACCTTGCCCCAGCCGCCGTTGCGTTTGGCGACCCGGCGTTCCTTGACCAGCGTGTCCCTCGCGGCCTTCTCGGCTCCGGTGAGGTAGTTGCGCGGATGCTTCTTCGGTTTGGCGGGTTCGCCGCGGTGCTTGTCCTGGTTGGGGGTGTACCGGAAGTGCCACCACTCCGAGGGGGCGTCCGACCATTTCTTCTGCCACCCGAACTCGGCGCCCTCCTGGTTGATCAGCTGCGCCATCCTGGGCTGCGGGACGTCGACGGTGGTCCCCCACCCGTGATTCGAGGTGCCGGGCCGGGCGGCGAGGGCGCCTTTGCCGGATTGGTAGAGGTTCCAGAAGTACTGCTGTTCTGCGAACGTGCGGTAGGCGGTGCGGCGGCTGGTGGGGCAGATCCAGACGCCGTGTTTTTTGCCGATGTGGTTTCTGAGTCGTTGCCAGCTGGCGGCGGCGTCTTTGGTGAGTCGGCCGCCGGGGATGTCGGCGAGCGTGCTGTCGGGGAGTTTGCCGTTGTCAGCCATCGCTTTGCTCGTCGAGTAGGGTGCGGCGATGCGTGCGCGCGGGGAGAGCGGCGTCGACCGCGTCGTCTATGACCGGTTCTTCGCCAACGCCACCAGCGGGGTGATGATGGATGTGGGGGCGGCCGGCCCGGATTTCCTGTCGATCGGCGCGCTGTTTCGCGACCGGGGGTGGCGGGTCATCGCGATCGAACCCAACCCCGACTTCTGCCAAGCACACCGGGCGGCCGGCCACGAGATCTACCGGTACGCCTGCGGGGACCGCGACGCCGACAACGTCGATTTCCAGGTCGTCGACTCGCACGGCGCCGCCTATGAGGGCGGGGCGGTGTCGTTCGAGGCGTTCTCGTCGCTGCAGGTCAAACCCGCCTACCGCGCGCTGGTCCCCGACCTCGACAGCCGCACCATCCAGGTCGATCTGCGCAGGCTTGACACGATCCTGGCCGAGCACGCCCCCGACATCGACCGCGTCGACATTCTCAGCGTGGATGTCGAGGGGTGGGAGCTCGAGGTGCTGGCGGGCCTTGATTTCGACCGGTACGCGCCGGTGGTAGTGATCGCCGAGAACCTGTTCGGCGACCGCGGCTACCGCCGCGCGATGGCCGACCGCGGGTATCTGCTGTGGCGGCGTGTGGCCCCCAATGACCTGTATGTCAACGCGGACCGCCTGTCGCGTACCGACCGGTTGCGCACCCTCGCCGGGGAGCGCCTGGACGGGCTGTTGCATTTCGCGACCCGTCACGGCTAGCCGACCCTGATCGGGGTTATCGCCAGCCACCGGTTGGCCCAGGTGACCGGGCCGGTGATGGTGACGTTGCCCTGCAGCTTGACGACGGTCCCGGCGGCGATGCCGGTGTCGCGGCGCACGCGGCTGCCGGCGACGTTCATGGTTCCGTTGGCGCCGAACGCGGTCAGTGGGACACCGGACACGGCGGCCGCCCCGAATTTGGGGGCGGCCCCGACGTTCCAGAACCCGGAGGTGGGGGCGGGGCTGAAACTGGCGCCGCCGGTGGTCATCCAGTCGCCGGCCAGCGGCAGCGTCAGTTGGGGGCCGGGGGTGGCGGTGTCGGTCCATTGGCTACCGACCGTGAACGTCTCCTGAGTGTTGAGCTCCGCGTACAGGGGTGGGCCGCCGAGGAACTCCCATTTGTAGGTGCCGGTGGCGGCGGCCCGGTAGCGCAGGAACCAGACGATGCCGTTGGCGGCGTCGGCGACGTAGTAGACCTCCTGGCCGTCGGCGGGGCTGCCGGGCAGGGAGGTGACCAGTGGGGGCCGGAGGGAGCTGATGCCGTCGAGTTTGGTGGCGAGGGCTTGCATGTCGCGGGGGACGTCGACGGTGTCGTCCGGGACCGGGTAGGGGAGCCCTAGGACGGGGGTGGCGCCTGAGGGTCCGGCCATCACGGGGTCCTTTCGTTGAACGCCAGTTCGCGATACGTCGGGAACATGGGGGGAAGCGACGCGTAGGTCCAGCCGGCCTGCGCGCCCTCCAACGTCATTTCTTCGTAGTCCCAGCCGGCGACTTGGCGGTAGAGCAGGACGATGCCCCCGGGTTTCTGGGCCATCAGCGCGGCGAGTACTTTGTCGGGGTCGGGGGTTTCGTCGGTGCGGGTGACGACCTCGAGGGTGTAGGGGGGGTCGGCGCCGGACGGGTCGCGCTCGCGGAAGTACACGGTTTTGTTGCCGGTGAGGAACAGGCCGGCGGCGGCGGCGAGCTGGGCGGGGGTGCCGCGGCCCTGTGATCCGAGGGCGTAGATGAACGCGCGTCGCTCGTCGGCGGTGAGGGTGGTGGGCAGGTTGCTGATTCCGACCAGTTGGGCGAGCCAGGGGAGCGCCCAGTCGGGGCACCGGTTGGGGTCGAGGAGCGTTTCGAAGGGGGCGGCGTCTTCGGGGTCGAACGCCTGCTGGAAGCGTAGGAGGGGGCGGCCGAGGGCTTCGCAGAGGTGGGCGTGCGCGTATCCGTATTGGTCGTCGTCGACGGCGATCTGGGCGGTGCGTTCTCGGAGGCGCAGGCCGATGACGGTGTGATCCGGGGGGGTGCCGATGGGGGTCATGGCAGCGGGAGAGCGGTGACGGTGATCTCGCCGGGCATGGGGAGCGGGGCGGCGCCGGGGAGGTCGACGTCGGTGGTCTGCCAGGCCCCGGGGGTGGTGCCTTCGGGGTAGCCGCGCAGCTGGACGTCGGTGACGTAGAAGACGCCGTTGGCGCGGTTGAGGAAGTCGACGGCTTCGAAGATGCGGGCTTTGGTGTCCATGGCCCAGTCGGTGGTGGCGCCGGCGCCGGGCATGAGTCCCCATTGGGCGGGGTCTAGCCAGTGGCGGACCATGTCCTCGGCGGCCTGGGCGACATCCGCCGGCAGGAATCCGGGGAAACAGACGACGGTGGCCTGCACGTCGATCATGGTGTAGGTGGCGTCGATGACGTAGTTGAGGAAGTTGACTTCGCGTTGTGAGTCCAGTGTCTGGTAGACCTGTTGGCGCAGCGCGGTGTCGGCGGGTTGCCCGTCGGCGGCGGTGATCGCGACGGTGGTGCACCTTGGGATGTTGGTGCCGCCGGCCGGGTTGTATTCGGGGGCGTCGGTGTCCCCGACCGGGTCCTCGGCGGCGGCGGGCATGTACAGGTCGATCGCGACGGCACGGCCGACCCCGGGAACCTGGGAGGCGAGGGTGGCATGGTCTTGGGGGAGGATCGGCCTGGGGGATAGGAGGGTGAGCAGCGACGTGAGCCGGTCGAGGTAGGCGTCGATGTCCTCCTCGTCGGCGCCGCCCTGCGCGGTGGACACGACCACCGAGTCGACGCCGTCGATGTCGGTGACCAGCTCCGAATCGCCGAAGCTGCCGTTGGCGGCGGCGCCGGGTTCCTGGGCGGTGACTCCGACGGTGAGTTGGCCGCCGCCTTCGGGGGCGATCAGGTCGGCGTCGGTGAGGAAGACCTGGGTGTCCCCGGAGGGGTTGGGGACCATCAGTTGCGTGAAGGCGTCGACCATCACCGGCGGGGTGTCGGCGGCGAAGGTGAAGACGGCGGTCGCGACGGCGGGCAGCGGCTGGCGCCGGGCGATGCGGTAGATCGTTTCGCCGATGGTGGCGTAGACCGCCGGGGGGACGGGGCTGGCTTGGTCGAGGACTTCGGCGGCGATTTGGGCGTCGCCTTCGATGAGCACGGTTTCGACGTTGCCGGGCCGGCTGGTCCATCCGTCGATGGTTTGTTCCATGTATTCGATGCCGATGCGGGCCAGGGCGTCGGCGTCGACGATGAGCTCGAGGTCGACGTATTCGGCCATCAGGTGGTTTCTTCCTCGCCGACGGTGGCGATGTGGACGGCGAGGGTCACTTGTTGGCCGCCGTGGGTGTCTTCGTCGGTGACCTTGATGTGCAGGCGGGCGCGGGGTTCGTAGAGGGCGACCTGCCGTTGGATTTCGGCGGTGTCGACGGGCATCTGTTGGAAGGTGGGGTCGGTGATCCCGAAGTCGGGTTGTTCGGCGCGGGTGCCGCGTTGGAAGCTGCAGAGGACGGCGACGGTGGTGGCGGCTTCTTGGTCGGTGTCCTGCTGGCAGGTCTCATAGGCGGTGCCTTGCACCCGGATCGGCCAGTTGAGGTGTGGGATGTCGTCGATGGCTAGCTCCCGGAGCTCAGCTGGGCGTAGGTGGTGGCGTCGCGGACGAGAATGCCGACGGGGGACGGGGGCCAGGCGCCGGCGGTTTTGGGGCCGTAGAAGCGGCCGGTGGCGAGGTCGAGGTACATGGCGCCGTCGACGCCGACCCCTGCGGTGGGGGGTCCGGTTCCGGCGGTGAAGGTGCTGGCGCCGGATGGTCCGGTGGGGCCTGTGGGTCCGGTCGCTCCTTGTGGCCCGGTCGCGCCTGTTGCGCCCGGGGTGCCCGCGGGCCCTGTCGGCCCGGTGGGGCCGATGGTGCCCTGGGGGCCGGTGAGACCGGTCGGACCAGTTGGCCCGGCTGGCCCTGTGGCTCCGGTGGGGCCGGGGACGGTGGACGCGGGCCCCGGCGGCCCTGTTGGGCCGGTCGGTCCGACCGTGCCTTGTGGGCCGGTGAGGCCGGTGGCGCCGGTGTCACCCTTCGCGCCTGTCGGTCCGGGGTCGCCTTGCGGTCCAGACGGCCCCGTGGGACCGGCCGGGCCGGTCGCTCCCGCCGCGCCCGGGGTTCCGGCGGGTCCCGCGTCCCCCTGCGGCCCGGTCGCCCCAGGAGCGCCCTGTGCGCCCGTAGCGCCGGTGTCGCCCTTCGGACCGGCGGGGCCGGTCGAGCCCTGCGGTCCGGTGGCGCCGGTCGCGCCGGTGGGTCCGGCTGGGCCGGCTGGTCCGGTGGGTCCTGGTGGTCCGGGTTGGCCGGGGATGAGCACCGACACGCTCATCTGCCGGTTGTTGGCGGGCATCGCGCCGGGGCCAGCCTGGTTGAACTCGACGGGGACGGTGACGTAGGTGCCGTGGTCGGTGGCCGGTGCCGTCACCGTGTAACTGCCCCAGATGTCCGGGTCGTCCTGCTGCTTGATCGCCAGCGTCTGCCCGGCCTGGAAGTTCGCGAGGTTCGTTTCGCTGCCGCCGGCGGTCTGCTTGGCGAGGTTGACCGCGGTCGCGGTCGCCCACGAGCTCGTGTTGATCCCGACGCGGCCCGACGCGGCCGACGTTGTGCTGGTGGTCCAGTTCCAGTCGCCGGTCACCACCGTCCCTCCGCCGCCGCCGCCGCCGTTGCCGCCGGTTTGGGGGTAGACGAGGAACGGGGTTCCGTCTTGGGATTGCACGATGCAGACGCGGTCGCCGACCGTGGCCTGTTCGGCGCCCCTGACCGGGCCGAGGAGCTGTTGGGCGCCGTCGACGACCGCCCACCGGTCGCCGCGGCGTTCGGTCAACACGCCCTCGAGGACCGATTGGGCGTTGCGTTGGCTACCCGGGTTTTGGCGTTGGACCTGATCGAGCGCCGGCACCGGTTTAGCCGCCCTTCCTGGCGCCGACGTGGATGTGGCCCATGTGACCGCCGTAGGCGGGTGTCCGCCAGATGATCTGGATGCGGAACCCGCGCCAGGGGAAGGTGTCGACGATGGTGCGTTTGCCGTTGCCGTAGTTCTTGCCGAACGCCTTGCCGACGGCGACGACCCCGTCGTCGAGTTTGGGGGATGGCGGGCCGACGAGGGCGTCGATGCCCTGTACGGCGATGTCGCGGGCGGCCTGCGCGCTGGTGTTGGCGGCGTGGTCTGACTGGTTGCCGGTGGTGGTCGTCGATCCGGGCCGGTAGGAGGAGACGACGGTGACCCCCTGGCCGCCGGCTTGCGCGGCGATCTGGGCGGCCTGTTCGACGATGCCTTTGGCGCCGCCGACGGTGGTGATGCGGCCGCCTTCCGCGCTGGTGGTGCCGCCGGCGCCGGTGGCCGCGGTGGCGCGCTGCCCGCGTTCGGATGTCGGTTCGAGTTTCTGTTTGCCGGGCTGCTTGACGGTGATCTCGGCCGTCGGGCTGAACCAGTCGCGTCTGACGCTGGTGATCAGCCAGCGGCCGTCGGGGGGGCCGAACCCGTCGAGCAGCATCACCGCCCCCGGCGGTGCCCCCCACCGGTCCAATGCCACGGTCAGGGTGGCTTCTGAGAGGGGGCGGCCCCAGTCGACGTCGTAGGCGAGGTCGATGAGGAACTCCGAGTCGGCGGTGATCTCGTAGCGGGGGCGGCGGCGGAACAGGGCCTCCTCGCTCATGTAGTAGACGGCTTCGCCGACGACGAAGAACCGCCAGGCGACCTCGTCGGCGAGGCGCTGGATGGCGTCCCAGCTGTTCTCGTCGGCTTCCCTCGCGAACTGGTAGCTCTTGGCGTAGGAGCCGCCTGTGTCGGCTGCGGCGTCCCCGAACGCGCCGCCGGTGTAGGAGTCGATCCATTTCTGGGCCTCTGAGGCGACCTCGTCGTAGCGGCCCGGGTACGCGGACCCTTGGGTGTTCTGGGCGACCATCCCCACGCTCATCCCGGGGTTTTTCTGGGCGATCTGGATGGCGCCGCCCTTCCCCCAGAACCCGCGCTTGAGGAAGGCGGTGACGCATTCGGGGACGTTGAGGTTGTCGATCCCCATGGGTTTGGCGGTGCTGTCGCGGACCTGCAGGACCCCTTGGCTGTCGAGGTCGTGGTGACCTTTGAGGTTCTGCATGGTCGATTCGACGATGCACGCGCAGACACAGGCCTTGGTGGGGCGCGGGTCCGCGCCGGCCTGGCTGCAGGTGTCGAGGACCTGCTGGCCGACGCGTTTTTGTTCGGGGGTGGCGGCGGCACCCTTGACGGTGAGGTTCGCGCCCGACGCGATCCCGGATCCGGAGGATTCGCCGGGCGTCGAGGGGGACGTCAAGGGCGCGTCGGTTTTCCGCAACGCGCGAGTACTGGCGCGGGGCATGGATCGCTGCGAGCTCGAGCCGGTGTCTTTTTTGTCGATGGCCTGGCGGACACTGAGGTCGGGGCAGATGAACGGGGGTTTGGTCAGCGCGATCTCCCGCAGGAGGGAGAGCACGAACTGGGCTCTGGTCACCTTGGCGCGGGATGCGCGGCGCTCCCCGTGTTTGCGGCGCAGCAGGTAGACGATGCGGTCCTCGAAGGTGAGGGTGAGTTCTTCGGTTTGGTGTTGGTAGCCGGCTTTGACGAGCCGGAAGATGGCGCCGTCGAGGTGGACTTCCATGGCGCGGCCGATGAGGTCGGGGGGGAGCATGGGTTCCCAGCCTTCGTCGACCTCGACGGGGGTGCGGGTGACCTTGACCACTCTGGGGCGCATCCGTTTGGCCCATTCGTTGAACAGCCGGGCGTTGGGGTCCCGCAGGACGATGGTCAGGGTGGAGGCGCCTTCGATGGTGCGCTCGAGCTCGATGCTGGTGACGGCGCCGCGGGCGTTGAGGTCGATGACGCGGCGGTCGGTCCAGTTGAGGATGAGGTCTTGGAGGTCGAGGGTGGGGGCGAGCCCGACGTTTTCCCATTTGGCCCATTGCTTGGCGGTCCGCCATGCCTTGGCCTGGTAGCGGTATGGGTCGCGGGTGACGACGGGGTTGGTCACCGGTTCGGGGTCCTTGTCGTCCTGCGGGCTTTCTTCTTGGACTGTTTGACGACCGGCACCCGGATCCGGGATCCGTCCTTGAGGTTCTGGTTGGCGCGCTTGACCACCGACAGGTTCAGGGTGCGGAGGTCGGTCCATTTGCACCGGCGTTTGCGGGCAATGCTCGCGGGGGTGTCGCCGCGGCGGACGGTGTACAGGGTGGTTTTGCCCTTGGTGCCCTGCCGGGCCTTCGCCCGCAGCTGGACGTAGGTTGGGGGGGTGTATTCGAGGAAGGTGAGGGTGTAGTCCTGGCGGGTGCGTGAGAAGTCGGTGGCGCGGCGGATGATGTGGTCGCCGGGGTCGACGGTTTGGAGCACCCATTCGGGGATGTCGTTGACCTCGGGGATGCCTTGGATGTCCCAGGTGGAGGGTTCGGCTTCGTCGTCGCCGGTCATGGCGGCCAGCAGCGCCCGGATCATTGGTTCCTGGGAGAGGCCGCCCTGTTCGACGCGGGGGTTGAATCCGTCGAGCATCACGCCGAGTTCGACCTGGAACGGTTCGCGGCCCTTGTAGATGGTCATGGCGACCTGCCGGGGGCGTTCGACGATGTCCCACAGGTCGCCGCCGCCGGTGACCTTGGCGCCCTGTTCGGCGAGCAGGAGGGTTTGGTCGAATTTGGCGTCGCGGTTGATGAGCCTGACCTGGCCGGTGGGGACGCCCTGGCCCATCAGCGGCGGGCCCTCTGGTCGGCGTCGGCCTGGGCGACGGCGGTCATCACCAATCGGCGGTCCAGATAGAAGTTGGCGGTGGTGCTCGCGGCGCCGGCCAAGGCACCGGCGGGCAGCTGGCGGGGGAGGGGGAGGACGCTGGCCGCGCTGGGGAGCCGGAGGATCTCGGGGCCGCGTTCGCCGACCATGGCCAGTCCGCCGTGGCTGACGACCCCGCCGTGTTGGAGGCCGGGGACGAACGGGACGCCGCCGCCTGCCGCACTTTTGATCTTGCCGGCGATCTTGCCGCCGATGTCGCCGATGGCGTTGAGGATGGCGCCGGGCAGGCGGCCGAAGAACGCGATGAGTTCCCGGAACCGGTCGGCGATGAAGTGCGCCGCTGTGGACGCGGTCTTTTTGATCTTGTCGAAGTTCTTGACGATCAGCAGGACGGCGGTCCCGAACGGGCCGGTGAGCACGGCGAGGAGGAGCGGCCAGTTGGTTTTGATCCAGTTCCAGGTGGCGTTGACGGCGTCGCGGAACCAGCCGACCTTGGTGTAGAGCAGCACGAATCCGGCGGCCAGCGCGGCGAGCCCGGCGATGACCAGGAAGATCGGCCAGGCGGCCATGGTGGTCCCGAAGAGGACGTTGGCGACGGCGGCGATCTTGGTCGCGACCGTGTAGGCGGCCCACAGCCCGACGAGGGTGCCGACGACGGTGGCGACGAGCCCGAGGTTCTTGGCCAGGAACGACAGGATCGGGACGAGCTTGGTGCCGAGGGTGGCGGTGATGTTGGTGTATTGGGCTTTGAGGATCCGTTGCCGGTTGGCCAGCGAATCCGACGTCCTTGCGAAGTCGCCTTGGGCGTCCTTTGAGTCTTTGAGGATGAGGGCGTAGGTGGCCTGGGCGCGGGCGGCGGCGTCGAGGTTGCCCTTGCCCTTGTAGAGCCCGAGGTTCATGGCCTCCTGCTTGACCCGGGCGTCACTGAGGAAGACACCGAAGCGGCGGAGGGGTTCGGTTTCGCCGGCGAGCCCGGATTGGATCGCCTGCAGCGTTTCCTCGGGGGAGGCGTTGTTGAACGACGCCATGTCCCCGCCGAGCTGGACCATGCTCTTGGACATCCGCGCGGCCTTGTCCCGCGCGAATCCCATGGGGATCAGCATGTTCCCGAACTGGGCTGCGGACGCGAGCGCCTGTTCGCGGCTGACCCCCAGCGCGGTCGCTGAGCTTTTGGACCAGTCGAGAACGGATTTGGCGCCGGGGCCGCGGAACACGACGGCGGTTTTGTTGATCTCCTCGCCGAGGTTGACGGCGTTGCGGGTGGCGTCGCTGAGGAGTTTGGTGCCGCCGTAGGCGACCGCCGCCCCCTTCACCCAGTTTTTGACGGACTGGCCCAGGGCTTTGCCGGTGTCCTTGGCCTGGGTGCTCAACCCCTCCACCGATTTGGCGGATTTGTCCATGTCGCGTTGGAAGCCCTGGGCTCCGAGGGCGCGCAACCGGACGAGGACTTCCTGGGCGGCCATCAGCGCTTGAGGGCGCGGCCGAGCTCGTTGATGATCAGGACGGCGAGCCGCTTGTCGCGTTCGGCGTGGTAGTTGGCGGCGTGCTCGAGCGCCGCGACCATCAGCGGCAGTTCGACCGGGTCGGCGCGCAGCACATGGGCGGGAGCGATGCCGAGTGCGGCGGCGTGGCCGAGCAGCCGGGTCAAGTCGCGGCGCTCGCTTCCCCCGGCTCGCCGGTGCCTCCTCCCTGCAGCCAGTCCATGACCTTGGCGGCGTGCACGTTGACGGCCAGCCAGTTTCCGTCGAACAGGGCGAGGATGACCTCGGCGGCGGTGGCGTCCTCCGGGCGGTCCAGCCCGTCGGGCAAAGGGAGCCCGAGCATGTCCAACAGGCGGCCGGTGAGCCGGACGTGCAGGTCCTCGAGGGTGCCGTCGGTGTCGGCGCCCAGGACGGTGACGACGCAGGTGG
>Ga0126377_10004124_pt1 | contig 10508 bp, 9 predicted proteins | sample PanSoiMetPlot_22_FD_92647 | JGI IMG/M metagenome (GOLD analysis project Ga0126377, IMG submission 92647) | Tropical forest soil microbial communities from Panama - MetaG Plot_22 | ecosystem: Environmental > Terrestrial > Soil > Tropical forest > Bulk soil | place: Panama | collected 2016-02-17 | reverse complement strand
GCCAATAGACAAAGAGCACGGTCACGAATGCGGTGAGCACCATCGTTGTGAGGATGTCGGGCCGCTTGATGAAGGTAAGCCAAATGTTCAAGCCGGCCTGAAAGGATGTCCCGCGGCCAAGCAGAAAGCCGTTGCCGACAATCATCACAAAGAACACACCTGCCGTAAGCGCCACGGCAATTGCGACCTGGAGCACCCTTTTGAAAAACCGAGGCATGGGCAGCTTTTTGCCAGCCACGACCAAGATCGTTGTCTCAACCATGGTGTTCCCCTTTTTTGCACGATCGCCCAAAATCTAGCCCAGCACCGCAGGAAGTTCCATCTGCCAGCCCAACTCGGCCATTCGGCAAGGTGATCAATTGCCCGGAAGGCATCGGCGATGCCCGTCGTTCGGCCTATCGCGCCGCAGGAGGCGCGTTGTGCGATCGGGGTGGCCGCGCCGGCACTGGGGGCCGTCAACGCTCACAGTATCAAACGCGACTGCTTTTTGTGGGGCGCTAAACGCCTCGGCCATGGTGCAGGAAAATCCTGCCGAGACCGGACATCGTGGGGGGCCACACAACAACCCAATCCGGCTCAGGTTGCGCGAGCCGGCATTTCCGAAGCAACGACGGCGTTCGACCTGCGTTGGCCGGCTCGCTCGACAATGCCCGTGTCGAGGTCGTGGGCCGATCGGCTCGTGGCCGCTCTGTTGGACCGACCCAGCGGTAAAGGATCGCCAACTTTAGGGAACGCCAGGGCTCGATCGGATCTCCCACCACAGGCGCTCCGCGAGCGAACCCTTCAGGTCTGCATGAGTGGCCGGAGCTCTCCAATACGTTCCCGGTCACGTCAAATTATCGGGCGCGTCGAATCCCACGCCTGGCCTAAACCTTGAGCGTGACTGCCGAAATGTCATGTGTCCCTCGTGCCTTAGGAATGCCAAAGTTCCTCATCGTTGTGGAGGCGATCGGGCACAAGACATGGAGGGAAATGCGATGCGCAGAAGCCTCGTCGGTTTGGCATTTGCACTGGCGGCAATCGTGTCGGAGCCAATTCAAGGCCATGCGGCCGTGTTTGGCGATGCACGCTCAGCAAAGCTCGAATCTTCTGTGGTCGCCGCTCAATATTGGCGTGGAGGCCCACGTTACGGGTGGCGGGGACGGCCCTATTGGCACGCGCGGCCATGGGTACGTCGACCATACTACGGTAGGATCGTTGCGGGCGTCGCCTTGGGTACACTGATCACCGTAGCCGTCATCGGCGCCGTTCCGCGCCGGCCCGCTCCCGATCTGTGCTGGTATTGGGCCGATCCCTACCGCAACAGAGGGTATTGGGATTATTGCTACTAACGCGCCACTCGCGGGTGGTTTGACCTCGGCGTAGGCTGACTTCCGGTCCCAGCTGGCAGCTCGTGCCTCGCGACCCGCGTTGGCTTGGCTACGTGCCTTGCGTAGTTTGGATGTGCGCGCCGTTGCCGTTGTAATGGCATTGAGCACCCTTGCCTTTACGCTGCTGTGGTTTTGCGGGGGAGGTGAGGATAGGATCCGACCTCGCGCGGCGGCAAAGGCGGTCGCGGCCGGCATGGGCTCGGGCGTCACAACATGTGGCACATTCGGGCGGGCCGCCGCTAGCCATGTATCTGCTGCGCTCGGCATGGCCAAACTGGTCTACGCCGGAACCACGAGCCTCTTTTTCATCTGGGTCATGCGGTGAAGGCCTTGCCTTGGCTCCTGCTCGTGCAGCCGAGCGGCAGGGTCTGGTTGCTCATGGCGATTTGCCGGCCGGCGGTCCCTCCAGGGCATTTGGATGGGTTGGACGCTGCCTCAGCGGCTCAGTCCTGTTACGGCCTACTCACCGTGACAGCGCTGAAGTTGTTGTGGGATGGAGTTGGCGGTTATCTTCGATAACGCGACCTGCTCAAGCGCGACGCGCGGTGCCCGACGCTGGCACGTAGGCCAATTGATCTGAGGTTTGCTGGAACCATCCGCTGCCGCTGGCGCTCAATCCAAACCCCGCAAGGAGACTGCCGAGGCACGCGCGAGGATTACTGATGGAGGCGTGGCATGCCGCTAGGAAATTTCGTGGATCGCTTCCGCATCGACAAGCCCAACAAGTTTCGGCTTGCCAAATGTGATCCGACGGACACTTGCGGACTGGATGTCGACAAAAAGGAAGCCAAGGCGCTGCTGGCGGAAGGCATCAACCAGTTGTCGGAGCTACAAGAGCGTCTCTACGCCCAGGATCGCTGGTCGGTGCTGATTATTTTTCAGGCGATGGATACGGCGGGCAAGGATAGCGCCATCAAGCACGTCATGTCCGGCATCAATCCTCAGGGATGCGAGGTGCATTCGTTCAAGCGACCGAGCGAGGAAGATTATGATCACGATTTCCTCTGGCGCTCATCCAAACAGCTTCCGGAACGCGGCCGGATCGGTATCTTTAATCGATCGTACTACGAAGAGGTGCTCGTGGTACGTGTCCACAAGGATGCTTTGGAGCGTGAGAAACTCCCCGCCGACCTGATTGACGACGATATCTGGAAACGGCGTTTCAAGGACATTCGGGCGCACGAGAAATATCTCGGACGCAACGGAACGCGGCTTGTCAAATTTTATCTCCATTTGTCCAAAGCGGAACAAAAGCGGCGACTGCTTGAACGCATCGACACGCCTTGCAAAAACTGGAAGTTTTCTATGGGCGACCTCATAGAGCGCCGGCTATGGGACCAATACATGGCTGCCTACGAGGACATGATCCGAAATACCAGCACACCCGAGGCTCCTTGGTACATGGTTCCGGCGGATCACAAGTGGTTTACACGGCTTGTCGTGGCGGCCGCCATCGTCAGATGTTTGCAAGACCTCCGACTTGAATTCCCTTCGCTCAACGGTGCGGCGCGCACCGAACTGAGTAAGGCGCGTCGACTTCTGCTGCACGAGAAATAGGGCCGACAACGTCCACTGCCGTCGCCAGCGTCCGCGACAGGACTGTTCGTGCGGCGTCACCTTTTTGCGTGGCACCCACGGTCGCAAGGGCAGCCCTTGGGGCTGGCGATTTCCGGCCTCCTCGGCGGCAATAGGGGCAACCTCTAGCGTGACCAGCGCAAGTGCCGCGAACGCTCGGCCATAAACTTTCGTGGCGCGCTTAACGGTGACGGGGACGCCAAGCCAAGGCATAGGCCACGTTCTAAGCGGGTGCATCTGACACGCGTGTGACGTAGAGTACTGAGCAAGTTTCGTCTGACCGCTTGCGACCAACCTCGAGTGTAAAGAGCAAGAATTTGAGGGCGCCCGATTGGTCGGCTAGCACAGCGTGGGTGATTGGTGATGGCAACCTATTCGCCTGATTTGAGTCGCGTACGTGCCTTCTTGGCGAACAGTACCTTTCTTGGCCGCCTCCCCGGTGCCGCGCTCGACACTCTTGTCGGTAAGGGTCAGATCAAAAGCTTTGCCAAAGGCGCCGTCATCTACCAACGGGGAGATCCGGGCGACAGCTTGCTGTTTGCAATCAGTGGTCGGATCAAGCTTGCCAATACCAACATAGGTGGTACGGAGGTTGTGCTCCACTACGTCGGAGAGGGTGAAATATTCGGCGAAATAGCGGCTCTCGATGGGAAGGAACGTGCGGCTGATGCCGTTGCGCTGGAGGAGTGCCAGATTTTTTTCGTCTACACGCGCGATCTTCTGCCAACGCTGACTGCGCATCCCTCAGCAATGCTGGAAGTCATGCGCAGCCTTTGCGAAAAGATTCGTGTCGCCGCGACAATCATCGAGGACAATAAATTGGAGATGCGGTGGCGCACGGCAAGGGGGCTTCTTAGGCTTGCACGCCAACATGGGCGCACGCCGGCCGGCGGTTCGCTTCAGCTCGCCATTTCACAGGAAGAACTCGGAAAATACTTGGGAGCGACTCGACCGAACGTGAATCGGCAGCTTGGGGAGCTGAAATCTGCCAAGTTGATCACGATTAGCGGAACTGCGATCACCATTCTCGATGCGGAGGGGCTCGAGGAAATCGCAGACAATCCGCCCTCGCACGATCGCGAGCTTGCGCCATAAAGGCGTACCTTCGCCACCCGGGGTGCGAGGTTTTCCGACCCCGCACCCCAAGTCCCGCACCCGGAATGCGCCCATATCGTGGAAGCTCCGGTCTCGCCCGCAGTGGGCGATGGCATGTTTACGCTATGCGGAAATCGGCACCCTGTGCTCTGGAGCACAGGATTGAATTTTTTTTTGCACCGCGTCCTCGATACACGGCGGCGAAGTCTGGCATGCCAGTCCTGGAGGGGAGGACCGGTCCCACTGCGGGCGAGACCGGCCCCCGTTGCGGCAGGACGTGCGGGGCGACCCGCCGGCAACACAATGACGATAGCCTTCTGATCTCAAATCATGCACTAAAAAAGGAGCACCGTCGCCAAAATGATCGGCCTGTGCCTTGGCTAGAGGTCCCCGACTGCATTGGCCTCACGGCCCGGGCCAAACCTCACTTTAAGCCTTCGCAAATCTGCTTGGGTCCGAGCGATGGCCCCTCGCCCGGCCCGACCAGGTCCGTTGGCAGGCGGCGGCCGTGCCTATTTCTGGGCACGGCGTGTGCCGTCGCTCACTCATAGCCCAGCCGATGCCAACCACTTTGAGCCACGCGTGCCGTTACGGACATGCGTTGTGGTCGAGGTTCTCGTCGTGCTCCTGAGGCGTTGCCGCCACCAACTGGTCAAGGGCACGCTCGAAGCCACTGCGGCTCGCCGTCGAGATGGGAAGAAACCGGCGATTGAGGCGCTGGCAGATGGCTTTGGCCATGCGGCATGCACCATGACTGACACAATCGACAGGACAGATGACGGCGTCGCAGCCTGCAATCATTTCTTCGATACGGTGCAAGCTATCCTCGATGCCGCCATCATGATGCAAGAATGCCGCGACCCGCGCCGCCGCCGTTGTGCGCAGGTGCGGAACCATTGCCGGGCGCCCTCCAAGGTAAAGGACGCGATGTGGGGTTGGTGTGCGCCTGGACTGATGATCCGAAACGGGCCTCCTACCAACGTCGTGGGTAGCAAAGCTGCGCACGGGGCGTCTTGTTGCGGAAAGGTGGCTCAGTTGCGCCTCAGCCTGGCGTGCGCGAGCCCGCGCCACGATGAGTGCGCGCTCGCACTTAGCAAACTTTTGTTGCCAACGACGAAAGCAATGATCCGGCTCGGATGCGCGGTGCCGCAGCCGCGCGGTGCCTTCGCCTTGACCTGTCAATGCCTGCGGCGATGGGCGCGCACGGGCAGCATTTCGTGCGGCGAGAGCTTCGAGCTTGGCCGTCTCGGATCGGCGCAGGCGCGTTTCCAAATCGGCGCACCTATGCTCGGCCTGCTTCAGCCGGTTGGCAAGCTGGCGGGCGCCACGGCCGTGTAGGTGCGAGAGCATATGCACTTCGCCGAATACGCGCGTCTTTAGAGTTGCGGGAATGTGTGTATGGGACATGACAGCCCAGTAACCACCGGCGATTTGGCCAGCATCGCGCAGCCGTTCCCACAATCGGCGCACGTCCTCGTCGGTTTTGCTCCGCCCCACCAAGCGAACGGCGCCGGCAAATCGCTGCTCCAACAGTTTGTTGAGCGAACGGGCAAGCGGGCAATCCTCATTGGCGGCACGCACGCAGTAGCTGTGGACGTCGTAGCTGTGCGCATTGCGATCAATCTGTAGGCGATGTTTGCGTACAGCGGTGAGGAGGTCCTGTTCGTTAAGGCAGGTGCCGATGATCGAGCATTGTAAGCAGCCGTCAATCTCCCACAGGGTAAGACGTCGTGGTCGCTCGGTCGGTAGCTGCCCGGCGGCACGGGTTGCGCACGGAAATGTCTGTCGCGATGGCGACAGCAAGGGATCTGGCATCGGTCTGTTCTCCAATGTCGCGGGTTCAAGGCCCGAGGGTCCAAGGCAAGACATGGAGATATTCTATACTAAATAAGTCAAGTTTAATGTACTGGCGATCGCTCCCGAGCGTTGGCGCGGGACGTTAATGACGCAGGAGGTGCTTCCTTCCTTTGGCGAGTGCGATATCCATGCTGCCAATTGCGCAGAAAGGTCAGCTTCCCAGCGGTTTGCTCGGCGGCTGCCGCCGATGTAAACCTCACGGTCTAGCGTGGAACAGTGGCCATGATGCACACCGATGGCCGTGCTTCGCGACTCTGGGCGCTCGTGCGAGCGATCGCGGCCGGAGATAAGACGGCTGTCAGCAAAATGCTAGCGAAGTCACCTGGGTTGGCGCGCGAGCTTGCGCTAGTGGGCGCAACCCGTCAGGTGTCGAAAGCACACTACCTGCATGAGATCGAACATTACGTCTATGCCGGCGATACTGCTCTGCATATTGCCGCAGCCGCGCATCAGGAAGACCTTGTTAGGGACCTGATCGTTCTCGGCGCCGACGTCCGCGCACGCAATCGACGTGGCGCCGAGCCCCTTCACTACGCCGCCGACGGCATGCCGGGTTCGTGCGTATGGAAGCCGCAGGCGCAGGCGGCGACTATTGCCTGCCTGGTTGCGGCTGGTGCCGACCCCAAATGCAGTGGACAAAAGCGGTGTCACGCCTTTGCACCGCGCCGTGCGTACGCGTTGCGCCGCGGCCGTACAGGCGCTCGTCGAGGCTGGCGCGGATGTGCTCGCCAAGGCCAAGAGTGGGGCAACGCCCCTGCGCCTTGCCAGCCAGAACGCGGGGCGCAGTGGTAGCGGATCAGCTGAGGCGAAGGCACAGCAGCTAGAAATACTACGCCTGTTCGGAAACATTGGCGGCAGGTGAGCGCCTCGCTTGCAAGGTCCTGGCCATTCTGGGCCTGGTCGCCGGCGCGGGGAAGCTGAAATGAGCACTGGCGGCGCAGCTCTGCGCACGCGAAAAGAACCTTCACCCCCATCGATGCAAGGAAACCGAAAGGGGCCTGCTAGCGAGCAATCGGGCGCCCGGGGTGGCCAGCCGGTACGTGCGTGGCGATGGGATTGAGCCGTTCTGGCAAGGAGCCGGCGGCTTGCCTGTGTGAGGCTTGCCGCAGCAAGCGCAGTCGGGTCTTGCCGAGTGCGGATAGGAGTTTGACCACCGACCAATGGCCCGTGCCGGCCTGGGGGGCAAACAGGTCCCGTTCAAGCGCGTCGACCTGCTGTTCGACGACGGGATCCTGCGCGGCGGCCTTCAAGGCCTTGATCGTATGATTGGGGGCGATCGGGTGAAAGCGATCGAGCCAATAAAGGAGTGCAGAATAAACCTTGCCCGCACGAGGACGCCGTGCCGCGGCCAGCAGGCGTGTGAATGCCCACAGTTCCGATGCAAGAAAAGCGTCGCAGCGCTGCCGGCAGCGGGGGACGATCGCTCGCAGTAAGCGCGCAGTCAGCCAAGGCAACGCCAGCAAGGCGCCCAGAGCAAGCAACAGCAAGGCCCAGTGCTCGCCGATGAAATCGGCTAGGCCATGCCAATTCCATGGGCTTTGCGGCTTGTCCGCAGCGACGCGCGTAGCGGCCGGATTGTCGAGAACGTGGAGCTCTATCGTGCCGGCCCTTGCGGTCTCGATTCGTTCGGCGCGTACGTTCCACCACCTGAGTTCGATCGCAGGCAGCAGATAGTCGCCGGGCTTTTCCAGCATGTAAGTAGCCGCATCCACGCGCACTGCCGAGAGATCGGCGCTGCGCGCATCAACCCTGTCCTGCAGCGAGGGCTGCGCCGGGTAGAGCGCCAAGCCATCGAGCGAGGCAAACGTCGTCGGCGGCAGGATCATGGATGGTGGGCCATCCGCCCGGATGGTTATCGTACGGGTGAGGGAGTCGCCGATCCTCGGCTGGTCAGACGAGTAGTGAACGGTCTGCCCGATTGTCAGGCCGGTGGCGGCCAGGAAGGGATCAAGTTGCGCGGCAGGGCCGGGAATAAACGCCGAAAACTCCAGTCGTGGCAGGGGTAGCGTTGTGTGGCGCGTCTGTGGTGGATCGGCGGCGTAGGTCAGCGAGATGCTTTGGTCGGCAACGGCGTAGCTGCCCACCTCTTGCGGGTAGATCGCGAACTCAAATCGCACGCCGGCGTAGGTCAGGCCATCATGTTGTTCGTTGAGATTGAGGCTTTGCAGTCGACGGGTCACGGCGTTGCGGACCTGGAATTCCGGTAGAACGGGAGGCGTCGTCATGTAGTTCGGCGCCAGCACCTCAAGTCGAAGTGTCATCTTCTGCCCGACCACCACACGCGGTGGATCGATGCTGGTGCGCACAATCGGCTCCGGGTTTGGCGGTTGCGTTGCCACGGCGGACGATTGTGTGCGCGAGATCTGTGGCCCCGTCGTCAATGCAAACACCAGTAGAAGCGCGCGGCCGATGGCGCACCTCATCGTCCACCCTCCGGTGATGGGGATGGTGCCGCGGCCTGAAGGGCAAATTTCAGCTTCAGAAAGTCGGCTGGCGAAGTCTGCACCTCGCGCATCCAGGCTTCCGCGGCGCCGGCGGTGGTCAGGTCTTCGGGGCTAATGCGAAGGCGCTGGCCTGCCTTCTGCTCGGGATCGACGCGCGTCGCGTCGGCTTTCTCTTCCGGTGAATTATTGCCTTCCTCCTCCTGCTTGCGACGCTTCTCCTCCTGCTTTTTCAAGGCCGCCAGCACGATGGCGCGGTTCGTCCTTGCGGCATTATTGTCGGGCTGCGCCTTGAGTACCTCGTCATAGGCCTCAACGGCCTTCTGATAGGCATGGTTCTGCGCCTGCGCATTGCCAAGCGCAAAACGCCCCTCCGGAGTTTCGACGCGTTGGAAGGCTTCGGCGGCGGCTAGGAAATCGTATGCGCGGTAGGCCGCGAGGCCTCGCCACATCGGATCGATGAACAACGTCTTAGCCGCCGCATAGTCGCCGCGATCGAAGGCGAGCCGGCCCTGCTGGTCGAGTGTGAGCCATAGTTTGCGCAACCCGGACGCATCCTGGGCGCCGGCCGGGGCATTGTGAAGCAAACTCAAAAACAGCACGACCCACTGCACGGTAGTGCCACGCCGAAACCACAAGAGGCAGAGCAGGGCCACGGGCAGCAGTAGCCAATAACCCTCGTCCTGCCAACGGCTGCCGAATTGGTCGGTCCGAGCTGCCTCGAAATGCGTCTCGATACGCCGTTGGAGGGCGCGGATGTCGGAGCCATCGACGCTGACGGTGACCGCATCGGGAAGCTTCGAACTCCCGGTCGGTGACGGCGTCACGCTCAAGATCGCCAGGCCGTTGTGGCCCGCTGCCGCTCGAAGCCACGCCTCCTCGACGCCGCTCACGTCGTCGGCAACGATGAGAATCGTACCAGCCAGCGCTTCCGTTGCCAACGACGACGCTGCAAGTGCGACGGCCGCCGCGACGTTCTTGCCGTCGGCTGGCATCAACCCGGGTGCGAGGGCGGCGAGAAATGGCTCGAGCACGGATCTATCGTCGGTCAATGGCATCACCAGGTGCGCCGTGCCGGCATAGGCGACGAGGCCGGTTTTCGCGCCCGGGCGGGTAGACAGAAGGTCTCTGATCTTTTGCTTTGCACGTTCGAGGCGGGATGGAGCGACATCCTGTTCACGCATCGACGAGTTGACGGCAAGCGTGATCATGAGTGGCGCCTTGTCCTCGACAAATGGCGGTAGCTCGCGCCGCCAGGTCGGACCCGACAAGGCGACGACGGCAAACGCCAGCGCGGTGGCGACGAGATAAGCGGGTTGGATGCGCCACCTGCTCTCGGGCTTCACAAGCAAATGGCGCAGGAGATGCGGGGCAATGAGCCCAGCCCATTGCACCTCTGGGCGTTGCCGGCGCAAGACGAGCCCCAGCATCACCAGCATGGGTAGCACGGCCAGCAGCCAGAGGGGCCGCAAGAGGTGAAATGAAATGTCGTGCGACTCAGGCATGATTCAACGAATGCCTTCGTTTCCACCCGCTGGCGAGCAGGACAAGCCACGCAGCGAGCGTCAGGATCACGGCGGTGCCCAGCGGCCAGTGGAACAGCGGCAGTTTCGGTCGCCACGATTGCATCTCCACCGTTGCGGGTGCGAGCTTGTCGATATCGGCGTAGATCTTCTCAAGTTGAGCACCATCCTCGGCGCGGAAGAATCGGCCGCCGGTCGTGCGCGCCACCGTTTGTAGGACGGCAAGATCGACGCGATCGTCCCCGGATGCGTTCGGGTCGCCGACCCCGATGGTGTAGACGACCACTTCCCTTTGTCGGGCGATGTCGGCGGCATGCTCGGGCGGAACCCGGCTGGCAGTATCGTTGCCGTCCGTCAGCAGGATCATGAGCTTCTGCTGCGCCTTGCTGGTCTCGAAGGTCTTGAGGGCAAGTCCGATCGAATCGCCGATCACCGTCTGTTGCCCGGCCATGCCGACCTGCGTTTGGTCGAGCAACTGTTGGGCGGTGGCAAGATCTTGCGTGAAAGGCACCTGCACGTAGGCCTTGCTGCCGAATAGGATGAGGCCGACGCGGTCGCCATGCCGCCGCCCGATGAAATCCGCGAGCACGCGCTTGACGCCGTCAAGCCGCCTCAACGTCCCGCCGTCGGTGGCGCGAAAGTCGTTC
>Ga0126377_10004123_pt1 | contig 10510 bp, 7 predicted proteins | sample PanSoiMetPlot_22_FD_92647 | JGI IMG/M metagenome (GOLD analysis project Ga0126377, IMG submission 92647) | Tropical forest soil microbial communities from Panama - MetaG Plot_22 | ecosystem: Environmental > Terrestrial > Soil > Tropical forest > Bulk soil | place: Panama | collected 2016-02-17 | reverse complement strand
CATGGGGTCCCGCCGCGCTCAGTGCGCCGCAACCTTCCACAGGATGACGGCGGTGACCATCACCATCGTCGCCGCAGCGGTGAATACCATCATCCAGCGCCTGCGCGCCCGCCGCCGTTCCTCGGCGCTGGTCACCATCATCGGAATCATGGCCAGGACCGGCAGTCCGATCGACGTCACGACATCGTCGTCGGTCCGCAGGCTCGTGTCGCGATACTCGAGCAGTCCCGCCAGGCTGAGCCCGAGAACCAGGCCCGCCATCGCGCCCATGAGGTTCATGCGCAGACGGTTCGGACTGAACGGCTGTTCGGGCATCCGCGCCGGATCGAGGATCCGGAACTGTTCGCCTGCTTGCCGCTTCTCCAGGTTCGCTGCGACCTTCGAGTCTTCCCGCTTGCTCAACAGGCTCGTGTACACGGACTGCAGCGTCGTGTAGTCGCGTGTGAGCTCGATGAGCTCCGACTCGCGCGTCGGCGCCGCCTCGACGCGCCCCTGATAACCCGAGATGACGCCGCGCAGCCGGCGTTCTTCGCCTTCCTTCTGCGCGATTTGGCGATCGAGATTGGCCATCTCCGACTGCAGGTTCCGGAGCTTTGCGAGCCGCGTCGCTTCGGCGGCACTGACGCGGCCGACCGGGGCGCTCGACGCAACCGGCGTCTTGCTCGCCGGTGTCGATGCCGCGCCGGCCACCGCCTTCGCTTCGAGCTCGCGAACAGTGCGCTTGGCGCGGATCACGTCGGGATGCGCATCCGTGAGGCGAGACTGGAGTTCCTGCAGCTTGCTGCGTGCCTCGTCGAGCTCATCGACTGGCGCCGCCTCGCCGCCACCAGACGATGCCGCAGCCGCCTCGGCCACAACCTCGGGCGTCGACAAGTCCGCGATCGAGCGCTGCAGGATCAGACGCCGGTCACGATCCCGGTCGAGCGATTCGACCAGATTCTGCACTTGCAGCTGCGTGTTCTGAATGACCTGCAGGTTCGACTGGACCTGCGTTGGCAGCTCGCCCGAATAGCGATGCCGGTACTGTTCGACTTTCTTCTCGTGCTCGGCGAGACGGCGCCGCGCGTCTTCCAGCTGGCTCTCGAGGAACTGATTCGTCCCGTCGGCCAGCACTTCGCGATCGTGCCGGTTCGCTTCGATGAACAGTCCGGCGAGGCGGTCGGTAACTTCCATCGCCTTTCGCGGATCGCCCTCGATGAACGCGATCCGGAACGCATCGCCCTTCACCGGCTCCACCTTGATGTCGTTCTGCCGCATCCGGTCGACGATGTTCTCCATGACGCCGGTTTTGCGCGCTTCGGCGTAGAGGTCGAAATCGAGGATGACGCGCTCGAGATACGTACGGCTGAGAATCTGCTGTGCGATCGACTGCAGCCGGTCCTCGATGCGACCCGGCACGATCGAGCGCACGATCCGTTCATCGATCCGCTGCGGCACGACCAGGATCACGGTCTCCGAGCGGTACATGTTCGGCGTCAGCTTCGACCAGATGACCGCGGCGGTGGTGACGGCGATGAACGGCACGATGATCAGCCACTTCCGCCGCCGCGCGATGTCGAGAAAGTCTTCCGGGGTATAGGTCTTGCCGGGGATCACGAATATGCCTCTCTCACTGCATCACGGGGATGAGCCATGTCACGCCGATGCGGAGACCCTGCCGAATCTGCTGGTTCAGCAATCCCGGCGGCAGCACGATGGCCTCGTCGAAGCGGTGGCCGTAGTAGAAGTACTGCGCGTCGAGCGCGGAGCGCCGGCTGAGCGTGAGGCGCCAGGCTGCTCCGGCCGTCCAGTTCCAATACTCGTTGTTCGCCTGCCTGGCGACGCCGACGGTGCCTGACGACATGGCGATCGACGACGATACGGACATGCGCCGGTTGAGTCCGCCGCCGATGCCCGTGGTGATGGCGTTCGACAGCACCGGCTCCGTGAATCCTTCAAGCAGGTTCACATCGCGTTTCGCCGCGAGGCGGATGTTCCACGTGCGGCCAACCATTCGCGTCAGCGCTGCGTCGCCGGTGACGACGTAGGTCATGCCGTCGACGAGTTTCGTCACCACCCCGCCCGATCTGAACGTGAACGTCGTTCGCCGCGAGAGCGACAGGGCGCGCGAGTAGTCGAGGCCCAGATCGATGCCTTGCAGGCGGAGGGTTTCCATCTCCGACGACGGGTAGCGGGCGCTTCTGATGCTGTATCCGGTGCGGAGCGACAGATTTCGTGACAGCCGATGGCTGAACGCCACCGAGCCCCAGAGCGACATCTGATCGAGGTCCGAGTCGTCGAATGTCGTCCGCTGCGAGTAGTACGTCAGCGAGAGAGTGGAGCGCCGGCCAATCGCCTGCGTCACCGCGGCGTCCGTCGACAGCGTCAGCGCCGACGTCGCCGAATTGACGAAATCGCCGTGCGCGAGCGCAGTTTCGTCGAGCGCCGACGGCGCCAGGTTGGGCACCGCGCCGAACTGGTAGTACGGCGAATAGCCGACGCTCTGGCTGGCTCGAATCTGACGGGTGGTGCCGTTGGTCGAGAATCCGATCGTGCCCTGCTCGCGCATCGGCGTGACGTCCTCGGCCCGCGCGTCGTAGCGCACGACCGTTCGTCCGCTGAAACCCAGCGTCGCCCCCCTGCGGAAGTTCCGCTGGTAGGTGAGCATCGCGTCAGTGTCGGTGTGCACGCCGGTCAACGCCGCCGCTTCCGGGTTGAGGCCTTCGGAATCGCCGGCGCCCGCGCCGGACTGCGACAGCATCAGCGTCATCGTCTGCGGTGGCTGGCGCCGCGGGCGGCTGGTCGTCGTCGGCGGCGGCGCATCCGTCGCCGGCGTCTGCGTCGATGACGTCGTCGCCGGCGTCTGCGCGGACGTCGCCGTATCCGTCGTCTGCGCGGAGGCAGCGGTCGCCACCGCGCACACGAGCACCAGGGGCATCAGGCGTTTCATGACGATTGCTACGGTACGACGACGGTATCGCCCGGTTGGAGCTCGATGTTCTGTTCGAGGTTCCTGCCGCCGAGCACCTTCTGGTAGTTGAAGGCCTGTGCGGTCTGCCGTCCGTTCCTGTCGGTCCGCATGATCAGGATCTTCTTGCCGTCGGTGAATTCCTTGAGTCCGCCCGCGAGCGAAATCAGCTGCATGACCGTCGTCGGACCGTTCAACGGGTACGGTCCTGGCTTTTCGACCATCCCGGTGATGAACACCTTGCGGCTCTTGATCTCCTTCACGACGACGGTGACGTTCGGGTCCTCGATGTACTGACGTGCGATCGCGATCACGTTGGCGCTGAGCTCGCTCGGCTTGAGCCCGCCTGCCTGGACGTCGTTCATCAGCGGCAGCGAGATCTTGCCGTCCGGCCGCACCACGCAGACCTCGCACGACATGTCCTTGTCCCGCCAGAACACGATCGACAGGACGTCATCTGGTCCGATGACATAGTTGGCCGACGCATCGACGGTGCGGCGCGCTGCCGAATCGGCGGCCGCGGTCCGGTGGTCCTGAGCGCCGGTCTTGCGGTCCTGAGCGCCAGCTGGCCGTTCGCCGGCGACGGCCAGCGAGGCGGCGACGAGTACGAACGCGAACGTGTGTCTCTTCATGACGCCTGCTGTGTGTGCCCTTCGCGGTATTCGCGAAAGGGAAGCTGACATTCGTGCTTGCGCAGGAAGTTGAGGAACTTCTTGTAGTCGCGCGACTCGAGGTTGAACAGTTGCGCGACGATCTTGTAGTTGCCGCGGGCTTCCTGCAGCCCTTTGCCGACCAGGTCCCGGACGTTCGAGCGTGTGATCTCGCGCTGCATGTACAGCGGATACACCGCGGTCCAGAACGATTCGCGATCCTCGACGAGACGCTTGTAGAGATCGTCGGCGATCGTGCGGCGCCGTTCGCGGCGCGGGCGATTCGCGGTCTCGTGACGGCTGCGGATCTCGTGCGGCAGATCGTCGAGCGTCGCTTCCTCTTTGCGGCACGTGACGACGAGCCGTTCGATCACGTTCTCGAGCTCGCGGACGTTGCCGGGCCAGCGGTATTCGGTCAGCGCCGCCATCGCGTCGGCGTCGATCGAGCGGACGGTGTAGTCGCCGCGGGTCGAGAACGATTTCAGCGAGTGCGAGACCATTGCTGGAATGTCTTCCTTGCGCTCGCGCAGCGGCGGCACGACGAGGTGGATCACGTTCAAGCGGTAGAACAAGTCCTCCCGGAATTGACCGAGCGTGATCAGCTCGCGGAGATCGCGATTCGTCGCCGCGACGACGCGGACGTTGGCGCGGCCGCCGGATGCATCCGATCCCACCTTCTGGAGCTCACCGGTCTCGAGGAATCGCAGCAGCAATCCCTGCATGCGCAGCGTCATCTCGCCGATTTCGTCGAGAAACACCGTCCCCGAGTCCGCGATTTCGAGCTTGCCCGGTTTGTCGCGATAGGCTCCGGTGAAGCTGCCCTTGACGTGGCCGAACAGCTCCGATTCGAGGAGCGTTTCGGGGAGTCCGGCGCAGTTCACGGGTACGAATACGCGATGCGCCCGAGTGCTTCGCGAGTGGACGGCGCGCGCGACCAGTTCCTTGCCGACGCCGCTCTCGCCGGTAATCAGCACCTTGGCGTCGGAGCGTGCCACCCGGTCGATCTCCTGCGTCAGTGCCAAAAATTGTCGACTGGAGCCAATCAGTTCTGCCGTTCCGTTACGCGTCATAAGCCCTCGAGCGATAGGAGCAGTGAGACGCCGCCCACGCGGGAGGCGACCAACCGCGCTTTATCGACCTGTTCGTGATTCGTCGCCCTTTAGTGCAAGCGACTGGCCAGACGAGCTTTGACGGCGACCTTTGCGGCTAAGCCGTTGTAGTTCGAAGAGCTACCGGTCGCATCAAGGTCGTCCGAGTACTTCCGCGTGCGATCGGCGCCCCATTCGGGGAGCGAAGTAGCAGAAAAAAGTCTGCCTTGGCGAGGATTAATGGACCGGAGGAGGGTCGTGCGTCGTAAGACTTTTGTCGGGCTGTTTGCGTCCGCGCGACGTGGCCGGTGTTTACACATCTTCACTATTCGATAGGCGCCGCCCCGCCGGGCGGAACATCCCGTCGACAACGCTTCGACGGCACGTGGCATTCGTGCTTCGACGCTCAAGCATAGTCGCCGCAGCGCGATCGGTGAGCCGACCTACAGACCTACATCGTGCGCCCGTGGGTCTTCACGACGCTCCAGGCGGAATCGTGCGGCACCCGCGACAGCTTTACGTCGATCGGTGGGATCACGGCGAACCGAGCCCAGGAGCAGGCTACGGCTTCTGCGGCGATAAGGACGCTCAGACGGCTCGCGAGGATGTGACACTGCAATGACGAAACACCACGTCGAGGCAGTCAAAGTATTGACTACCCGATCGTGGCCCGTCTTCCACGTCTCTCGCGCTATTCTCCGCGACGTCCGTCAACGATCCGCTGGCGCAGCTGAAAGCCGATTTCGATTCTCAGGGAGCTGCTGCGGCCCTGGTCCGTCGCCTACTCCGCGTTATTCCAGCGTGCGATTGCGGCCTGCCGGGCAATCTCACGCCGCCGTCGCGCGCTGAGTTTTTCCGCGCGCGCCCGTCCGCCCTTCAAACCTCCGAGCCTTCCCAGTGCCATCGCATGCGGGTTTTTGCGTCGTCGAGTCATGAGCAATGAGCGGGCAAGGCTCCTGCCGTCGAAAAACATCAATGAATTCGCAGGTTTTTGCTCATCCGGGCCGCGAGACCCGCAAAACGGTCCTGCTTGAGCGTGTAAGAAATGCACGCCTTGCGGACTTTCGACATTTTTCAACGAGAAATGCACGGTTTTGCATAGGTAACGGGGAGGACTGGTGTCGTTACCTCGACACGACCGTACGGTCGTTGCGATTCGATGCGCTACCCTGTGACGGTGATGATAGGTGACGTCGTCCCGCCGCGCCGATATCACCGTTTCCCCAATCGCGCCGCGACTGTGCTTCTTCCCAGTCGAGTGTTCGACGTCCGATGCCGGACCTGCGCGTTCCCGATCGCCCGTCATCGCCGGGATGTCGGTCACTGTCAGGTTCAGGACCACCGTGCCCGTGGCGCTGCCTATCGTTCGACCAGGTGCTGACTGATCGCGAAGAGCGCGAGCTCGAGACGGTTGGTGACACCGAGCTTGCTGAAGATCTTCGTCAGGTGATGTTTCACCGTTTCCTGACTGAGCGAGAAGCGCTGCGCGATTTCGCGGTTGCTGTAGCCGGCCGTGACCGACGACACGATCTCGAGCTCCCGCGGCGTGAGGCCGAATTTCGGTTCGACCGGGCTGAACATCTGCGTCCGCAGCGTCTCGACGAGACCCGAGACGCTGTCGCGGCCGATCCAGTACTCGCCCGCCATCACGATCCGCATCGCCTTCATCAGCAGTTGCGACGCCGATTCCTTCAGTACCAGACCGCGCGCCCCGAGCTGCAGCGCCTTGACGATATCGTCGCGATCGATGCTCGCGGTGAGCAGAATGGTCCGCGTCGGCAGCGAACTGCCGCTCAGCGCCCGCAGCACTTCCAGGCCGGGCAGGCCCGGCATGGCGAGGTCGAGCAACAGGATGCTCGGCTCGGTGCGGCGCGTGACTTCGAGCGCCTCATGGCCGTTGAACGCCTGGCCGACGACGAGGATGTCGCTCTCCGCTTCCAGCAGCTTGCGCAGTCCTTCGAGCAGAATCGGGTGATCGTCGGCGATTACGACTTGAATCGGCTTATCCATGGTTAGTCCCGGGGTACCCAGATTTCAACGCGGGCGCCCTGTCCGGGCGCCGACTCTACGGCAAGCGTGCCGCCGATCGCGCGGACCCGCTCCTTGATGACGACCGGGCCTTTGCGCGCGATCTCCAACTCCGAATGAGAGAGACGCCCCGCGAATCCGAAACCGCGGCCGTCGTCGTCGATTTCGAACTTCCAGGAGCCCGCCGCCGCGCTCACGCGGACCAGCACGGTCCGCGCGCCGCTGTGTTTGCGCACGTTGACCAGCGCCTCCTGGACGATGCGTGCGATCTCGCCGCACACGCGAGGTGACAGATCGAGCTCGTCGATCTCGGAGGTGAAGTACGCCGCGATTCCCGTCTGCTGCTGAAAGCGGCCGACGAGATCCGCGAGGTACTCGAGGATCTGCGTCGAGTCGATCGACGGTGGCTTGAGCTGCTGCATCAGATCCCGCAGTTCCAGGATCTCGCCGCGCAGCACCTGCTGAATGCGCGCGAGACGATCGCCGGCCTGCGAATCGCTGCCAGCGGCGCTCCGGCGCCAGACTTCGACTTCCATCTCGAGCCCGATCAGCGATTGGATCACGCCGTCATGCAGCTCGCGCGCGACCCGCGCCCGCGCTGTCGCGCCGACGCGGGAGCCGAACTGGCCGAGCAGATCGAGCGTGTGGATGGCCGGTCCGATCCGCGTCGCGATCGCGCGCAGCAGCCGCAGCGGCCGCGAACCTGCCTTCGCGTCGAACACGAACAGCCGGTCCTCCCATTGCCTGCCGAACGACGTCGAGACGACGAGCACCGACTGAAACGGATGCGCCGCGAGGAATGCGTCCGGCACCGCAATGGCTGCGTGCCGTGCGCGGCACTCGTCGCGTCCGAGCGCTGTCGTCGTCAGACGCCGCGTCCCGCCGCGTGTGGTCGAGACGCCGTACCAACTCCTGGTCGGCGTCGGAAACAGATAGGTTGGTTCGTGGCTGACCGGTAGCTCATCGTGTTGCGCCGCGGGCATGTCGGCGCGCGCCTGCCAGGTATGGATTCGACCGCCGAGGCGATCGTGCGCCACCACCAGAATTTCGCGGGCATCGAAGAGCGACAACAACTCGCGAAACGCGGTCTGGACGGCTTCGCGCACCGTGCCGGCCGGCGCGATGCCTTCCACGATTGCCGCCACGGCTACGCTCTCGGCGCGAAGGTGCCGTTGCTCTTCGATTAAAGTGCCAACGCGGGCGGCCGACAGTGCCGCGACGACCAGCAACCCTACGAACGCGGCCGCGCCGCCCCGCGCCACGAGCGCGATGGCGATCGCCCAGCCAACCACAAACACGGCAAGCCAGATGACGTGGTTTCGATCGAGAGACGTGCCGGCACCGTGCCCGACCTGTGAAGACACCTTGGCTGACAACCGTTCGATAGGGTTCCGAAGCGCGCGTGTAGAAACGGTCACGAGCCTCCAATCTGATCGCCGACGGGAGGAGCCGAGCCAAATCTAGACGGAAAAATCATTCTGCACGTATGCCACGCAAGATGGCAAGTGCTGACAATGAAGAATTCTATGGACACTGGACGCCGTGAGCAGTCGTGTGCACCGAGAACAGAATCGTAATTTTCACGTCCAGCTAATGCTCGACAGGAAAAACTTCGGTGGGTCAGAGGACCGAGAGGAGCCCGCGCTGCGTGACGCAGCGCGGGCCTTCGACCTGGAATCAGCGTTGCGGTGTCGGTGTCGATTTCCTGGAAAGCGATCGGTAGTACTCCTCGATGGCCTGCCGGAAACCTTCGGGAACCTGATCGGATCCTGACAGCGACAGCGAGTCGTTGCCGTTCTCGACTTTGCGGCGCAGCCCGAACTCGAACTTCTTCAGCTTCTCGAGCGCCGCGGCCTGCAGCTGTTCGAGACCGCGAGGGTCGGCATAGAGGCGTTCGTTGTCGAAACGCTGCAGGTCGCGAATGATGTCGTCGAGTTCGCGCGGACTCACGCCGCTCGCTTGCAGCTGACGCCGCAGCGCATCGGCGTCGTTCGCCCATTCGCGGTACTCGCGGCGCCACTGACGGACGTCGTCGGGATTCCAGTACCCGCCGTAGTAGCCGCCGCCCCAGTTGCGCGCGTCGCCGCCGTAGGCGCCGCCGCGGTTCGGCGATCCGTTCGTGTAGCCGTCGTTCGCGCGACCGCCGTTGTTCGCGCCGTTCGCGTTCTGACCGTCCTGGCCGCCCTGCTGCCCGTTCTGGCTCGATGACTGTCCGTTCTGTGAGCTCTGCTGTCCGTTCTGGGAGCCCTGCTGTCCGTTCTGACGGCTTTGCTGTCCGTCCTGATTGCGGCCGTTCTGTGAGCGCTCTCGCATGCGCTGATCGATCGACTCGAGACCGCGCGTGAGGTCGCGCGCCTTGTCGGCGGCGCGCTCCATCGCATCCTGCTTGCTCGCCTTGCCCATCGCGGACGCGGCTTCATTGATCTTTTTCTGCAGCGCGTCGAGGTTGGTGCCGATCGTCTCCTCCATGCCGCGCGCGTACTGCGATCCGGATCCCTGCAGCGTCGCCTTCGAGTACCGAATCATTTCCCGGATCTTCTTGTCGCGGATGCTGCCGGCCGCCTCGTCGAGGCGGCGCGACGCGTCCTTCTCGTCGCGGCGCGTCTCGTTGGCGAGCTTCTCGAGCTGCTGCTGCAGGTCGGCGACCTTCGCGTCCATCGCGTCCTTGCGCTGCGCGAGCTGCTGCGCCTTGGCCTGGCGTCCGTCGCCGGCCTGATCGAGGCTGTTCACGTCGGAAGCGACTTCCTTCTGCTCCTTCGCGAGCTCCTCGGCCTGACGCAGCGCGCGCTGGATGTCGCGCTCGCCGCGGCCACCCTGGTTGCGTTCGAGCTTCTGCTGCGCTTCGCGCAGGCGATCGAGCGCCTGCTGCGCCTGCGCGCCACCGTCGCTCGATCCGTTCGCGGCCGCGCGGCGCATCGCGTCGGCGGCGTCCTGCATGCGTCGCATCGCGTCGTTCAGATCCTGGCGCTGCTCGTCGCGGCGCAGTTGATCGAGCTGGCGCGCGGCCCTCTCGAGCTCGTCGGCGAGCGCGCGCTGGTTCGCGCCGTTCGCGCCGCCGCTCTGTCCGGCCTGAGCCAGCCGCCGCTGACGCTCCATCTCCTGCTGCTGCCGGCGCGCGAGCTCCTTCAGCTTCTCGACGAGCTGATCGATCTGGTTGTCGCCGTTCTGTTGCATCGCGCGCTGCTGCATCTCGTACTGATTCGCGAGCTTGTCGAGCTCGAGCTCGAACAGATCCGCGAGGTCCTCGGCGTACTGATTCCCGCCGCCGCCACCGCCGCCGCCGCCGTTCTGCATCGCCACCTGCAGCTCGTACTGCTGCTCGGCGTCCTGCAGCAGCTTGAGCGCGCGCTGCTCCGGCGACAGGGCGCTGTCCGGCTTCACGGCCTTGAGATCGTTCTCGGCGAGCTTCATCTCCTCCGAGGCCTTCGGCAGTACTTCGGCCAGCTTGTTGAACGACGGATCGACCGCGCCGAGCCGCGCCTTCAGCTTGCCGACGAGCTCGTCCACCTGCTCGCGCAGCTTCGCCTGCGCGAGGTTGATGAAGACGACGTTCTCGCGGAACTTGTCCGGCTTGGTCTTCGCCTTGTCGCGGACGATGTTGAACGTCGCAGCGACGATTTCCCGCTGCTGCCGTGACAGCTCGCCGACGGCCTGCTGACCGCCGCCACCGCCGCCGCCCATGGCCTGCGACTGCGCCTGCTTGTAGTCCTTGCGGAACGGCCGGATTTGCACGAAGTAGATGTCGCTCGTGGACGTCTTCGGTCCCTGCACGGCATCGGTGTCGGTGGCCTTCGCGT
>Ga0126377_10004122_pt1 | contig 10510 bp, 6 predicted proteins | sample PanSoiMetPlot_22_FD_92647 | JGI IMG/M metagenome (GOLD analysis project Ga0126377, IMG submission 92647) | Tropical forest soil microbial communities from Panama - MetaG Plot_22 | ecosystem: Environmental > Terrestrial > Soil > Tropical forest > Bulk soil | place: Panama | collected 2016-02-17 | reverse complement strand
CGGCCGGTGCCGGCCGGAACGCCGCAATGGGGCAAGGCCTGGAAGGCCGCGACCGCCAAGTGGTACCAGAAAGCGATGAACATCAACGCCAGCGGCAGCGTGATGGCCAACCGCAACAACTACTACGACCTCGATCCGACCTACCGGAACGCGTTCGGCCAGCCGTTGATGCGCATGACGTTCGACTACAAGGAGAACGAGCACAAGCTCGGCCGCCACTCCGCGGAGCTGGTCAACTCCATCGCGCGTTCGATGAACCCGGCCTCGCTCATTCCGGCAAGCGCCCGGGTCGAGCCCTGGACGGTGGTGCCGTATCAGTCCACACACAATACGGGCGGCACCATCATGGGCACCAATCCGCGGAACAGCGCTCTCAACAAGTATCTGCAGAGCTGGGATTGTCACAATCTCTTCGTGGTCGGCGCTAATGTGTTCCCGCACAATGCGTCGTACAATCCGACGGGGCCGGTGGGCGCGCTCGCCTATTGGACCGCGGACGCGATCAAGCGCTACGTCAAGAACCCTGGCCCCATGGTGCAAGCATGATGAACACGGCAAAGCTGATCTGCACCATTGTGCTCACCTGCGCAGCCGGCGTCGCGCACGCACAGGGCGACGCGGCACGCGGCGAGAAGAAGTTCGAGGACTGCGCCGCGTGCCACTCGCTCACGGCGGGAGAGAACGGCGTCGGGCCGAGCCTCGCCGGCGTGATCGGTCGCAAGGCGGCAACGCTCGACGACTATCGCTACTCACCGGCGCTCAAGCGCAGCAACATTGTCTGGTCGCCGCAGAGCTTGGACAACTTCATCGCCGATCCGCAGAAGGCCGTGCCCGCCAATCGCATGCCCTATGCCGGCATGACCAACGCCGGCGAGCGCGCCGACCTGATTGCCTATTTGCAGAAGATGTCGAAATAATCGGACCATCTGATCTCGGAGACTGACCATGCTCGCTCGAAACGCCATCGGCGCCGTGACGCTGGCGACGGCGCTCTGCCTGCCGCTCAGCGGCGCACTGTCACAGGACGCATCAAAGCTCCCAAGTAACTGGGAAGGCCAATGGGGCCGAATGAGCCGGGTCAGCATCTGGGACGATTCCAAGCCGCCGGGGCTCGGCCAGCAAGCGCCGCTCACGCCGGAGTATCAGAAAGTGCTTGAGGCCAACCTCAAGAAGCAGGAGCAAGGCAAGGACTTTGACCCGAAGGGCAACTGCGTGCCGCCCGGCATGCCGCGCATGATGATGATCTACCAGCCGATGGAAATCATCCTCAAGCCCAGCGTCACCTATTTCCTGGTCGAATCGACGAGCCCGATCCGGCGCGTCTACACCGACGGGCGGCCTTGGCCCAAGACCTTCCCGCCGGCCTTCGCGGGCTATTCGATCGGCCAGTGGCTCGACGAGGACAAGGACGGCCGCTACGACACGCTGACGATCGAGACCCGCGGCATCAGCGGCCCTCGCCTTGTGGATGCCAATATCCCACTGCACGAGAATGACTCGACGGTGGTGAAGGAGCGCATCTCACTCGACAAGACCAATCCGGACGTCATGCTCAACGAGATCACCACGATCGACGATGCGTTCAGTAAGCCCTGGACAGTGACGCGGAAATATCGGCGCATGAAGAATACGGAATATTCCGAATACAACTGCGAGGACAAGCACAACGTCGTCATCAACGGCGAAACCTACTGGATTGGCATCGATGGCTTTCTAATGCCGATTGCCAAGGACCAGCCACCGCCGGACCTGCGGCACTTCCAGACGAAACGGTGAACACGCAGCTTTGGAACAGGTACTCGCTATTCTGATCGGAGCCGTTGTCGTATGGCTCCTGCGCGAGGCTTATCAACGCTGGCACCAGCAGCGCGCGGCATCGCAGCCCGCGCCGCCAGCGCCCTCATCTGCGACATCATCGCCAACACCATCATTGCCAACGCCTGCATCGCTGCCGGCCTCGGTCGAACTCATTCCCCCGGCGGGAACTGTTTCGAGCCGGCTGCATGAACTCGACGGCCAGTTCAGCTCGTTCGCCAACAACTCGGCGCATCCACGCGAGCTGATCGAGAATGCCCCCTTCAAGGAGGCGGTCGCGCTGTTGGCCGATCGTGCGACGCCGCTCGAGACCGTGATGCAATACGCTCAGGGGCTGAGCTGGACGCTGGCCTGCGCCGCGTTCGCGGCCCTGGCGCAGCGTCACGATCGCTCGCAGGTGGTCGATCGCATTATGGCGCAGTTCGACCGGCTCGCGCCCTGGCCGATGTATTTCGCGCTCGATTATCTGATGCAGGTCGAGCCCAAGCCACCGGTCGGCGCCGTGGTGACCGGCGCCAAGGACTGGTGGCGTGACAGCCCGATCGTGCCGCTGCTGATCCAGGACTATTTCACGCGTCGGGCTGGCGATCCGCCCGAGTTGGGGCCGGGTATCAACGCGTCCTCGGCCTCACCGCCGGCGCTCATCAAGAGCTTTCTCGAGCGGGTCAATCATCCGATCGCAGCGGCGTTGCGGGCGCAGCTCGACCGGATCGAGCGATTGAGCATCAACCGCGCGTTTCTCACCACCTTCGGTCGCTTCTGGGGCGACGAGAAAACCGCCGATCTTCTGGTCGAACCAGACGATTGGAGTACGCATCTTGCGACCGCCGAAGCGACGCTGCGCCAGGAGCCGGCGCGCTCACTGCTCGTCAGTGGCGAGCGGCTGGTGGGCAAGACCACTTTCCTGCAGCTGACCGCGCGGCGCCTGACGGTTGCCGGCTGGACCGTGTTCGAAGCGAGTGGCGCCGACATCATGGCCGGGCAGCAGTGGTTCGGCCAGCTGGAGGGGCGCATCCGCGAGACGGTCGATCAGCTCACGGTCGGCAAGAAAGTGGTCTGGTACATCCCTGACCTCCTCCAGCTTGCGCGCAGTGGCACCCATCAGGGTCAGAGCGCCAGCATCCTCGATCAGATCCTGCCGGCGATCGTGGCAGGGCGACTGATCGTCTGGACCGAGGCGACACGCACCAGCGTGGCGCGGCTGCTGCAGATCCGACCGGCGCTGCGCGGCATCTTCGACGTGGTCGAGATCGAGCCGCGCTCGGAGGAGGCAACCCTCACACTCGCGCGCGAGGTGGCACGGCGGCTTTCGGACGAGACCGAGTTCACCATCGCGCCGGGCTGCGCCGACGTCGCGGTCGCCTCCGCACGGCAATATCTGAGCGCCGGCAGTCTGCCGGGCTCGGCGATCCAGCTCCTCAAGCTGGCAGCCGTGCGCTCCGAGCACGAGACCATCGAGCCGCATGACGTGCTGCGTACTCTCTCGCAGCTCACAGGCCTGCCGGTGTCGATCCTCGACACCCGCGAGCGCATCGACCTTGGCTCGATCCGCAGCTTCTTCACGCAGCGCGTGATCGGCCAGGACGAAGCAGTGGCGAGCATCGTCGAGCGCATCGCCATGCTCAAAGCCGGCCTCAACGATCCGAGCCGGCCGATCGGTGTCTTTCTGTTCGCCGGCCCGACCGGCACCGGAAAGACCGAGCTCGCCAAGACCACGGCCGAATATCTGTTCGGCTCGACGGAGCGCATGATCCGGCTCGACATGAGCGAATTCCAGACGCCGGAGTCCACTGCCAATATCCTCGGCAGCGGCATGCCGGGCGAGCCCGACTCGCTGATCAGCCGCGTGCGCAAGCAACCGTTCTCGGTCGTGCTGCTCGATGAATTCGAAAAGGCGCATCCGCGCATCTGGGACCTGTTCCTGCAGGTGTTCGACGATGCGCGGCTCACCGACACGCTCGGCCAGGTCGCCGATTTCCGGCACTGCCTGATCATCATGACCACCAATCTCGGCGCCACCAGCCACCAGACCATGGGGCTCGGCTTTGCGCCAGCTGTCGACGCCTTCACCAACGAGCAGGTGATGCGCGCGATCAGCCAGACTTATCGGCCCGAATTCCAGAACCGCATCGACAAGATCATCGTGTTCCAGCCATTCACCCGCGATCTCATGCGCGTGATCCTGAAGAAGGAACTCAACGGTGTGCTGGAGCGGCGCGGGCTCAAGGATCGCGACTGGGCGGTGGAATGGGAATCGACCGCGCTCGAGTTCCTGCTCGAGAAAGGCTTCTCGCCCGACATGGGAGCCCGTCCGCTCAAACGTGCGATCGAGAAATATGTGATAGCGCCGCTGGCGGCCACGATCGTGGAGCGGCGCTTCCCGGAAGGCGACCAGTTCGTATTCTTCCGCAGCGACGGGCGCGCGATCCAGGCCGAGTTCGTGGATCCCGATGTAGACGACGAAACCGACGCCGCCAAGGCGCCCGCAGGCGCTGCTGCGCCGGCGCTGCCGGCCATGATCCTGACGCCCGAGGGCACGGCTACCGAGTTCGAAGCGCTCACCGACAAAGCCAATGGCATCGCGCGCTCGCTCGCCTCACCGGAATGGGAGAGCCTCAAGCTCAGCCTCGCGCAGGAAATGAGCTCGCTGGATTTCTGGCAGCGCGCTGATCGATTTGAAAAGCTCGCCCGGCTTGCGCTGATGGATCGCGTCACGGCTGCGGCCGACACCACCGACTCGCTGCGAATGCGGGCTGCGAAGGGCGCACGCCAGCCCGGGCAGTATCACCGTGAGCTGATCTCACGCCTCGCGCTGCAGGTGCATCTGGTGGCCGAAGGCATCCGCGATGTATTCGAAAACTCAGCCGTCGAGGTTGCGCTGATGGTCGAGCCCGCGTTCGATGGCGGCACCAGCGACAGGCGCGCGACCAGCGCGTGGTGCCGCCAGCTTCTGGGCATGTATCGCGACTGGGCCGAGAACCGCCACATGCAGCTCTCCGAGGTCAAGACCGGCAGCGGCGCCGACGACCTTCCGATCGTGCTGGTAAGCGGGTTTGGCGCCGAGCGTGTGCTCAAGCGCGAATGCGGGCTGCACGTGCTCGAGCTCTCCGGCAGCGACGGCGCAAGCCGCGCCAGCGCGCGGGTGCGGCTCGCAGGGGCGCCGCTTGGTGATGTGCAGGCCGCGCGGTTGCCGCGCATGTTGCGCGAGGCGCTCGACAAGGCACAACGCCCCAGTGCCGTGGTGCGCCGCTATCGCGGCGAGCCCTCCCCGCTGGTGCGCAGCGCCGACGGCAGCTGGCGCACCGGCAAGCTCGATGCGGTGTTGCGCGGCGATTTCGATTTGATGGCGGCGGAAGTTTAGGAGTGTAGCCCGCATTGAGCCTTAAGCGCGTTTACGCGCGTCTTCGACGCGCTATGGCGAAATGCGGAACGACAGTCCCCGGGTTTCGCCAGCGCTCAACCCGGGCTGCGAAGCTTCATCTCCGATCAATCTCCCGCGATCGCAGCCTTGTAGCGCTCGATCACCGACTTCGGCGCCTCCATGCTGCGCGCAACAATCCGGGTCAATTCCTCGCCGGTGATCGGGTTGAACTCGATGCGGGCCGTCTGCATCTTCTCGACAAACGATGGGTCCTTCATGGTCGCATCGAAGGCGCGGCGCAATGCCTCGACGATCGGCGCCGGCACGCCGGGCGAGGTCGCGTAAGGCTGGCCCATCTGCGAGCTCGATGACATGAATTCAAGCAACGCGCGGTCGGCATCATTCTCGGCGTAATCGAGAAGCAGCGGCACATTGGCAAGCTCCGGATGGCGTGTCAGCGCGATCTGCACAACGAGCCGCATGATGCCGCCCTCGCGCACCCATTCGGGGTGATAGGTGCGGATATCGTTCCAAGTCGTGATCGCGGCTTCAAGCTCGCCGGTCTCGAGTGCGAGATTGCGCTTGCCGGCCGATTGATAGCCGAGCACGATCTTGAACTTGGTACCGAACATCTTGTTCATGAAGGCCGGCATCAGATAGCTCTCAGACGTACGGCCGGAGGCGCCCGCGATCACCTCGCGCCCGCGCAATTCGGGCACGGTCTTCATATTGAGCTTGGACGATACAATCAGCGCGCGCGTCGCATCCGAGATGCGTCCGATCCAGTTGAATTTGGTGACGTCGTATTTCACCGACTCCTCGCTGACCGCCTGCGCGGTCGCGACCGCGACCAGCGGCGTCACCAGCGTGAGCCCGTCAGGCGCCGCCATGCCGTAGGCGTTGTTGACTGCGGTCGAGCCGCCGGCGCCCGGCATGAACACGACCTGAACATTCGGGTTGCCAGGCACATGCTTGCTGAAGAACGGCGCGAACGTGAGCGGATAGAGTGCGCGATCGCCGCCGGGCGCCGAGGGAACCAGGATGCGAATGGTCTTGCCGCGGAAGTGATCGGCGATCGACTGCGCCCCTGCAGGCGAGGATGCGAGCGCCGCGATGATGATGCTGGCGTACGACCAGATGCCGCGCGGTATCAGCGCATTGCGGCCCATCATGTTTCCTCTCCTATTCTTGCTTCTTCTCAATCGATTTGGATTGTCACGCCTTGCGGCGGAATGGAATTTCCGGCGGCGGCCCCTCCTGTTGACGCCGGAACTCCTCTTCGCGCGGATAGAGACGGAACGCATAATTCTCCGGCAGCACGTCGAGCCAATCCAGGAGGCCAAGCGCCTTGGCGGCATGCGCCGGCCAATACGGATTGCACAGCATCTCGCGCGCGATCGCGATGATGTCGGCCTTGCCCTCCTGGAGGATCGCCTCGGCATGCGCCGGCTCGGTAATCATGCCGACGACTGCGGTGGGCATGCCGGCTTCGCGGCGCACATGCTCGGAATAGTCGACGTTATAGCCCGGCAGATAGCGCGGCACCGCCGGCAGGCTCGAGTCTCCTTCGAGCCCGCCACACGACACGTCGAGGACATCGACGCCGCGCGCTTTCAGCTCCTTGGCAAACACGACTGTGTCGTCGATGTCCCAGTGCCCGCCTTTGCCGTCGACCACCGAGCAGCGCAAAAACAAAGGCTTGTCGGCAGGCCAGGCCGAACGCACCGCTTCCACCAGCTCCAGCGCAAAGCGCATGCGGCCCGCGAGGTCGCCACCGTAGCCGTCGTCGCGGCGGTTGGCGACCGGGGAGAGAAACTGATTGATCAGATAGCCATGGGCGCCGTGGATCTCCACGATGTCGAAGCCGGCATCGGCGGAACGCGCAGCCGCGTCATGCCACGCTTGCACTTCCGCCTTGATCTCGGTGAGGTCGAGCGCGAGCGGCGCCGGGCGGCCGGGCCCGTGTGGAATCGCACTCGACGACACCAGCTGCCAGGGCCCGAGCCCCATTGCGGCATCACGCTCGCCCAAGGGCTCGCGCCCTTCCCACGGCGAGCGCGACGAGCCACGCCGGCCAGCATGCCCGAGTTGGATCGCCGGCACCGCGCCGAGGTCCTTGAGGAAGTCGGTGACGCGCCGATAGCCGCGCACATGCTCCTCGGTATACATGCCCGCGCAGTGATGGGTGCGCCGTCCACGCGCCTCGACTGCGGTCTCCTCGCTGCACACGATGCCGGCGCCACCGATCGCAAACTGGCCAAGATGGACAAGATGCCAGTCGGTCAGGTTGCTGTCGCTCGCCAGATACTGCGACATCGGGCCGAGCATGATGCGGTTGCGGGCCGTCACACCACGTATCGTGATCGGGCGGAACAGCAACGGGCGTTTTTCGACGGGCGTGCGCAGCCCGCCGGGATGATCCGTCACGAACTCGACACCCGCAATCTTCATTTTCGACATCGATCCGTCCTCAAGGAAAGCGTCTGCTATTCACGGCAAAGCATCGGCTGATGTCAATTGACATGGCAGGACCTTTCGCCGATCAAATGAGACCAAACAGGGAAGGAAACACCATGAATGGCGCCGCTTTGATCGCCGAAATTCTCAAGCGCGAAGGCACGGGCTTCCTGTCCTGCTATCCGCGCAATCCGCTGATCGAGGCGTGTGCGGCGCTAGACATGCCCACCATTCTGTGCCGGCAGGAGCGCGTGGGCGTCGGCATCGCGGACGGCTATTCGCGCATCAGCCGCGGCAAGAAGAATGGCGTGTTCGCGGCCCAGGCCGGACCCGGCATCGAGAACGCCTTTCCGGGCATCGCCCAGGCCTTCGCCGAGAACGTGCCGATGATGGTTGTGCCGGCGACGCTGCCGCTCGCGCGTCATTACCTCAAACCGGTGTTTCGCGCCGCCGACGTCTATCGGCCGGTGACCAAATGGTCGGCGGTGGCGCATTCGGTGCAGGAGCTGCCCGACCTGATGCGCCGCGCCTATCACGCCATGCGCAGCGGCAAAGGCGGCCCGGTGCTGGTCGAGATACCGCCCGAGGTCTGGGAGGTCGAGTACAAGGGCGAGCTCGATTACACACCGATGCCGGTGCAGCGCTCGGCGCCCGATCCCGACGCTGTGAAGCAGGCGGTGCGGATGCTGCTCGCCGCCAAGAGCCCGATCCTCTGGGCAGGTCAAGGGGTGCACTATGCCGAGGCTGGCGAGCGGATGGCAGCGCTGGCGGAGCTCCTGCCCGCGCCGGTCGTCACCACCAATCCAGGCAAGAGCGCCATCCCCGACAGCCATCCGCTGTCGCTTGGCGCGTCCACGCGCTCACGCTCGAAAATGTTCACCGACTACATGGCGAAGGCCGATCTCGTTCTCGCCGTGGGCTCGAGCCTCACGCGCACGCCATTCGGCCCAGCCGTGCCGCCTGGCAAAAAGATCATTCACTCGACCAACGAGGCGAGCGACATCAACAAGGAATATCGCGTCGACCTCGGGCTCATCGGCGACGCCGGACTCGTCCTCGATGCGCTGATCGAGGAAGTGGGCCGCCAGAAGGGCGCCGCCCGCGGCGGCAATGCGCTCACCTCGCTCAAGGAGGAGATCGCGGCGGCCAAGAAGGCATGGCTCGCCGAATGGGCCAAACATTTCGATTCTGACGAGGTGCCAATCAACCAGTATCGCGTGATCCGCGACTTGATGCGCACGGTTGATCGCGACAACGTCATCATGACGCACGATTCCGGCAGCCCGCGCGAGCAGATGATGCCGATGTGGGAGACCACGAAGGCAGGCTCCTATATGGGCTGGGGCAAGTCCACGCAGCTTGGCTACGGGCTCGGCATCACCATGGGGGCAAAGCTCGCGGCGCCAGACAAGCTCTGCATCAATGTGATGGGCGATGCCGCGATCGGCATGACCGGTATGGACATCGAGACGGCCGCACGCAACAAGATCGCGATCCTCACCGTCGTGTTCAACAACGGCGTCATGGGCGCCGAGCGCGAGGAGCTCAAGATCTCCGACAAGAAGTATGGTGCGATGACCGTCAGCGGCAACTACAGCAAGGTGGCCGAGGGACTCAATGTCGCGTCCAGGCGCGTTGAGAAGCCCGAGCACATCGTGCCGGCCATCAAGGAGGCAGTGGTCGTGACCGAGAAGGGTTCACCCTTCCTGCTCGAGTTCGTGGTCAAGGAAGGCCACGACTTCTCGCGCTATAATCTCCCAGGACTGTAGGCTGTAGGGTGGGCAAAGGCGCGCGCACAGCCATCGCAACAAACGAAAGCCATCGCGCGCCTTTGCCCACCCTACAAGCTCAGGATGAGCAATGAGCGTTTGCGCCTCGTATCAATGCTGGTTGGCGGTGTAGGCCTGACGGACCTTCTCCGACAGCTGCGGTGGCAAGTCGCTCACCTGCCTGACCAGCTGCTGCAGGTCCTCGCCCTTCATCGGCGAAACCGTGAGTCTGGTCTTCTCGACGTCAGCCAGGAACTCCTTGTCCTGCATCGTCGCATCGAAGGCACGGCGCAGCGCGTTGAGACGATCGGCAGGAACGCCGGGTGTCGTAAAGAAGGCGGAGCCGACTTCCGCCGCCACCATGATGGCGCTGAGAATCTGCCGCTCCTCGTCGCTGCGGGCGAGATCGACCGCGGTGGGTATGTCGGGCAATTCGGGATGACGGTTGAGCGCGAACTGCACCAGGATCGAAATCTGCTTGGACGGATACCACTCCGGATGGCCGACCTTCACGGCCACCCATGAGGTCGAATGCCCCTCGACCTCGCCGCGCTGGACCGCGAGCTGCGCGTCAGCCGATCCCTTGTAGCCCATGATCAGCTTGAACTTGGTGCCGAACACGTTGTTCATCACGGTCGGATAGATTGAGACCGTCGAGCCCGCGCCGGTGCCCGACAACGTCGATTCGAATTTTTGCGCATCCGCGAAGGTCTTCACCTTCGAGGTGTGCCACATGAACACGATATTGATGAGAGAATCGACGCGGCCTACCCAATTGAGCTCCGCAGTCTTGAAACGGACGCCCTGCGTCCCGAGCTTCTCATCAAGCGCAGTGGTCGGCGCACCGATGGCAAGGACGGTGCCGTCCTTCGGCGAGGCGCCGTAGACGGTGTTCACCGCCAGGAAACTCCCCGCCCCAGGCGTGTTCTTGGGCACGACCAGCGGCTTGCCTGGGATGTGCTTGCCGATGTGACGCGCCAGCAGCCGCGCCCAGATGTCGTTGCTGCCTCCGGGCGGATAGCCGATGATGAAATCGATCCTCTTGCCGGCGTAGAACTGCTCCGGCGTCTGCGCGCGGGCGTCGTTTCCCTGCAGGCCAACCAGCATG
>Ga0126377_10004121_pt1 | contig 10511 bp, 12 predicted proteins | sample PanSoiMetPlot_22_FD_92647 | JGI IMG/M metagenome (GOLD analysis project Ga0126377, IMG submission 92647) | Tropical forest soil microbial communities from Panama - MetaG Plot_22 | ecosystem: Environmental > Terrestrial > Soil > Tropical forest > Bulk soil | place: Panama | collected 2016-02-17 | reverse complement strand
TGACGATATTCGGATGGTTGAGCAGGGAAACGGCTCTGGCCTCTTGCTCGAAGCGCAACACTCGTCGCTTATCACCCGCAAACTGCGAGGGCAGCAATTTGAGCGCCACCTTGCGTGACAGCCGGCGGTCCTGCGCCAGATATACTTCGCCCATCCCGCCTCTGCCCAACATTGAAACAATTCTGTAGTTCGCCAGTTCCCGCCCGATAAGTTGCGTCGCAGGCGAGCTAACCTCGTCGGCGACGATTTCACGCGCGGCGACTTTGAAGGCGGGCGCTTGAAGGAATGTTCCGGCGTCTGCGTGCGCGGCGAGCAGCGTTTCGACTTCGAGGCGAAGACCGGCGTCGCCAGCGCAGGCCTCAACAAGAAAGCTCTCGCGCTCTTCGAGGCTGAGATCGAGCGCGCGGCCATAGATTTCCTTGATTTGCCCCCACCGCTTCGGGTCCATCACTCTCCCCGGCTAAGTTCACGATAGAGCCACGCCTGCGCCATACTCCATTCGCGCTGCACGGCGCGCGACGAAATCTTCAACGCCTCGGCGGTCTCTTCCAGGCTCAGCCCGCCAAAGAAACGCAGCTCGACAATCTTGCTCTGGCGCTCGTCGAAGGTCGCCAGTTCGTTCAGCGCGTCGTCCAGCGCCGCCAGGTCAGCGCTCTTTCCGTGCGCGATTCCTTCGGCGTTGGTGAGCGAAACATGCACGGCGTCGCCGCCATGTTTCTGCGCCCGCCTCCGCCGCGCTTCGTCAACCAGGACTCGGCGCATCAGTTGCGCGGCCAGGCCGATGAAATGCGCGCGGTTCTGCCAACTCACATCCGGCCAGTTGATTAACCGTACCCATGCTTCATTGACCAGCGCCGTCGTTTGCAGGATGTGATCGGGCCGTTCCTGACGCAGGAAATGCCGCGCCAGGCGGCGCAGCTCGGCGTCAACCAGCGGAACCAGCCGCTCCAGCGCCGTCTCATCGCCCTCGCTCCATGCCTTCAGCAGGCGTGTCGTTTCGAAAATGTCTGCGGCAGGTGTGTTTTCCATAGTCGTTTGAACCGGTCGGTTATGTGATAAGTAGAAAAGAGTCCCGCCTACTTCGCTAAGGCAAAAAAAACTGAGCTGACGTGTCGTGTTTTGGAGTCATTTTTCGCCTTACAAGGTGGAAGACAATAGATCAAAGAAGCAATGAGAAATCGAGATGCGGAGTTTTCCGATTGTGATGACTGTGACTGGTTGCTGCGCTCCGCTGACAATCAGGACGATTATTATCAGCAATAAAAGATGCAAGCTTCAGATACCCACGAAGCCAAATTTTGTGCCACACCGGACAACAGTGTCAACATTGAACGGCGGCAGGGGCAATTCCAAAATAATTTCCGCGATGTGGCAGTTTTCGGGCGTAAACGGCGTCTGCCGGAGTGGGCGGAACAACGGCGGGCCTCGTCCTCGGTGGGACCGGCGGACTCGTTCAACTGGTCCGGTTTTGGAAGTTTGATTGCAATCCGGTTATTGAGGCTGGTGACCTTGACGCTGCGGCCATGGTTCACGATGCGAGAAAGGAATTACCGCTGATGTGATAGCGTACCGCGATGGAAGCCCACAGTACTGCTGGTCGCGCGGGACAAGAACCACGTCACTACTGAACTCCCGATTCTGGCAGCAGCCCAGGCTCGGCGTTAGTCAGCTTTCCAGAAAGTAGACATTGGGATCCACAGGTCGATCCGTACGCCCTCCACACCGGGCTGCAAGATCGGGTTTCCCGACCCGATCCCGCCGCGGACTGGGCGCAGTGGGTCGATTTTCTCGCCGAAGTCGGCCATCTTCCGGGCGGAGTGAGTCAGGTCGCAGTAGCGCCCTTGTCCAATGGCGCTCTGTAGCTATGGGCGGTTACCACCAACGGTGGCCTTTTCAGTACCTGGAAGGTGAACGCCAATCCCGCTGCGGGCTGGATACCATGGGTTGATTTTCTCGTCGAAGTATAAAATGGTGTCTCTTATAGATCGTTGCATTAATAGGTACACCATGACTTGTGAAACTTAGGCCGCTTCTTCGAGGTTTTTGCACTATCAGTACCCGTTCGTGGGTGAACTCAATAGTGCAACGACCTATAAGAAAAGGCATTCGCATCTGGCAAGCTTGGATGCGCGTGCGCTCGTTGCGCACTGGAATAAGCAATCTGGGCGCATAGTAGTCAGCCTCTATCCAGAGACGAAACCCGCGCGTATCCTTCCAGAAACTGTGGCTATGCGCAGCGAATTGGCGGTGTTGTACCGATCATTGATCATTTGTGGCCAAGCAGATATCCGTAAAAGTGTGGCCAAGCAGATATCCGTAAAAGAAAAAACATTGACTAGAAGACGAGTCGCATATAAACTCTCTCCCGCTCATCAGCTGGGTGCTAGGCCGGAGAGTAACGAAAAGTAGATAGGGGAGATGAAGGGGAAGTCATTACCTTCATGACTGGTCAATGCCTATTTATCAGCTTAGAGGCATGGTCACTCAATAATCAAAACTGAATTTTTACATACGCGCGTCAGCCGATAGCGCTGGCGCGTACGAACCGCTCAACGGATCAGCGTCATTGCATAACTGACATGGACGCCACCTCTGGTGCCGCTTCTTTGCAATTGAAAGGCCTATCCTCTGCTGGATTGGGTAGGGCGTACCTGTCGCTTCGCGAGGAAGGGCGGCTCTTTTTAGATTGTCCTGCGGTCTGCAAGGCTAGTGAACCCGCCGAATATCAATTGGGAGAGAAATCATGGAAGAACGTCCGAGAGGGGTTTGGATCTGGCGCATGGCCAATCTAGCCAGTGACTTTTTAGATCGACTGGTTCGGTGTAATGTAAAACGGGTATATCTAAAGGTCTGTGATGGCAGAAGCAGACCGATGTTTTGGGAGTTTCAGTGCACCCCCGATATCATAGAGCAATTTCGACTTCGAAACATCCAAGTTTATGGGTGGGGTTACCATTATGGCACTAGTGACGATATAAGCGACCAAGTACTCGCTGTAAGTCAAGCGCTATCTGCGGGAATAGAAGGTTATGTACTGGATGTCGAAGACGAAGTGAAGAACCCTGAGACTCATCCACATCTCAGGGCGCTACTCACCCAACTACGTCAGATCGTACCATCGGGGGCGCTTGGCTACACAAGTTTCGGACATCCAGAATTTCACCGCGAAGTTCCTTGGGAGATGCTCAATGAATTCTGTGATTTAGCGCTTCCACAAATCTATTTCGAGAAGTTTCGTTTCAAACCGACTAATGAAGAAGAGGTACAGGCGTGTCTGCAAGCCCATGCAAACCTACAATTGACGAAGCCAATTATGCCGATATGGGGGTCAGAATCTAACGTGGCCAATCCTGCGGACGCTGCCGAACTTCAAAGATATCTAGATCGGTTTCCCGGATCCTCGGTCTGGCGTATACCCAATCACGGAGAGCGGGGGGAGGCGTTAAGACTCGATTACGCTGGCAGGCCTCTGGTTCCTCATGGGGCAGGCAGCCTTCCTACGTTGCCGACGCTCACGAGGATTTTGAATCGACGTAGCCAAGGCGAAGATGTGGCTGCGTTGCAGAGAGCGCTGGAGGCGCGCGGGTTATTATCAAATGGAGAAGATGGCGATTTCGGTGAAGTCACTGAAAGGGCTGTCAGGGCTTTCCAGTTGCAAGCGGGGCTCAGTGTAGATGGTGAAGTTGGTCCAGATACTTGGGCGGCGCTTGGTGGATCATTTGAAGTCGAACGCCCAGAACAGGGAGTGCTTGCAAGATTGGCGGACATAGCTCAAAACGAGGGGGCTAGACATCTCAAATGGCAAAATGGCGACAGTGAGGCAGAGAAATACTTGCGCCCGTTCCGTGAGCCGATGCGGAGATTAGGACAATTGGGTGAGCAAATAGTTTTTTTCAATTGGTGCGCTGCCTTTGTTACTTGGTGTTGTCGGGTAGCAGGAATCATGATTCCAGAGCAGCCTCAAGGTTTTTGGGCAACTATGGCATTAGTCGAATCATGGAAATTTTGGGCACAGACGAATGGATTCTGGCATCCGACTGGAAGTATTACTCCGCGGCGCGGGGACATTGCGGTTTTTGAGTGGCATGACGGGGATGCGCAATTAGATCATATCGGCGTCATTCGAGGGTACACCTCTGGCAGCCAGATTATTCAAACCTCCGAAGGAAACCGTGGCAACCTGACATTTAATGGAGACAGAGAGCTAACAAATATTCCTGGGTTCATTAGAATAACTGGGTGAAATAGGAATTGGCCATAGAAAATTAACTGAGGGGGAACCCGGAAAGCGCCGGATGATCTAGGATCAATATCAATTTCATATTCACTTGGATCCGCGAAGCGTTACAGCGGCCAACAGCAAGAAGGAGAGCGACGAGAAGTCGCGTTTCTTACCGCGCTTTGGCGGCGTAGAAGGAGGCTCCTGGTAGTTTTCTCTGCCGCGTTGGACTAAAAGAGTGAGTCGGGATCAGTCGGAGATTGGTTGGTAGCCATGCTCCGTACTATGCAATCACCGAGCGGTGATTGCGATCCCGGCCTTGGCCAGACCCTCTGTTTGATTTCAAAGAACCTTTATTTGCACACGCTTCATTATCATGATCATGTACAATGCGCCGGTCAGGTCAGCTTGCTATGTCCAACTGGGGTCCCCATTCTGAAAATATTTGCGGATCGATAAAAAAGATTGACATCATTTTCAAGTAGCAGTACGATCCCAGTATCTTCGGCATTATTTTTTCTGGTTACTGAATTTCTCAGACATCAAGATAACGGCAGACAATCACCGCCGGGATTTAGTTCAGCACATAAGCCAATCGCACACAGACACGCAACCTGGGTGGAAGAAATTGAAAATGGTGAATAACTCCGTGATATTTGTTATCAATTAACAGCGGCGAAATAAACTGAAAACTACCGTAGAAAGGTGTATCGGGAGCAAGATTCTTTATTGCTGAAATCACCATGATCTCACACGCCTTGACGATTGTTGTAAACGAGCTGAATAAGCATCTCGACGACGCTTATGGCGCCGCTACTTCCCCACGGGTCGGATTGGGAAATCTGGCCGAAGGGGTAGTTGCAACAAATGGCAAAACTGGTGGAGTGTCAAGAGACATGCTCAATCTATCCATAGTCAATACCAAGGAGGAGAGATCCCTTAAGAATTTACCTAATCAAGTGCGCAATGATATTACTCTCAAGGTAGCTTATGAGAATCCCCCTGTTTTTCTCAACTTCCAAATCTTATTAGCAGCGACCCACTTTGATTACACCAATGCCTTATTAATGCTGTCGAGAGCCATCCGATTTTTCCAATTCAAGAGTGTGCTTACTCAGGATAATGTGGCCCCTGATTCTTTAGCGAATAATGCGCCGAGTAACCAACTCGATCAGCTGGAATCGTTTAAGCTGATCTTCGATCTGTATTCCCCGACGATGGAAGAAGTCAATCACCTCTGGGGGACGCTCGGGGGAAAGCAGTACCCCTTTGTGATGTATATGATGCGAATGCTCGACCTGAAATTCAGAGCGATCCAAAGCGAAAGCGGGCTGATTACAGAAGTTATCAGCGATTTTTACCACAAAAATCCGGCGGCAATCTGATATGGCTGAACGCATTATCAATGGTTATAAACGCCTGTTCGAGGCGCGACTGTTACACCATTATTGGCTGGATGAAGGCGCTACCCTGTTCGACCTGATATCGGCCAGGCCAAAAAAGATAGCCGTTTACTGACGTATGATATGCGATCTTTCCTAGCTGTCGCCCCTACTGCCGCTGCTGCAAAAGCATTCAAAGGTCTGGGTTGTGTGTATAAAAACACCGCTCTTGGTTTTGTTGCAGCGGCTCCGAACAGCGCCGTGATACCGGCTGACGCGACCTTCGAATTCATAGTGACCGTGAGGAACCCGGCTTTTTTCCAGTATACGGCGCTGACGCTGCGCCCGCAGAAGATTTACGAGCTATACCATCAGCCTGAAGATAAAACTTACAGGTACAAGGAAAATGTGCCGCTTCTGTCCAACCTGACGGGGGCATCGAGGGGCGCAGCCTCCAATAAGACTCTCTTTTTATCAAAAGAGATTCCCGCGCCCGCAGCTAACGACCAGGTCGAATCGCTTGTTATAGCGGCTGACGCCTTGTTGCAATTGACTGGTGATCAGCCTGGCGCCGCTACACAGCAATTAAACGCTGATGCGTCCAATCTGCCGGTATTTGTCAACCAGGGCGATGCGCCGGATATTACGCCGCCTGCAGGTCTCATTGGGGCGCCCGCACGCGGAGTAACGTTGAAGGACGATATTCCCGATGACGTGTTCGCTGTCATACGCTTGTCCGCGGTGCGGGCGGATGATGACGATTTCAGTTTTATTGACGCAGGTGGCAAGGCGAAACCAGCTTATCCGGTTTTTCAAGTTCGTTTCAAAAACCGCTCAACGACCTGGCGATACTTCAACAAGAATACCGGTGCGGCAGACTTCACCGAACCCAATCCTCTTCCATTAACACGTTTTGGGAATGCCGGAACGAAACAAAAACCTTCCGAAGGGCTGGTGAAAGTGGTGAAAAGCGGCGACAGAATCACCCAGCTCGTCTCGGAAATATTTGTATAACCATCTAAAGAAGGTAAACATCATGGCAACAGCGTATAAAACCCCAGGAGTTTATGTCGAAGAAATTCCCAAGTTCCCGCCCTCTATCGCGCCGGTGGAAACAGCCATCCCCGCATTTATCGGGTACACGGAAAAGGCTGTTCGCAATGGCGAATCTCTCGTCAATCGACCGACCCGAATCGAGTCTATTGCGGAGTATGAGTTGCTCTTCGGCGGAGCTCCTCCGCAAGATGTCACCGTCTTTTTAGATACGAATAACCAATTTGTTCGAGCGGACGCCTCTTCCAAGTTATATCTCTATGACAGCCTCCGCTTGTTTTACGCCAATGGCGGCGGCAAATGTTACATTTTGTCAGTCGGCGCATACCCGAGTAGTGTGTCTTCCGCCACCCTCGAAGCGGCGATCGCCTTGCTGGAGCAAGAAGACGAACCGACGATAATTCTCGGACCGGATGCGGTCTCAGATGCGAATGGGCCTTATGAATTCCAGAAAAAAGCGCTGACACAATGCAATAAATTGATGGACCGAGTTACGGTCTGCGATTTGATGCTGAGTGCCAATAACACGGCGTTTAGCACTTCTGTCGACGAATTCAGGGATAAGGTCGGCATCAACTTTCTAAAATATGGGGCCGCTTATGGCCCGTGGATTCGGGCAAACCTGCCGCGCACGCTGCTGCGACGAAATGTCAAGTTGCAGCGGGATGGCGTGAATACGACCATTCAATTGAGCAGTCTGACAACAGATCCAGATATCCAGAGCTTGATTGCGGATGTGATCAAGGTAGAAGAGTTTGTGGACGCCGCGGTGACGGCGAAAAATACGCTCAGTGGAGGCGCGGGCATTACACTGGAAGATAAGTTGAAGTCGCTACTCGACGCCTTTAATGGGACAGCCGCGAACGCGACGGCGCTTCAAATGGAAGCGGTGTTGCTGCCAATTTCAGCCTTTACGATTGATATTCTTGATCAAATACAACAACGGTACGGCGCAGCGCCCACCCCTGCCAATAATCGGTTCAAACTAAAAGATGATATTGATAAATATATCGCAAATTCCCGGGTGAAAGCGTCGATCAGAGGCTTGGCGGACCACCATAAACATTTGAGCAACCTGGCGACCGCGTCCGACAGAATCAATCTTTTAACGACCGGGACGAAGTTGGATACAGTCGCCGCATTCCTGGGATTTACTGACGGCAATACCTTGTTGACGCCTGCTGTGCCTGCGGAAGTTGCTGCAGCGTATAATTCCGCCACAACAGCCAAGCAGCGCGGGGCAGTGGCGATCGCCCCAGTCCTCTCCGCAGTCAACGAAGCCATTGCGTTTTTCCATTCCCTTGAATCGACACAGAATAGCTACGAAAAAACACTGAACGACGCGCTGCTCGCGGCGTTCGGCGCGTACAAGGATTTGGTGACGAAGGCCGCTGACGCGCTGAATCTGCTGCCGCCGTCGGGCGCGATCGCCGGTGTATACGCCGCCACAGATCGAGACCGTGGGGTTTGGAAAGCGCCGGCGAATGTCAGTTTGAACGCCGTGGTCAGCCCTGCGGTGAAAATCAACCAGGACCAGCAGGCGGAGTTCAACGTGGATGTCAACGCGGGAAAGTCCATCAACATCATCCGCGCATTCACGGGGAAAGGCACACTCGTTTGGGGCGCGCGCACGCTCGCCGGCAATGACAACGAATGGCGGTATGTGAACGTACGGCGCTTCTTCAATTTCGTTGAAGAGTCGGTCAAGAAAGCTACTGAACAGTTTGTTTTCGAGCCGAACGACGCTAACACCTGGGTGAAGATTCAGGCGATGATTGAAAATTTCCTGACCACGCTTTGGCGGCAAGGAGCATTGCAGGGGATAAAACCCGAACACGCGTTTTATGTCGCCGTCGGTCTCGGAAAAACCATGACCGCTCTCGACATACTCGAGGGCCGATTGATTGTTGAAATCGGGATGGCGGCCGTGCGCCCAGCAGAGTTCATCATCCTCAGGTTCTCGCACAAGATGGCTGAGTCTTAGACGAATGGTCAGGATGTAAGAACGCCGTGATCAACCAATTAACATATAACAAATAGAAGGTGTAAATTATGCCACAAGAATATCCTATACCTCGGTTTCATTTTCAGGTGGACTGGGGCGGCGCAAAAATCAGCTTCACTGAAGTAACAGGCCTAGTTATGGAGAGGGAGAAGATCGAATACCGGCATAGCGACAGTAAGGATTTCAATAAAATCGCCATGCCGGGAATGGTGAAGAACAATAACATTACGTTGAAACGCGGCAAATTCGAGCGCGATTTCGATTACAATACCTGGCTGGAGGAAGTCGCTAATGATCGCATAGGGGGCCGGCGTGATATCACCATTCGTTTACTCAATGAAAAACACGAGCCTGTCGCGGCCTGGTCGGCCGCCCGCTGTTTTCCAGTGAAAATCACCGCGCCCGACCTGAAATCTGATGCGAATGAAATTGCGGTGGAGAGCTTGGAAATAGCCCATGAGGGGCTGAAACTGATGAAAGTGTAAAGCGCCGAACTTATGACTGATTACTATCCGCCCTGGGGATTCTACTACAAAGTGGAATTCAGCGTCAGTAAGGACAAAAACGATGCGCGTTTCCAGTCCGTGTCAGGTTTGTCCGTAGAATACGATTACGAAAGTTTCAAGGAAGGCGGCGAAAATCGCTTCGAGCATAAGTTGCCCGTGCGCACCAAATATTCCGATATGACGCTGAAGCGCGGCATGCTAACGGATTCCAGCGTGATTAACTGGTTCCTTGATGCTTTCCGTAATCGGACGTTTTCGCCAACAGACATTAACGTCATCCTGATGAACGAAAAGGGAGAGCCTTTGCGCACCTGGAAAGTAGCGCACGCCATACCTAAAAAATGGCTTGTCAGTGACCTGAACGCCAATGACAACGCTATCGTCGTCGAAACGATGGAATTGACCTATCGATATTTCACAATTCAATGAAGGACATTTGAATGCCAATTGAGATCAAAGAGTTGCATATTCGAGTGTCGGTCAACGCGCCGCAAGATGAGCAGTCAGCCGGAGCGCAGCCCGCTGCGCCGCCGGCAGGCGGAGGCGGCCATGAAAGCGATAAGGAAGCGATCGTCGCAGAATGCGTGGAACAGGTGCTGGAGATACTCCAAAACAAGGCTGAACGCTAATGGCTGAAAACGGTAAATTGGAAAAAATGCTCATTCTCGCCTTCTCTGATTCGAAAAAGGCGGAAAGCGGCGGCTTGAACGAAGCCGATGATTCCGTTGAAGCGCTCATCAACCCGGAGGCCTACACGCTTGAATACAAACTCAAGTTCTCCCAATCAGGTCAGGGGCAGGGAACGAGCGGTCAGCAACTAAAGTATGAATATACGGCGCCCGAAGAGATCACCTTTGAATTCCTGTTTGATAATACAGGCATTATTGACGGGAAACCGCGCGATTCGATCGCCGATGACCTGAAAAAGTTCAAACAGGTGTTGATCGAATACAAAGGCGATGCGCACGAGCCGCGTCACTTCAAATTGGTCTGGGGCGAAAACTCGATCTTTAAAGGCAGAGTCACTGAGGTCAGCATTACCCATAAGCTGTTTAAAAGTGACGGCACTCCCATCCGGGCTGTGGCCAAGGTCAAATTCAAAAGCAGCATTGAGGAGCAGAAACGAGCCGCCAAGGAGAATAAAAGTTCACCGGATCTTACCCACGTGCGCAAAGTAAAAGCCGGTGACACCTTGCCACTGATGTGTTTCAGAATCTACGGAGATCCGAAATATTATCTCCAGGTTGCGGCGATCAACGACCTCGGCAATTTTCGTATGTTAACGCCAGGAACGGACATCGTTTTTCCGCCTATCGAAAAAGTCAAAAAATAGACGTGAGTAACGA
>Ga0126377_10004120_pt1 | contig 10512 bp, 9 predicted proteins | sample PanSoiMetPlot_22_FD_92647 | JGI IMG/M metagenome (GOLD analysis project Ga0126377, IMG submission 92647) | Tropical forest soil microbial communities from Panama - MetaG Plot_22 | ecosystem: Environmental > Terrestrial > Soil > Tropical forest > Bulk soil | place: Panama | collected 2016-02-17 | reverse complement strand
TGGGGCCCCAATGCCGACCCCTCCGCCCCGTCCACCGTATCAGCCGCCGCGCGGCCCGACCCCGCCACGGGGCCCGGCGCCCCCACGGGGGCCGACGCCGCCGCGGGGCCCGAGTGTGTCCCGGCCTGTCGCCAGGGTATCGGGGTCGATCTCTCTACCGTCTCGCGCTCCCGGGTTCGTTACCCGCGCACAACACATGCTGTTGCAGCCCGGGCGCGAATGGAAGGCGATCAACGCCGAGTTCACGAATGCGCCGACGCTGTTGCGGAAGTACATCGTGCCTGTCTCGGCGATCGGACCGGTCGCCACGTTGGTTGGTTCGGCGGTGTTCGGAGAGCGCGGCACCCTGTTCGGGATGATCGAGACCTCAATCAGCTTCGCCGTGCAGGACGCGATCATCCATTATCTCTTCGGTCTGTTGGGCGTCTGGGTCATTGCGCTGGCACTCGAGTTTCTCACGCCGAGTTTCGGGGGTTCGTCGAACCGGGTGCAGGCCCTCAAGGTGGCAGCATACGGCAGCACGCCCGCATGGGTCTGTGGCATTCTCGGGCTCATACCGAAGCTCGCCCCATACGGACTGATCGGGATGGTGTGGTCGCTGCTGCTCGTTGCGCAGGGCGCGCCGATGCTACTGAAGGTTCAGGACAGCGATCGGGCGAAGGTGTTCGGTCTGGTGGCGGCCGGCGCGACAGGGATGGCCTGGATCATCCTCGAAGTATTGGCGAAGACGTTCGGCTAGCAGACGCCGAGCGGTAGGTCCACGGCTCCTGCTCGACCTCCGCCACCGCCTCATCGATTCTCCCACGCTGCGGCGACAGCGAGCAGACCGGATCCGTAAGCGCAGCGTCTCCCGCGACAAGAAACGCCTGACAACGACAGCCGCCGAAATCCACGGTCTTGCGCGCGCACGAACGGCACGGCTCGGGCATCCAGGCATCGCCACGGAAGCGGGTAAACGCGTCGGATTCGTTCCAGATCCACTCGAGCGAGCGGTCGCGGATATTCGCGAACTGGAGCGTCGTGATGCGACCTGCCGCGTGACAGGGCCAGACTTCGCCGGCCGGCGTCACAGTCATGTAGGCCCGCCCCCATCCACCCATGCACGGTTTGGGAAACTCTTCGTAATAGTCGGGGAGCACCCAGACGATCTCGAGACTCTTCCCGAGCCGCGCGCGCTCGCGCTGCACCACTTCCCAGCCCGCGGCGATTTGCTCGCGCGTCGGCATCAACGCGCTGCGGTTGTGCATCGCCCAGCCGTAGAACTGCGTGTTGGCCAGCTCAATCCGCTCGGCGCCGAGGGTCGCCGCCAACCGGATCATGTCGCCGACCTGATGCAGGTTCCGCCGATGCAGGACGACGTTCACGGTGAGCGGGAAGCCGAGCTCCTTCGTGTAGCGGTAGGCCGCGAGCTTGTCCGCAAAGGAGTCGGTGCCGGCGATCAGATCCGACAGCTCTGCGTCCGCCGCCTGGATACTGATCTGTACATGATCGAGACCGGCGTCTTTCAGGGCCGCAAGCCGATCTCTGGTGAGTCGATACGCAGAGGTAACCAGAGTCTGGTACATGCCGAGGTCGCGCGCGGTGCGGACCAGCACCTCGAGATCCTTCCGCAGCGTGGGCTCGCCTCCTGACAGGCCGAGCTGGAGCACGCCGAGCGCCTTTGCTTCCTTGAAGACGCGCTGCCATTCCTCAGTGGACAGCTCGTTCCGAAAGCGGCGACCGGCGAAGTCCAGCGGGTTTGAGCAGTACGGGCACTGCAGTGGGCAGCGGTAGGTCAGCTCAGCGAGTAGCCACAGCGGTTTCGGCACCATACGATCTGAAATCTACCCCCGATCACCTCACGTAGGTCACAAGCCCTTTCGCCGCGAGGTTGCTCAGAAACGTCGCGACCTCGGCCTCGATCTGCTCGGCCCGATAGCGCTGCTTCAAGGTCTCGACGATTTGTGTGACCGCACGCTGACCGTCGCACAATTTCAGGACCTCGGCGGCCGTGGGGTTCAACGCGACCAATCCCTCGGGATAGAGCAGCACGTGCCGCTGCCGCACCTCGTCCCATTCGAGGCGCGCCTTGGGGGCCACACGCGGTACCGTCCCGGCGAGCGGCGCGGTCACCGTGCGGTCCAGGGCAGCGGTCCCGCCTGGACGGCGTCGAGCAGGACCCAGAGCACGTCGCATTTGAACTCGAGGGCCGCGATCGCCCGCTCCTGCGCCTCGCGCGTGGTGGCCCGCGCCTTCACGAGCCCCAGCGCATGGTCGGCGTCGCGCGGGGCCTGACTGAGGCGATTGCGAAAGTACTGCAGCCCGTTCGGATCGATCCAGGCGTAGTGCGTGAGGATCGCGGCGAGCCGGTCGCTGACGATGGTGGGCGCGAACAACTCGGTGAGCGAAGCCGCGACCGCATCGAGCCACGGCCGTGTGCGGCAGAAGGTCACGTACGCCTCGACCGCGAAGCGCACGCCCGGCAGCACCCATTTTCCCGAGAGCAGCACGTCGCGCGGCACATCCATCGCTTCGCCTAACCGCAGCCAGGCTTCGATCCCGCCTTCACTCTGCTCGGTCCCGTCGTGATCCACGATCCGTTGAATCCACTGGCGGCGGATCTCGAGCTCGGGACAGTTGGACATGATCGCCGAGTCTTTCACCGGGATGGCCTGTTGATAGCAGAAGCGGTTCGCGACCCAGAGCTGCAGCTCGCCGCGGCTCAGCTGGCCCTGGTGCATGCGTTTGTTGAAGGGATGGTGGTTGTGATAGCGCGCCGCGCCCACAGCGCGAAGACGTTGCTCCAGCTCAGCGGGCGTCCAGGGCTCCGCGCTCACAACTCGAACTCCATCCCGTCTTCGGCGACGGTGATCCCAGCACGGTCTACCTCCGCCCGCGGACGGGACGCGCGATCGAGAATCGGATTGGTGTTGTTGATGTGCACGAACACGGTGCGCTTCGCGCCAAGCCCACCCAGTTGCGCGAGGCTCCCGTCCGGGCCGCCGATCGGCAAGTGCCCCATGGCATGCGCGGTGGGCGCGTCCGGCACCGCGGCGCGAAGCTCTTCCTCCGACCAGAAGGTGCCGTCGAAGCACAACAGATCCGCACCCTCGGCGAGCGAGCGAACAGTTGCATCCACGGCGCCCGCGGCCGGAATGTAGGCCAGGACGCCTCCCGTCCGCGCGTCTTCGAGCCGCAAACCCACGCCGAACGCACCGGGCGTCGCGCCCGTTGCGTAGCGCGGCGGTCTATGCGCGATCGGCTGCGCCGTGCAGAGGAGACCCAAGTCCCGTCCTTCCAGATCGCGCAGGGGGGTCGTGCCGACACCGGTCAGCGGGCGTGCCTCGACGCCGGAGTAGCGCGCCATTACCCGGAACAGGGGCCACTCATCTCCGAGAAGGGCGGCAACCCCCTCCGGTGCGTAGACGGGGAGCGGGTTCATCGCCTCACGCATCAGCAGCAATCCGAGCGTGTGATCGATCTCTGCGTCGGTGAGAACGACGGCGCACACCGAGGTCGTGCGCGCTCCCCGCGGCCACAGTCCGGGACGCGTGGCAAGCTGCTGGCGCAGATCGGGGGAGGCATTGAGGAGCACCCAGCGCTCGCCGTCGGCGGTCACCGCGAGCGATGACTGCGTGCGGCCCAGGCCCGATGCGCGCGCGCTCCAGCAGTGCGGACAGCCGCAGTTCCACTGCGGGACACCGCCCCCGGCAGCCGAACCAAGGATGACTACGCGCATCGAGCAGTCCGCACAGGAAAGAAACCTGAAAAGAAAAGGGAGGCCGGGCAAACAGCCCGGCCCCCCTTTGTCGACTGGGTTACCCTAACTCAGGCGTTGCCGGCGTAGGCGCCGACTTCCATACCCAGCTCGACGACCTCGAATTCAGGGGTTGTCCATGTCATAGTTTCGTCCTCCATCCGTTGGCAGTAGTCGCAACGGCATCACATTCCATATACCCCATCGGACCGGCCTTTGGCAAGGGGCTCTCGGGGCTAGGAACGGCCCAACGCCCCGCATACCTCGTCCAGCACCGATATGGTGCGGTCGACGACGGCCTCATCGTGCGCGAGGGAGACAAAGTTGTATGCCGTGCGCTTGAAGAGGATACCTCGCCCGGCGCACTCGCGCGCAACGGCGCGCGAAAGCGCCTCACTCGCGAAGTGAAGGAAGCACATTTCGGCGACGCCGCCCACGCCGCTCACCACCTGTGGGTGGAGGTGGTGGAGGTTGTGGAGGTTGTGGAGGAGGTGCGTGCCGACTTCGTGCAGGTGATCGCAGACCCGCTCGCTTTTCATCACATCGAGGGTGGCCCGCGCCGCGGCGAGCGCAACCGCTTCCGTAGCGAGCGTTGACGAGATCCAGGTGCGCGTCGCGGCTGCCATCAGGTCCGCCCGGCCGCCGACGGCGGCGAGGGGGAATCCGTTAGCGAGCGCCTTACCGAGCACGACGAGATCGGGACGGACGCCATACCGCTCGGCCGCGCCGCCGATCGCGAGGCGAAACGCCGTCTTGATCTCGTCGAACACGAGCACGGCGCCGACGCGTGCGGTCTCGGACCGCAGCGTCTCGAGCCATTCTCTCGTCGGCTCCTCGACCACGAGTGGCTCGATCACGACGACCGCCAGCGCATCGCCGGCTTCACGAATGGCGGCGCGGGCACGCGCGACATCGTTGAACGGCAGCTCGGCGTAGAGCCCGCGCGTCGCGGCGGGAATGCCGGCGGTAGCGCCGCCCTGGCACCAGTCGAGCCATCCGTGATAGCCGCAGCCGAGCACGCGCTCGCGCGCCGTGTGGACGCGTCCCAGCCGGACCGCTGCGGCAACCGCTTCGGCCCCCGTCTTGAGAAAACGGACCCCTTCGATCCAGGGGATCGCCCTGCAGAGCGCGGCCGCCAGCTCTTCCTCTAGCACGGGGGGCAGCGGTCCGACGACGCCCGCTTCAACAGCGGCGGTCGCGGCGCGCGTCACGGCGGGATGCCCATAGCCGAGTGCCACGGCGCCCAGGGCCATCGCGTAGTCGACGTACTCACGGCCGTTCGCGTCCCACACACGGCAGCCCGCGCTGCGCGTCATCCGGTCGGGCAGGCCGGAGTGGGGCCCGTCCTCCGGAGGACCGAAGAGTGCGTCGGGTCGCTTGCTACCGGTCGACGTGAATCCCGGTACGTGCCAGTCGCTCACCGTATTTCGTCACCTCGATGGCCATCGCCCGTAGCAGCTTGACTTCCCGCTCGTCGAGCGGGGTGCGATGGAGAATTTCGCGCAGCGTGCGCAATACGTGCTCCGCGTCGCGCGTCTTGAAGAACTCGATCACGGCGAGCGCGCGCGCGATGTCGCCGAACAGGCGCTCGAGCTCGCCGGCCTGCGCGGGACTCGCCAGGCGACGCGGTGTTTTGAAGTCGGGCCGCGGCCCATCCCGCGCGAGCGCCAGCTCGTAGAGCGCGAGCACGGCGGCGTGCCCGAGATTGAGGGAAGGATAGGCGGGATCACTCGGGATCGTGACGACGCGATGGCAGCGATCGAGCGCCTCGTTCGTGAGTCCCTTGTCCTCACGGCCAAAGAGCAGCGCGACCGGCCCCGTCTCCCAGAGCCCGACGATCTCGGTCGCGGCCTCGCGTGGCCGCTGCATGTTGCGCTTGGCGGTGCGGCCGCGCGCCGTGAAGCCCACGACGTGGACGCAATCGGCGAGCGCCTCTTCGAGTGTCGCGTACACATGCACGCGCGACAGCACATCCTGCGTCTGATGCGCGATCCCCTCGACCCGGTGCGCTTCGTATTCGCGCGGCGCCACGAGGCGCAGATCGCGGAATCCGAAGTTCTTCATGGCGCGAACGACGTGCGCGATGTTCACGAGATCCTGCGGCTCATTCAGCACGACGACCAGGCTCATCCCAGGAGCTCCAGCACGCCCAGTCGCTCCTCGGGCTGACGGTCGCCGCGCAGCCAGACCCACCCGTCACCACCGCTCCACACGAGCTGCCCGGCACGACGCACGCGATCGGGCAGCATTTCGTTCACGAGCAAGTCGAACTGCATTTCTCCGCCCACATGCGGACGCGCCTCACTCGTGAAGGCGATGGCGAGCGTGACGCGGTACCCCGTTTCGGTGCGCTCCCACGCGCCCTGCACCGCCTCCGCGTCGCCCTCCGTCCCTTCGACCGGGCGCACCCGCACCCCACCCCGCTCGTCACCTTCCGGCACGATGAGAAATCCGCGGACGGCGCCCGCTTCTGAATCCCGGAGATACAGTTGGATTCCGTCCGAGTTGATGTCATCGGGCTCGTTGTCGAGCAGCAACGGAGGGGCGTCGGGCGGCCGGAAGTACACGTCAGGCTTGGTCACTTCGACAGCCACACAGAGGCCATCGTCGGTCCAGTTGACGTAGGCGACTGCCGAGCATTCGTCGGGCCCGGCGTAGCCTTCCTCGCTGCGGCGGTACTGGTCCTCGATATCGAGAGTGAGGGGCGCGCCGGTATCGAAACCGTCGAGCGACCCATCGACAGGCGGTAACGCATCGAGGCGCAGCGCGCTCCCGGCGGCCCGCGTGGGCCGATCGATCTCTACGAGCGGCTCGAAGGGCGGCTCGGGCTTGCGGCGCCCGCCCAGGCGGACGTTCCCCGCCGGCGATTCCACGTTCCATCCACCGGCGTTGATCGTGTGGCGATGCACCCCGCGCTCCGTCTCGACCTCGATCACGTCACCCTTCGCGCGCACCGCTCGGACGATGGCCGCGTCAGCGACGCTTTCGAGCAGGGTGATCAGGCGCGCCCCACGTCCCCGCGCGCGCAGGCAGTAGAACGGCTCGCGACGCACGGCTCCGCCTGACGGCCGGCCCGGGGCTTCGCCGCGCAATACCTCGGCCCCTGCCGGGAAGTGGACTTGCAACCGCCGCCCCCCCGCGGCGACGATCAGCACCACCGCCGCACCGCCCTCAGCCGAAAACCGCTCGACCGCCGTGACGAACTCGCCGGGAAGCTCGGCGGGCGCCCAGCGTCCCGGCGTCACGACCGTCACTTCACCGGCGAAGTGCCAGGGCACCTCGAGCAGGTGCTCGTCCTTGCTGCCGAGCTCGACCACATCGAGCACGTACTCCGGGCCCGAGACGGTACTCCGGGTGACCTCCCCGAACCGGCCGCGGGTCCAGGCCCACTGCGCCTGCGCGTCGAACGCTTCGCATCCCGCGTCTTCCCACGGCTGAGACCGGCCGTCCAAGCGCGGGGCGTTGTGCGCGAGCGTGGAGCGATACCAGAAGAGGTCTCTCGTCTGGTAGGAGCCCGTGCCGAAATCGCACAGCCAGGGAACGGAGTCGGCGTACACGGTCAGGTGGAGACGGTCGGGGTGACCGTGGCCGTCCCCTGCCCGGCCGCACTCGACGCTTACATAGCGGCCGCCGGTCCGGAGCACCGCCAACCCTTGAGCCTCGAGCAGCTCGCTCTTCGGCGCCCACGCGGGCGCATCGGGGAGCGCGGGAAGCATTTCGAGCAGGGACCACCACGACAGCATCTGGCGAGACGGAGGACGGGGGACATTCGGGAACGGGGCTTCGTGGAGATACGACTCCATGAGCTGCGGTGTGACCGCGGGCGCGGCGTAGAGTGACCTGAGCCAGCTGGGGAGCTCACTCGTCAAAGGGGTCGCAAGGCGTGCGAGCCCAATCTCCCACAACTCCAAGTACGCGGGCTGAGCGAGCGATACGCCGAACCGCGAGTCCTTGCGCGCGGGGTAGGTGAAATCGGGGAACGCGGTCAGCGCCGGCGCGCGCAACGCGGCCGCGACGCGCGCGGCGAAGGTGGGCTCGGCGAATACGTCGATGCCCGCCTCGCGGGCCCACAAGGTGCCGAGCAGCAGCGCACGCAGGGCGAAGAGATGATAGTTCTCGCCCTCGTGCCACATCCCGTCCGGCCCAAAGCCCCGCGCCACGTGGGTGAGCAGTCCGGTTCGCCCCTCGATAGCGCGGTGGGCCAGATCTTCGTCTTCGAACCACACGGCGATGGCGGCGAGCGCGGCGTTGTTCCAGGTCTGGCGATTCGAGAACCACTCGTCGAATTCGCCGATCAAGGTCGCCGCTTCGTCTGCGACGAGGGAGACGGCGCGTGCGCCCGCCTCATCGAGGCGGCCCGCTTCGCGCAACGTCACCGCGGCAGCGAGGTAATTGCAGACCCACTGGGACTCGAGGTAGGTGGAGAAGAAGAGACGGCTGGGGCCGAGGACGTTGTCGCGGTTGGGATAGCTGAGGTAGCGCTCGCTGTACTGCGTCAGGATCTCCGCCGCGCGCGCCGCCGCGGCGGGCGCCTCGGTGAGTGCGGCAATGGTGGCGAGCTCGCCCGCTCGCTCGGCGAGCCAGAGGTGCTGGTAGCGGGCCCAATGCCGGTCGTGCCGTTCGCCCTGGTACACAGCGCCACAGACAGCACAGCGATGCGCGTGTGGGCTGAAGGGATCGAACTTGAGTCCCGCCCCGTCCACTGTGCAGACGCCGCCATCCTTCGACAGCAGCGCCTTCTGTTCGGGGATGTGCGGCAGGCGCTCGAGCACCGGGCGCGCGCGCTCCTCGACGACTGCGAGCAGCTTCTGCAGATCCGCTGACGAGCGAACCTGCTCGGCCCGCTCGGCGAGCACCGTGGCACCTACCACGCCCGCACTCCTTCCCCGGCCCAGGAGACCGGTAGCACCGTTGCACCCGCATCGCGCGCCGCGGCCGCGCCCGCCACCGGGTCACGCACGACGAAGAACATGCATCCCCCCGCTCCCGATCCCGCGGCCTTGCCACCCAGCGATCCCGCGGTCGCCACTGCGTCCTCGAGACTCGCCATCGTGGACGTCCGCATCTCCGGATCGAGCGCCTGCTGGTGGCGCCAATTCTCGCTGAGCAATTTGCCTACGCGCTCCAGGTCCGCAGACCGCAGCGCCTCGGCCATGCGTTCCGCCGTTTCCCGAATCGCCCGAAGCGCGCTCACGACACCCTGCTCGGCGCGCTCGTATGCGCCCATAACCCGAGCGATGGTCGAGCCAGAGATGCGCGAGCGCCCCGTGTAGCAGAGCAACGTGTGCCGCGCGAGGGTCGCGGCGAAGGCCGAATCGAGGGTAATGGGCTCAATGCCCACATCAGGATCGCGAAAGCTCAAGCGGTGAAAACCCCCGAGCGCGGCGCCGAACTGATCCTGTCGTCCTCCCGGAATCCCCGCTTCGACCGTTTCCAGATAGACCGCCTGCTCCGCGATTTCCCGCTCGGGGAGCCGGTCGCCGCGCGCGAGAGCGAGCGCAGCGACCAGCGCCACGTCGAGCGCGCCGGAGCTGCCGAGCCCCGACCCGGGCGGGACGTCGGACTTCGTTGTAAGCGTGCATGGCGTCTGCACGGGAAACATGCGCAGCGCGGCCTTGTGGAGCGTGAGGCGACCGTCCATCACCAGGCCACCCGAGTCCGCGCACTCCAGCTCCTCACCCAGGTCGAGTGCAGCGAGCTTGATCCTGGGCCCGCCGACTTTCAGCTCGACATGCACCGACAGGGCGATTGCCGCATTGACGACGACCCCGCCCTCGCGGGTCGAAAAGGGCGCTACGTCCGTCCACCCGCCCGCGAAGTCGAGCCGCACGGGCGCGGATGCCTGGAACGTCGTTTGCCGCTCGGCGCGCTTGCCGCGCTTCACTGCTCGGTCCACCAGTGGGCAACGGTCGGGAGCTCGCCGCGCAAATCCATCTGCACGCCCTTCATGCGGCGGTTCATCCCCTGGAGGCCCTTGGCGTAGTAGAGGAACGCGGCCGGGACGGAATCGCGCAGCACGCGCATGGTGGCGGGTGCGTCAACGCCGGCGCGCACCCCGGCGACGCGAGCGATGGTCCGCAGGTATCCGAGCCCCAGGTCTCCGGGGATCCCGACCAATGCTGCCTGGAAGTCCGGCTGCGCGCCGTACACGCGATCGAGAAACGCGCTGAGCTCGAGCTGGCGGATCACGACCTCGAATCCCGCGCGGGAGAGCTGTGCCTGGACCATCTGCTCGAGCGGGGCTTCCCCCGACCCAACGGTGACCAGCTCGAACTTGATCTTCGCCCCGCCGAGAAGCGCCTGCGCCGAGTCAGTGTTCGTGGGGAACGCCGGTGTGGGCTTGAGACCGAGCCCGGCGGTGAGGTCGGGCGGAACAGGTCCGAACGCCGGAGCGCCGAAGCCGTAGAGGTACCCGTCCACGATCTCCTGGCGATTCACCGCCAGGGCCACGGCGCGGCGCACCTTGGCGTCGGTGAACGGGGCGCCGCGCATGTTGAAGACAACCGCGTACGGCGTGAGCATCGGATACGCGACGATCGTCAGATGCGGCTTCTCTTCGACGAAGCGCGCATGCGCGGGTTGGATCCCCGCGAAGTCCACCTCCCCCGAGACGAGCGCGGCGAGCTTGGTCGTCGGCTCGTCGACCACCGCAATGACGAAGCGCTCGAGCCGCGGAGGACCGCCGAGGGATGCGGGGAAATCGGGGTTCGCCTCGAACACCCAGCGACGGTTCGGCTCGTGCTGCACGAATCGGAACGGGCCATTCGATACCGGAT
>Ga0126377_10004119_pt1 | contig 10512 bp, 9 predicted proteins | sample PanSoiMetPlot_22_FD_92647 | JGI IMG/M metagenome (GOLD analysis project Ga0126377, IMG submission 92647) | Tropical forest soil microbial communities from Panama - MetaG Plot_22 | ecosystem: Environmental > Terrestrial > Soil > Tropical forest > Bulk soil | place: Panama | collected 2016-02-17 | reverse complement strand
TGGGATAGGTGTAGATGGGCTTCTGGCGCGGAAAATTGGCCAGCGTGAAAAAGGGGTGGGCCGATTCCAGAACGCGAACCGAAAGCCCAAGACGCTTGGCCTCCAGGGCTGCCGCCATTCCGGAAACACCCGCCCCGATGATGACGAGATCCGTATCGGGCGATTGCGCCTTGGATGGGCCCATCTCTCGCGCGACCAATTGCGCAACCCTCGCTCCGCTCTGCAGCGCAAATTTGAGCAGCGGGATTCCGGTGAGGTCGCCGGAAATATAGAGTCCCGGAACGTTAGTTCGCCCCTCGGGGTCTGCTTGCGGAAGCTTGTCGACTGTTCCGGCCGGCCATTGGGTATGCAGCCAGCAGGTATATCTCTTGATCCAATCGCCGATGCGGAGTTTCAACTCACGGTGGGATCGACGGGGACTTGCTCCAGCTTGATGCCCGACAAGCGCACCAGTTCGGCCACTCGATCCAGCTTGTATGGCTTTCCGTAAAACACCCGGCGAATTCCGGTATTGATCAGCACTTTGAGGCAATGAATGCAGGGGCTGTGGGTAATGTAGATGTCGCTTCCCTGGATGGACACCCCGGTCTTTGCCGCTTGAGCGATGGCATTGATCTCGGCGTGAATGGTCCGGAAGCAGTTTTCCTCGGTTTCCCCTTCCGGAGTGGTGGACACGGTGATGAGGCAACCGACTTCGGTGCAGTGGGGCATGCCCGAGGGCGAGCCGTTGTAGCCCGTGGCCAGGATGATGCGGTCCCGGACGATCACCGCCCCCACCGCCGCCCGCAGGCAGGTCGAGCGCCGAGCAACCACGGCGCAGATTTGCATGAAGTACTGATCCCACCCGATGCGTTGATCCGACATGCCCGAAGGATACCAAAAAGAAAGGCGGCCCTCTTTGGGGCCGCCCCTCTTCACTGGTTGCCCAAGTTCGTTACATGCTCTGTCCGTCACGATCGCAGAAGCGTTTCCATATCCCGCGCAGGAAACCGCCCTGGTCGATGCGCGGGCTGACCACCCAGCGTCCTCGCGTACCACCCAGCGCCTCTCCATTCACGCCGAACCGGCCCTCGAACGTGCCCGAGCCGGGGCGATCCGGATCCGGAGCCCAGTTGCCGCGAATGTGAGCGATGAAGGTGCCATCGCGACGGATGATCTTACCCACGAACACGTCCTGACCGTCTTCCACGCCCCAGCGGCCACGGACGTGACCGATCAAGTTCCCCAAGGGTCCAATCCACGCGGCGCGGAAGTAACCACCCATGTGATCGTCGTTTTGAACCCGAATCCATGCCCCTTCCATGCTGCCTTTGAGGCATAAATCGTTGAGATCATCGCGATCGAAACCCAGGAAGCTGACGCCGTTATGCGCATCCACGGTGACGACGCTATCCAGACCCGCGATTTCGGTCAGCGGGAAGGAAATCGTGAGCGGGCCGGTGTTGAAGGTGAACGTGTCGTCGGGGGTGAGACCGTCGCCGTTACTGATCAAGTTCGAATCGCCCGGCGCCGGCACCAAGATCTTGAACAAGATTCCGTCCCGGCCGAGGCTGGTGTGGGATACCCAATCGACCCGCTGGAAATCGGGATGGGGAGACATCCACCGCGGCACGATGTGATCGCGCCGTTCGAAGGCAATCGTGCGAATCGCAAAAATAACTCCATCCGAGACTTCGGCGTTGCCGCTCCAGTCGGTGGTGGCGATCGAATCGGGAGCATCGGGACCGCGATCCTGGTTCCCCCAGATCACGCGCAAGTAGAGCACCGAGGCGGCCGGCCGGTCCTCGGCCGTGCGCAGTTGCGTGCTGGTGGCCGTGGGATCGGGAACGTCAGCGTCCTGGTTCTCATTGAGATAGGTGGCGAAATATCTGTCGCCGAAATATGGAGCTTCGGCGTTGGTTCCCGAGCCACCGTCCGGGAGCGCTAGATTCATCGACATCTCGGGGACGTTCGCCCCGGTGTTGATAGTGTCGGTCGGTGAGTCGCTGCATCCCGCGAAGAGACCGACCAAACATAGAACACTCAACGAAGTGGCGGTTCGGAACCGCCACGTGCGAAGGAACGGCATACCTTCATCCTCCTCGGGACGGGTTGTCCCGTCGATTCTCACTAGCCCTCCGTACCCGGACGCAAACATGACAAGCGCCGAATACAGACGAAGGCAAGCGCAATGCCAGAGAGAATCGAAATCATGTTGCGATGGATAATTATACAACCTGCAATAGTTTCCGGTTCCCATTGATCGGGCACCGAGGCATGCGGTGCAGCCCGAGTCGTACCGCAAGGGACAGGAAGGGACGCCCCGGCTGGACAACCCGGGACAGAAAGGGAGTGGGCGCTTTCTCCCACCCGCTATTTGGTCAGTATCGGCTCGAGCATCCGGAGTTGCGTCGTGCGTGACGGCTTGGTGCCGGCGTGCGCCTGTTCGTGGGCCAGGAGCCATTCCTTTCGCCAGAGTCCGCCGCCATAGCCCCCCAGGTGGCCGCCCTTGCGGATCACACGGTGGCAAGGGATGACGATGGCAATGCGATTTTGGCCGTTAGCGTGCCCCACCGCCCGCCAACCGCTCTTCAAGGCGATGCTGCGGCCGAGGTCTTCGTAGGATCGGGTTTCCCCGTAGGGAATGCGGCGCAGCGCGTTCCAGACTCTCTCCTGGAAGGGCGTTCCTGGATACACGAGCGGCGTTTTGAATTCCTTGAGCTTGCCGGCGAAATAGGCGGCCAACTCTTTTTCCAGCTGGCGCAGGTGATCGTTTTCGCCGGGCACGATGGCGCAGCGGAAGCGTTGGCGCAGGGTTTCGAACTGCGCTTCGAGCATGCGGCGATCGCTGAACTCCAGGAGGCATGCACCCTCAGGAGTCGCGCCGAGAATGATGGGTCCGAGCGGCGTTTCGATGAGCTTTGTCCACACGCAGGTTGCCTCCCTGGAATCGCCGGGGGTTTTGCCGTGAGTGCGCCGAAACGCATCTCGGAATCCGCTGTGCGATTCGAATCCATGACCGAGTATGACGTCGTCCAAGGGGTGTCCCTCCCTGATCCGTTGCAAGGCGGTGCCGAGCCGCCGGCTCCGGCAGTAGGCCTGGAAGGTCATGCCGTAATGGCTTTGGAAATAGCGCCGGGCGCGGGCCGGATCGATGCCCATGTCCCGGACCTCGGCATCGCGAATGCGTGCTTCGGGGTCCCTGTCCACCAGCTTGAGAAGCTTTCCCACCCATTCGGGCGGCCGCCCATCCGTGTCGAGAGGGCGGCACCGTTTGCAGGGCCGGAATCCCGCGAAGAGCGCTTCTTTGGCGTTTTTGTAGAAAACCGTGTTCCGGCGCAGAGGCTTCCGCGCCGGGCAGGAGGGCCGGCAGAAGATGCTGGTGGTGCGCACGGCCACGAAGAACGCCCCGTCGTAAGCAGCGTCGCGGCGGCGCATCGCCTTCTCCATGATGGTGGGCGAAAGCTCTGGGGCTTGCATGGGTTAGATCCTAATGAGCCGGCGGGTCGCGTTCCACCGAGAATTGAACATCAATGTCGGGCTCACCGCGGAAGCTAAGGGCCAATCATAGAATCAGTTAGACCCCCGGCTCGTTCGGGGAATGTTCTTTGTCGAAGATCATCCGGAAACGCGTGCAGAGAATGGTCATGTCTGCGGATGGCGTTTTGCCCAATGCGGCGCAGACTCGCGGTTGCCTTCTTCACGCCGTCCCGAACGAGTTGCAAGAGTTGATGGGACATCTCGGGGGTATCAGCGAAGGAGCCGAACTTCGGAGTTCGTGGCGGGGATTGGGGGTCCGTCCAGCCTAAGCGACGGACCAAGGGTTCAACAAACGTCCTGAAGTACGTCATCTGCGTCCGACACGTTCGGCACGCGCCGGACGATATAGTTACGGAGCGGTTCCCGGAATGCGTGCCATACGGCTTCGGTTTGGACGGCCACTCAGCCTCGCTTCCACGCCTCCAGCGTCACACTTTGCAATCCAAACTTTGATTTGTCTGGAGAGTCATACGTTGATTCCGCTTTTACGCTCACATGTTCGAATCCTGCTCCGGCGATGATGCTCAAGTACTCCTTGCGATCCAGCGCGCCGGCCACACATCCTGCCCAAAGCTCGAGATCCTTCCGTATTGATTCGGGGACCGAGCCATAGGTGACCATGTCGGAAACGACGAATCTGCCTCCCGGACGCAACACCCGGTGCATCTCGGAATAGACTTGTCTCTCTATGCCATGCTTGGCCGCATTCTCGCGGGCCTTTTGTATCATCTCCGGGGTCATATCGATGCCGATTACCCGGCCGGAATCCCCGACCTCTTGCGCGGCAAGGAACACATCGATACCCGCGCCGCTTCCCAAGTCCAGCACCGTCTCTCCCGGACGTAAATTGGCATACTGGGTCGGTACACCGCAGCCAAGCCCAAGGTTGGAATCGGCAACCACCCCGTCCACCCCCTCGTAGACCACCAGCTTGGCTCCCATAGAATCGCAGCAACTTGGCTCACCGCAGGACGCTGCATCCGTGGCTGCTCTGGCATACTTCTCCCGAACCGCTTCCTTGATCGTGTTCATGGTCCGTCTCCTTTTCGTGGTCCATATTTATAGACGCACGCGGTCCGGAAAGGACGCATCCTAATCCCTTGAGCTTGTAAGATAATGTCTTCTTAACCGAAGGACCCGGTGATGAATCTTACCATCCGCGAACTGTCGGACCGGACCCTCCCCGATTTTCTGGCTTATTTCGATAACGTTGCCTTTGCCGACAACCCTGAATGGGCGCGCTGCTACTGCTACTTCCATCACGCAAATCACGACGAACCAGGCTGGGACGAACGACCGGGTTCGGAAAACAGAGCGGCTGTGTGTGGTTTGGTAGCCGAGGGGGCGATGAAAGGGTACCTAGCCTACGCCGACGACAAGGTGGTGGGCTGGTGCCATGCCGCTTCGAGGACGCTCATCCCCAACCTTCAAAAAGATCCCGACCTGGCCAGCGAAGAGATGGAAGCCACCGGTGCCATCGTATGCTTCGTAGTGGCCAAGGATTACCGAGGCAAGGGGGTGGCGACGCAGCTACTCGATACAGCGCTTCAAGGATTTCGTCAGCAGGGACTGACTTGGGCAGAAGGGTATCCCCGCCGGAACGTCACCACGGATGCGGCCAACTATCACGGGCCGCTCTCCCTGTTCACCGAAGCAGGGTTTCAGACGGTTCGTGAACTCCCGAATTTCTGGATTGTTCGCAAACGGCTCTCTGAGCCGTGTTTGGTCACTTAATTCCGGCCCTGCTCCAGAACTTGAATCAGCCGCCGATTTCGTATTGCTTCACCTTCCGATAAAGACTTCTCAACCCGATCCCCAGAATCTGGGCCGTGCGCTGCTTGTCGTAGCCGGTCGCTTTGAGCGTTTCTTCGATGGCGCGTTTTTCGATCTCTTCCATGGTCATCCCCAGCCGCAAGTGCAAATCCCGTGAGGGGTGCGCCTGGGCCCGGATGTGGTTCGGCAGATCCCCCACATCCAAGGGCTCGCCCTCGCGCCCGAACACGACCATGCCTTCGATCAAATTCCGGAGCTCGCGCACGTTCCCGGGCCAGTCGTACTGCATCAGGAGCTCCATGGCTCCCCGCGATATCCCCTTTACGCGCCGTTGGTTCTCCTCATTGAACTCCTGAATGAATTCGTCCACCAGTAACGGAATATCGGATTTCCTCTCCCGAAGCGGAGGCAACTGGATGCTGGCCACGTTCAACCGATAGAACAAATCCTGGCGAAACAACCCCGCATTCACGCGCTCCGACAAGTCGCGGTTGGTTGCACAAATGAGCCGGACGTCGACCTTGATCGGTTGATTTCCACCCACCCGCTCGATCTCGCGTTCCTGGATCACGCGCAAGAGCTTCACTTGGATCGCCGGGCTCACCTCGGAGATCTCGTCCAGAAACAACGTGCCGCCGTCGGCAATCTCGAAGCGCCCCCGCCGCGCCGACACCGCGCCGGTGAAGGCACCCTTCTCATGACCGAACAACTCACTTTCCACGACGCCTTCGGCCAGCGCACTGCAATTCAAGGCCACGAACGGTTCGTTGCGCCGCGGGCTCAAATAATGAATGGCCTTGGCCACCAGCTCCTTTCCCGTTCCCGTCTCTCCCGTGATCAAAATAGTGGTCCGCGCCCCGGCGAGCTGGCGAATGCGATCGTAGATGGCCACCATTTGCGGCGACATCCCCGTCAAATACTGAATGCCATAACGATGATCGAGTCGTGCCTGCAGGTCACTGACCGTGGACACGAGACGCTGGTGGGAGATGGCGCGTTCCAACACCGCTTTCAACCGATCGAAGTTGATCGGCCGCGTTTGCACATCGTAGGCGCCGCTTCGCATTGCCTCCGTGGCCACCGCGAGCTCGGCATCCGGCGCGACGATGACTACCGCCACCTCAGGATTGCGGGCCCGCGCAATGTCCAGAAGGCGGAGCCCCTCGATGCGCTGGGATTTCAGGTCGGTGATGAGCACATCGACCGGCTCGGCATCGAGCACGTTGTAGGCCGCTTCGCCGTCACGAACCGTGACCACGTCGCATACCAGCTCGCGCTCCAGAAACGCGCTCATTTCTTTGCTGCGCTCGTCATCTTTGTCGACAACGAGCGCTTTGGGGCGATGAAGGGTGGTCATGGAGTGAAATCGTTCCCGTCCAAAGGAAAACAGTCTAGCAGGGGGACGGAAACTGCGGGCTTAGGCGGCCCGGAGCTCGCGCGTGACGGTGGTGGAACCGTCGAGGGAGATGAGCCGGGCCCCCCACATGGACAGGCGCCGGTCGGAACCGAGAACGATGCATTGGCGTCCCGCTTGGCCCAGGATCACCAGGAGCCGATGCGCTTCTTCGACGTGCCCGTCGTCCCAGCCCCGGAAGGGTTCATCGAGAATGATGGGAAGCGCACGTTCGACGGCGCCATCCTCGCTCAACGCGAGGCGAATGCAGAAGTGAAGCTGCTCGCGGGTTCCCCCACTCAGAAGATCCGCCCGCGTCCATACCCCATCCACGCGAATTTCGGGGTCGGACACGGCGGAGAATCGAAGCTCGCGATACCGGCCACCCGACAAACGATCCAAGAGCTGTCCCGCCCTGAGTGCAACGCGATTGAGATGATCTTCCTGATAGTCCCGCAACGCCTCGCGCAACATCTCGGCGGCCACTCGCGCCGCGCTTTCCCGGCGCGCGAGATCGGATTCCTTGGCGCGGAGCGCTTCCAGCTCCTCAGCGACGCGGCCAGGTTCCGGGGATTCCTTCTCGAAGCTCTGCATGTCCCCACCCAGCGTGTTCGCTTCGCGCTCCAGGCGCTGCGCCTCGCCTTCCGCTTCGTCCCGTTCGCGGCGAACCGTTTCCACCCGGCGCTTGAGCGACGCGAGATCGGCATCCTGACCGGACAGATACTGTGCTTGGGCAACGAGATTGCGTGACTCGGTGTCGAGCACCTGCAGCTCACTCAACACCTTCTCGTAATCATCCATGATCTCGCCCAAGGGGCGCGTACGCGACGACAAGGTCCGCGCGCGCTCGAGTTTCTCCTTCACTTCCATGTAACCCCGTAAGTGCCGGCGCAGCGCGGCCGGGCTTTCGTAGTCGGCCAGCTTGCCCAACCCGCGGCGCGACGCGTCGAGAGACGCGGCGGCTTCGGCGCGCTCGGCGTCGAGACGTTTCATCTCCGCCGCGTGTGCGGAGCGCACCCGCTCGGAGCTCCGCTCCATCGCCCAGACGATCGCAAACCCCGCCGAGGCGAAGAGCGGGAACAAATACACCCCCAAGCGTGGTTCCCCGGCCCCCATTCCGGCGAGCCAGGACAGGATACCCATGCCGGCGGCGGCAATCAGGCCGTTCCGGGCGGTGCGAGACGGCGGAAGCGCCTTGGCCGCCCCCACGAGACGCGTAATGTCACGATCTACCGCCTGCAGCCGGTTCGTGCCTTCGATCCAGGAGTGAATGCCGTCTTCGATGTCGTCGGGGGCGTTCAAGAAGTCCGCATATTGGTTTTCCAGAAGCGCGCGTGCTTGTTCCTGCGCTTCCATGTGGCGGCGAATGCGGTCCCGGTCTTCCCGCAGCTCCACCAACGAGTTCTCGAGCTGAGCCCGTTCTTGGGCCAAATTGTGAAAGCGCTCCAGATTCTGCAACAAGTCGGTCTGAACGCGGGCCCGTTCGCTCGCTCCTTCGCGCTCGCGTTCTTTCACCTGCCAGTGGTCACGCGCGCACGCCCAACGGGCCGCCATCCCTTGCCACTTGGAGAGGAGCGTTTCACGCTCGCGAATCTCCCGGCGCACCTGCTCCAGCTCGCCCGGCTGTCCATTCGATCCGGACAGTGAAACGAGGTCTTTCTCGACCCGGGCCAGAATCGTTTCTTCGTCACCTTGCGGGTTACCGACCAACCAGGACCGCACGGACTCATCGAGCTCCGTGCTCAAGTCACCGTTTTGCACGAGGCCGGAGCGCAGCCAGATCGCTTCCGCGGAAATGCCGAAGATCGCTCCCATTGCCGCGAACAAGCGTTCTTCGGCTCCGGTTTGGCCAAGGGTCTCGTCGTGCAGCACCTGCAGCCCTTGTGAGGTGCGCTCGCTGATCAGCACCCGGCTCGGGGGCAGGTCGCGTTGGATCACGAAGCAACGTGATCCGATATGAAAGGTGACTTCAGTGAATCCCTCGCCAAAGCCCTCGGCCTTGGCATCGAACCCGAAGAGCGCGTTCTGAATCGCTTGGGTGAGTCGGGTCTTGCCGGAATCGTTGGCGCCTTGAATCACCCAAAGACCGACTCCAAGCGTCAGGTCCTGCTCGTCCTGAAACGGCGGATACCCCTGGATACGAAGTCGCTCAATCCACATGGGGTGTCTCCACACGATCGAGCTCCTGCAATCCATACTTGAGCGCGGCATCGAGCAGCTCGCGATCGTACGCTTCCATGCGGCGATTCTCGTACACGCGCAGGAATGCGCCGCGCAAGCCTTCCCGGCGTACTTGGGGGGACACGGCGGTGGCCGCCGTTACCATCGGCTCGGTATTCAAGTTCAAGGACCTGAGACGGCGCTCCACGCGCACACCATCCGAAGAGAGCGTGACCAGCGTCCAAGCGCTTTCTTCCACGTCGCGGGGACGGGCCGGAACGAGTGAGCCGGGAGATACGACGACCGTTCCCGACCACAGGGCTTCGCGAAAATGGACATCGCCTCCCATGACCACGAGCTGCAATCCCAAACCGCTCAGTTGATCGGGGATGAGCCGGGGACCCCACGACGCAAGCGGCGATTCAGAGCGCGTCACGGTGTGAAAGACCCCGACTCGCACCCCTCCCTCAGGAAACGCCTCCGGATATCCGGGATTGGGATCGCCTCCAGGAAGCGGCGCAAACGTCATGACATGAAGCGGCTGCCCGGAAATCTCGATAGACACGATCCGCGGATGGCACCAATCCACGACGGTGATCCCGTGGGGCCAGCCATGGCGGCGATAGAAGCTTTTGGGAGACGCAAGGCCGTCATAAATGCCGGGAAGAATCAGCACCGCCTTCCCCGAGTTGGCCAGGCGCTCCAGCCCTTGGGTGACGACGGAGACCACCGAGGCATCCGGGTCCGGGGTATGAAAAAGCCCCCCGGCCACGAGCATGCCGTCCAGCCCCTCACCGGAGGAGATCACCAGGTCGACGGCTTCATTCCAGGCTCGCTCGAGCTCGGACCGCGCCGCTTCCGCCTGGCCCTCCCAGGCGGCAAAGGACGCTCCGAAATGCAAGTCGGCCAGGACCAAGAACTTCACGCCGTGTCTCTCCCTCCAAGACGGGCAGGGAGGCTGCCCGCTCCAGGGAGTCATCGGCCAAAATATGGCAGGGCTTTACCTTAAGGAGGGAGGGTCCCAGAGGCTACGGACGCGGGGCGCTGGCTTCCTTCAGCTCTTTTTTGAGTCCCTCGAGGGCCTGCGTGACCTCAGGGTCGCGGGAAATGGCGATCGCAGTGGTGATGATGCGTTCCGATTCGAGGTCTTCGCCCTTCAGAAAGTAAATTCGAGCCATCTTGTAGAGATAGCGCGCCCGGTTGGGACTCAGCATGCCGCGCGCCGCGCCACCACCCGTATTGCCTTGTCCCGACGTCTCCGCTTCGTTGGCGGACACCAGGAGGGAGAGAGCCATATCGAGGTCGACCTGGTTTTCGACCAGGTGGTCGGCGAGTCGCTCCCGGTAGACAGCGCGCCGCGGTGCGGACTCGATCGCGCGCTGAAGCGCGATGCGGCAGTTGTCGACTTGTCCCGCCCGCTCGAGAATGCCGGCCAGGTTGTAGAACACGAGTCCCTTGTCCACCGAAGGCACGTCCAGGAGCACGGCCCCGGCCGAGATCGCCTCTTGATGATGTCCGTTCTCGCTCAACAGGAGCGCGTATTCCAAATGCACGGGCACCCACGCTTCCGGGAGTGAGGTGGCCGGCGGACGGGCGGTGACCGCCTCGGCAAGAAGATTGCGAGCTTCCGCTTGGCGCCCCAACCGCCGGTAGATGGTGGCGAGGCC
>Ga0126377_10004118_pt1 | contig 10515 bp, 10 predicted proteins | sample PanSoiMetPlot_22_FD_92647 | JGI IMG/M metagenome (GOLD analysis project Ga0126377, IMG submission 92647) | Tropical forest soil microbial communities from Panama - MetaG Plot_22 | ecosystem: Environmental > Terrestrial > Soil > Tropical forest > Bulk soil | place: Panama | collected 2016-02-17 | reverse complement strand
TTTACCGGCGCCATCGCGGACCAGGCCGGGGTGCTTCGCACGGCCGTCGGCGGGACTCTCTTCCTGGACGAGGTCGGCGATCTGCCACTCGACGTGCAACCGAAGCTGCTGCGATTCCTGGAACAGGGGGAAGTGCTGCCGGTGGGCGATACCCGTCCCCAGCGAGTGGACGTTCGAGTGGTGGCGGCGACCAATGCGGATCTCGAGAACCGCGTGAGCGACGGCAAGTTCCGGGAGGATCTGTTCTATCGGCTCAGCGTCATCCGCATCCACGTGCCGCCGCTACGGGAGCGCCGCGAAGAGATTCCGCACCTGAGCACGTTTTTCCTTCGGGAAGCGTCCGAGCGGCTGGGAAAACCAGGCGTCCGGCTGACCGCTGAAACGCTCGATATTTTCGACACGTTTCCCTGGCCCGGCAACGTGCGCCAGCTGCGCAACGAAGTTCAGCGTGCTGTCGCGATGGCGCCGGCGGACGGCTCCATCACCCCCGATCTGCTGTCACCGGTCTTTGGTGTCCACGATCAGCCCACCGAAGATGGCCCAAGGGCCCGGGGCCGGCGGACAACTCTCGCGGCGGCCGTCGAAAAGATCGAGCGGGACATGATTCAGTCCGCACTCGAGCGCTCGTCCGGCAACATCTCGGAAACCGCCCGCATTCTTGGTCTCACGCGCCGCGGCCTGTATTTGAAGATGGACAGACTTGGCGTGTCGTAGCCTCGCCGAAGCGCGAAGCGCGAAGGCGGATGAGAAGTAAGTATCCACTTCCTGCTTGATTTGGATAGCAACTATCCAATAACATCCCCACGCGCGAGTGTGGCCGGTGTGACCTAAGTACTCAAGTTTCATTCACTTATCGCGGTAACTTCCAACGAGCCGTTACCCTGGTCGCTTTCGGCGTGCAACTTGATACATGTCCGGGCACTGCGACATCGGGGGATCACCACTATGGAACAGCGCCTTCGCCTGGTAGGCGGCAGCCGATACGAGAAGCGAGCCGAGGATCGGCATCCCATTGCCGTCCCTGGGCAGATCGTCTGGAAAGACGCCAAAGGCAACACACGCATGGCCGCGGTCGTCACGCGGGATGTGAGCGCCCACGGCGTGAGCGTCGACTGCGAGGGTGGCACTCCGATTCCGCTGTATCGGCTGGTTTATTTCCAGGTGGATCGCGCGGCCCGCGATCGAGCCGACTTGCCGGCTCCGCTCCGCAAGTCGACGGTGCTCTCGGCGATTTTCCGCGTCGGACCGGTGAGCAACGACACCGGTGCGCCCACCGGCTATGCCCTTCGACTGCTCGTCGAACCCGAGCGACGCGCCGAAACAGCCAACACCGAGTGGCGGGCGGATCAGGGAGCGACGAGGACCGCATGAGTGTCAGCAGCCCGCCGAGACCTCACTTCGCGAGTTACTCGCTGGACGCGGCTGTCTCGCCAGCGCTGCAGGTGGAAAGGTGGAATGGGCGGCACGACGGCCCCCTGACCGAGCGGGCGCTCGAGGAGAAGATCAGGGCGCTCGGCTATCACCTGCTTCCCATTCTCGATCCGCACGGGGCTCTCGTCTCAGCCAGGGTTCACCCGTTCGACCGGGCGGTTGCCGTGCTGGGCGGAGTGCTGAAGGTCACGCTCGAAGGTGAGTCAGCGATCCTGATGGCTGGCGACATCGCATTCGTTCCCGGCGGCTGTACGCGCCGGGTCGAACCGATGGGAACCGCACCCCTGCTCTGCGTCGAAGCGGTCTGTCGGTTGCCGAGATCCTGAGCGGTTCCTGGGCGGTTATCCCTTCTTCGCCTCTTCCATCTCCCGGCGCGCGTCGGCGGCGTACGCTGACTGCGGGAATTCCTCGACCACGCGCGTGAAGGCGTGCGCCGCTTCATTCTTCTTGCCGGCCTTGAGGTATGCCCGGCCAAGCTGCATCAAGACGCCGTCGAGTGGCAGCTGCGACTTCGGGTCGGTCGTCGCTTCCTGGTAGATTTTGATCGCGCTGTCGTACTTGCCCTGCAGGACCTGAACGTCGGCCAGCCCCAGCTTCGCGGTGCGGCCGTAGACCAGGCTTCCTCCCTTGTCGACGACTTCCTGGTACCGCTGTTCCGCTTCCGCGTACTTGCCGAGCGAGGCCAGGACACCGGCCGCGTGGTATCGGGCCGCAATCCCGGACTCGGTCGTGGGATACGCGTCGGCTGCTTTCATCAGCTCCGGAAGCGCCGCCTCGAGCTTGGCCTGCTCGGTGGCATACGTTCCGGCCTGTTGCACCGGAATCGGGCTGCCTGGAGCGGGCGCGGTTGGTGCGATGACAGGTGCGCCCTCCACGGCCATTGCGGTGGCCAGCAGCGCGTTGGCCTTCGCGTTGCGCGACTGACGCCACCACGCGTAGCCGCCGGCAATCAGGATCGCGACGATCGCAATCACGGCGAGGGACGCGAAGTCGCGTCCGCGTGTCTGCATCAGATCCCGGGCCTGGCTGACGGTCCGGGCGAATTCGTTTTCCTTCAGCTTGTGACGTTCTTTGCTTTTCATATTTACTCCGAGGGGTTTCGCCCCTCGGACTCCCTTACACGCTCCCTCGCGAGCCGCTTCGTCGGCTCGCTCCGGTCGCGTGGCTCGCTTCGCTGCGCTCGCTCGCGTCTTTCTCCGCTCAGCCTCGCCTGGCTCGCTTCGCTACGCTCGCTCGCGTCGTCAATCGGCCAGCTTTTTGCGTGGCCGCGTGTACTTGCAAACCGTAGCTCACGCCTGTGTTCGCAAGCGAGAGCGAAGGTTTGCGCCCGGCAGGTCTCGAACCTGCGACCCCCGGTTTAGGAAACCGATGCTCTATCCTGCTGAGCTACGGGCGCGAGAAAACTACCATTTTACTGCAGGTTGACGCCGGGGGCCTGCTCTCCATATAGTGCACCGCTCACGACATGTTCAGGAAGAGTCCGCCGGCGATGGACGTCGAGGTCCACTCGGAACTGCTCCAGGCAGAACTCACCGAGTTACGCGGTCTTCCGTATTGCATCTGGCGTGACGTGGTCGGACGTGCGATATGCAAGCACGCGGTCGGGCGTGATGCCCGCCGCTACCGTCTGTCCGTGAAACCTTCGTGGGCCGTCACCGGCTCGCGGGACGTGCGCGTGACCGTGTCGCTCGAAACTCGATCCCTGCACCGCCCGCTGATGCATCAGAGCTTCGTCATCACGCCCGACAACCAACTGCGGGAATCTTAGGATTGCTGATTGACGATTGCTGATTGACGATTGGTCTTCAATCAGCAATCAACAATCCTAGTACTTGAGCACCGAGTGAATGTTGACGTCCGTGAGCTTGGCCCGTCCGTTGAGCGCCACGAGCTCGATGAGAAACGCCACGGCCTCGACGACTCCGCCCAGCTGTTTGACGAGATCGACCGTCGCACGAGCGGTGCCGCCGGTTGCCAGCAGGTCGTCCACGACGAGCACGCGCTGCCCCTTGTCGATGGCGTCACGATGCATCTCGAGGCTGTCGGTGCCGTACTCGAGATCATAAGTTGCGCGGACACGTTCCCACGGCAGCTTGCCCACCTTGCGCACCGGGACGAAGCCCGCGCCGATGCGATCGGCGACCGCCGAGCCGAGGATGAAGCCGCGGCTCTCGATCCCGACGACCAGGCTGATGTTCCGATCCAGGAACGGCGTCGTCACGCTATCGATCGCGAGACGGAAGCCGGCCGGATCGCGTAGAAGCGTGGTGACGTCGTAGAAGAGGATGCCGGCCTTGGGAAAGTCCGGCACGTGACGAATCTTCGACTTGAGGCTCTCCATCAGATTTCCATGTCTCCGGCTGGTGTTGGCGTGTCAGCGTGTTGAAAAACCTGTTGACCGGTGTGTCGGGACGATGTCCTCGACGTCGAACGTTTCGACGGCCGCGTGCGCCGGCCCACGCCGCAAAGCGAGCTCGACGCGATCCACCGCTTCCCCGTCGCCTTCAATCAGCACCTCGACGCGGCCGTCCGGGAGATTCTTGGCGTAGCCGTGAACCCCCTCGGCGGCTGCACGCGCGGCGGCAAACATCCTGAAGCCGACGCCCTGCACGCGTCCGCCAATGAGAACTCGTCTGGCGACGATCATAAACGCACATTATAGGTCGCGGGCCGCTTTGGGTGAACCGGTCGCCTCCCGGATCGCGGATCCCGGACCGCGGATCCTGCACTACGGATCCCGGATCGCGGACCACGGATCCCGGACAGCGGCTCATGGTACAGTTCCCGGCATGCTTCGGATTGGCTCGAGCACTCACGGCGAATCGCGTCTCCGGATGCTCAGGCTCACCCGCCGCGGCGACCGCCACGATCCGAAGGAGCTCTCGGTGTCATTCCGATTCGACGGAGACTTCGCGGCGGCGTTTCGCGAGGGCAAAGCGGATGGACTGCCTCCCGGCGAAGCGCTCAAGAACCTGGTGCACCGCGCGGCACGCGAACACGGCTCGGGCGAGATCGAAGAGTTCGGCCTTGCGGTCTGCCAGCGAGTCCTCAGCGATCACCCGGCGATTACGCGGACCCGCATCGAAATCACCGAGCGGGCGTGGACGCGCCTCGACGCCGGAGGTCGCGCTCAGGGGCAGGCCTTCCTGGCTGGTTCGCCGGAGGTGAAAACGACGGCGGTGACCAGCAATGGCCGGCAGGTGGCGGTCGTATCCGGTATTGAGTCACTCAGCGTGATGCGCACCGCGGGGTTCGTTCCCCGTCATGACTCGGAGCTCGACGATGGGCGGTCGGACGGATTGCAGCGGCTGCTCGTGGGCGAGTTATCCGCGAGGTGGACCTACAGCAGCGCGGACGTCACCTTCAAACCGTATCGGCAGGGCGTCCGCGCCGCCCTTATCGACACCTTTGCCTGGCATCCAGGTCGATCGGTGCACCATACGCTGTACGCGATCGCAGATGTCGTGCTCGCGACGTATCAGGAAATCGTGAATGTCACGCTTGCATTCTACGAGCGGCCCTACCGCCCGGCGGATCTCTTCAGCGCCGGCATGGAGAATCCCGATGACTTGTTCGTATCGGTTGAAGAGCCACTCGGTGTTGTCGAGGTGACCGTTGAGCGTGAATCGTAGGCGGTGACATCCGCGTTGTTCTCTGTCGAGTTGCACGGGTCCACGATAAAACGCGAAGAATCGAAGGATCGAAGAATCGAAGGAAATACGGCACCAACAAGCCCGGCTGGCGCCTCTGCGCCAGCCGGGCACGAGACAGCTGCGTCCGCCGCCGCCGAGCCTTTCGGCCGGCCAACAGGGAGTCAGAGAATCGCAGATACAAGCAACTCGTGAGCAAGGGACGCTTGTATCTGTGATTCTCTGACTCTCTGACGCGCGAAGCGCGTGGCGGCGGACGCGAACCGACAGCTTCGAATCTTCGGTTCTTCGATTCTTCGACGGCTTAGCCGTGTGCTCGTGTCAGCGTGACGGTCGCGGGGCCCCACCCCCGCTCGCTCTCGCTCAGCGGCGCCGCTTCGCGTCGCTTCCCTCCGGCGCTTCGCTCGGGCCGCGGGCGCTCACCGGCTCCAGCTTTTTTCGCGCGAGCAACTTGTTCAGCGCTGGCAGATCGACGCTCAACAGCGTGTCGAGCTGACCGAACTGCTTGTCGAGGCGATCCGAAAGTTCCTTGAACACCGCGTAGGACTGATCCGTCGGCCGATAGTCGCCAGTTTCGACGATGCCCTGAAGCGCCGCGAGCTTATTGTTCAATCGGATCGGATAGTTGAGCGGATCCTGGCTGCTGCGATTGCGATACTGGTAGATCTCGCCTTCGACGGCTGTGAGCTTGCCGACGAGCGGCTCCCCCGCCGCCTTGATGCCGGCGTCGCTGGTCTTGCCCATTCGGGCGCTCACCTGATCCTTCACGTTGCGAATACGCAGCACCGCCTCGTTGGCCGCGCTGAGTTTGTCGCTGATCTGACGTGCCAGCTTGAATTGCTCGAGCAAGTCTGCGTCGGTCACGTTCTTCACCGCCGCGTTGCGGCTGATCGCAAAGGCCTGCGTTTTGGTCACACCGGTGGCGGACAGTCGGACCGAGTATTGTCCCGGGGGCGCCTGCGGCCCTCTCGTGCTGCCCGCCCACATAATCAAGCCCGGAAAGTCTTTCGCATTGGGATAGCGCATGTCCCACGTGAAGCGGTTCATTCCCTGCTTGACTGACGGACGCGCTACGACCGCCCGGGGATTGTCGTCGCCGCTATCTGCCGCGGGCGCCGGAGTAGCCTCCTTCTCGTCGGCGGGCGCGCCGGTGAAGGTGCGGATGACCGACCCCTGCGCATCGAGAATGTCGATCGTCAGCTTGTCCGCGGCGGCCTTCAGGAAATAGTCGATCGCCACGCCGCGCGACACCGAGCGGACGGCGCCGGCCGGCTTGAAGAGCACGACAGGTTCGGTGCTCGTGGTACGAGTGACCTGGCGCAGCACCGAAATGTCGTCCATGACGTAGAACGAGCGCCCGTGAGTCGCGATCACCACGTCGTCACCCTTGACTTCGATCCCGTGGACCGGGGTGACCGGCAGATCGAGCCGCAACGATTGCCATGCTGTGCCGTCATCGAACGACACATAGATCCCGTTCTCGGTGCCGAGGAACAGGAGTCCCTTGCGCTTCTTGTCTTCACGGATCGCCCGGGCGAAGTCAGACGACGGCAGACCATGGACGATCTTCGTCCATGTTTTTCCGTAGTCGGCCGTCTTATAGACATACGGCGCCCGATCCGCGCGCTGGTATCGATTGCCGGCGAGGTACGCCGTGCCGGCATCGTGCGGCGATGCTTCGATCAGGCTGATGCGGGTGAAGTCGGGTAGATCCGGCGGCGTCACCTTCTGCCAGTTAGCACCGCCGTCGCGAGTCACGTGCACGTACCCGTCGTCCGATCCGGCCCAGATCACGCGGCCGTCAACAGGGCTCGGCGCAAGCGCGAATACGACGGCATAGGTCTCCACGCCGGTTTGATCCAGCGTGATCGGTCCACCCGAGGGCCCCATCGTGGACGGATCGTGCCGGGTCAAGTCCGGGCTGATGCGCTGCCAGGTTTGTCCTTCGTTGGTCGACTTCCAGACGTGTTGTGACGTCGCGTAGAGCGTGTTGGGATCGGTCGGCGCGATGATGATGGGATAGGTCCACTGGAACCGCTCGGTGATGTCACCGGACGAGAAGCCCATCGGATTGTCCGGCCACACGTTGACCGCGCGCACTTCTCCCGTGCGGCGGTTGATTCGCGTCAACAGGCCGCCATAGCTTCCGGCATAAAACACGTCGGTATCTTCCGGGTCGGGAGCGATGTAACCGCTCTCGCCTCCGCCGACGTCGTACAGGTTGCCGTCGCCCGTGCTCGACACACAGGCGGTGCTGTTGTCCTGTTGGGCGCCGCACACGTGATAGGGCACGTGCGCGGTGGTGATCACGTTGTAGAACTGCGCCGTCGGGAAGGCCTGGCCGGTCCAGCTCTCGCCGGCATTGACCGAAACGTTGGCCCCGCCGTCGTTGCTGTTGATCATCCGCTTCGGGTCGCTGGGTGCGATCCAGAGATCGTGGTTGTCGCCGTGCGGCACGCGAATCGCGCGGATGGTCTTACCCGCGTCGGTCGATCGATAGATGCCGGTGTTGAGGATGTAGACGGTGTCCTTCACTTGGGGATCGGCATAGATCCGCGTGTAATAGAACGCCCGCTGACGCAGCCGCCGATCCTCGTTGATGGATTTCCATGTCTGGCCGGCGTCATCCGACAGGAACACGCCGCCTTCCGCAGCCTCGATGATCGCGTAGACGCGGTTGGCGTCCGCGCCAGATACCGATACACCGATTTTTCCCCATTGCGGTTTGGGTAGTCCCGGCTTGCTCGTGAGCTCTGTCCACGTCGTGCCGCCGTCGGTCGTCTTGAAAAGGCCGCTGCCGGAGCCGCCGCTCGACAGTGAATGCGGCGTGCGATAAACCTCCCACAACCCGGCGTACAACACGTCCGGATGCGCCGTGTCCATGGAAAGATCTACCGCGCCAGTCTTGTCATTCCTGAAGAGGGACTTGGTCCACGACTTGCCGCCATCCGTTGACTTGAAAACCCCGCGCTCCGTATTCGGACCGTACGGGTCTCCCAATGCCGCAACGTACACGATGTCGGGATTCGTCGGACTGACTCGTATGCGGGAGATGGCGAGGGTCTTTTCGAGGCCGATGTGATTGAACGTTTTGCCGCCGTCGGTGGATTTGTAGACGCCATCGCCCTGGATGACGTTGCCGCGCAATTCCGTCTCACCCATGCCGACGTACACGACGTCGGGATTTGACTCGGCGACGGCCACCGCGCCGACCGAAGAGGACGAGAAGAATTTGTCCGACACTGGACGCCAGGTGACACCGCCGTCGGTCGTCTTCCAGAGACCCCCGCCGGTTGCGCCGAAGTAATACTCCAGCGGCCGGCTGGCACTTCCGGCGACCGCCTGCGATCGTCCTCCACGAGCGGGCCCTATCGATCGCCATTTCAAGCCGGTGAGGAGTGCCGGATCGATCGCGTCGGTTGCGGGCGGCGCGGGCGCCTGCGCGTGCGCCGTTGTTGTGAGATCGTGCGCGTTGCCGATCAGCAGCGCCGCGACGGAGAGGGCGAGCGCAAGTGATGTCGTCGTCGGCATGTGTGTTCTTCCTCCAAACCTCGGCCTTTATCCTCTGTGTCAGCCGAGTGATGCTAGCAGAGCTATGTCGCTATCGTGGAACCTCGCTCCACACATCGGCACTGACCTGACGTAGTTTTGCCGACGGATCAGTTGCATTGGCGCGGCACGTCTTGTGCTGAGACCATGGCAGGAGGGAACGATGCTCTTTACGATTGCGGTGATTCTGCTGGTCTTGTGGCTCCTCGGTCTGGTCAGCGGATACACACTGGGCAATTTCATCTATGTCCTGCTGGTGATCGCGCTGGTCCTGTTCGTGGTCGGACTGGTCAGTGGCCGGCGGACCGTGTGACCCTCCGTCCACGCGACTCACGGACGAGGTAGCGTTCTCAGGGCGGCCAAGCGATTGGCCGGTGGTCAACCGGTTGGCCGTCCGAACACCTTGTCCGAAAACGTCATTCGACGAAAATCCTAGGGAATCTGCCGAATCGGCGGGTCCGTAACGTAGGCATGGCTGTTGCTCCATTTTCCGAAACTCCCCATGCCCCGATCGTCCCTTTCCTCTACCACGAACCGCGCGGTCGATATTGCTGCGTTCAATCTGCAATCAAACTTTCACGGCGGCCGGCGCGACTTCACGTGCGCCCAGTGCCAGTCGCCGCTTGAATGCGTCGAGCAGAGCCGTCGCTCAGGTTCATGGCTGGGTTCGCTCATCTGCTTGAACTGCCGGAGCGAATACCTGTATGCCTATCGGTGGGGACGATTGATGCGAAGGAGTTAACGACTTCTCGATCGCGACAGGCAGTAGACAGCAGGCGCGAGGGTGAGATTCCGGTCTCCTCCGGACCGGGTTGCCGTTTCAGCTTGCAGCGCTGATTTGGTTCCAGCCGCCGTCCTGCTGTCTACTGGCTGGCGCGATCCCCGAAACGTCCCCCCTACTTTTCGATCTCATCATCGTCGACAAGATCATCGTCTCCCCAGGGGCTCGGTTGGGGGCCCGGGATGATTCCCGCGATGTCGGGATCTTCGTCCCCGGCTTGCCGCGGCTCGTTGGCCTTTCGGACCTTCGCCTCTTCACGACGTCGGGTCTTCTCCATCTGGCGTTCCTGCTTGGCGCGTTCGCGCGCGCGCTTTTGTTGAGTGACTTTGGTCCGGTTCGCCATGGAGAATCTCCCTGTATGTGTGACCGCGTGCGCGGGTACGGAAAACGGGCCGGTCAGCGACCGGCCCCGGGGGAATCAAGAGGACTGCGCGTTCCCGATTCGGTCATCCGATATAGATTCTAGCTGATCCGGAGGACTCGGTGTCGAAAAACGGCAAGTCATCGACCGTCAGCACGGCTATAAGCGAGCTCAAGGCGCGCCTCGGTTCACGTGTGAGCGACGCGGCCTCGGTGCTCGAGCATCACAGTCATGGCGAATCCTATCACCCGCCGGCACCGCCCGACGTGGTGTGCTTCCCCACCTCGATTGAGGAGGTCGTCGAGATTGTCCGGATTAGTGCGGAGTACGACGTCCCGATCGTTCCCTTTGGCGCAGGCACGTCCCTCGAAGGACATGTGCAGGCGTTGAGGGGCGGCATCACGATCGATGTACGCGATCTCAATCGCGTGGCGCGAGTGAGCGTCGAGGACCTGGACGCGACCGTGGAAGCCGGCGTGACCCGGCTTCAGTTGAACAAAGCACTTCGCAACACCGGTCTGATGTTTCCGGTCGATCCCGGCGCCGATGCGACGATTGGCGGGATGACCGCCACGCGCGCATCAGGGACGACCGCCGTGCGGTACGGGACGATGAGGGAGAACGTGCTGGCGGTGACGGCGGTGCTCGCCGACGGGCGCGTTATTCATACCGGCACACGCGCGCGCAAGTCGTCGGCGGGATACGATCTGACGCGGTTGTTCGTCGGATCGGAGGGAACGCTC
>Ga0126377_10004117_pt1 | contig 10516 bp, 11 predicted proteins | sample PanSoiMetPlot_22_FD_92647 | JGI IMG/M metagenome (GOLD analysis project Ga0126377, IMG submission 92647) | Tropical forest soil microbial communities from Panama - MetaG Plot_22 | ecosystem: Environmental > Terrestrial > Soil > Tropical forest > Bulk soil | place: Panama | collected 2016-02-17 | reverse complement strand
GTAGCTGCCGATTTGCGCTCACCAGCACCACATCGGCCGTATCTCTCCTGAGCTTTATTCGAGGTAGAAGCATCTGCTACCCAATCTGACTTATGCCGTCCGTGCAATCCTCATCCCTAGTGCGGTGGTGCACCACCGGCCGGGGAATAGCCGTTGCCGCCGCCACCCGAACCGTTCATCGAGTTGATCCCTTTTGGCGGAATGCTGGTGTTGGTCTCGTACCGCTTGATGGCAATATGGGCGCGCTTGCCGTCCTGGTTGATCTGGGAGCGCTGGCTGCTCGGCGGCCACGGATCAATGGTCTGCGTCGCAATGTTGGCGGCGGAGGCATTACCGGCCCCGCGCGTGACCTTGTCGCCGTGCCCGCGATATTGATAGCGCAGCTCGTCATCGTCCCAACCGCCTAGAGTAACGCAGAGCAACACGCCCAACGGTAACAGCCACAGCTTGCGCATGATCCTGATAAAGTTAGCGGACATGCTTTGCTCCTTTCTTGAGGTCACCGGCAACTGGCTGTTCGTGCTCGAGATCGAGGATATGGCCGTGGAACGCCTGCGGCCGGTCCACCTTGACCTCCTGCTGTCCGCGCAGGAAGAATTCCCGATCATTGCTGGAGACGCGCCCATCGAGCGGCGTCACCAGCTTCTCGCCGGGGCGTGCCGGTCTGACGAGGTGCGGCGTGACAATAATGACGAGGTCCGTCTCCTTCTTTTGAAAGGCCGCGCTGCGGAATAGCGTCCCCAGCACCGGCACCTCGCCAATCCAGGGAAGCTGCTTCTGGTTCTTGAAATTGTTCGCACTCAGGAGACCCGCGACCGCGAAGCTTTGCCCATCGCGGAGTTCGATTGTCGTCTGCGCCCGACGGATGATCAGGCTCGGGATTTCGACCCCCTCGACGCGCAGCGTCGTCGTGGGATCGAGCTCGCTGACCTCGGGTTCGATCTTGACGTTGATCAGCCCGTCGTCGAGCACCGTCGGTGTGAAGGCCAGACCGACGCCGAACTTTTTGAATTCGACGGTGATTCTGTTGTTCTCCGCGGCCACCGGAAATGGAAATTCGCCGCCGGCCAGAAAGCTTGCCGTGTCCCCCGACAGGGCCACCAGGTTCGGCTCGGCAAGGCGTCGCGCTAAGCCACGCTTTTCCAGCGCCTGCACGATGACGTCGGCTTTGGTGCCGCCGTCGAGCAGCCGGGCAATCGCAGCCCCGAAAGGAACATTGTTTGACGCCAGACCAAGAACGGGTGTCCCGGCGCTCGTTACTCCCGTGACACCGCTGATCGCCGCTATACGATTACCGAACACATCCCAACCGACACCCAGCTCGCGTGAGGATTCCCGATCCGCCTCGACAAAGCGCACCTCGAGTAAGACCTGTTGTGAGCCCCGCACCGAGAGCGCGTTAGTGACCGCCTGTGGCGCGGTCTGCTCGGCGATCGACAGCGCTTTCGACAGGGATACGCTGTCGCGAACCGTCCCGCTCAAGAGGATCTTGTTGCCGACCGAGCTGACGCTGATGCCGCTGCCCGGGATATTTTCGCGCAATCGCCGTTTCAGACCTTCGATGTCGAAGGTCACCTCGACATTGACGACGCCCATCACCCGCTTGTCGGGACTGAGCAGGGTGATGCTGGTCGAGCCGACCTTCTTTCCCAGCACGTAAAGCGTCCGGCTGGTCAAGGCCACGACATCGGCCATTTGCGCGTTACCGACGAGGACGTCGGAGAATTCCCGATCAGTGGCGATGGTCTCCGCCTTGTCCAGCGTGACTTGCAGCTGGATGACATTGCCGTCGATGACCATCTGCCGAATCTCAGCGGCCGCGCCAACGGGCCGGCAGTCCGCAAACACGCAGACCGCGACAACGAACATCGCAGAGAAAAGCGCTCCTACAGCTCCCACTCCACCATGAGAGCGCACTTGCGCCTTCAAGAACGCCGGTACCATTCTTCTACTCCCCACACCGCACCCCCCGCACCACCGGGGGAGCAATTCACCTCGGCTCGACCGTAGGTGTCGTCTCCTCTCCTGCATCTCGCCGCGCTCGGGTTTCGACCCCGTTTAACGCTTGACGATCGGCGATGGGCGCCCCAACAGCGCGCCCCGTCTCGGCACTCAAGTTGTAATGCATGCGTTCGCCGGCACCTCGGATGATGGTGACGAGCGGCCCGCGATCAACGTCGTCGACGGATGGTGAAACTTCCGACAGACGCGACGACGGCAAATCTTCCAGCCCGATGCGACGGGACTCGCTCGTCTCCACCCCACCCGCGCGCCGCAGTGCGAGTGACAGCTGGCCGACGGAGGCCGCAAGAACAAGCTTCTGGGCATCGTCCGTTTCGACCTCGAGGGTCACGGCCTTGACCGGCTTTGCCGGTAAGTTCCGTTCGGCGAGTTGATCGATGGCCAGGACGCGGACGTTTTGCAGCAGGACGTCCGTGTAGACGCCCGTCGCCGTCGACTTCGGAACAGAGCTCGTCGCAACCCGCTCGTTGCGTGTCAGCAAGACATCGACACGGTCATCCGGTTGGACAAAACCGGCGACGCCCAAGACATCATCTACGCGGATGGTGACGGCTTTTTTGCCCTCGCTGATCATCACCGACAGCGAGACGCGCTGCCCGGGTCCCGTGATCTTCGAGACCAGAATTGGCTCTCCCTTGGCGATGCTGGCGAGCGTGGTCCGTTGCCCGCTCCCCAGCAGGGCCGCCTTATTTGCAAAAGCATCGGCCGGTACATGCTCGGCCGGCCAGGGCACTTCGCTCAGCATGTCGGGCGTCAGAACAGTCGCAAATTTCAGCGGCATCGTCGCAACCACGACAGCGCGGGTCGCTGGCGCTCCCGCCTGGACAACCATTGGCGCCCGTGGCTCAGGCCTGGCGCCAAGCCAGGCCTGAGTGAGGAACGCTGCAGCGGCGGCGCACGCCGCTGCACCCAATAGCATCGCTATGGTACTGACCCGCATGACACACCCCGGCAGAACCCGACAACCGTTGAGACAACGGTCAGCGTGTTCCGTCTTCACCCGCAATTGTCCGGGTTTGTGGCTAGTTATTCCTTGAGTGAGCCGGGGACTAGCGCGTCGTAACGACGGCGTTTAAGCTAACCCACTTAGCTTTTACCCAGTCGCCAACGCTAAGTATTGTTGCAACGGCACCCGCGGTAATCAGGCCGATCAGCACCGAATATTCCAGCAGCGATGCCCCACGCTCGTCGTGCCAGAGGGCAACAGCACTACCTTTGATTTTCCGGATCATAGTTGAAAACTCCCACACCAGTTACTCAACCCTCGGGCCGGAGCCCGACTTTGCGCCCGCAGCGCACTTTCCCCCATGGAAAGTTTGCTTCCACAGGTTGTCCACATGCTTAACAGCCGTTAACCGCTTGTCTAGGCACCTTGGTTCGATACCTGGCGTGCCCGCCCGCGTCGCGCCGGGAAGGCCGATGTTCAGATCGCCGATTTTCGCCGTTGCGGCGTGGCCCGCAGGCAACCCAAGCGCTCGCAAGCACAAGCGCCGCGCGCAGATGTTTATCAACACTATCAACACGTAATACGGTCGCGGCACTGGCGGGACGTGTTGCTCAGAAAGGGTCTCGAAAGGGGGCCTTCGGATCACGTGGCCCAGAAAGCACAGAGGACGGAAGAAAATTTTTTGGCCTATTTGAATGCCCCGACAATGCCATGCTCGCAACGGCGGAAAAATGCGCTGATCGCGCAGCCGTTTCAAATATCGCCAGTGACCGTGTCCGCAGGCCAGCAACAAACCAAGGCATAAAGCGAACAGCGGGCTCGATGTCGGTGAAAGAGCCGCCATTTTCAACGACTGGACGCCGAAGTCTCGCACTCAAACAGCAATACCCGCAGGCAAAAGTGGCTACGTGCAAAACCAATAGCGTCGCGAATAGGTTCTTGGCATACGACGCCATCGCCAATACGGCCAGCTGATGGCGTGGCGCAGCAGCAAGACGCGGCGTGCCCAAGCGCCATCGATCAGTCCGTTCTTGCTACCTGAGCGGACGCACGCGGCCGCAGATACGCTTCCGCCGTAAAGGCCACGTCGCCGACAATCATGTGCGCCAATGTCGAGCGGAACGTGTAGTTGACCTCGGCAAAGACGATGCTCGAGTTCGGCTCGGTCAGCCCCGGGGGAAGCGAAACGGAAGCACCGGGCGTGCGGGCCGTGGCGCCAGAACCCTGGGCATAGCTCCAGGCCACGCGCGTGGCATTGTCCTCGTCCGCCGCGACGCTGCTGAGCGTGAGCCCCAGCGACGTGGCCTGATAGGGTTTCAGCATCTCATCGATCATCGACTTGATGCCGACAAGATCGGCCGTGGCAACAGCCTGCGTGCGGGCAACCAGATCGGCGGCGGTGTTGGCCGCCGCCTCGAGCCGGCGCTTGACCGTGAAGGCCTGGGAAAACTCCGAAACGCCGAGGAAGACCGAAATCAGCATGGGAAAGACGAGCGCGGCCTCCACCAACGCCTGCCCGGATCGATCCCGCAGACAACGACCCAGGGATTGGCCAAGGCGATCGAGCCATGCCCACGAGCCGCCAACCCAATTTCGCAAGGGCTTACAACACGCTAAGTGTCTCATCGCCCGCGCTCCCCAGCCCCCTTGGCTCAGAAGGGTTCGTTGCGAACGGGGGCTGCCGCGCGCACGATATAGACCCCTGAAAATAGCGATCGCCAGTCGTAAAAGGCTGACACCAACACCACATCGTCGGCGCCCCCCGGCGAGTAGCTAAAATCGCCATCGCTCTTCAACTCGCCACCGTTGTCGAGCGGCTCCGGCGGCGTTATCGCCGCAAAGGTCTGGGCGCTGCGCACGTCAAGGCGCAGGCGCGATTGACAGGCGACCAGAAGCGCCGTGCGATTGCAAAGTTCGGTCTTGAGCTGGGCCTGATTCAGATTGCCGGCCTGCACTTGCCCGGTGCGCACCATGCGCGCTGCGTCGCTGGTGGCATTCTCGAGTTCCTGGTTGGCCCAATAAATAAAGCCAACTTCGAACGACGCCATGATCAGCAAGAGAAACGGGAATGCCAGCAGACTGAACTCGACAAGCGTTGCGCCCGACCGGCAGCGCGCGACCGTTCCCGGTCGACGCAGCAGCCCAACGAATAAGCTCGCGAACGAACGCGGCATGTGCTGCCGTCCCGCAACATGTTCGAACCAAGCCCCGCTAAGACGACTTCATAGACCGTGACGCTCGCCTTGGCAAAGGGCTGACGGCACGCGAACCAGTTGAGCTCGCATGTTGATCGCCGTATGCTGCATTTGGGCATCGGGAGCTCGGGGATTGCACCCGATGGTGTGGGACGGGGGACGCTATGCGTCGCGTACTGATATCGACGCTGCGCCGCTTGCGACGGGACGAGCGGGGCGCGGTACTACTCATTTTCACCATCTTCCTCGTTCCGCTGCTGGCTGTTGCGGCCGTCAGCATCGATCTGAGCCGCGTGCTCGTTATCAAGCAGAAACTCGCGAATGCCGCCGATGCCGCGGCGCTTGCAGTCGGCACGCAACCCGGCTTGACGCTGCCTGAGGCGACGGCGAAAGCTGAAGCCTTCATACGCGCACACTATCCGCCTACCTACTTCGGTGGTGCCTTCAAAGCCTTCGATGTCTTTGTCAGCCCAACCCAAATCAATGTCAGCGTCACTGCCAGCATCCCCACTACCTTCCTGCAGGTGCTCAACGTCTCGACCTTGGATGTGACCGCCAACGCCGAAGTCGTCCGAGCGCAGCGCAAAATCGAAATAGCCTTGGTGCTCGACCGTACCGGATCGATGGCTGGCCAGAAGATTGCCGATCTGCGCGCCGCCGCCAGTGACCTCGTCGATATCGTCGTGTGGAACGACCAAACGGAGACCTACTACTCCAAAGTGGCGCTCGTCCCCTATGCCGCCGGTGTGAATGTCGGCAGCTACGCCGACCAGGTGCGTGGCCCCAGAAATCTGCTGACCTGCCTGCAGAATGTCCCGGGTTGCCTGCTGTTCGTTTTCACGAACGCCCTGGGCGCGCTCAGAACCCATCAACTCAGCGATTGCGTCTCGGAGCGAACCGGCAGCGAGGCCTTTACGGATGCAGCGCCGAGTACGGCCTACGTCGGGCGCAACTATCCACCCTCCAGCAATCCCTGTCCTTCCGATACCATTCTGCCGCTGACCAGCGACAAGGACTTGCTCAAGGGGCGCATCAATGCGCTACAGGCATCGGGATCGACCGCGGGACAAATCGGCACCGCCTGGGGCTGGTACATGCTGGCGCCCAACTTCGGCTACCTGTGGCCGGAATCGAGCCGGCCCGCGCCCTATAGCGAACTTGCCTCGCTCGACGCCTGGGGGCGCCCCGTGCTGCAAAAGATCGTCGTACTGATGACCGACGGCGAGTTCAACACCAGCTATTGCAACGGCGTCATCAGCCGGGATTCGCCGAGCGGTAGCGGCTCGGCCGCCGATCACATCAATTGCGATGCCCCGAACGGCAACCCCATCAGCCAAACGCTGAGCCTCTGCGGCAATATGAAAGGCGCCGGCGTTACGGTCTTCACCGTCGGGTTTGGCCTGACCCAGGCTTCGGCCATCAATCTGATGGGAAGCTGCGCCACCGACACCACGCACGCCTATCTGGCGACCAATGGCAACGAGCTAAGAGGTGCCTTCCGCGACATTGCCAGTCGCATCGTCTCGCTCAAGCTCACCCAATAGGCTCGCCTTGAACTTGCATCGTGGCCATGGTTGTGATGCGCCGTCGCTTGGGGAGGCGCACAGACAGTGAATCCGACCGCTGCGCTCGATATCGCCCTGCAGCTTACCTTTCTCGTCTGCATCTGCTTTGCGATCATCACCGACTTCAAGACCCTGCTGATCCCGAATTGGATCTCGCTGGCGTTGCTCGCAGCCTTCGTGCCCTTTGCCATCCTGCACCTGCCGCTCGAGGCCAGCGGCGGACATTTGCTGGCCATGGGCGTCGTTTTCGTCTTGTCGGTCTGCTTTTTCGTCGCCGGCTGGATGGGCGGTGGCGATGTCAAGTTCATGTCGGCGATCGCCCTATGGATGGGCCCCGATCATGTCGCTCCGTTCACCGTCCTGATGGCGCTCATTGGCGCCGCCCTTGCCATCGGTCTCATGGCAATGGCCAAGTATGGATCTCTGCTCGGACCGCGCCTGCTCGATCGCGCCATCCCCAAGCGCCTCACCGAATTGGCAACCAGCCGGCAATGTCCCTACGGCGTGGCCATCGGTGTCGCGGGCTTGATCCTATCGTTCGACGTTTTCGCGGCGGCGGCCTGAAGCCGCCAACTCAAAGCAAATCGGCAACCGCAGCGCGATAGTCCTGCATGGCCGCCATATGCTGCGCCAACGACGTGCCGGCGATGCGCTTGTGTGGTCCGCGGCTGTAGGTGCTGTTGACCGTCACATGGCTCACCCCCGCCTCCTTCCAGGCCAAGAATTGCCGGCGCCAGTCATCGGCACCGCCCTCGCCGGTGGAGACCCACACCTCGAGCCCGATCGCCTGGGGATCGCGGCCCTCTGCCTTCACGTAGCCGCGCAGCTTGTCAAATTGCGCATTGGCGAGGGCGCCCGACGGATGGACGAGCATGATCCAGCCGTCGCCCCACTTGGCGATCCGCCGCAGCGTTGCATCCTCGTGACCGCCGAACCAGAGCGGTACTTTGCGACGCCTCGGCAAGGGATTGATGCCGGCGTCATCGATCGTGTGCCATTGCCCTTTGAAGTTGACGTGCGGTTCGGCCCATAACTTAAGCATCAGTTCGACCTGCTCTTCGGAGCGCTTGCCGCGGTTGTGAAAATTCTCGTTCAAGCCGACGTATTCGACGGGGTTCCAACCAATCCCAATGCCGAAGCGAAAACGGCCGCCCGATAGGACGTCGAGAGAGGTCGCCTGCTTGGCAACGAGCGCCGTCTGCCGCTGCGGCAGGATCATGACCTGGGTCGAGAACTCAATCTTGGCCGTACACGCGCTCAAGAAACCGAACATCACAAAGGGATCGTGGAAGAAGTCCTTGGAGGTATTGCGCTGGCCCCAGTCCGGACGGCTTGCCACGTTCACGCCCAGGACGTGATCCGGAGCGGCCAGATGATCGTAGCCCAGAGCCTCGGCCGCCTGGGCGAAGTCGCGCACCGTTGCCGGATCGCCGCCCGTGTCGATCAATGGCAGCGCGATACCGAGCTTCATTGCCAGCCTCCCGACGTGTTCTCACCACATCGCCCGATTATAGACGGGGTTGAGTTCTGTGCCAGCCCGCGTACTAAGTGTCGCCGGCAAGCAAGCCTGCAAGAACGGCGGAGGATGCACGCGCCATGGACGACCGCATCACCATCTATGGGAGCTTCACGTCAAGCTCATCCTATAAACCGATGCTGTTCCTGGCGCTGGCGCGCTTGCCGTTTTCATTCAGGACCGTCAATCTCAAGACCGGCGCCCAGCACTTCCCCACACACCTTGCCATTAATCGCTATGCCCAGGTGCCCGTGCTGCAGCATCGCGGTCTCACAATCGTGCAGTCGAACGTGATCTTGGATTACCTTGCCCGTGTCACCGGTGCATTCGATGGCGTGAGCGAACAGGATCGCTGGCAGGCACGCGAGTGGCTTTCCTGGGAGGCGGACGCCATCACCAATGTGGCGCGCGTGCGCCATTTCAGCCGCTTTCGCTCGGTTGATCCGGCGGTGATGTCCCATTTCCGTCCGCTGGCCGAGGCGGCCTTGAGCTTTGTCGATCGCGCCTTGCAGGGGCGCGCTTGGCTGGTTGGGGACACCTGCACGATCGCCGACATCGGCTGTTGGGGGCGCATGGTATTCATGGCGGAAGGCGGCATGGACATTGGCCGATGGTGCAACCTCGAAGCTTGGTCGAGACGGCTCAAGGCCATGCCTGGCTTTGCGCTGCCCTACGATCTCATCCCCAAGAAGGATAGCGAGATCGTGCCGCTAGCGTGTTAGACGGCAAGCAGGAGAAGCAAAAGCAATGGCGCGACTGGCAGGGAAGGTTGCCTTCATCACCGGTGGTGGCGGCGGTATCGGCAGGGCAACGGCGGAGCGCTTCGCCGAGGAGGGTGCCAAGGTCGTGGTGGCAGACATCGATCTGGAGGCCGGCGAGGCCGCGGCACGGTCGGCGCGAGCCCTGGCAGCCAATTCCGGCGGCGACTGCCACTTCCTCAATTGCGATGTCACCGAGCGCGCCAGCGTCGAGCGCGCCGTGGCGGAGACCGTCGCCCGCTACGGCAAGCTCGATATTCTCCACAACAATGCCGGCGGCTCGACCTTGCAGGACGGACCCGTCACCGAAGCGCCGGAGCAGGAATTCTGGCGCGCCATCAAGCTCGATCTGTTTGGCACCTTTTTGTGCAGCAAGCTCGCCATCCCGCACATCATCAAGGCCGGCGGGGGCTCGGTGATCAACATGGCTTCCAACGTCGCCCTGATGGCCTTGCCGGGACGAGACTGTTACACCGCGGCCAAAGGCGGCGTTGCGTCCATGACGCGGTCCATGGCGGTCGAATATGCACCGCACAAGATTAGGGTGAACGCGATTGCACCGTCGGTGACGCTCACCGAACGCGTGAAGCGGCTCCTCGCCGGCAATGAGAACGTCAGCAAGCTGGCGGCCAGCCACCTCCTTGGCATGGGGCAACCGATCCACGTGGCCAACATGGCCGTCTATTTGGCGTCAGATGAGTCCGAGATCACGACAGGACAAATCCTCTCGGTCGATAGCGGCGTCACCATCTACTGAGGTTGGCGCACCCTGCCGGGGTCAATCCGCGTAAGACGCATCCAGGCGATCGAGCCTGCGCCTGAGGGCAGGCCATTCCAACAGGCCATAGCCGGTCTGCCCCTTCTGGGCGCCAGTCTTGACATGCGGATTGGTGCTGGCCTCGTTGCTCAACGTGATCTCCGTGCCCGCCAAGGCGTCGGCCGTGCCCGTCACCACCTCGTCCGCCGGCACGTGCAGCGCCCGGCCGCAGGACAGAATGTCGATCTGAATCTTGCAGGCCTGCTCCAGCCAATAGATGAGATTGAAGGCCTGCGGGATCGTCGGCGCGCATACCAGCAGCCCGTGATTGCGCAGGATCATGGCGTTCTTGACGCCGAGGTCCGCCACCAAGCGCTCGCGCTCACCTCTATTGAATGCCGGCCCCTCGTAGTCGTGGTAGGCAAGGTGGCCGATAAACCGCATGGCGGTTTGCGACAGCGGCAGCAGGCCTTCGGCGAGCGCGCTCACGGCGGTTCCGGCACGGGTGTGCGTATGGATCACGCACTCGGCATCGTGTCTCGCCGTGTGCACGGCACTATGGATGACGTAGCCGGCCGCGTTGACGGAATAGTCGTGTTCCGGTTGCAGCACGGTATTGCCGTCGAGATCGATCTTGATCAGGCTCGAGGCCGTGATCTCCTCGTACAACATGCCGTAGGGATTGATGAGAACGTGGTTGCTTGCCGGCACGCGTGCGGTGATGTGATTGTAGACCAGGTCCGTCATGCCGTAGAGC
>Ga0126377_10004116_pt1 | contig 10516 bp, 10 predicted proteins | sample PanSoiMetPlot_22_FD_92647 | JGI IMG/M metagenome (GOLD analysis project Ga0126377, IMG submission 92647) | Tropical forest soil microbial communities from Panama - MetaG Plot_22 | ecosystem: Environmental > Terrestrial > Soil > Tropical forest > Bulk soil | place: Panama | collected 2016-02-17 | reverse complement strand
ATCGACGTGTTCCCGGCCGGCGAAAAGCCGATGGTGCGCTCGATGCTGTCGGAGTCGCTGCGCGCGGTGATCTCGCAGTCGCTCCTCAAGAAGGTCGGCGGCGGGCGCATCGCGGCGCACGAGATCATGGTCGGCATCCCGGCGATCCGCAACCTCATCCGCGAGGACAAGGTCGCGCAGATGTATTCGGCGATCCAGACCGGCAACCAGTACGGCATGCAGACGCTGGATCAGTGCTTGCAGGATCTGGTCAAGCGCGGCCTGGTGACGCGCCAGCAGGCGGTCGGCTACGCCAAGAACAAGGAAATCTTCAAATGACGGCAGGATGCCGTCATCCCGTGCGGTACATGGACGTACGTCGACACGGGATCCATGTCGGGTCTTGAGGACCCGGGAGCAGCACCATGAGCAGCAGCGTCGACTTCACCTCGTTCCTCAAGTTGATGACGCACAAGAAGGCGTCCGACCTGTTCATCACGGCCGGCGTGCCGCCTTCGATGAAGGTGCACGGGCGCATCGCGCCGATCACGCAGAACGCGCTGACGCCGCAGCAGTCGCGCGACATGGTGCTGAACGTGATGACGCCCTCGCAGCGCGAGGAGTTCGAAAAGACGCACGAATGCCAGTTCGCGATCAGCGTGACCGGCGTCGGCCGCTTCCGCGTGTCGTGCTTCTACCAGCGCAACTGCGTCGGCATGGTCCTGCGCCGCATCGAGACGCGCATTCCGACGATCGAGGAGCTGTCGCTGCCGCCGATCATCAAGTCGCTCGCGATGACCAAGCGCGGCATCATCATGTTCGTCGGCGCGACCGGCACCGGCAAGTCGACGTCGCTCGCGGCGATGATCGGCTACCGCAACCAGAACTCGACCGGCCACATCATCACGATCGAGGACCCGATCGAATACGTGCACAAGCACGAGGGCTGCATCATCACGCAGCGCGAGCTAGGCATCGACACGGACACCTGGGAAAACGCGCTGAAGAACACGCTGCGCCAGGCGCCCGACGTGATCATGATCGGCGAGGTGCGCACGCGCGAGACGATGGAGCACGCGGTCAACTTCTCCGAAACCGGCCACCTTTGCCTCTGCACGCTGCACGCGAACAACGCGAACCAGGCGATGGACCGCATCATCCACTTCTTCGCCGAGGATCGCCGCGCGCAGCTCTTCATGGATCTTTCGCTGAATCTGAAGGGCGTCGTCGCGCAGCAGCTGATCCCCACGCCGGACGGCAAGGCGCGCCGCGTCGCGATGGAAGTCATGCTCGGCACGCCGCTCGTCGCCGACTACATCCGCCAGGGCGAGATCCACAAGCTCAAGGACGTGATGAAGGAATCGACCAACCTCGGCATGCGCACGTTCGACCAGAGCCTGTTCGAGCTCTATCAGGCCGGCGAGATCAGCTACGAGGATGCGCTGCGCCACGCCGACTCGGCGAACGAGGTGCGTCTCAAGATCAAGCTCGCCCAGGGCGGCGATGCGCACACGCTGAGCCAGGGTCTCGACGGCGTGGAGCTCGTCGAGAGCTGATCCGCACATCGCTGCGTTCGCTCCGTAAAGGCCGGCGTCTGCCGGCCTTTACCATTTGCGGCCAGGGATTCACCATTCGCCCCCTCATGAACGACCTCGACCACCTCCGCCGCGTCTGGCAGACGCTCGGCCGCGAAGATCCGCTGTGGGCCGTGCTGTCGCAGGCCGACAAGCGCGGCGGGCGCTGGCAGGTCGACGAGTTTCTCGCCACCGGCCGGGCGGAAATCGACACGCAGATGCACCTCCTCGCCGCGCGCGGGCTGCCGGCGGGGCGCTCGCTCGCGCTCGATTTCGGTTGCGGCGCGGGCCGCCTGAGCCGCGCGCTCGGCGCGCATTTCGAGCACGTCGTCGGCGTCGACGTTTCGGCGAGCATGATCGAGAAGGCACGGCACCTCAGCGCCGGCGTCGACAACGTCGAGTTCCGCGAGAACGCCTCGCCGCGTCTCGACCGGATCGCCGACGCGAGCGTCGATCTCGTCTACTCGAACATGACGCTGCAGCACATCCCGGCCCGTCTCGCGGCAGGTTACGTCGAGGAATTCTTCCGCGTGCTCGCGCCGGGCGGCGTCGCCGTGTTCCAGTTCGTGGCGGGGCCGGACGACAGCCTGCGCGGACACGTCTTCGCGCGCCTGTCGAATCGCTGGCTGAATCCGCTGCGGCGCCTCGCCTGGCGAAGGAACGCGGTCTTCGAGATGCACGCGCTCGAGGAGGCGCACCTCGCCGAGCTGCTCGAGCGGCATCCGCTGCTGCGGCTGCTGGAAGCGACCGACGACAGCGCTGCCGGTCCGGGCTGGCGCGGGCGGCGCTGGTACGTGGTCAATCGCGATGAGATTCCGGTCGAGATCGCCGGCGCCGGCTATCGCCTGTACGCGCGCGCGAGCGACACGCAGATCGGCGCGAACGTGATCGCCGGGCTGCCGCACGATGCGAACGTCGCGACGGCGCTGCGTTCGCTGCTGAAGCTCGGCGCGACGTTCCTCGACATCGGCGCGAACATCGGCGTGTTCACGACGCTGGCCGCGAGCCTCGTCGGCGACGGCGGCCAGGTCTTCGCCGTCGAGCCGATCGCGCGCAATCTCGAGCTCATCGAGCGGGCCTGTCGCGGCAACGGCTTCGACCAGGTGCGCCTGATCCGCGCGGCGGCGTCCGATCGCGAAGGCCATGTCGAGCTTCGCGTCGACGCGAGCACATCGAACAGCGCGACGCCGGCCGCGGCCGGCGAGCGCCTGCGCGCCGAGAGCGCGCGGACGATCCGCGTTCCCGCCGTGGTGCTCGACGACGTGCTCGGCGACCTGGACCGGCTCGACGTCGTCAAGATCGACGTCGAGGGCATGGAGCCGCGCGCGCTGCGCGGCCTACGACGCACGATCGAGCGGTTCCAGCCCGCGATCGTCGCCGAGTTTCATCCGTGGGCGATCGAGCGCGCGACGGGCGAGTCGCCGCTCGATCTCCTCGAATGGCTGTCGGAGTGGTACCCGACGATCACCGTGCTGCATCGCGACGGCAGCAACGAGGACTGCAACGAGCCCGGCGCCGTCATGCTGGCCTGGCGGCGCGCGAACGAGACCGCCGGCATGGACGGCCGCGTGCACCTCGATCTTCTGTTCCAGCCGCGCGGCGTGCGCAGCGAGTAGCTAGCCGAGGAGCTCGGCGAGCACGGCCATGCGCACGAAGATGCCGTTGGCGACCTGCTCCAGGATCACCGACTGCGGACCGTCGGCGACGTCGTCGGCGATCTCGATGCCGCGGTTCATCGGGCCGGGGTGCATCACGATCGCGTCGGATTTCGCGCGGCGAAGGCGTGCCGGCGTGAGGCCGTAAGCCGCGAAGTAGTCCGACTCGCCGAGGCCGAGCGCGCTCTGCATGCGTTCCTTCTGCAGCCTCAGCATGACGACGACGTCACAGTCCGCGAGCGCGGCATCGAAGTCCTCGACGACGCGGCAGCCGGGAAATTCCGCGGGTTCGGGCAACAGCGCCGCGGGACCGCACAGACGAATCTCGCCGGCGCCGAGCGCAACGAGTCCGTCGATGTCTGAACGGGCGACGCGCGAATGGCGAACGTCGCCGCAGATCGTCACATTGAGCCCTTTTACGTCGTTCTTGCGATCGCGGATCGTGAGCAGATCGAGCAGGCCCTGGGTCGGATGCGCATGGTTGCCGTCGCCGGCGTTAACGACGACTGCGCGTTTCGCGTGCGCGGCGAGGCGGGCCGGCGTGCCGTTGTCCTTGTGGCGCACGATGAACGCGTCGGCGTCCATCGCTTCGAGCGTCGCCTCGGTGTCCTCGAGCGTCTCGCCCTTGCTGGTCGACGAGCTCGCGATGTCGAAGTTGACGACGGCGGCGCCGAGCCTTCGCGCGGCGAGCTCGAAGCTCGTGCGCGTGCGCGTCGACGCTTCGAAGAAGAGGTTCATGATCGTGCGGCCGGCGAGGAGCTCTGGCAGCGCGCCGTCGCGATGGGCCTTGCGCAGCGCGGCCGCGCGGTCGAGCAGCGCGACGATGCGCGCGCGGCCGAGGCCGTTCAGCGTGAGCAGGTGACGCAGGCGACCGGCGGCGTCGATCTGCAGGTCGTGCGCGGGGTCGATGGCTTTCATGCGTTCGAGGATGCGAACCAGTTCTCGAGAATGATTTCCGCGGCGATCGCGTCGATCGACTCCGCGTGCTTGCGCTTGGCCGTGCCCGCGGCGCGCTGGCCGGCGAAGCGGCGCGACGCCTCGGCCGACGTCAGGCGCTCGTCGACGAGGCGCACGTCGAGCCGGTAGCGCGCTTCGAGCGCGCTCGCGAACGCGCGCGCGGCGCGACTCATCGCCTGCTCGCCGCCGTCCATGCCGAGCGGCAGGCCGACGACGAGGCGCGCCGGCTGCCATTCCGCGACGAGCGCATCGATGCGCTGCCAGTCCGGTTGCGATTCGCGGTTGCTCACGGTCGTCAGCGCGCGCGAGCCCGACAGGCGGTTGCCGACGGCGACGCCGATCAGACGCGTTCCGAAATCGAAGCCGAGCACGCTGGCAGCGGACGAAGCCGCGAGCGTGTCAGGCGTGTCCTGCATAGCTGGCGAGCTGGATCAGGTTGACGCCGACGATGTGCGCGGCCGCTTCCCAGCGTTCCTCGAGCGGCGTCGAGAACAGCACTTCCTCGGAGGCGGGCGCGGTGAGCCACGCGTTGTCGCGAAGTTCCTGTTCGAGCTGGCCCGGGCTCCAGCCCGAGTAGCCGAGCGTGACGATCGCGTGGCGCGGCCCTTCGCCCGCGGCCATCGCGACGAGGATGTCGCGCGACGTCGTGACGCTGAGCCGGTCGGAGATGCGGAACGAGGATTCCCACTCGCCGTGCGGCGAATGCAGCACGAAGCCGCGCTCGGGCTGCATCGGTCCGCCGATCAGCACCGGCGCGTCGATGACTTCGGGCAGCTCCGAGCTCATGTTCATCTGCGCGAGCACGTCGCCGAGCCGGTACTCCGACAGGCGATTGATCATGAGCCCCATCGCGCCGTCCTCGCCGTGCTGGCACAGGAACGTGACGCCGCGCGCGAAGTTCGGGTCGCGCAGCGTCGGCATCGCGATCAGGAGCTGGTTGGTGAGCGGGCTCGACTCGGCCATGGCCGCGATTGTACTGGACGGTCATGAACGGGGCGTAGGAAAAAGCGTTAAGCAGAAGCCCGAAAAACGCGGCCCGGCAGCGATTTCGGCGCCCGGGGGCGCGCTCACCGGTTGCGCAGGATGTCGCCCGGGAGGAACTGCCAGGTGCGGCTGATATAGAGCTCGTCGACCTTTTCCTTGTCCTCGGGCAGCGCCGGGAACGGCTCGGCGAGGTGCACGATGCGCACCGCGGCGTCGTCGAGCACCTTGTGGCCGCTCGACTGGATCACGTCGATGCTCTTCACGCGGCCGTCGCGCGCGAGGCCGACCGTGAGCACGAGCTGCCCGTGCAGCTGCGCGCGGCGCGCCTCGTCGGGGTAGTTGAGGTTGCCGATGCGCTCGATGCGCGCGACCCAGGCGCGCATGTAGGCGGCGAACTCGTATTCCTTCGTGTTCGCGGAGATGTACTTGCGCTTCGGGCGCTTGGCGTACTGCTCGGATTCGCGCTGGATCTCCTGCGCGAGCTTGGCCATCTCGAGCTTGCGCTGCTCGAATTCCTTGTCGACCGTAGCCGGGCGCGACTGGACGTCCGGGTTCGCGGTGTCGGTGCGCACGGTGAAGCTCGATGTCTTCTGCGTCAGGAGCTCGGCGTCGGTCGGCGTCTGCGGCTTCGGCGCGCCGGTCTCGAGCTGCACCGGCGCGATGCCGGCGACGGCTTTCGGGATCGGGCTTGACAGCGGCTCGGACGGCCGACGCGCCGCCTCGGCCGTGCCGCCGCCGCTGTTCGTCGACTGGGCGAGGAAATCGGCCTTGTCGGGCTTCTCGTCGTTGGCCGACTGGACGAGGATGACGTCGAGCGAGGGCAGGCGCGGCGCCGGCTTCTCGAACTCGAACGTCAGGCCGAGCGCGAACACGCCGTGCGCGATCAGCGAAAACAGCAAGGTCACGCCCAGACGATCGGCGCTGCTGGTGCCGGGTGCCGCCATTACTTCAACTTGCTTTCGATCACGTCGAACAACTGGCCGGCGATGTTAAGCCCGAAAGCCTTGTCGAGCTCGCGGATGCACGTCGGAGATGTGACGTTGATCTCGGTCAGGTAGTCGCCGATGACGTCGAGGCCGACGAAGAGCATGCCGCGACGCTTGAGCTCGGGTCCCACCTCGTTCGCGATCCAGCGGTCGCGGTCCGAGAGCGGGACGCCGACACCCTTGCCGCCCCGTGCCAGATTTCCGCGGAAATCGTCACCTTGCGGCACCCGGGCGAGCGCGTAGGGGACCGGCTCGCCGTCGATCATGAGGATGCGCTTGTCGCCCGCGGTGATCTCCGGGATGTAGCGCTGCGCCGCGCAGAGCTGGCGGCCGTTCCTGGTCAGCGTCTCGATGATGACGTTGAGGTTCGGGTCGTGATGGCGGCTCTTGAAGATCGAGTAGCCGCCCATGCCGTCGAGCGGCTTCAGCACGACTTCGCCGTGCTCTGCCGTGAAACGGCGGATTTCCGCGGCGTCGCGCGCGATCAGCGTCGGCGGCGTGCATTGCGGAAAATGCAGCGAGAAGAGCTTTTCGTTGGCGTCGCGCAGCCCCTGCGGGCGGTTCACGACGAGCGCGCCCCGCATTTCGGCGAGCTCGAGCACCATCGTGTCGTAGAGGAACTGGTCGTCGAAAGGCGGATCCTTGCGCGCGAGGATCACGTCGACGGTCGAGAGATCGCGCCACGCCGATTCGCCGAGCGTGAACCAGTTCGCGTGATCGTCCCGCACCTCGAGCGGGGCGAGCAGCGCCCACGGCTCGCCGCCGCGGATCGCGAGGCCGCTCTGCAGCGCGTAGAGGAGCCGGTAGCCGCGCCGCTGGGCTTCGAGGAGCATCGCCAGCGTCGAATCCTTCTCCGGATGGATCGCCGCGATCGGGTCCATCAGCACGGCCAAGGTGCGGTTCATTCAGGCTCCAGGGGGCACTCCGGGCCGCGACCGTCGTCGCAGCATGGCGGGTGTTCCTATACTACACTCCGCCTTGGGCGGGGCTCAAAAAACGAGCGCTGGTTCTCGTGGTATTTCGCGAGCTTACGAGCACAACTTGACGCTCCGCTAAGTTTTGGTTAAGAAGGCCGAATCTCGCGGATGGGGCGTCTCCGAAGGGTCCGGAACGCCGCGGCGACGGCAAGGTTCGGCGCGATCGCGGCACGCTTTTCGCATGCCGGTAATCCGTTTCAGTACTACTGCGGTAGGGGGTCCGAGTGGATGACACGAAACAAGGCAGCCTGACCGGCGTCAAGGTCATGGTCATCGACGACTCCAAGACCATCCGTCGCACCGCCGAGACGTTGCTGCGCAAGGAAGGTTGCGAGGTGGTGACCGCGACCGACGGCTTCGAGGCGCTCGCGAAGATCTCCGATCAGCAGCCGCAGATCATCTTCGTCGACATCATGATGCCTCGCCTCGACGGCTATCAGACCTGCGCGCTGATCAAGAACAACCAGATGTTCAAGGGCACGCCGGTGATCATGCTGTCGTCGAAGGACGGCCTGTTCGACAAGGCGCGCGGCCGCATCGTCGGCTCCGAGCAGTACCTGACCAAGCCGTTCACGCGCGAAGAGCTGCTCGGCGCGATCCGCCGGCACGTGCAGTGAGCGGGCGTTTCGCGGCCACGGCCGGCCGCGGTTCCAGAGAGAGACGACTGGTTAAGACGTGACGAAGAGCACGGCCATTCAATCGACAGGGGATGAGATGGCACACATTTGCATCATCGACGATTCACCGACCGACGTGCACGCGTTGAGCACGATGCTCGCCAAGGGCGGCCATCGCGTCTCGAGCGCGCCGAGCGCCGAGATGGGCATCGCGCTGGTCAAGCGCGAACGGCCCGATCTCGTGATCATGGACGTCATCATGCCGGGCATCAACGGATTCCAGGCGACCCGTGACCTCTCCCGCGACGCGCAGACCGCGTCGATTCCGATCCTCATCATCACGACCAAGTCGATGGAGGCCGACCGGGTCTGGGGCCTGCGCCAGGGCGCCAAGGATTTCATGACCAAGCCGGTGCGCGAGAAGGATCTGCTCGCGCGTATCAACGATCTCCTGCCGGGCTGACATGGTCATCGCCGCCGACCACTCCGTGGTGACACCGTTCGAGGTCCTCGCCGACTACGAACGGCGCAGCCTCGCGCACGTGGCCGGCCTGCCCGAGCAGATCGAGGCGCCGGGCCTGTGGCGCGGCATCGGCTTCCGCGTCGGCATCAGGCACTTCGTCAGCGTCATCGCCGAAGTCAACGAAATCCTGACCCCGCCGCTCCTGACCCAGGTGCCCGGCACGCGGCGCTGGCTGCTCGGCGTCGCCAACGTGCGCGGCAACCTCGTGCCGATCATCGACCTTCGCGACTTCATCGAAGGCGAGCGCAGCGTCCTCACCGAATCGAGCCGCGTGCTCGTCGTGCGCCAGCACGCCGGCAGCGTCGGGCTCCTGATCGACGAGGTGCTCGGCCAGCGCAGCTTCTCCGAGGAGCAGCGCGCCGAGGCCCTCGGCGAGGCGGACGAGCGCTACCAGCGCTTCGTCGGCGAGAACCTGCAGCTCGGGGACGTCCTCTGGGGCCTCTTCAGCATGGCGGCGCTGGTGCGCGCAGCCGAATTCCAGCAGGGATCGGCATGAAATTTGCTGAAATTTTCACCAACGAAGCCCGCGATGGCTTCGCGACGCGAAAGGGGTGGACGAAACCCCTCTGGCACGCCGTGCCGACGCGTAAGGCGCCGAGGGACCCGACGCGGCAAAGGCCGCGGTGCGGGTCTTTCGGCGTTGTTGCACGGGCCGGCGCCGACCGGTCCTTACAAATGAATCCGCAGGGGGAGTAGAGCATGAGCACGACTTCGGGCGCACTGGGCAGGGAGCGGAGCGGCGGCGCGAACACTGCGCTGTTCGTCGTCCTCGGCCTCCTGTTCCTGTTCGCGATCGTCGACTTCGGTTACCTGTACTGGAAGAGCAGCCAGGACCGCCAGGCGGTCGCGTACACGACGCAGATCCAGGTCTTGTCGCAGGCGCTCGCGAAGTTCGCCTCCGAAGCCGCGGGCGGCAACGAGCTCGCGTTCGAAGAGCTCAAGAGCTCGAGCATCAGCATCGACACGATGGTGCGCAACCTCACCAGCGGCGACAACCGCGGCATGCGCGGCTATTCGACCGAGCCGACCGTCAAGCCCGAGCTCGACAACCTCACCAAGGCGTGGGCCGCGCTGCAGACCGACGCGACCAAGATCCTCGGCAACAAGGAGCTCGTGCTCGGCGCCGCGACCAGCGCGAAGGAATTCACCGACAAGCTGTCGGCGCTGAATTCGCGCATGAACGAAGTCGTCAACATCCTCACCGAGAAAAACGCGAGCGCCTCGCAGGTCTACATCTCCTCGCGCCAGATGCAGCTCGCCGACCGCATGGGCGGTCGCGTCACCAAGATTCTCGCCGGCGGCACCGACGCCGCGGCGTCGGCCGACGGCTTCGCACGCGACGCACGGTTGTACGGTACGGTCGTCTCGGGCCTCCTCAACGGCGCGCCCGAGCTCAACATCCGCGCGCTCGACAATCCGAACGCGAAGCAGATCCTCGGCGACATCTCGCAGCAGTGGACCGGCCTCGCCGATCCGATCCAGAAGATCCAGGACGCGTCGACGAACCTGCAGACGGTCAAGGATGCAGCCGACGCGAGCTTCACCGACAGCCAGGGCGTGCTGCTGCGCGCCGGCAACGTCGCGCAGCGCATCGACGAGCTGCCGACGAAGCGCCTCTTCCCGAATCCGTGGTGGGGCGCGATCGCCGCCGGCGCCGCGCTGCTCCTCCTGCTCTTCCTCGGCGTCAACCTGATCCGCGACCAGCAGCGCCGCTATCAGGTTTCGGCCGAGCTGAACCAGCGAAACCAGGAAGCGATTCTGCGCCTCCTCGACGAAATGGGATCGCTCGCCGAAGGCGACCTGACCGTGAAGGCGACCGTCACCGAAGACATCACCGGCGCGATCGCGGACTCGGTGAACTTCGCGGTCGAAGCGCTTCGCTCGCTGGTAACGACGATCAACGAAACCGCCGTGCAGGTCTCGGCCGCCGCGCAGGAAACGCAGGCGACCGCGATGCACCTCGCCGAAGCCGCCGAGCATCAGGCGCAGCAGATCACCTCGGCATCGGCCGCCATCAATGAAATGGCGACCTCGATCGACAACGTGTCGAAGAACTCCGCGGAGTCCGCGGAAGTCGCGCAGCGCTCGGTGCAGATCGCCGCGAAGGGCGCCGGCATCGTGCGCCAGACGATCCAGGGCATGGACTCGATCCGCGACCAGATCCAGGAGACCTCCAAGCGCATCAAGCGCCTCGGCGAGTCATCGCAGGAAATCGGATCGATCGTCGAGCTCATCAACGACATCGCCGAGCAGACCAACATTCT
>Ga0126377_10004115_pt1 | contig 10516 bp, 4 predicted proteins | sample PanSoiMetPlot_22_FD_92647 | JGI IMG/M metagenome (GOLD analysis project Ga0126377, IMG submission 92647) | Tropical forest soil microbial communities from Panama - MetaG Plot_22 | ecosystem: Environmental > Terrestrial > Soil > Tropical forest > Bulk soil | place: Panama | collected 2016-02-17 | reverse complement strand
TCCGAGCGACTTACGAATATCTATCTCAGGCGCATCGAACGATTGGATCCGAAGATACGATCGATCATCACGCTGACCAAAGAACACGCCCTCGCTCGCGCGAAGGCCGCCGACGCCGAGATCGCCGCCGGCAAATACCGCGGCCCGCTGCACGGCATACCGTACGGCGTGAAAGATCTGCTCGACACGAAAGACATTCCGACCACATACGGCGCCGAACCATTCCGCAACCGCATTCCCTCCGCTGACTCCGCGGTGGTGCGCAGGCTGAACGACGCCGGAGCGGTGCTGTTGGCTAAGCTGTCGCTCGGGGCGCTCGCGCTCAACGACATCTGGTTCGGCGGCCAGACAATGAACCCGTGGCTTTTGGAAGAGGGCGCGTCAGGATCGAGCGCAGGGCCCGGAGCGGCGACGGCAGCGGCGCTGGTGGGGTTTTCTATCGGCAGCGAGACCGGCGGGAGCATTGTCAGTCCCGCGATGCGCTGTGGCGTGACCGGCCTGCGCCCGACGTTCGGACGCGTGCCGCGCACCGGCGCGATGACGCTCTGCTGGTCTCTTGACAAGCTCGGGCCCATGACAAGGACAGTCGAAGACGCGATGCTGGTCCTCCACGCCATTAGCGGGCCTGACGCGGGCGACCCGTCGAGCGCGCCATGCCGGCTCGACTTCGACGCCATGGCGCCCGTTGCTGGATTGAAAGTCGGCTACATCGCCCAGTGGATGAAAGAGAGTCCGGCGACAGACGTCGACCGGGCGGCGATGGAGACGATGAAGAAGCTGAAAATGGAACTGAAGGAAGTGACGCTTCCCGATTGGCCGTACAGCTCACTTATGCCGATTCTATTTGCAGAGGGCGCGGCTTCGTTCGAGGAACTCGCGCTTAATCATCAACTCGGGTCACTCAAGGCGCAGGTCAAGGACGCGTGGCCCAATTTATTCCGTCAGGCGCGATTCCTTTCGGCGGTCGATTTCGTGCAGGCCGATCGATTCCGGCGCAAGGTGGCGCTGGAAATGGCGCGCATCTTCAGAGAGGTCGACCTGATGATTGTGCCGTCGCTGCGCGACGAGCAGCTCACCATCACGAACTTCACCGGTCATCCATCGCTCACACTGCGCGCCGGATTCGTCAAGGTCTCGGAGGCGCGAAGTGACTGGGCTCCTGATCCGGCGAATCCGCTGCCAAAGTTCAATCCACCCCGTCGCGTGCCGCACGGGATCACGATTCTTGGCCGCCTGTTCTGCGACGGATTGGTCGGGCGTGTGGGAATGGCGCTCGAACGGGAATTCGGCGTGACAGCGGAAAGGCCGGCGGGGTTCTAGTTAACGACTCGAACTCGCCGTTGCCCACGCTCGATTCCACACTATCGCTCGCCACGGCGGCGCTGAATCGGGCCGTCCACGCGGCGCGCGCAGCCCGATGCCCCCGATACTGAACTGTCACAGGGAAACTGACTTGCGATGGCTATCAGAAGTGATTTCAATCGTGCGACGGCAAGAGTTTGCGCGGCGCGATCAGCCATGGCGCTGAGGGCGCTCAGCGGCAGCGTTGCTAAATCTGCGACTCTTGAATAAAGTAACACCAACGTTCCAAAGATATATTTTCGAGAAATTTTGTCTACGGAGGTTGGATGTTACGTTCCGTACGGGTAACAATTTTGCTGTTGGGGCTCGTATCCGGCGCGAGTCCATGGCTGAATGCGACCAACTACGCCGACGCCGCCTTGGCGCGGACATTCAGCCCGACGTCAGCGGTCAAGAAATTCACTGTCAGAGACGAAGGCGCTGACGCCGACCTGGCGCGGACATTCAGCCAAACTGTCCGTCCCTTCGTGACTGCGTATTGCATGGGCTGCCATAGCGGCGCCTCGCCCGCTGCTGGCTTCGATTTGCAACATTACACGACGACGGAATCCGTGATTGACGACCTCGACCATTGGGCGCTCGTGCTACGCAAACTCACGGCGATGGAAATGCCGCCCCGCTCGATGAAGCAACCGCCGGAAGACCTGCGCCGTCAGGTGACCGAGTGGATTATGGCGGCGCGGAAGAACGAAGCGCGCAAGAATTTCGGCGATCCCGGCTTCGTGCCGCCAAGGCGACTCAGTAATGCCGAGTACAACTACACCATCCGCGACCTCACGGGAGTCGATCTGCGTCCGGCGCGCGAGTTCCCTGTTGATCCCGCGAATCAATCCGGTTTTGACAATTCGGGTGAGTCGTTGACCATCTCGCCGGCGCTGATGGCGAAGTACCTGGACGCCGCGCGGCGGGTTGCCGATCACCTCGTCCTACAGCCGGATGGGTTTTCGTTCGCGCCTTATCCGATGCTGGTTGAAACCGACCGCGAGAAATACCCGATCCAGCGGATCGTAGATTTTTATGATCGCCAGCCAACCGATTTCTCCCAGTATTTTGAAGCCGCGTGGCGCTACAAACATCGGGTCGCATTGAGGCTGCCTGCGGCGACTCTCGCTGGCGTCGCCGCGCAGGCCAAGGTGGCGCCTCGATATCTTGCCATGGTCTGGCAGGCGTTGGAGCGAACGAAGGAAGAAGTAGGCCCGCTCGTCAAGCTTCAGGCGATGTGGCGCGAACTGCCCGCTCCGAAGGGTAATCAGCCCGATCTTGCCCACGAAGGGTGCGTGCGGATGCGCGACTTCGTCGTCAAAATCCGCCGGCACACGGAAAAATTGTTTACCGACATGGAGGCGCCTGGTTTCAACGCCAATTTTCAGCCGATCGCAATGTTTCGTAACCGGCAACTCGCAGATCACCGCCGGGATTTCGATCCTTCAGCGTTGCGAGTTGAAGGCAAAGCGCCGCCGCAAGAATTCGTAGTGACCCGTGGCCCCACGTTCGGGAATCGTGAGGCGGAAGAGTTGAAGATGGCCGTCGCGGCTTATGCTAAGGAACGGCGGGAGGATCCAGATCTGGTGGTTCCGGCCGGGGAGCTCGCACGCTACGAGGCCGCCTTCGCGCGTTTCAGTTCCCTGTTCCCCACAGCCTTCTGCCTTCGTGAACGTGGCCGCTTCTATCCAATCACCTCAATGGATAAAGGCCGCTTTCTAGGCGCCGGCTTCCACAACGTCATGGGATACTTCCGCGACGATACGCCGCTCATCGAACTCATTTTGGACGAAAATGGAAAGAAAGAACTCGACAAGCTTTGGGAGGAGTTTGATTTCATCGCTGATTACACCGTTCGGACGTACTCTCAGTTCATCTTCAACGCCGGCGAGGGCGGAGGAGTGCGCCGGAACGTGGACCGTCCCTCCCAGAACGAGTTCGCCACCGAAGCCGCCATCTTTCGGCTGCGTGACCAGATTCTGGCCAAAGCTGCGCCGGGAACCGACCCGGTGATCCTCGAAGCCGTTAAAGACTACTTCGACCGCACGAACACCCAAATCCGATGGGTGGAGCGCGCGCGGATGGATGCGGAACAACGGAGCCTGGACGCCTTGTTGAAATTCGCGGCCCGCGCCTATCGCCGGCCTCTGGCGCCGGATGAAAGTGACGACATCCTCGCTTACTACCGCGAGCTTCGTGAGAAGAAAGACCAGAGGCAGTTGACGCACGAAGAGGCCATGCGCGCATCAATCGCCAGCATTCTGACATCGCCCGACTTCCTTTATCGGGTTGACCTGGCGCCTCCCGACCTCGGAGCCTCCGCCAAGTCTGCGCATCAACACGCGGCCAACGGGCGCCGTCCCCTTTCGGATTACTCTCTCGCGAGCCGGCTGAGTTACTTCCTTTGGTCCAGCATGCCCGATGAAACGCTGCTCTCTCATGCCGCCGCCGGCGACCTGAGCAAACCGGCCGTGCTGGCCGCGCAGGTTCGCCGGATGTTAAAAGACCGCCGCGCGCGCGCGCTGGCCACGGAATTTGGCGCCAATTGGCTTGATTTCCGCCGTTTTGAGAGCCACAACGCAGTGGATCGCGAGCGCTTCCCGAGTTTTACGAACGAACTTCGTGAGGCAATGTTCGAGGAGCCGATCCGCTTTATCACCGACTTGATTCAGAATGACCGCCCCGTACAGGATTTGTTATACGGCGACTACACATTTGTGAATGGCGCCCTGGCCCAACACTACGGCATGCCGGCGGCCCCCGGTGGTCAGGACGAATGGTTCCGGGTGAGTGACGCGCGCGCCTACGGCCGAGGCGGTCTGCTGCCGATGGCGGTGTTCCTGACTCGGAACGCGCCCGGCCTCAGAACCAGTCCTGTGAAGCGCGGAAACTGGGTCGCTCGCCGCGTCCTGGGCGAAGTGATTCCGCCGCCGCCGCCAGTGGTCCCGGAGCTACCGCACGACGAATCAAAATCGGATCTGCCGGTGCGCGAGTTGCTGGCCAAACACCGGGAAAATAAGATGTGCGCCTCCTGTCATGCCCGTTTTGATTCCTTCGGACTGGCTTTTGAAGGGTACGGCCCCATCGGCGAGAGGCGAACCAAGGACCTCGCCGGGCGGCCAGTGGACGTCCACGCCACGTTCCCAGGTGGCGTTCAAGGCGACGGCCTCGACGGTCTGCTAGCGTATATCCGCGACAATCGCGAGAAGGATTTTCTGAACAATCTGTCTGAAAAGATGCTTGTATTCGCGCTCGGCCGCTCGCTCTTGATTTCCGACGAGCCTTTGCTCGATGCGATGCAGGCGAAGCTGGCGGCGAGTGGGTACAAGACGTCGGCGCTGATCGAAACCATTGTTACCAGCCCGCAGTTCCTGAACAGGCGAAGTCCGGAGTTTTCGCAACAGAGCAAGACAAAGATTGCTCAGCAGAAAGGTGGTAAATAAAATGTCCGATCAAATGAATCCATCTTCCAATCCCATTTCACGTCGCGCCATCCTTCGCGGAGCGGGAGTTACCCTGGCGTTGCCGTGGCTCGAATCTTTCGCCGCCAAAGCGGGGGCCGTAGGCGCCGAAGTGTTTCCGAAGCGCTTTGGCGTCGTCTTCCTCGGCTGTGGCGTCAACGAGGATCACTGGGGTTCTGAAGGCTCCGGCGCGGAGATGAAGCTGAGCAAGTCGCTCTCCCCTCTCGAACCCTTGAAGAGCAAGATCAACGTGATCCATGGGCTTTTCAACAAGGGCGCGATGGGTTTGGGCATTCACCCGCCGCAGACCGGCAGCCTGCTTACGGGCGCGACGCTTACCAAAGGCGCAGCGCTTCATTCGGGTATCTCGGTCGATCAGATGATCGCCAGCCGAATGGGACAGGAAACCTTGCAACCGAGCATGGTTCTGGCTTGCGAACAAGCCATTACCGGGTTTCACGAAAGCAACTACTCACTCGCCTACAGTTCCCACATTTCATGGCAAAGTCCGAACTCTCCGGTACCCAACGAAATTTATCCTTCGCTGGCGTTCGACATGCTGTTTGAGAACCGCGGGAGCTTGCTCAACCTCAGCATCCTGGATCGGGTGAAGGATCGCGCCGAACGTTTGAGTCGAAAGATCAGTTCGAGCGACAACGCAAAGCTAGACGAGTTCCTGACGAGCGTGCGCGAAGTGGAGAAGCGCGTCGCTGACATGCGGAAGGCGAAGGACAAAGCGGATGACCTGGCAAAGCTGAAGAATCGCCCGGCGTGGAGCATGGAGCGGCCGGCCAACGGTTTGCCGGAAGACCTCCGCGAACACGCCAGGCTGATGTTGGACCTCATCGCGATCGCTTTTCAGACCGACAAGACGCGGGTCGCCACATTGCTGATCTCGCGCGACCTCTCGGCCATGTATTATCCTTTCCTGGAAGTCAGCCAGGCGCACCACGGCGCTTCCCACTATAACAACAATGACGAATACGAACGGATCACTCGCTGGCACGTGAGCCAGTTCGCGTATCTGGCGTCGAAGCTCGATTCCATGCCGGAAGGCGCCGGCACAGTGTTGGATAATTCCTGTCTGATGTTCCTGTCCAATTTGTGGATCGGCAGAACGCATAACAACTCGCGGTTGCCCATGGCTCTCGCCGGCGGGCTCGGCGGCGCGCTCCAGACGGGCCGTACGCTGGATTATAGAAATGCCGGCGACGAGAATCGAAAGGCGTGCAGCCTTTACCTCTCGCTCATGGACCGCATGGGTATCAAATTGGATCGATTCGGCGACGCGGATACCCGCCTCGAAAGGCTATAGACGAAATGATCTTCAGGGATTGACGCTCTCCGCGACCGCTTCCTGCGGAGAGAATCTCCGCATCAGTTCGTTGATATATCTGGTCGCTTTGGGGCGCTGCGGCATTTCGGGGCCCAATTCTTCATTTGCGCGGTGGTTCGAGCGCACGACGTCCGCGTTATAGCCCATCGTCATTCGCTCCTCAAAGCAATCATCGGATCAACCCGCGTCGCCCGTTGCGCTGGAACCCAGCAAGCTAACAGTGAAACCGTGAGCGCAGCCAATGCGAGTCCGCCGAATGTCAGCGGGTCGGTGGCGCTCACGTCGAACAGCAGCCTTTGCAACAGGCGAGTCAACGCAAAGGCGCAAACCAATCCGCCTGCGACGCCTGCCGCGATGAGCTTGAGGTTTTCGCCTATGACCAGTTTCAAAATGTCCCTGCGCTGCGCGCCCAATGCGAGACGAATTCCGAGTTCGCCTGCGCGCTGCGCGACCGAATACGCTACAACGCCGTAAACACCGACCATCGCCAGCGACACCGCCAGCGCCGAAAGCCAATTCAACAACAGCGCATTGAACCGCGGGCGCGCCAGATGCGTCGCCAACTGCTGTTCCAGCGTCGCTACGCTGGTGACGACCTGCGTGGGATCGATCGCGGCGATTTCACGGCGCACGATGTTGATGAAAGCCGCCGGATTGCCGGTCGTGCGCACGGCAAAATGATTCAACATGTGACCGGTCTGCGTATTGGGCCGGTAAACGCCATACCGCTCATCTAGTAGTTCGCGGTGCCGCACGTCGCCCACGACGCCGACGATCGTTTTCCAGGGTTCTTGCGGGTCGGACGGATCTAGCCGAATGCGCTGGCCCACTGGATCAACGCCGGGCGCGACCAGGCGGCGCGCCATAGTCTCATTGATGATCGCCACGGGCGGCGCATCAATTGCGTCGAAGGCCGTAAATTCGCGCCCTGCTTTGAGCGGAATGCCGAAAGTGCGGAAGTAATGCGCCGAGACGACGCCGAGATTTGCGACAGGGTTTTTATCGATCTCAGCCTGCGATTGCCCCGCCAAAGCAAAATGCGTCTCCCAGCCGACTTCGCCGTCCAACGGGCGCATCAACACGGCGCTGGCCGCGACCACGCCGGGCTGCGCTTCGAGGCGTTCGACCAGTTGACGGTAAAATTCGCGCCGCGCCGGCGCTTGGGAGTATTTCGGCCCGGCCAGGCGCAACTGCATCGTCAAAACATTGCTCGGATCGAAACCCAGATTGACGCGGCTCAGGTTGAGGAAGCTCCGCAGGATGAGCGTCGCGCCGATCAACAACACCAGCGTCAGTCCGATTTCCGCAACAACCAGCGAAGATCGTACGCGTTTGCCGGAGCGTGGGCTCGCCAATTTGGCGCTGCCTTCGCTGAGAGGTTCATTTAAGTTGGCCCGGGCCACCGCCAGTGCAGGCGCTAGTCCCGCCAGACAGGCCGTCAGCAAAATTACCAGCATGCTGAACAACAATACGCCACCGTTGAGCCTGACCGTTCCGATGCGCGGGATGTCGGCAGGGGCAACCATCACCAGCAAACGCGCCAACCAGAAAGCCAACGCTAGGCCGGCCGCGCCGCCGAGAGCCGCCAACAGGCCACTTTCGCACAGCATTTGCCGCAGGAGCCTGAAGCGCCCTGCGCCCAACGCCGCCCGCACGGCAAATTCACGGCGCCGCGTTGAGGCCTGAACAAGCAATAGATTGGCTACGTTGGCCGCGCCAATCAACAACAACAAAGCCGTCGCTCCAAACAACGCCCATAATGCGGGGCGCGCATTGCCGAACAGGTATTCCGCCATCGACTTGATGACGACGCGTTGCCCTTCGGCTTTGGTTTCGGGATGCTCTCTGGCGATGCGCGCAATGATCGTATTCAGTTCAGCCTCGGCTTGCCGCAACGAAACGTTCGCTTTCAGTTTGCCGACGACTTGCAGGAATCCGGCCTGGCGATTTTCCAGCAACTGTGGCCGCGTGACTGCCTGGAATGGCGCCCAGATATCCGCGCCTTTCGGAAAGTCGAACTCTGCAGGCAGCACACCGATGACGGTGAAGCCCGCTCCGGTCAGCGTAATCGTTTGTCCGATGACGTTGGGGTCGGCGTTGAAACGTTCGCGCCACAACCGATCGCCTAACACCACGACTTTAGGCCCATTCAGCACGTCATCATGCTCATCGAAAACGCGCCCCAACGCCGCCTTCACGCCGAGGAGTTTGAAGAAGCCGCCGCTCACTTTCGAGCTTTCGACTTGCGTCGCTTCTCCGCGCCCCGTCAACACATAACCCGCGCCAAGCACAATGGTCGGCATCACAGCCATGCCATCGAAGCTCTGACTCTGCGCTTGCCAGTCTTTGTATTCGGCAAACGCCACCTCGACCAGCGGATTGACGGCCGCCGTGTCTTTCTTCCACGCGATGACCAATCGCTCTTGATGGGCGAATGGCAGCGGACGCAGCAGGACGGCATGGACGGCGCTAAAAATCGCCGTATTCGCGCCGATGCCCAGCGCGAGCGTGAGCGCCGCAATTAACGTGAAGCCGGGTTGCTTCGACAACATTCGCGCGCCGTAGTTGAGGTCCTGCCATAATTCGTCCATTATCCCGAAGCCCCACCAGGCGCGACTGTCCTCCGTTGCCAAAGCGACGCTGCCAAATGCCCGCTGCGCCGCATACTGCGCCTCCTCGCGAGAGAACCCATCGTTGATCTTATCCTGAGTCTCCATCTCCAGGTGCGCGCGTATTTCTTCTTCCAGCTCCTGGTCAGCGCGTCTGCGGTTGAGTTTCCGTACGAGATATTTCAGTTCGCTCCACAAGCGCATCATCAAGCCTCCTCTCGGTTCGGATTGAGGATGCGGGCGATGGTCTCTGCTTTTTGTTTTCGCATAAATCCCCTTGGTGGAATATCTACTAGAGAATCAACCCGCCTTGGTAGAATGTCAAGGGAAGCGGAACATGGAGAATTAATTTGGCGATTAATTCTTCCCCGGTTCTAAAAGGATTATGGGCCAAACGATCAGTGCGCAGCCACCGGGCCATGCGCCTTTGTCTTCCTGAACAGAAGGACCAGCGGAACGCAGAGCAAACACCCCAACGCCATCCACCGGAATGTATCCACGTAAGCCAGCAAACTCGCCTGCTTGATCAGCGTCCCATTGAATGCGCCATAGACCTGATCGAGCGATAAACCTTGACGCATCGCTTGCAGCTTTTGCTGGAAGACCGAATCGTACGGCGTAAAGCGCGCGGCCAGCGTCGTCTGATGCGTTTGCGCGTTGCGCGAGATCGAAGTCGTGACCAGCGAGATGCCTACGCCCGCGCCGATATTGCGCACCAAGCTGAAGATGCCAGTCGCGGCGCCGATCTGTTCATTGCTGAGCGTCCCCATCGCCACTGTCGTCAGCGGCACGAAGATCAGCCCCATCGCCACGCCCTGCATTACGTTGGGCAGGACAAAATGCGTACCCGTGACGTCCAGAGTCAGGTTCCCCATCATGAAACAAGTCACCGCCGTCAAAAAGAATCCGGCGCCAATCAGCGCGCGGCTGTCAATCTGGCTGATCAACAATCCGACGAGCGGCATGCCAATCATTGCGCCGAGTCCGCGCGGGCTTTGCGCTAAACCGCTGTTGAGCGCCGGATAGCCCAACAGTCCCTGCAGAAACTGCGGCAGAATCGTCATCGGCGCGTACGCGATAACGCCCATCGCTGCGATCAGCATTGTCCCGAGCGCGAAGTTGCGATTGCGCAAAACGCGCAGATTGACAATCGGGTCCTTAGCGCGCAGTTCCCATACGATGAAAGCCAACAGCGAGGCTACTGAAATCACCGTCGCCCAACGAATCCATGACGCTTCGAACCAATCGTCCTGCTGCCCTTTGTCCAGGATGATCTGGAGCGCTGCCAGACCGAGCGCCATCAAGCCGAAGCCAATCGCGTCAATGCGCCCGGGTTTGGCGTTTTTGATGTATGGCGGGTCTTCCAGGAACCGGTTCATCAGTAACAGCGCCACGACGCCAACCGGAATATTGATGTAGAAGACCCAACGCCATGAATAGTTGTCCGTGATCCACCCGCCCAGCGTCGGCCCGATGACCGGCGCGACAACGACGCCCAGACCATAGATCGCCATCGCCATTCCGCGCTTGGCGGGCGGGAAAGATTCGAGCATCACGGCGTTGGCGATCGGCTGCAACGCGCCGCCGCCCATCCCCTGCAACACTCGGGCGAGAATCAAGATCGGCAAACTTGCCGCTATGCCGCAAAAGAACGAGGAGATCGTAAAAATGATTACGCAACTCATCAGAAATCGTTTGCGTCCGAAATATTTCGAGAACCACGCGCTCGCCGGGAGCACGATGGCGTTGGAGACCAAATAACTCGT
>Ga0126377_10004113_pt1 | contig 10517 bp, 9 predicted proteins | sample PanSoiMetPlot_22_FD_92647 | JGI IMG/M metagenome (GOLD analysis project Ga0126377, IMG submission 92647) | Tropical forest soil microbial communities from Panama - MetaG Plot_22 | ecosystem: Environmental > Terrestrial > Soil > Tropical forest > Bulk soil | place: Panama | collected 2016-02-17 | reverse complement strand
TGACACCGCTCGCGCTTCTGTGCTCCTGGGAATCGGTGCACAAGAAGACGCGGGCGTTCTGCGCGTCGGTGCTGCTGCTCGAGAGCGGCATGCTCGGCGTGTTCGTCTCGCTGGATCTGTTCCTGTTCTACGTCTTCTGGGACGCGATGCTGATCCCGATGTACTTCCTGATCGGCGTGTGGGGCTACGACCGCCGCGTCTACGCCGCTCTCAAGTTCATCCTCTACACGATTGCGGGCAGCGTGCTGATGCTGCTGGCGATTCTCGGGCTCGCATACCTGCACAGCACGTCGGCGGGCGCCTACAGCTTCGACCTGCTCGATCTGTATGCGTTGAGGATTCCATCGAACCTGCAGTTCTGGTTCTTCCTCGCGTTCGCGCTCGCGTTCGCGATCAAGGTGCCGCTGTTTCCGTTTCATACCTGGCTGCCTGATGCCCACGTCGAGGCCCCGACCGCTGGTTCGGTGATCCTGGCCGGCGTGCTGCTGAAGATGGGCACCTACGGTCTGGTCAGGTTTGCTTTCCCGTTGTTCCCGGATGCGGCCATGTTCTTCGCGCCGTACCTGGGCGCGCTGGCCGTCGTCGGGATCGTCTACGGGGCGCTGGTCGCGATGGTGCAGCCGGACATGAAAAAGCTGGTTGCGTACTCGAGCGTCAGCCATCTGGGCTTCGTCGTGCTGGGGATCGCCGCGATGAACACCCAGGGCGTTCAAGGCGCGGTGTACCAGATGCTGAACCACGGGATCAGCACGGGCGGGCTCTTCCTGATCGTCGGCATGCTGTCGGACCGCCGCCACACGCGCCTGATTTCGGAGTACGGCGGGCTGAAGAAGGTTGCGCCGCGGCTGGTCGCGGTGTTTTTGATTGTCACGCTGTCCTCGATCGGATTGCCGGGGCTCAATGGCTTCGTCGGCGAATTCCTGATCCTGCTCGGCGCGTTCCGTGTCGACGCGCGGCTCGCGGCGATTGCCGCAACGGGCGTGATCCTGTCGGCGACCTACATGCTCTGGATGTTCCAGCGCGTGAACTACGGTCCCGTGACGAACGACAAGAACGCGCAGCTGCCGGATCTGCAGCCGCGCGAGTGGTTCGTCATCGCCCCCATCATTGCGGCGGCAGTCCTCATGGGTGTCGTGCCGAACCTCTTCCTGCGACCGATCGAACCCGCCGTCGAGCGAATGCTGACGCAGGTGCATCGGGGTTCCGCCGTACAGGTGAGGCTGGTCCAGCCACACCGGACGGATGCGCAGCCATGAGTCCTTCGATCAACGCGATCGTGCCGATGGCGTGCGTCGTGGCGGCGGGCATTGCTGCGATGGTCGCCGAGGCGTTTCGCGAGCGCGGCGAGCGCATGCCGATCGGCGGCCTCGGTGTCGTGGGGCTGATCGGCGCGGCGGTCTCCGCGTGGCTGCTGTGGGGACGGAACGAGACGAGCTTCGGCGTCGTCGCCGCGGACAAGTTTGGCCTCTTCGTGACCATCATCCTCGTCATCGTCGGCCTCCTGAGCATCGGTTTCGCAGGGGCGACGATCGATCGCGAGCGCCTTCCCGGCGGCGAGTATCACGCGCTGCTGCTGTTCGGCCTCGCGGGGATGATGTTGATGGCCACGGCGACCGATCTCCTCGTGATCTTCCTGGCCCTCGAAGTGCTGTCGCTGGCGGTCTACGTCCTGACGGGGATCCGCCGCGACTCGCCCACCTCGACGGAGGCGGCGCTCAAGTACTTTCTGCTCGGCGCGTTCTCGAGCGCATTCTTCCTGTACGGCATTGCGCTCACGTACGGTCTGACGGGCAGTACGCGGCTCGCGCGCGTCGCCGGACTGCTGGCCTCCCAGGCGGCGAACCCGACGCCGCTTCAGCTCGCGGCGATCGGATTCCTCTTCGTGGGTTTTGCGTTCAAGGTCGCGGCCGTGCCGTTCCACATGTGGACGCCCGACGCGTACGAGGGGGCGCCGCCGGCCGTGACTGGCTTCATGTCAACTGGAGTGAAAGCCGCCGCGTTCGCGGCTTTCGTGCGCGTATTCCTCTCGATGCTCGAGCCGTTCCGCGCCGACTGGAGCAGCATTCTCTGGATCGTGACGGCCGCGACGATGATCGTCGGCACGTTCGTGGGCGTGACACAGAGCAGCGTCAAGCGCATGCTTGCGTATTCGAGCATCGCGCACGGCGGGTATCTGCTGCTCGCGATGCTGGCGGCGAACGACATCGGCAAGGGCGCGGTCCTCTTTTATCTGCTGACCTACGCCGTGACGAACATCGGGGCATTCGGCATCATCGGCCTGCTCGAGACGAACAGCCGCGCGAATGATCAGATCGACGATTTTGCGGGTCTGTGGTACGAACGTCCGTGGCTTGCGGGCCTGATGACCGTCTTCCTGCTCTCGCTGGGAGGCTTCCCGCCGTTCGCGGGCTTCATCGCGAAGTGGTATGTCTTCAACGCCGCAATCAAGGCTGGGTACGATCGCCTCGCCATCATCGGCGTGCTCACGACCGTGGTGTCCGTCTTCTTCTACCTGCGAATCGTCGTGAAGATGTACATGACCACCCGGGAATCGCCTGCCAGACTTCTGCCCACGCCGAAGGCAGCCGGCGTCGCCCTGGCCGTATCGGCGGTTCTCGTCGTCTATCTCGGCATCCTGCCGACGCGTGTGCTTGACTGGGCTGCGGCATCCATTTCGTCTATCTTCTGATCGCATCAATCCCATGAAGGGCAGGGCCGCGCGGGCCGTCGCCGTCGTCGCCGCCATCGGGGCGATGGCTGGCTCGCGGACGGACGCCCAGCAACCGCAGCCGCCCAGCCCTCCAGGTTACGTCGAGACCGTGAACGTCGCGAGCGTGCTCGTGGATGCGCGCGTGCTCGACGATCGCGGTCTGGCGCTTCGCGGCCTGCGCGCCGAAGACTTCAGCGTTCACATCGACGGCAAGGCGGCTCGCGTACAGTCGCTTTCCTGGACTGGAACGAGCGAGACCGCTGCGAGTCCGGGCGCCTCATCGGGGATCCCCGAGTTCGTTCCTCGACCGCCCGGCCGGCTGATCGTCATGCTCTTTCAGCGCAGCCTTGAGGGGACGCGCGCGTGGGGCATGATGCGCATGCTCGAGCTGAGCCGGCACATCATCGAGGATCTGAGCCCGGACGATCGCGTCGCGATTCTGACCTTCGACACGCGGCTGCGGCTCTGGAGCGATTTCACGGCCGATCGCGCGCGCCTGAGTTATGTGCTCGAACGGGGAATCCTTTTCGAGGATGCTTCGCCCCAGGGCACATCAGACCCGGCGGGACCTTCCATTGCGGCTGAACTCAAACCGTCGCTAGGCTCCCGCACGCGCACCGTCGAGAAGGCACTGACGGCAATCGCTGACGCGCTGCGACCGCTGCCGGGCGCCAAGTCGTTGTTGTTCTATTGCCACAGCCTTGGGCGTCTCTCGGTGCAGAGCAACGCCGTGAGCATGGAGAGGAGCTACGAGGGTGCAAAAGGCGCCCTTCTCGCGGCTCGAACCTCGGTCTTCTCCCTCGATGTCGTCAAGGCCGACGGTCATTCGCTCGACATCGGTCTTCAGACGATTGCCGAGGACACGGGCGGCTACTTTCTACGGACTTTTCAGAACCCCGAAGGCGCCATCCGCTCCGTCAGCGAATCGATGTCCGGCTACTACTCGCTGTTCGTCGAGCGTCCCAACACCAGCGGCCAGGCGCACAGAATCACGGTCGAACTGGTCAGCCGCAAAGGCCTGGTCTTCGCGCGCAGCAGCTACGTCGATCCGCCGGCATCCGATCGGAAGCAGTGACCTTCGCAGCGACGCGCGCTATTCCGGAAGGGCAAAGACGAACAGCGCGTGACCGCCAGCGACGGCGACATGCTGCCGGCCGTTCATCGCGAACGACATCGGTCCGGATCGGATCGGTCCTCCGGTCTGGAACTGCCACAACGGCTTGCCGGTCTTCGCGTCGAGCGCGAAGAAGTTCCCTTCGTTCGATCCGCTGAACACCAGGCCGCCGGCCGTCGACATCACGCCCGCCCACGTGGGCGTCGGGAGCGCAAAATCCCACGCCTGCTTGCCGGTCCTGACGTCGAGCGCGCGGACAGCGCCCCAGGACTCTTCGTCGAGACGCTTCTCGGATCCGCCGGTGTAGTACGTGCCGGGGCGGTACTCGACGGCGGTCTTGTAATAAACCGATCCCATCTCGCGAACAGGCACGTAGAGCAGCCCGGTCATCGGGCTGTAGGACGGGCTGGCCCAGTTGGTCGCGCCCTGAAGGCTCGGATACACGAGCGTGCCTTTCTCCGACGGATCCATGCCTGGAATCAGGATCGGCCGCCCGCGATCGTCGAGGCCTTTTGCCCATGTCTGCTTCGCGTACGGGACGCCCAGCAGGAACTCGCCCGTCTTGCGATCCAGCGCGTAGTAAAACGCGTTACGGTTGGCCATCACGAGCAGCGCGCGCTGGCGTCCGCCGATCTCCGCGTCCACGAGCACGGGAATCTGGTTCGCGTCCCAGTCGTGCACGTCGTGTGGCGTGAACTGAAACGACCACCGCGCCTTGCCGGTCTCGACGTCGAGCGCAACGACCGACGACGTGCCGAAGTTATCGCCGATCCGCGAATCGCCGTTCCAATCCGGTCCGGGATTGCCGGTGCCCCAGTAAAGCAGCTTCAGCTCCGGGTCGTACGACCCGGTCAGCCACGTCGCGCCGCCGCCGTGCACCCAGCTGTCGGCCGGCCAGCTGTCGCTGCCCGGTTCGCCGGGCGATGGAATCGTCCAGTACCGCCAGAGCTGCTTGCCGGTCTTCGCGTCGTACGCATCGAGAAACCCGCGAATGCCCGCTTCGCCGCCGCTGATGCCGACGATGACCTTGTTGTCGACGACGAGCGGCGCGGCGGTGACGGAATGTCCGACCGGGTTTTCGCCAACGTGCACCGTCCACCGCTCGACGCCCGATCGCGCATCGAGGGCAACGAGGTATCCGTCCAGCGTCCCGACGAACAACGTGTTGTCCAGCATCGCGACGCCGCGATTCACCCTCGGAAACCCGAGGTTGAGCACGCTCGATTGAATCGGCCGGGTCCACTCCCAGAGCGCCTTGCCGCTGCGCACGTCGACCGCGGACACCGCGGTCGGACCGGCCGTCACATAAAGGATTCCGTTCGCGAAGAGCGGCGTCGACTCGAGCGCGCCGGTCCCCGGCGGCTGGTACACCCACGACGGTCGCAGCCTGGCGACGTTGTCGGTCGAAATCTGTCGCAGCGGTGAGAAGCGGTGCGACGCATACGACCCCGAGTACATCAGCCACTGGCCATCGGCAGTCGGCGACTCGGTCAGCTTCAGCTGCGCGAAGACGGTAGCGGAACCGAGCACGAACAGAGCAGCGGCGAACAGGCGCTTCACTTGGCACCCCGCAGACTGGACAGATACGCGACCAGGTCGTCGAGCTGCGCGCTCGAGAGCCGCGTCGCGTACGAAGGCATCAGCGTCGCCGTCAGGTCGCGCTCGACTCGCTGCAGCTTCGATTTTTCGAGCGCGTGCACTGTGCCCGCGGCGTCACGCACGTGAATCCAGAAGACGTCCTCCGTCACCCGGATGCCGCGCACATCCTGACCGTCCGCCGTCGTCGCCTTCACGACCAGGTAACCGGGAGGATGCGTCGCCTCGGGCGTCACCACCGCTTCGCGAAGGTAGGGCGGTCCCCGGCGCGCGCCGATCGTCGTCAGTTCCGGCCCGAGGATGCCGCCGACGCCGTTCACCACGTGGCAGCCGCCGCAGTTGTTCGACGAATAGAGAGCCGCGCCGCGCTGGGCGTCGCCCGCGGTTGTGCGCGCGGCCCCGCGCGAGAGCGAACGCACGTACGTCGCGGTCTGGCGGATGCTGCGTTCCGTCAGCGGCGATCGAAACGACGGCATTTCCGTGCCCGGAATGCCGCTCGTGATGATGTCGACGATGGACTTGAGATCGGTGGCGTGCGCGAGTTTGCCCTGCAGGTTTGGTCCGGTGCCGCCCGTGCCGTCCGTCCCGTGACACCAAGCGCACTGCGCGTCGAAAACCTTGCGGCCGGCGGCCACATCAGTGGTGTTCGCTGGCGCCGCCGTACGTGTCTGCGCGACGGAGAAACTGGAAGCGTGAAGCAGTAGTCCGAGAACGAGGAGTGCGGTCCGGGCCCGGGGCATTCGTCCTCCTGTCGGTGGCTGCGCGATTATATGCGCGCCACCGACAGGAGTCCGGTTGGGCTCTACTTGATCTTGAACGGGGTCACGAGCGCCGTGACGGCGGAATCCGACGCGGTCACTACCGAACCAACCGACTGCGGGTCCGTCCCGAACTCGGATGCTTCGCACCGGCTCGGATCGACCACGCTGGCGTCCACGCCCGCGGCGAACCGTTCGCGGTACCGAACCGATTGGCGCGGGCCGGTCATCATCGGGTCCAGCACCTTCGTGTAGAAGAAGGTGCCGTTGTGGAACTGTGCCGGATAGACGAAGCCATACGTGAACTGCGTCAGCACCATGCGCGGATCACTGCAGTCGGCCTTGTCGTGGTAGAAGAAGATGTCGCCTTCAGCAAACCCACCGGGCCCCAGCAGAAGCGCCAGCCAGTCGAGACCCACCTTGCGGAGCACGACGGCGCTGTACGCGTCGACCAGCGCGCCGACGAGTTGACTGTTCTGATCGACGACCAGCATCGCGCCGTCGCCAGCGGCGCCGGCTGGGCCTTGTGTGCCCTGCGTTCCAGCCGCACCTGCCGGTCCAGCCGCACCTGCCGGTCCCGCCGGACCTGCTGGTCCAGCCGGGCCGGCTGGTCCTGCTGCACCTGTCGCACCAGCCGCTCCGGTCGATCCAGTGAGACCCGCCGGACCCTGCGGGCCCGTCGGTCCTGCGGGGCCAGTCGGTCCCGTCGCTCCGGTCGCACCCGCCAGTCCTTGCGGACCTGTTGGGCCTTGCGGACCCGCCGGGCCTTGCGGACCCGTGGGACCCTGCGGACCTGCCGGCCCCTGTGGGCCCGCAGCGCCGCTACCGGTGCCGTTGCCGCCCAGTACCACGACGACGTGTTCGCGATCGCGCGGACAGACGTCACCGGGGAAGAGCAGCCGCATGAATCCAGATCGAACGTTCACACACGCGACGAGCTGCGTCGGCGCAGTCGGCGCGGGCTGAGAGTGCTTCTCACTCGCCAGTGCCGGTGCCGCCGCGAGCACACATGCCAGAGTCACAAACAACCGGGCGCGCATATCAAGCCTCCAGGGGATAGGGCCTAACCGCCAGTTGCCTGATACCTCTGCAATACTCGGTGCCGGGTTCTCTCGAGTGGTTTTACAGGTGAAATTGCGAACCTTCGCTCTGGCTCCGTCTTCTGAAACGGAACACGGAGATACGAAGCCGGAATCACTTAGAGGGTTGCGAGCAAGTGCAGAAGTGTGTCGTCCTGGTCAGGACGAACGGTCCGCAGGTCGAAGTGGACGCGATCGTCCTGGATTCGCGCGACGACTGGCGTCGTCAACTCGCGCAACCGCTGCGCGAGCTCCTTTGACGACAGCCCGTGCTTCGAGGCCGCGACGGACCACGTGCGCAGCCCGATGCCCGGCGCGCTGCCTCCGCCAACCGCCGACACGCCTTCGACGATGTCGACGCGCCAATCCTGCATTCGGCCGAGGGCGGCGGCAAGACGGCGCGCGCGATCGAGAATCGCCTCCGCCGGCATTTCGAGCATGTGCTGGACGGGAACGTTCGCCGCGGCGCGCCCGGCCGCGTGTTCAATCAGCGTGGCTTCGAGCGCGGCATACGTCAGCTTGTCCACTCGAAGCGCGCGCATGAGGGGATGTTCACGAATCCTCTTCACGACCGCGGCTCGGCCCGCGATGATGCCGGCCTGCGGCCCGCCCAGCAGCTTGTCGCCGCTGAAGCAGCAGACGTCCGCTCCGGCATCGATCGTCGCGGCCGCGACGGGCTCGTCGCGCAACGTGTCGACTGATGTCGCCGCGGACCGATCAGCGAACCCCAGGAATCCGCTTCCGAGATCCTCGGCCACTGGAATGCCGAGCCGCCGGCCAACCGAGATGATCTCGGCGAGCGCCGGTCGTTCGGTAAATCCTTCGATCCTGAAATTGGACGGGTGGACGCGCAGGATGAGCGCCGTCCGGCTTGAAACCGCCGCCGCGTAGTCGCTCGCCCGGGTCTTGTTCGTCGTGCCGACCTCTCTCAGCACCGCGCCTGATTCGCGCATGACGTCCGGCACGCGGAATCCGCCCCCGATCTCGACGAGTTCGCCGCGCGACACGATGACCTCGCGTCCCTTCGCCAGCGCGGCGAGGAGGATCAGCGTCGCAGCCGCGTTGTTGTTGACGACCACGGCGGCCTCGGCGCCGGTGAGACGGCAGATCAGCGTTTCTGCATGGGCGTCGCGCCGCCCGCGCTCGCCTCGCTGGACGTCGTATTCGAGCGAGCAGTAACCGCGCGCCACCCTGGAGATCCCCTCGACTGCGGCCTCGGCGAGCGGCGCCCGGCCAAGATTCGTGTGAACGATCACACCCGTGGCGTTGATCACCGGTTCGAGCGAAGGCCGGAACATCCGGGCGAGATGCTCGGCGGCAGCAGCTTCGATGCGCGCAGCCGTCGACACGTTCGGGTCGCCGGCGTCGGTTGCCTGACGGATCCTGCCGGCCGCGATGCGAAGCGCGTCGACCGTCGCGCGCGCGCCGAAGCGCGCCTCGAGCGCGACGGCGGCGGGACGCCGCCGGAGCTCGTCGATCGAGGGAATGGTCCGTGGATCACTCATGACTGCGGGTCAGATGATGCAATACTATGGCAATCGCCACGCGATGAGCCCCGACGAACCGAAAGTGCGTCCGCTGGAGCGCTTCTGGCCGTACGCACAGCTGACCGAGCAACCCACGGACGAGGAGCTCGCCGCACTCGATCCCGACCTCCACGAAGCGCTGTTCGGATCCCGGCCGCGCCCGTTTTCCATCACCGTCGTCTTCCCGGAGATGGACGATGCGGATTTTTCGCGGGCGCTGGAAATGGCCAGGAACTCGGCCGAGTTCCGCCAGACCGGAACGGGCGAGTCGCTGCGGTACCGCGCCAGGTTCTGGTCGAGCGATGCCGTCAAGCTTCGAGACCTGTTTCAGATCGTCGGTCGATGGGACGCCACTGAAGTCTTGATCGACGATCGGCCCGTTCCCTACGCCCGCGAGCTGTGGCTGCCGCTCGTCTGGTTCCTGATCCCAAGGTAATCCTGTGGCGAAGAGCAGTTTCGATCAGGACCTGAGCCGCCTCGAAGCCGAGCTGAAGCAGCTCGAAGCCGAGTACAACATGTTCTTCGCCGGCCGGCTGCCGAAACCGCCATGGGAAACGCGCGCGCGCGTCGAAGCCCTGGTCAAGCAGTACGACCGGGCCTACATCCAGAACACCGGCGACAAGTTCAGGTTCAATACGCTGCAGGCGCGGTTCGCGAAGTTCATCGACCTGTGGGACCGCGGCATGCGCGCGCGCGAGGAAGGCCGCTCGGGTCCGTTCGCGCAGGGCCATCGCAAGGAGCCGGTGAAGAAGAAACAGGAAGACGGGGTCGTGCACACGGCATCATTCCGCGATCCCGTCCGCGAGATCGACAAGCTGACGGAGCTTTACGAGTCGCTGTCCGAAGCGCGGCGCCAGGCTGGTGAGAACCAGGTGCCGTTCCACAAGTTCGCGGAGGTTGTGAAGGGGCAGGTGAAAAAGCTGCGGGATTCGGGAAACGCCGAAGTCGCGTTTCGAGTGGCGGTCAAGGACGGGAAGGTCGCGTTTACCGCGAGAGCGATGAAGAAGGAAAAAGAGTGACGTGCTCTCGATTGCGGATTGGAGATTGCGGAAGCGGCGGGCAAAGGCCCGGAGCCGGACGCCTGTGCGGCCTCCGGCTCCGAACCCGGTCAAGGGTTAGATCTTGGTGACGTTCCCGGCTTGCGGGCCCTTGGGGCCGTCAACGATTTCGAACTCCACCGCCTGACCTTCCTCGAGCGAACGGAAACCGTCGCCCTGAATGGCCGAGTAGTGGACGAAGACATCGCTGCCTCCATCGCGCTCGATGAAGCCGTACCCTTTGGCGTTGTTGAACCACTTGACCTTGCCTGTGATGCGCATCGTTCTTCTTCCTGCTTGCTGCGACGCGGCGTGAGCCGCGTCAGGGACCAAAAAAAAAGGCCGCGTCATGCGGCCTTTCCCTTACGGCGCCAGGCCCGCCCGGCGTCGAAGTGATAATACTGGACTTTCACGCGTATGCCAAGAGCTCTGCTCAGTGTGTCCGATAAGACAGAAATTGTCAGTCTCGCGCGCGGTTTGGTTGCACGCGGTTTCGAACTTGTTTCGACTGGTGGAACCGCCCGAACGCTCGTTGACGCCGGCCTGGCGGTCACCGGCGTGTCTGCTGTCACCGGTTTCCCGGAAATGCTCGACGGCCGCGTCAAGACGCTGCACCCGGCGATCCATGGCGGCATCCTCGCGCGCCGCGCGCACGCCGCCGATCTCGCGGCGCTCGAGCGGCTCCACATCGGGTTGA
>Ga0126377_10004112_pt1 | contig 10517 bp, 5 predicted proteins | sample PanSoiMetPlot_22_FD_92647 | JGI IMG/M metagenome (GOLD analysis project Ga0126377, IMG submission 92647) | Tropical forest soil microbial communities from Panama - MetaG Plot_22 | ecosystem: Environmental > Terrestrial > Soil > Tropical forest > Bulk soil | place: Panama | collected 2016-02-17 | reverse complement strand
GGCCCCGGGAAGATGTGGAGGTTGCAGTCGTCGGCGGCGACCGTGATCGGCGTCTTCGCCGTGAACGCCTCGAGCGCCGGGTTCGCGTAGTGAGTGAGCCCCTTGAAGATCGGGATGAAGGTCACCGCGCCGAGCAGGCAGCCGGCCAGGATGATCTTGAGCCGGCCGATCCGGTCGGACAGCTTGCCGAAGACGATGAAGAACGGCGTGCCCAGCACCAGCGACGCGCCGATGAGGATGTAGACCGTGACGTAGTCGAGGTGGAGGGTGGTGCCGAGGAAGAAGAGCGCCCAGAACTGCCCCGTGTACCAGACCACCCCCTGGCCGGCGGTGGCGCCGAGCAGCGCGAGGAGGACGTACTTGTTGTTCGGGTAGCGGAAGAAGCTGTCGGTCAGGGGCTGCTTGGAGCCGCGCCCCTCGGCCTTCATCTTCTGGAAGATGGGCGACTCCTGCAGCTTGAGCCGGATGTAGATCGAGAAGCCGAGCAGGACGATCGAGATCCAGAACGGGAGGCGCCAGCCCCAGCTCTCGAAGGTCGCCTTGGCGAAGTTGGCGCGGCACACGCCGATGACGATGAGCGCCAGGAGCAGGCCCAGCGTCGCCGTGGTCTGGATCCAGCTCGTGTTGTAGCCGCGCCGGTCGTCGGGCGAGTGCTCGGCGACGTACGTGGCCGCCCCGCCGTACTCGCCTCCCAGGGCCAGGCCCTGGATGAGGCGCAGGAGGACCAGCACGGTGGGCGCCGCCCAGCCGATGGCCGAGAAGGTGGGGAGCAGGCCGACCAGGAAGGTCGACGCGCCCATCACCGAGATGGTGATCAGGAACGTGTACTTGCGCCCGACCAGATCGCCGATGCGCCCGAACACGAGCGCGCCGAACGGGCGGACCAGGAAGCCGGCGGCGTAGGTCGCGAACGCCGCCAGGAGCGCGGCCGTGTCGTGGCCGGGCGGAAAGAACAGCTTGGAGAAGAATGGCGCCAGGACGGCGTAGAGATAGAAGTCGTACCACTCGAAGACGGTGCCGAGAGACGACGCAAAGATGACCTTGCGCTCCTCGGCCTTGGAGACGATCGCGCCAGCGGTCTCGGTCGGCATGGGGGCCTCCGGGGGTAGTGTTCGACCGCTACTCTAGTCGCGAATTCCGTGCCGCGTCGAACTCTCTGCAACGCCGACGACGCGACGCGTCCATGCGTGTGGTTTCGAAACGCGCCGGTGTTACCTTCGGTAGCACGCGCCGCGTCAGGCGCCGCTCGCGCCCGAGCCTGAACCCGAGCCGGAGCGCGTCCTCGGCAGCGCGTGGCGCAGGCGCCGCTCCCACAGCGCCTTGCGGCTGATGCCGAGCTTGGCCGCCATGTCGCTCTCGCTCATGTGGTCCTGGTGTGTGAGCACGAAGCGCCGGAAGTAGGCCTCGAGTGAGAGGTCCTCCTCCTCGCCGGCGGGCACCGCCGGCGGGGCGGCCGTCGCCGGCGCCTCGAGGCCGAGGTGCTCGCGCAGGAGCGTGTCGGTGTCGAACAGGATGACGGCCCGCTCGATCGCGTTCTCCAGCTCGCGCACGTTGCCGGGCCACGCGTGGGCGCGGATGGCCTGCAGCGCGCCCGGCGACATGATCCGGCGCGGCCGGTTGAGCCGCGCGCAGATCTTCTCGAGCAGGAACAGGGCGAGCTCGTCGATGTCCTCGCCGCGCTCGCGCAGCGGCGGCAGCTTCACGTCGACCACGCGCAGCCGGAAGTAGAGGTCCGAGCGGAACGTGCCCTCCTGGATCATGATCGCCAGGTCGCGGTGGGTGGCGGCCACCAGCCGCACGTTCGCGCGCCGGACCTTGGTCGAGCCGACCCGCCGCACCTCGCCGTTCTGCAGGACGCGCAGGAGCTGGGCCTGCACCGGCATCGGCAGCTCGCCGATCTCGTCGAGGAACAGCGTGCCCTCGTCGGCCGCCTCGATGAGTCCGGCGTGCGCGCTGGTCGCGCCGGTGAAGGCGCCCTTCTCGTGGCCGAACAGCTCCGACTCGATCAGGCTCGACGGGACCGCGGCGCAGTTGACCGTGATGATCGGCGCGCCCTGCCGCGGGCTCTGCGCGTGGATGGCGCGCGCGACCAGCTCCTTGCCGGTGCCCGACTCGCCGAGGATGAGGACGGTCGAGCTGGTCGGCGCCACCTTCCTGATGCGCTCGAACACGTCGAGCATGGCCCGGCAGGCCCCGACGATGCCGTCCACCGCGTAGGTCCGGGCCACATCGGCCTGCAGCGCGGCGTTCTGCCGGCGCAGCCGCTCGCGCTCCAGGATTCGGTCCACCATGAGCAGGAGCTCGTCGTGATCGATCGGCTTGGCGATGTAGTCGACCGCGCCCATCCGCATGGCCTCCACCGCCGACTTGACCGTGGCGTAGCTGGTCATGATGAGGACCGGCACGCCGGGCGCGCGGACGATGAGCTCGGTGCCGGGCGCGCCGGGCAGGCGCAGGTCGGCCAGGATGAGCTCGAAGTCGCCGGCGGCCAGCCGCCCCTCGGCGTCGCGCACCGACTCCGCCGCCGCCACCTCGTGGCCCTTGCGGGTGAACAGCCGGCGCAGCTCGTCGCGCAGGACCGGCTCGTCCTCGACGATCAAGATCCGACCCATCAGACCCCCTCCATCGGCAATGACAGCCGGATGGTCGTGCCCTGGCCCGAGCCGCTGTCGACCTCCAGCGTCCCCGCGTGGTCGCGGACGATGTTGTAGACCAGCGACAGGCCCAGGCCGGTGCCCTTGCCCGGCTCCTTGGTGGTGAAGAACGGCTCGAAGATGCGATCGCGCAGCTCGGGCGCCACGCCGGCGCCGCGGTCGACGATCTCGATGAGCGCGCGCTCGCCGCCCGGCTGCGCTCGCACCTCGATCGCCTGCTCGGCGGGCGAGGCGTCGCACGCGTTGTGCAGGAGGTTGATGAAGACCTGGATGATGCGCGGGCGGTCGCCGTAGAGGTGCAGGTCGCGCGCGCACAGGTTGTGGATGAGGTGGACGTGGCCGCGCCCGTCCAGGCGCACCAGGCTCACCGCCTCGTCGACCGCCTCGCCCAGCGAGAAGCGGCTGGCCGGCGACAGCGCGGCCGACGTGCCGGCGCGGCTGTAGACCACCATGGCCTTGACGATGGCCCCGATGCGCTCGACCTGATCGCGGATGAGCTGCAGGCGCTGCCGCACGTCGTCGTCGCGCTGCTCCGACTGGAGGTTCTGCGCCACCGACGCGATGGCGGCCAGCGGGTTGCCGATCTCGTGCGCCACGCTGGCGGCCAGCTGGCCGATGAGGGCGAGCCGCTCGTGGTGCTCGAGCTTGGCCTCGAGCGACTCGCGCTCGGTCCGGTCCTCGACCAGCACGACCTGGCCGGCCGGATCCTCGCCCGGCGCGCGGGCGAGGCGCGACTTGCGCAGGTGGAAGCGGCCGGGCTCGCCGTCGCCGCGCGGCGCGGTGAGCTTGCGCGCGCTGGCCGGGTCGCGCGCGAAGGCGTCCAGGATCGGGCCCCACGGCGGCGGCACGCGCGCGATCGCGCCGCCGGCCACGCCGTCGGCGACGCCGGTGATCTCGGTCATCGCGCGGTTCCACAGCACCACGTCCTCGTCGGGGCCGACCGCGCACACGCCGACCGGCAGGTCCTCGAGCACGTCGCGCAGGTAGCGGCGCACCTGGTCGAGCTCGGCCGCGAGGTCGTGGTGCCGCGTGGCCGACGCCACCAGCTGGCCCTCCAGCGCGCGCATCTTCTCGCCCACCGAGCGCGCGCCCGGATCGACCCGCAGGCCGGCCCCGATGATGCCCTCGGCCGCGACCGGGCCGAGCAGGCCCGACAGGTTGCGCTGCAGCTGATCGCGCAGGCGGCGCAGCTCGGCCGGGTGGGTCTCGTCGGCCGAGAGCTCGGTGTCGGCCAGCGCGCGGGCCAGCTCGCGCGCGGCGACGTCGATGCCGAGCACCGGCGCCAGCGCGGCGGTGAAGTCGCCGGGCGACTCGAGCTCGAGGCGGCCGGTCGGCAGCGGCTCGCCCGCGTCGATGCACACGCGCGCCATTTCCGCCTCCTCGGCCGAGGGCAGGCGGCGCAGGCTCAGCCAGCTCATGACCAGCGCGTTGGCCCCGAGCGACACGAACGTGGCGAAGCTGAGCGACTGGACCGGAGGCACGCCCAGGAAGGCCGGCACGTCGAAGGCGACGTGGAGGTACTGCGAGCGCACCAGGAGCGGCGCGACCGCGAAGAGGAGCCAGCCGGCGATGCCGACCACCAGCCCGCTCACCACCGCGGCGCCGGTCGCGCGCCGCCAGAACAGGACGCCGGCCAGCCCGGGCAGGAACTGGGCCACCGCCACGAACGAGACCAGGCCGAGCTCGACCAGGCGCTGGTTCTCGCCGATGACCAGGAACAGGCCATAGGCCGCGGCCAGGATGACCACGACCAGGAGCCGCCGGGTCCAGCGCAGGAAGGCGTAGAGATCGGTCTCCACCGCGGACCGGCGGCGCCGGAGGATGAGGTGGTTGAGGCACATCGAGGCCAGCGCCAGGACGCTCACGATCACCATCGCGCTGGCGGCCGACACGCCGCCCAGGAAGATGAAGACCGGCAGCCACAGCGAGCCGTGGCGCAGGGTGATGGTGAGGACGTAGGCGTCGGGATCGCCGGACGGCAGCTCGACGCGCCCGGCCCACAGGATGATCGGGATCGACAGGTTGAGGAGGAGCAGGAAGAGCGGGAACAGCCACGCCGCCGTGCGCAGCGATCGCTCGTCGTGCGCCTCGGTGAAGGCCATGTGGTACTGGCGCGGCAGCAGGAACGCGGCCGCGAACGAGACCAGCAGCAGCGATCCCCACGGGCCCTCGCGCACCGGCCGGTAGAGCTCGTCGATCGCCTCCGGGTGGGCGCGCAGCCACGCGGCCAGCCCGGCCGGCCCGTCGAACACGCCGAACAGGGCGAAGGCGCCGACCGAGAGCAGCGCGACCAGCTTCATCACCGACTCGAACGCGATCGCCATGACCAGCCCGGAGTGCTTCTCGCGCGCGGTCACGTGGCGCGCGCCGAAAAGGACCGCGAAGGCGGCCACCAGCAGGCAGAAGGCCAGGCCCAGGAAGGCCGGGCTGCCCTCGCCGGTCAGGATGTGCACCGACGCGGCGACCGCGCGGATCTGCTGGGCGAGGTACGGCAGGCTGCCGGCCAGGAGGAAGAGCGTCACCGCGACGCCGACGTGCGCGCTGCGGTAGCGGAACGCGAACAGGTCGGCCAGCGACGCCAGCTGGTGATCGCGCGAGAGGCGCAGGACGCGCAGCCATACCACCGGCACCAGCAGGCACGCCAGCGACACGCCGAGGTAGATGGTGAGGAAGCGGAAGCCCTCGGCCCCGGCGAACCCGACGCTGCCGTAGTAGCTCCACGTGCTGGCGTAGACCCCGAGCGAGAGCGCCGACACCCACGGGTGGCGCGCGACGCGCGCCGGGATCCAGCCGCGCTCGGTCGCCTCGGCGAGGAGGAAGAGGACGCCGAGATAGACCAGCGCGATGGCGAGGAGGACGCGGCTGTCAAAGGTCATCGCGTCCCCGCGGCCGGCTCAGCCACCCGCCGAGCGCGATGAGGGCGAGCCACAGGCCGAACGGAGCCATCCATCCCAGCCCGGGACGGGCCCACGAGAGCTTCAGCGGGGAGACGAGCAACAGTGCCGCGGCGCCGAGCCCGAGCCAGGCGTGGGCGCGCCAGCGGCTGTTCATGCAAAGTACAGTACACCCGGCTCCCCGGGTCGCTCGCGCGCCGTCGAGGTGGGGTCGCGCCAGATCGGCGTCTGCCGGACAACCAGATCTCGGCGACATGTCTCGATGGCGCGGTGCGGCGCGGCCCGCGCGCACGCGCGTCGCGTACACAGGCGCCCGCGGCCCACACAGAATGACCGCCTCGGAGCGGGCGGAGCCCCGTTCCATGGAGTTGTCTTGACAAGCACGCAGTCCTCAGTTCAAGTGACGGTAAATCTGGAGGTGTCTGATGGACAGGCGCACCTTCCTCAAGACGACGGCCGCCGCGGGAGGCACCGGAGCCATCGCTCTGGGCTTCGATCTGCGGAAGGCCAGCGCAGAGATGCGCGAGCTCAAGATCGCGCGGACCACCGAGACGCGCAGCATCTGCCCGTACTGCGCGGTCTCCTGCGGCGTCATCATCCACACGCTGGGTGACAAGGCGAAGAACGTCAAGCCGCAGGTCGTGCATGTCGAGGGCGATCCGGATCACCCGATCAGCCGCGGCAGCCTTTGTCCCAAGGGCGCGACGCTCAAGAACGACATCACCCACAAGAACCGCCTCACCACGCCCAAGGTCCGCCGCCCGGGCAAGGACCGGTGGGAGGACATCTCGTGGGACGACGCGATCGCGCAGATCGCCCGCCACGTGAAGGACACCCGCGACCGCACCTTCGTCGCGAAGAACGCGAAGGGCGAGACGGTCAACCGCACGCCGGGCATCGCCTGGATCGGCGGCTGCACCGACACCAACGAGTTCAACTGGCTTCAATGGAAAGCGCTGACGGCCTGGGGGGTCCCGTACCGGGACACCCAGGCCCGTGTTTGACACGGTCCCACGGTGGCCAGTCTGGCCGCCACGTTCGGTCGCGGTGCGATGACGAATGGCTGGGTCGACATCAAGAACGCCGATGTCATCCTGGCGATGGGAGGTAATCCGGCCGAGAACCACCCGGTCGGGTTCAAGTGGTTCATGGAGGCGCGGCGCACGCGCAACGCCAAGCTCGTGGTCGTCGACCCGCGCTTCACCCGGACCGGCGCGGTGGCCGACTTCTACGCGCCGATCCGCCCGGGCACCGACATCGCGTTCCTGCTCGGCATCATCCGGCACGCGATCGAGACGAAGCGCTACCACGAGGACTACGTAAAGCTCCACACCAACGCCTCCTACGTGGTCGTCGACAAGTTCGGCTTCTCCGACGGCCTGTTCTCCGGCTTCAACCAGGAGAAGGGCGAGTACGCCAAGGATAGCTGGGCCTACGAGCCGGTGTCCGAGGGCGGCACGTACAAGACCGACCCCACGCTCCAGCACGAGCGCTGCGTGTTCCAGCTGCTCAAGAAGCACGTCGCCCGCTACACGCCGGAGATGGTGGAGCGGATCTGCGGCACGCCCAGGGCCGCCTTCCTGAAGGTCGCGGACATCGTCACCTCGACCGGCAACGCCGAGCACGTCGGCACCATCACCTACGCGCTGGGCTGGACCCAGCACTCGACCGGCGTGCAGATCATCCGCGCGGCGGCGATGCTGCAGCTGCTCCTCGGCAACGTCGGGCGGCCGGGCGGCGGGGTCAACGCGTTCCGCGGCCACTCCAACATCCAGGGCGCGACCGACACGGCCGGCACGTTCGAGATCCTGCCCGGCTACCTCAAGACCCCGACCGGCCCGCAGCAGACGCTGGCCCAGTACTACGAGGGCGGGATCCCGACCACGCTCAACAAGCAGGCGTGGGCGAGCATGAACTACTGGGTGAACTACCCCAAGTTCATGGTCTCGCTGCTCAAGGCGACCTACGGGGCGGCCTCGGCGGCGGAGAACGAGTGGGGCTACGCCTGGCTGCCCAAGGTCGACGGCAATTACTCGTGGCTCTACATGTTCGACGACATGTACCGCGGCAGCTCGACGCGCGCGGGCGGCAAGGAGCCGGGGCCGGAGGGCTTCCTCACCTTCGGCATGAACCCGGTCGGGCTGGGCCCTGACTCGAAGAAGATGGTCGCGGCGCTGTCCAAGCTGAAGTGGATGGTCGTGGTCGAGAACAGCGAGACCGAGACCGCGATGTTCTGGAAGGCGCCCAAGGAGTACGCGGGGGCGCCGCCCAGGGACATCAAGACGGAAGTCTTCATGCTCCCCGCGGCCGGCTTCGCCGAGAAGGACGGCACCTTCACCAACTCGGCGCGCTGGATGCAGTGGAAGTGGAAGGCGACCGATCCGCCGGGACAGGCGAAGTCCGACCAGGAGGTCGTGGCGCGCCTCGTGCTCGCCGTGCGCGACCTCTACAAGAAGGAGGGCGGCGCGCTGCCCGAGCCGATCGCCAACCTGTCCTGGTCGTACAGCAACCCGGCCAGCCCGGATCTGGGCGAGGCGCTCAAGGAGATGAACGGCAAGGCGCTGGCCGACGTGCACGACCTGAAGGATCCGGCGGTGATCCTGCGCACGGCCGGCCAGCAGGTGGACGGCTTCGCCCAGCTGCGCGACGACGGGTCGACCATGTGCGGCAACTGGCTGCACTCCGGCGTCTTCACCGAGGCCGGCAACAACGCGCAGCGGCGCAACACCGCCGATCCGGGCGGGCTCGGCATGTTCCACCAGTGGGGCTTCTCGTGGCCGGCCAACCGCCGCATCATGTACAACGCCGCCTCGGCCGATGCGCAGGGGCACGCGTGGGACGCCAAGCGAGTCGGCGTCCAGTGGAACGGCGTGGCCTGGTCGGGCGACGTTCCGGACATGAAGGCGGACGCCGCGCCCGGCACCTTTGGCGCCTTCATCATGCTGCCCGAGGGCGTGGGGCGGCTCTACTCGCCGGCGCTCAACGACGGGCCCTTCCCCGAGCACTACGAGGCGGTCGAGGCGCCGGTCGACAACCCGCTCCATCCCAAGGTCACCTCCAACCCGGTGTCCAAGCGCTTCAAGAGCGACAAGGACGTCTACGGCAAGAAGGAGGACTTCCCGATCGTCTGCACCACCTACCGCCTGACCGAGCACTTCCACTACTGGACGCAGCACCAGGCCGGCGGTCGCCTCAACCAGGTGCAGCCCGGCTTCTTCGTCGAGATCCCGGAGGCGCTGGCCGCGAAGGAGGGCATCGCCAACGGTGAGAAGGTGATCGTCGAGTCGGCGCGCGGGTCGATCAAGGGGGTGGCGATGGTGACCAAGCGCCTGCCCACCCTCAAGGTCGACGGCAAGGAGGTGTGGCAGATCGGCTTCCCCATCCACTGGGGCTTCGCCGGCGCCAAGAGCCACACCGGGCCGCTGGCGAACACGTTGACCCCGACGGCCATGGACCCGAACACGTGGACGCCCGAGTACAAGGCGTTCCTGGTCCGGCTGAAGAAGGCCTAGGCCGAGGAGGCGAGCCATGAGCAACACTCCGAACCTCGAGGTCCGGCGATCCTCCGCCTCCCTGCGCGGCCAGGGGACCGGCATCCGCGAGCTCCCGGTGGTGGCGAAGTTCATCGACACCACCACCTGCATCGGCTGCAAGGCGTGCGAGGTGGCCTGCCAGGAGTGGAACGACCTGGCCACCCTGCACACCCACCAGGTCGGCACCTATCAGACGCTGCCCACGCTCGACGCGGATCTGTGGAACCTGATCAAGTTCCGCGAGCAGGAGCACGCCGGCGGGCTTGCCTGGCTGATGCGCAAGGACCAGTGCATGCACTGCGCAGATCCCGGCTGCCTGGCCGCGTGCCCGGCGCCGGGCGCGATCGTCCAGTACCGGAACGGGATCGTCGACGTCAACCCGGATGCCTGCATCGGCTGCGGGCTGTGCGCGACCGGCTGCCCGTTCGACGTGCCGCGCTTCAGCGCCAAGACCGGCAAGATGTCCAAGTGCACGCTGTGCGTCGACCGGGTCGCGGTCGGCATCGAGCCGGCCTGCATCAAGGCGTGCCCGACCGGGTGCCTGCAGTTCGGCAACAAGGACGACATGGTCGCGCTGGGCGAGCAGCGCGTGAAGCAGCTCAAGGCCAACGGCTTCCCCCAGGCGGCGCTCTACGACCCGCCGGGTGTGGCGGGCACGGGGGTCGTCACGGTGCTCGGCTTCGGCGATCATCCGGAATGGTACGAGCTGCCCGCCGATCCGCAGGTGCCGGTCGCGGTCTACCTGACCAAGAAGCTGATCCGGCCGATCGGGCTGCTGGCCATCTTCGGCGCGGTCGGAGCGTCGGTCCTCCACTTCCTCCGCTTCGGGCCCAAGGAGGAGGAGCTCGGGCCGGGGGCGGCCCCGGTCGAGCGCGATGAGCGCCCGCCGCCGCGCGAGGCGCTGGCCGAGGCGCGTGAGAACGACGTCATCGGCGACCACATCGTGCGCCACAGCCTGGCGTCGCGCGTGATCCACTGGTCGGTGGCGTTCGCGTTCTTCGGCGCGCTGTTCACCGGGCTGCCCATCTGGACGCCCTATTTCGGCTGGATGGCGCACCTGTTCGGCGGGCTCGCGGTCTGCCGCTGGCTGCACCCGTGGTTCGGCATCGCGTTCTTCGCGCTGATCGCCGTGATGTTCTTCGCCTGGGTGCGCGAGATGCGCCTCGAGCACGACGACTGGGGCTGGCTCGGGCCCAAGATGATCGAGTACTTCAAGCGGACCGGAGACGAGAAGGACGTCGGCAAGTACAACGGAGGGCAGAAGCTCTTCTTCTTCCTGGTCGCGGCCCTGAGCGTCGTGCTCTTGCTGACCGGCGTGGCGCTGTGGTTCCCGCTGTCGGTCGTGCAGCCGCTGCGCGAGGCCAGCTGGGTGCTGCACGACGCGGCCTTCATCCTGTTCGCCGCCGCCATCGTGGTGCACATCTACCTCGGCACCG
>Ga0126377_10004111_pt1 | contig 10519 bp, 17 predicted proteins | sample PanSoiMetPlot_22_FD_92647 | JGI IMG/M metagenome (GOLD analysis project Ga0126377, IMG submission 92647) | Tropical forest soil microbial communities from Panama - MetaG Plot_22 | ecosystem: Environmental > Terrestrial > Soil > Tropical forest > Bulk soil | place: Panama | collected 2016-02-17 | reverse complement strand
CGCCGATGTAGCGCAGGTAGTTCACCCACGTCTCGAGCGGCGAGCGGCTCCACGCGGTGTCGCCCCAGTCGGCGACCGGGACATAGTTCCACGTGCGCAGCACGTTGTAGCCGGCGTAGTCCTGGAGAAAGCCGTCGATCGACTCGCCCTGCTCGAACCGCTTGGCGAGTTTGAACGCCGACACGCCGCGGTAGCGCCAGGGCGATCCGCCGCGGGTGAAGACATGGCGGTCGGTCGCGAACACGCCGGTCACATCCGTCCCGCTCGCGCTGTAGGGGACGGCGACCGGCAGCGCGTCGATCAAGGTCTGCATTTGATGTTCCTTCTCGAATGATTCGCCGCAGACGTGGCAGTACGTGGGCCGCTCCGTGCCGACCTGCGACGGATTGAATGCGCCGCACCAGCTGCCATCGGCGCGACGTTCGTGGACGTTGAAGTGCAGACCGAGCGTGTTCTCCGGCGTGTTGCGCGTGAATCGTCCGGCGCCGGTCCTGGCTTGGTGGCGTCTCATCATTCCCCCTCAGGCTCTCGGCGGTTCTGGAAGGGGCATCCAGTGGGTTGGCGATCGATACAGCGGCGTGTGCCTGATGTTCTCGCGTCGCTCGTAGTTGTCCTCTGGACCCTCGGTTTCGCGCATCCACTCTTCGGCGCCCTCGTGGTCAGTCACGCAAAATGCCACGACCGGATAGAGATCGTCGCGATGGATCACCAGAATCGTCTCGCAGTCCTTCGGCGCTGTCGCAATCGGCCGCCAATAGCTCACTTCGCTCATCCGCCCTTAGAGCTCTTCCACGGTGAGATCCGCCGAGCAAAACACGATCCCGTCCTGGTCGTACTCGATGAGCGCGCAAATCGTGCCGCCGGCGCGCAGGCGAAAGACCGTCCACGACTCATACGCCCCGCGCTCGGTCACGTCGCCGCCCGACGTGTAGAACTGCGTCGTCAGATCGGCACTGAAGGACGTCGCGTCGGCGCCCAGGATGACGCCCGTCGTGCAGTGCTTGATTTGGTATTTGTCATCCGGCTTCGACAGTTCGAACGTCTCCCACTCGCTCACGCTCTCCCGATCCCAGTGAATGGGGAATCCGCCAAACGGGCCCTGGCCCAGTTCCCCGGGGTCGATGCGCGCGTACTGACCGGCGAACCCGCGGATCGCAATCTGCTGGGGTGTCATGTCGATGCCTCCGTCTGGCGGTTCGGGGGTGGGCTCGGGCGGCTCCGGTTCCGGTTGCGGTGGTTCGGGCTCCGGATCCGGCGGCACGGGTTCCGGGGTCGGGGGCGTCACGGCCGGCAGCGCGCGCAGCTCGGCGAGCGTGGTGTTTAGCCGGTAGCCGCTCGCATAGTCGGTCCAGTAGAGCGCGAAGGCGTCGCCGACGCGGTTAACGCGCAGGAACTCGGCGACGCCGTCGCACACGTGGCGCAGGACGCCGTCGACGATGGCATCGACGCCGCCGGCGAGGCCCTGGCCGATCGTCACGTCGCCGCACGTGGTGTATTGCCCGAGCTGCCCGGGGATGCCGTACGTCGCGTCGCCCGAGACGACCGTCCCGTCGGGATTCACCCAGCGGATGCCCTGGCTCCCGATATAGCCTTCGACCAGCGCCTCGTTAATGCCGTCGCGATTGTGGATGTAGACGCCGGGCGCATCGGACACGTAGACCTGCCCGCTCGTCGGATGGAACGCACAGACGCTGATGCCGGTCGAGGACCCGAGCGTCAGCCACGCGGCGCCGTTCCAGTAGAGCGCCGCGCCTCCCTGGTGCGCCTGGCCGGCGATGCGGCCATCGGCCGCGACGCGAAAGTGCAACAGGGCCGTCGTCAGGCCGGGCGGGAGCGTCAGCGACGTGGCGCCGGTCCCGTCCGGCCAGTACTCGCCGTAGGTCGCGCCGGGGATCGTGGTCGGCGTCAGCATGGCTACTCCACCGTCACGCCAAGCGACTCGAGCGCTTCCGCCGCCTCGGTGTCATCCCCCGCGTCGCGCCCATTACCCGGCAGCTGCACTTTCACCCGCGGCGTGCCGTCGACCTTGGTAATCGTAAAGCCGCCACATGCATAACACGTCTTCCCGCTCTGCTCGAGCCGGGCGAGGAGCGTCCCGGCGGCGTCCTGTTCACGCTTCAGGAGATCCATCCGTTGAGCGCGGAGCTCGACGTAGGCGCGGGCGCTCGCCTCGAGGCGAGCATCTTTTCGATCCTGCGTCCCAGGCAGCACGGCTTGCCGGGGCTGCTTGTGCCGATACGGGCCGCGTTTCATAGTGCCTCTGATTTCATGACGCTTTTCTTAAATTGGAAGGAGAAAGAGGCTGGGATCCGGATCGCGCGCGCGCGAGCGCTGTGGAATCCGTCTGGAATCCGCGCGGATTCCGTGCGGATTCCACGCGGACACCTTCCCGGATTTCGCGTTTTCGTTGGCGATCTTGCGCAAGCTTCGCTTTGATCGTCTGGGAATCCGGGTTGTGATCGTGATAATCGTGGATGCGAAATCCCGCCGTTTCGCGATGAAATAACCGTACATCCGCCAACGAAAGCACCTCGGCCACGTCCAGGGGCCGCTCGTCGATTGACAGGATTTCCACAGCTTCTCGTGGGATGAAACCGTCGGTCATATGGCGGTTGACCCACGACAGGCTCGCCATGTAGACGCAGAACGCTCGCGCTCGACCCCGACGGCCGAGATGGCGCCCCGCGGCGAACATCTTCGGGTGATCGATGAGGGCATCATCGACCTTCAGCCACATACGCGCGTCCTTCCCGATCGAATTACGTTCGCTTCAGCGGATTCCGCTCGGCGCGCTGCAGAAACAGATTGCCAGTGCCAGCCGGTTTATCTCCCCCGTGGTAGTCGCACTTGACCTGCACGCGCTTGCGACAAAACACTAAGATATCTGTGCCGAGTTGTTGGACGTGTTGACGTTCGTCTTCTTCGGTGTCCAACCAAAACGGGAAACGGCCGCGCTTCATCGCACCGATCACGGCGAGGACCGCGAGTCTCCCCTTTCGACTCGTCGAGAGGTTCGGCCGAAATTGCGTCCATCCCTCCCAGGACTGAAAGCGTACGCGACGGAGATCGGCGATCGCGTTTACGTCCACGACCCAACCTTCGGCAGTGGGCCCGACCACGTCGGGCTGATATGCCGGTCGCAGTGGCGGATGGGTCCGTTCGATCGCATCGATGCCCGCGCGCGTGGGAAAGACATAGATCACCTGATTGACGACCGATACATGGGCGCGAATGTCACTGGCCTCGGTGTGAATCCCGTACTCGAAGAGTTCAGGATCAAGCCGGGCCTGTTCCATAGACGAAGGCTCCTACGCCCCTATAACCTCGGGCGCGCTCGCTACTTCGTACCCAAACGAATCCCATCCCTCCACGCGCTCACGCGCGAATAACTCGAGCCGTTTCCCGTAGGGATATAGCGTGTCGATAATTTGCCGGAAGGCGGCGGGCTTCGTACTGTGAGTCGTCTTCTCGATGCTCTGCACTGAATCGAAGAGTTCCGCCGCGTCCGGCGTGCAGCTGCCCTTCGTGCAAATCAAGAGAAACTCATGACGCACCGAGTTGTAGTGGCCCATGTTGTGTTTCACCTTGTCCCAGACGAAGGACGCCTTATAGGTGAAGCCCCACGCCTTGAAGACGGCAGCGCTCTCGAACAGCAACGGTGAGGTAACCCAGAGAAACAGCACGGCGTCCTTGGCGATCACGTCTTGTACATGTTTCCCATTGCGGTCTGCGAGGGTGCAGAGCGCCTGGATCGATTCGGTCGGATAATGCACCGCCACCCCACCGGCCTGAACGGACCCGGCATCAGCTTTATCGTTGTATGCCCAGGGTGGATCGGCGTAGAGGACGCGGTACTTGGCATCAGGCAACGTCACGAGCCGTCGCACTTCAATAGCCTTCCGTTCCCGTCGTACTTCGGAGAGAGTTTTCTCGCGCTGCGCGATCGATTCACGAATATCTGAAGGCAGATCGGCGAGTTGTTGAGCGATCATTGACGTCCTCCGATCAACGCCAAGATCTGCCAGCCGTGGAATGCTGTTAACGTCAGTAACAGCATTCTTCCCGCGTCTTCCAACGCCAACTTCTGCCCCGCCTTTGGCCTTCTCAAGTGGTTTCAGGAGTTCGCCTAATCGCGCCAATGCTCGAATCTTGACGGTATGTGCGTAGCCAATCACGTCTTCGCCGAGCTTCTGACGTTTCGCGAAGACCTCCTGCGCGGCCGCGACATCCATGACAAGCTTTACTTGATCAACGCCGACCGCCTGCGCGAGTGCTTTCTCTGCTTCGAGCAACCGCGACACCACGCGATCCCTGGCGATGTGAGTCGGTAACGCCGATGATGCTTTGACGAGCCTCGTCATTGTGTCAGCCGCATCTCTTCCTGTTTGGTCCGGAGAAACGCCTTCAACGAATGAATCATCTCGACCGCGAGTTCTTTGGTGTGCTGGGCTTCCATGCGCCGGACGTACTGCGGGGACGTTTCCGCCTCGATGCGGGCCCGGCTGGCGGCCTTGTGCTCCTTCATCGACGCCAGCAGGATCTGCTTGTATTCGAGATCGGCGGCGCGGAGCTCGTCGTTGATGTTGCCCAGGAGCGCCGTCGCTTCCGTCAGGAGTTTGGCGCCTCGCGAGGGTAGCAAGTCGCCGGGTCCTCGCAACTCTTTCTGAATCGTCTTCACGCGGTCGCGGATGGTCATGCCGCGCTCACCGCCTGGGCCAGCCGCGCCCGCAGCTCCGCTTCCGCCACGTCGACTTCGTCCAGGAACCGCAGCGCCAGCCCCGCATAGGCCGCGACGGTCGCATCGTCACGCATGAACCGCACGACGAAAAAATCCAGCGGCTCGGCGAACCGGTCGTCGAAGCTGACGAAGTCGACCCAGTCCGCCTCGGTGATCCACAGCGCGTGCAGGCACTGCCCGAGGTACTCCTCCGGCACGGTCCCCGCCTGGAGGTAGGCGAGATGCGTCGCCGACTCCGGACATTTCACTTCCAGAATGCCGTCGTAGGCGCCGATGACGCCGTCGGGCGAGCAGCCCGCCTGATAGCCCGCGTGGCTGACGAACCCGACGCGCGTCACCAGCTGCCCGGTCACTGCCTCGTAGGCCGCCACGGCCGCGGCTTCGCAATCGCGGCCACGCTCCATCGCCGCGGTCAATGCACCAGCTTTCTGGAGGCCCGTGAGCCGCTCGGCGAGGAGCCGGCCGCGAAGTTTGGCGCGCCCCTCGAGCTCGCCGGTCCCGCGCTGGCGCTGCTTGATGATGTCCTTCGCGCAGGAGCCGGTGAGCTTGCCGCTGCGCAGCGCGAACCACTCCGGCGAGCGTTGACGGACGTCGTGCACGACGCGCGTCATGAGGCCCGCTCGTCCGCGGTCTTCGCCCGCGCCTTCATCGCTTCGAAGCCCGGCGTATCGTGCTTCGTCAGATAGCGCCGGTACTCCTGCTTCGATTGATTCCACGTCGCCGACCACTTGGCGAAGCCTTCATCGGCGCACGCTTCGAGATCGCTGATCCAGTCGCCGTACCCGGCGGGGGCGTCCGGCGGCGCTTTCGTTTCGGCAGTTTCCCCATCGTCATCCGTGCCTCGTGTCGCGATGTTCAGCAGCGCGATCGTCGTGTAGCGCTGGCCGTACGACCGCGTCGAGCCCATCGCCTGAATGCTGTTCTTCTTGCCGGACGTATCCGGCGGGCATTCGAATTCATCCGACTCGCTGTGTCCGTCGCGGTGACTGAGGATGCCCACGATCTTCTGCTTGCCCTCCGCGAACGTGTTGCGGAAGCGGAGCGAGAAGCCGTGCCGCTGCAGGATGGGGCGCAGCACTTCCTGGATCGCTTCGTTCGTCGCGTACTTCGAGCGGAGCTCGCCCTCGACCAGAATGCGGCCGTCCTCCGTGATGATGGGGATCTCCCCCTGCATCGCCGCGAACGCCGCATCGAAGCTTGCCTTCGCCTGGTGCGCGAGCACCGACTTCTGCAGTTCGATGAGCCGCTCGAGCTTCGTCACGTCGACGGACGGGTCACGCGCGAGCCGCTCGAACATCAGCGTGACGTTGTCCTCAGTCGGAGCGGGGATCATCTCGGTCGGCATCGTGACGGCCTCTTCGATCTCTGCTGGGGACGGGAGCGGGGTGCGCTCCTCGATCGGTTGCCCGTTGTTGCCCGTCATGCGTCCATTCGGATCGAGGATGCGGCAATGCCCCAGCTCGCGCGTCCCCAGCAGAATCGCGTCCTCTTCCCGGTGAAAGGCACCGATGTCCTCGAGGTACTGGTCGCCGCCCAGGCGATACAGCCGCACCACGCGCCAGCGCTTGAGCCGGGGGGCCGGCCGCGGCGTGTGCCAGATGCGCGTCGGCATGGATGGCGGAGCCGGCAGCGGATCGCCCGCGTGTGGGCCGGCGCTGACGTCGGGATGCTTCTGCGCGCCGAAGCTCAGGGCCGATTGCGTGCTCGCGGAGATGCCGGGACGGCGGCGCGGCATTGGTCCTACCTCCAGCGGCGTAACATTTTTCGTGTCAGACAAACCCGCACGGACGTTAGTCCTGTTGGCATGCGTCTTTCGGCCGAAAAACTATCGACGGTCATATCGAATCGGGGTATAACGGGGACTTCCGCTTCGCGCTTTCTGGTTGTCCGATTACGCCACGTCACGCCGTGGCCGCGGGGGGATCGGCGATCGGGAGAGACGCTTCGGATGCAGGTCGATCGCGTCCACCGTCCGTCCACACCGCGTGAGGGCCCACGCGAGTCGCGCCAGGACATCCACCCCCGGCCGCGTCAATTTCTGCCGCTCCAGTTTGGAGATCGTGCTCTGCGTCACCTGGGCGAGCCGGGCCAGCGCACTCTGCGTCAACTGGGCGGCCCGCCGTTCCGCTTCGAGACGGGAACGGCGACGCGGTGTCCGTTTGATCATTTCTATCGGTGCTAAGTGAGAAACTATTCCTGCACCGATATTCATGTCAAGAGGAAAGGGGGGAGGGGTGTGTATCGTCTATCGGTTGTCCGATATTATGCCGACTGGAATAAATCGGACCGTTTGTGGTACGGTTTACCCATCCCATATGACAGCTGTCTGGATCGCCGCTCTGCGACGGTTGATGGCCAGCAAGGGATGGACGCAGGCCGATCTGGCCGAACGCTCCGGTGTTCGCCCCAATACGATCAGCGACATCCTCAACGATCAAGAGCCCAGCAATCCCCGGCTCGACACCATGACCGCCCTCGCGCACGCGCTCGGCGTCCCGCTGTGGGCGCTCTTCTGCGACGACCGCGAAGCGGTGCTCTTTGCGGATCACCTCCGACAGGCCACCGATACCGATCGCCAACTCGTGCAGGACATCGCCGCCCAGGTCATCGCGGAGCTGCGCCCCGAACTCTTGCGCACCATTCATCAGCTCGCGCCCGCCGTGGGCCTGGCCACCGCCGCGCTGCCCGCGCCGGCGGCGCGCGCGCATGATGGCCGGCGCCGTCGACGATGAGTCCGCTCGATCAACTCATCGCGCAGCGCGTCGCCGAAGCCACGGCCAGCGCGGTCGAGACGGTCATCAAGAGCATCGCGGATGAGATCGTCGGCGAGATTCTCGGCGACCCGGCGTTCCGCGACAAGATGCGGCAGCTGATCCGCGAGCAGTTCAGCGCGATGACTCAGGACGACCCTCCCCCACTAGCCCGCCGTCGGCGGCGGCGATCCCCCAAACGATGAGAACCACGGTCAAGGTTACGTGGACGGACGCGCACGGCGAGCGGCGTGTCCTCCAGAAAGAGACGCGCCAGTTCACCGCGAAGACGCCCGCGCGCGTCGTCAAGCAGTGGAAAGACTTCTGGAAGCGGAAACTCGAGCAGCGCGTCCCCGTGGCGACCGATCGCGGCGGCCGCGCCGGCACGCTGTTCGCGGAAGCACTCCGGTACTATCCACTCATCAAGCATCTCGCCGACTGGGTGACGCGCCGCTCAGAGGTGCGGGCCTGGCTGCCGAAGCTGGGCGCCACGCCCACCCACGCCATTACCCGGACTGACGTGCTCGAACAGCGCGGCGCCTGGAAGCAGGCAGGCGTCGCCCATCGCACGATCAACAATCGGATCTCGGCGCTCCGTGACCTCTACCACAAGCTCTACGGCGACGAGACACCGACGCCCTGTGACGGGGTGCCGTTCCTGAAGCCGCCGCGCGTCCCCATCCAGCGCGTGAGCGCGGAGACGATCAACAAGGTCCTCGGGCAGCTGCTCGTGAACGCGCTCACGCCGACCGGCGGACGCCCACGGAAGCACGCGGAGCAGGACCGCGCCCGATTGATGGTGATGGTGGCGACCGGCCGCCGGCCGTGCGAGATCGAGCGCGCCCAGCGCCACGACGTCAGCCTTGAACAGTGCTCCTGGGGCGTCCGTGACGCCAAGGGGGGCTGGTCCGAAGGGCTCTACCTCAACAGCGAGATGCTCATCGCGTGGCAGGCCTTCATCGACGCGGACGCCTGGGGGCCTTTCCCCGACCACTTCGCGCGGCGGCTGCGCGAGGCCGGCTGGCCGGCGGGCATTCGTCCCTACAATGCCAGGCACGGCACCTGGATTGACGCCAGCGAGCGCGGCGCGGACCTCGCCGATATCCAGGCGGGCGCCGGCCATCGCCACATCCAGACGACGCGGGAGCACTACGTCCCCGTCCTCAATTCGCGGATGCAGAAACTGAGCGAGCTCATCGACCATCGGTTCGGCTGGACGGCTGTCAAGTGAGCGAGAAGCCGTTCAAGATCGTCGAAGTCCACGCCTATATCGCGACGGAAGCCGATGGCACGGAAGGTGTCATTGGTAAGGTGCTGCAGGTGTCGGGTATCCCTGAGCCCGTCTTCATGCCCTTCATCATGGCGGACCGCGCACGGCTTGAATCGTTGCGCCCGCACGCTGAACAGATCGCTCGCCTGACTGGCCGGCCGATCGTGTTGGCGCGCTTTTCGACGCGCGTCGATTTAGAGATCGTCAAGCCCAAGAAAATCGACTAGTTGGCGGATTTGGCTGGCAGCGCCGGCTGGCACCCCAATAGATATGGGGCCAGACTGCCCTCTTCTCCGGGTGCAACTCCCGGCGCCTCCACCAAAACCGTTAGAAAAATCGGCCAAACGATAACAGACGTAACGGTCAACCGATAGTTGATACAAAACAACCGATAAACACAGAGGATTCCGATCCCCCCTCCGGCGAAAATGGCTGGCGGCGTGGCTGGCAGGGTTGGATGCTCCTCGTGGGTATATGACCAGCCCGCAAGTTGTGTGATACTGAGATCGCTCCCCAGCACTCGCCGCCGGACTCCCGCCTTGCAGGTTTGCCCATGCGAGCTGTCCCCGTTGTCCCCGCACCGTCCGCGATCCGTGCCGCCCGTGTCCCCGCTGCTACCCGCAAGTGTCGGCTCTGCAGTGAAGTCATCCATGCCTCTGAGCGGACGTGCCCGCACTGCGGCGGCGTCCTGTTCGGCACGAAGCCCAAGAAGCTGAACTTCACCGGCTACGTTGGCACGGGATTCGGCCTGGTGTTCCTCCTCATGGGCTTCGCGACCGGTTCGATCTTCATGGTCCTCATGGGCCTGGTCTTTGGCTCCCTAGCCAATACCCAGGGGCGCAGCTAGGCGCCCCGCCAGGCGTCACGACGGGCCGTGGGCAGGCGTAGCCATGCCCACCGCCCCCGTCGCGTCCTACGCCTTTCTGACGCCCCTACAGGTTGGGTCGTTGCGAGCCGACAACAGAGCGGAGAAGAATGCACCCATGACCTCGAAGCGAACCCCGAAGACTGCCAACGTTACGCTGAGGCTCGACGCGGCGCTCGTGCGCGAGCTGCGCGTGGTGGCGGCCGAAGAGGGCGTCTCGCTCAGCGCGCTCCTCACCGACCGGCTCGAGATCCTCGTGCGCGAACGGAAGGGCTATGAACAGGCCCGCCGCCGTGCGCTGGCGCGGCTCGAGAAAGGGTTCGATCTGCACTGGACCCCGGGCAGCCGCGACGAGCTCCATGAGCGTTAAGTTCGCGAAATGTTTCGTTGACACCAACATCCTGCTCTACGCCCACGATCGCACGACGGGCGAGAAACATGAGCGGGCGAAGCGGACGGTCGACTTCTTATGGCACGAGCGCAAGGGCGTGATCAGCACACAAGTGCTGCAAGAACTCGCGGTCAATCTGCGCCGCAAGGTGACGCCTCCGCTTCTGCTCCCCGAGGTCCGGGACATCCTCACCGACTATCTGGCATGGCACGTCGTCGTCAATGATAGCGGCGCCGTCCTCCAGGCGCTCGCGCTCGAGGGGCGGTACAAGATTTCGTTCTGGGATGCGCTGATTCTGCAGGCAGCAGAGACGGCCGGTGCGCCGGTCGTGTACTCCGAGGACCTCGCGGACGGCCAGACCTACGGGTCCGTGCGCGTCATCAATCCATTGCGGGCCCCAGAGCTGCTGGGCCCGCCGACTTAATCCTCCCGACTCCCATCCCGCCACCGCGCCTCCTGGTGCCCCTTGGCGGGCCCCAGCGAATCGCGCAAGCGATCGTCGCGG
>Ga0126377_10004110_pt1 | contig 10520 bp, 7 predicted proteins | sample PanSoiMetPlot_22_FD_92647 | JGI IMG/M metagenome (GOLD analysis project Ga0126377, IMG submission 92647) | Tropical forest soil microbial communities from Panama - MetaG Plot_22 | ecosystem: Environmental > Terrestrial > Soil > Tropical forest > Bulk soil | place: Panama | collected 2016-02-17 | reverse complement strand
GACGGTTTGACCGCCCCGCAGCGTGTATTCGTAACTTCTTCTCCGCCTTCATTGGTTGATGTCGATCTATGTGACAGACCTTATATTTATCGAACTCCGAATGTAGTCCTCTGACCCATAGCAGGTTTGGCGCCACACAAAAATTTTGCTCGGCGAAGTGAGCTGAGGCCGATGTGGGAACTTGGCAAGGCGATTTACTGGAAACACAGTCGGCGCTCGATCACGAGAGCCAGGCGACGGCGCGAGCCTATGTCCATACGGTCGCCGTCAAGAAGGACAAACACAATGACAAATGACAAATGACAACAAGGCATTGAGGTTGCCTTATAAGGTCTGGGTCGGCATGACTTCGGAGGTAATCATGAGTTCAATCTCAATACAACGATCTATTCGACGCGAAACCGCCGCGCTGCTTCTATTCGTCATCGCATGGCTCGCGGCAATGCCCACGAGCGCGCGCCGACGCTGTCATAGGGATCTCCTTGATGAAGTCCAGATTACAAATCCGGCGCCAAATAGGGAAGAAATTGACGTTCGGGCCAAGATAGTCTTCGGGACGAGAGAAATGGGAAACGCTTGGTGTCCACTTTTTGAATTTTGCGGACACCAAGCGATTTTTTTGATCTCGTAAATTGTTGGAAAGAAAGAAAAAAGAAAGCTGGGAGGCAGGGATTCGAACCCCGGAAGGCGGATCCAGAGTCCTTAAGATTGGCGGATTTTTCTTTTATCCCGCCCTGTCCTTCGCCAAAACTTGTTCACCTTTAGTTTCAACTACTTGGAAAATGTGATGTAACGTCGCCGAGCTAGGTTACATGAGATTCAGGCGAGGCATTTTGGAATCGGATGACATTTTGGCGAAGGACAGGATATCGGCGGCTCATTTCCAGGGCCGCATCGCGCAATTGATCAGGAATGGGCTCGCGGTTGTATTTGCGGTTAGCTCGCCACTGATCAAAGCGGGCCTGAAGTTCGAGCAAATCGTCAGGAATAGAATCCATCGAATACCTCCAAAAGTAAGATCGGGCATCGATGGAAACGATAGGCGAAACGGCGCTCACAAATCAGGCGCCATTGCCGAATAGATAGGATTAGCTGCGGCGCGAAGAGTCGTCAGTTGCATCGCCCTGTTGGGCTGCTCCTGCCGAAAGGCTCAGTCGAGGGAGCCATCGGGGGACTCGGCGGCAATACTCCTCATAACGAGGGCCGAATCGCCGTCGCAAAGCGGGCTCCTCCGCGCGGACCACGCGAATGTGAAAATAGACTAGCAACACCAAGCCTCCGACGAGGTCCGCTTTGACCAACGGGGAGTATAGCAAGCCCGCGCCAAGGAGGAGCGGGATTCCCGCGAGATAGATCGGATGCCGGACGAACCGATAAGGCCCGTAGGCAACAAGGGTATCGCTTCCCCGGCGGGTTTCATACTCGCCTTGAGTAAGGCTTACGTTGCTCCAGAAATGGAGGGCCAAGCCCGCCACTAGGAGGCCAATGCACAGCCACCCGGCGAAGCCCGCGCGAACAGCCGAAAAGTTCGCTCCGTCCGGCTTCTTGAGAAAGGCCAAGAGTACAGTCGCTCCCAGCCACACCAGCGAGCGGAGCACAGCATTAAGCCAAAACGGCGCTGCCATTGAGTTTCTCTCTCCTCGGGCGGAGTCCGCTTGATGACCCGCGTAACCGCGCGCGCGGCACTCGCGGCGCGAAGCTGCCGCACACATTGATTGAACAAAGCCGGGGTTGACTGAATTTGGAGTTTAAACCGGACAACCCAAAGAAAGGAAGTCGGCAGCTGTTGGATGAGGCGATCGCATTCGCTCTGTCGCTCAGGACTAACGAGAACGCCCTCACAATTCAGCCAACATAGCTGAAACAGAGGCAGTCAGAGGGCAATGGGTACGACCAGCACGGGGAAAATTTTGTGTCAATGGACGATTGCCGAAGGCATACGAAGCTTCACGTACTCCTCGATGATGGAGTTGATACGGGCCTGGGCTTCGACAGTCGGCGAGATTTCGGACATTTTTCTTCCTCCGGTGAGAGGAATTGCTGATTGCAGCATCTTTACTCTTCGAGGCGAGAGTTTAAAGCGGCTCTTGCCGGAAGTAAATCTGGTTCTGTTGCAAAAATTTTCCGACCATACAAGATGCTGAGGAGAACACACAATGCCTGCTACTATAGATTGTGGCCGAAAAATTATTTGCAACACAACCGGCGCACACGAGGAGGCTACTGATGCCTATAGTTGCTGGCGCTCGGCTTGAACATTACGAGATCATCTCTCTACTTGGCGCGGGCGGGATGGGCGAAGTCTGGCGCGCCCGCGATACGCGGCTCGGCCGTGATGTCGCCATCAAGCTGTTGCCTGCCGAGTTCGCCAAAGACGCCGACCGCTTGCGCCGCTTCGAGCAGGAGGCGCGCGCCACCTCCACGCTCAACCACCCAAACGTCCTGACCATTTATGACATCGGCTCGCATGACAGCTCGCCTTTCATCGTGGCCGAGTTGCTCGAAGGCGAAGTATTGCGTGCGCAGTTGAACGGCGGCCCGCTGCCGACGCGCAAGGCCGTCGAGTACGCCCAGCAGATCGCCGCCGGACTGAACTCCGCGCACGAAAAAGGCGTCGTGCATCGTGACCTCAAACCGGAGAATTTGTTCGTGACCACGGACGGGCGGGTCAAGATTCTCGACTTCGGGCTAGCCAAACTGAAGCCGCCGCAGGTTGGCGCCGCGGACAGTCAGGCGCCGACGCAGAGGAAGATCACCGATCCGGGCACGGTGATGGGGACGATCGGTTACATGTCGCCCGAACAGGCGCGCGGCCAGAAGGTGGATGCGCGCACGGATGTCTTCAGCCTTGGCGTCGTGCTCTACGAAATGCTGGCGGGCTGCGCGCCCTTTGACGGCGTGAGTGCGATTGAAGTGATGGGCGCGATTCTGCATCAGGAGCCCGCGCCGCTCAGACAACGCGTGGCCGACGCGCCGCGCGAGCTTGAGCATGTGGTCAGCAAGGCGCTGCGCAAAGACCGCGAGCAGCGTTATCAAATGATGAAAGACCTGCTGATTGATCTGCAAGACCTCAAGGAAGAGTTGGCGTTTAGCGCGAAGCTCGAATGCGCGGGGCAGACGGTCAGGAATGAGGCCGTGACAGCGCCGGCAGACGCGGCGCCAACCACAGCGGGAACCGCAGCCCAGACAATTTCCAGCGCGAAGATTATTCTCGGCGAGATCAAACGGCACAAGCTGGCCGCGTACTTTGCGCTGCTGTTGATGATTGCGGCGGCGGTGGGCATCGGCTTCTACCTGCACGCGCAGAAGACCGACAGCGCCATTGATTCCATCGCGGTCTTGCCCTTCACCAATCAGAATCACGCCGAGGAGACGGACTATCTGGCAGACGGTTTGACCGAAAGCATCATCAACAACCTGACACAGCTTCCCGACTTGCGCGTGATTGCGCGCAACTCGGCCTTTCGCTACAAGGGCAAAGAAGACGATCCGCTCAGCGCGGGGAAAACTTTGGGTGTGCGCGCGGTGGTCGTAGGACGCTTGCTGCAACGCGGCGAGCAGTTGATGGTCAGCGCGGAGTTGGTGGACGTGCGTGAGAACAAACAGCTTTGGGGCCAGCAGTACATTCGTCGGCTCGCCGATGTGTTCGCGGTGCAGGAAGAGATTGCGAAAGAGATTTCCGAGAGGCTGCGCTTGAAGCTGACCAGCACAGAGCAAAAGCAACTGGCGAAGCGCCCGACGGAGAATCTCAAAGCCTTCCAGTATTACATGCAGGGGCGGTTGTATACACAACGTCGTAGCCGCGAAGGTTTGCTTAAAGCCATTCGCTATGACGAGAAGGCGCTCGCGCCTCTTGGAGCGTACGGCTACATTGCGCCCATTGAAGGCCGGCGCAAAGCAGAAGAGGCCGCGCGCAAAGCCTTCGAGCTCGATGAAAACCTGGCCGAAGCTCACGTCGCACTTGGTCAACTCCATGTAGTGTTCGCCCCGTACAGTTTCACCTTGGGTGATCGTGAACTGCGGCGCGCCATCGAACTCAGCCCGAGCTTAGCTTTAGCCCATTTCTATTTGGGAATTTCGCTCGTGCGACAGGGGCGTCTCGATGAAAGCTTAGCGGAATTGCTGAAAGCTCGCGAACTCGACCCGCTCGCATCAAACATCGCACATAATGCGACCATTCCTTACTACTTCAAGCGAGATTATGCGCGAGCGCTTGAGCTGCTGCGGCAGGCCAATGAACTAAGCCCAGCTTTTAGCGCCACCTGGGAAATAGGAGTGTGCGTTCAAAACCGGTTATTCAACGAAACGCCGGCGGAATTGGAGAAGGCCAAACAGGAGAGGAAAGACGATTCGATTTTGATTTACAGCACGGGCATGGGCTACGCGGCGCGGGGGAAGCGGGCGGAAGCGCTCCGAGTATGCGCCGCCGCGCACTCCTCAGTACAAGGCGAGCATCGAGAGGTGGTTCGGGACGCAGAACCGGCGTCTGCTCGAGTCTTTTCACAGGGTTCTCCTTTTGGAAGTGACGCGGATCCCGATCCGCGCCGGGATCGCAACGTTGGTTCATTCCCTCCGGCGACATTGGTTGAAGTTGTTCTGACGCCCTTCTGCCAGTCTGCCGCGCCATCGCCCCCAGGATTTACTTTCGGCAAGAGCCGCTTTAAACTCTCGCCTCGAAGAGTAAAGACGCTGCAATCAGCAATTCCTCTCACAGGAAGAAAAATGCCTGAAATCTCGCCAGCCGTCGAAGTCGAGGCCCGTTTCAACTCCATCATCGAGGAGTACGGGAAGATCCTGCGTCAAACTATCGTTCATTTCTGCCCGAAGGATTTAGGCCTTCAATTCACCGACATTGAACAGGAGGCGCAATTGCGGCTCTGGCGCGCGCTCTTGAGTGAGAGGGAAATCCATGATCTTGCGTCTTATCTCTACAGGATTGCTGAAACCACGACACTCGAAGCGATCCGTCGGGTCAAAACCAAACGTGAAGAACAACTGCGCCTGGCCGAGGAGGCGGAGGAAGAAGAGCGAGGCGAACTGCTCCATCTGATCGCTGACTCACGAGGCTCGCCAGAATGCCAGGCCCAACGTCAAGAGTTAGTGAGCAAACTGAAAGCGGCGCTGGCGCGGCTGCCCGACAATCGCCGCGCCGCCGTCGAACTGCGTCTGCAAGAAATGACCAGCCAGGAGATCGCCCACCTGACGGGCTGGACCGAACCAAAGGCGCGCAACCTGGTCTATCGCGGATTGAAGGATCTACGCGAGCATCTTCGCGCCGAGGGGGTAGAGTATGAGATTGACTAGCGTTGAATTGAAAGAAATCTTCCGGACAGAGATCGCCAGCGCTTCGCGCCTGCGGGCCGACTGCCTTTCGGCTGAGGAGATGATGCGCGCCGCTGAGGGCCGGATGAGCCGGGCGGAGCGCGAGCGCGTGACCGGCCATTTGAGGGCTTGCGCGGATTGCGCCGAAGAGTATCGCATTGCGCCCTCGCTCAAGTCCTGGGCTGCGAGGGTTGCGGCGTCCGTTAGCGAGCCGGGGCAGGAGTTCGAGCGGGAGGTTGACGTGCCGCGCTCCGGTTGGAGCGAACGTTTGGCGGCATTCCTATCGCCAGCGGTTTTTTCTTACGCGATTGCGGGGGCGCTGCTGATCGTCAGCGTCGCGCTCGGCGTCTGGACCGTTTCGCTCTACCGCGAGAACCAGCGCTACGCCGCGGGCGTCAATCAACAACTCAACGAACGAGACCGGGCGCTAGCCGCTGCCACAGAGTCGCTCGCCAAAGCGCGCCAGCAAGCCGAAGAAGCGGCGCGCCGCTCCGAGCGACAAGAAATACAGATCGCCGAATTGCGCCGTAACGTTGATGGACTTTCGCAGCCGCAGATCAACGCGCCGATTGAGGACATTGAAAGTAAGCTTGATCGCGATCCTCAGCGAAGCGGACCGACGGTAGTTAACATTCCCGCGGGCGCGAACCTCTTCACGTTGATTTTGCATAGCTCCGACCGGCGTTCGTATCCCAACTATGAGTTGGAGGCGATTGACGAGCGCGGCAAAGTGGTGTGGCGCGGGCGGGGGCTGCTCAAAAGCGAATACGATACATTCACCGTGGCAATGTCACGCCGGTTATTTCCAGCCGGGCGGTATCGGATCAAGCTTTATGGGTTGCGCGGTGGGAACAGAGAGTTGGTGGAAGATTATGTGGTGCGCGTTCAGTATCGATAACGCACAACCAGAGCTTGCTTACCGATGCTGAACAATGATTTAGCGCTAGAAAATGTGTTTGGCGAGAGGAGGTCAGGACATGCGAACCAGCCGATCAATTGTGAACGTAGCCGCTATGTTAAGTATGATGTTACTCGTAGCAGGTATTGCAAGCACGAGCGCGCTCTGGCAGCCAGTAGCCGAAGCCGTTGAATGGCGTGGCGCGTCGCAGGGCGAACAAGACGTCCGCGTGCTTGAGGTGGGGAAGCCGATCGAGCGAGAGCTTGCAGGAGGCCAGGTTCACGCTTACCGAATGACACTCGCCGCCGGGCAATACTTGCGCGTATTGGTAGACCAGCGGGGCATTGATGTTGTGGTGACGCTGTTTGGGCCGGACGCTAAGAAGCTTGTTGAAATTGACAGCCCGAACGGCGACAGGGGGCCGGAGCAGGTCTCGATAGTGGCAAAGGTTCCTGGGAACCATCGGTTGGAGGTGCGCTCGCTGGACAAGGCGGCGGCGGCCGGGCGATATGAGGCGAAGATCACAGTGCTGCGCGACGCCACTCTGGAAGACAAAACAGAATATCTTGCCGCGACGCTGGCAGAGGCGAAGACTGAGGCAGAGCGTACCGCGCTACTGGCGGCGGAGAAAGAGTTGGTGACCGAGAAACTGGTGCAAGCGCTCAACAAACTAGGCGACGGTCAAAGGATGCAGGGCAAATACGCGGAGGCGCTCACCCACTTCCGGTTTTCGCAAAACATTGCTGAGCAAATCGGCGACAAGGCCGGGATTGCCAGCGCGCTGCGCAACATCGGAGTTGTTCACGACTCGCAAGGCAACTACGCTCAGGCGTTGGAGCATTACCAGAAGAGTCTGACGCTGAGCGAGGCTTTGGGGAACAAGGCCGAGATTGCCAGAACGCTTAACAACATCGGGATTGTTCACGGATCGCAAGGCAACTACGCTCAGGCGTTGGAGTATTTCCGGAAGAGTCTGACGCTGAGCGAGGCTTTGGAGGACAAGGCCGTGATCGCCAGAGCGCTGGTCAACATCGGGCGTGTTCACTTCTCGCAAGGCAACTACGCTCAGGCGTTGGAGCATTACCATAAGAGTCTGACGCTGAGCGAGGCTTTGGGGGACAAGGCCGTGATTGCCAGAACGCTTAACAACATCGGGAATGTTCACAACTCGCAAGGCAATTACGCTCAGGCGTTGGAGGATTACCATAAGTGTCTGACGCTAAGCGAGGCTTTGAGGGACAAGGCCGGAATTGCCAGAACGCTTAACAACATCGGAGTTGTTCACGAGTCGCAAGGCAATTACGCTCAGGCGTTAGAATATTACCAGAAGAGTTTGACGCTGAAGGAGACATTGGGGGACAAGGCCGGGATTGCTGCCACGCTGAACAACATCGGGATTGTTCACATCTCGCAAGGCAACTACGCTCAGGCGTTGGAGCATTACAAGAAGAGTCTGACGCTGAGCGAGGCTTTGGGGAACAAGGACGTGATTGCTATAACGCTGGGCAACATCGGGAGCGTTCACAGATCGCAAGGCAACTACGCTCAGGCGTTGGAGCATTTCCAGAAGAGTCTGACGCTGAGAGAGACATTGGGGGACAAGGCAGGGATTGCCGAAACGCTGGGCGACATCGGGGAGATGTATCGATTGCAAGGCAACTACACTCAGACACTGGAATTCACACAACGCGCCGCCACAGTCGCCCGATCAATTGGCGCGAGAGAAACGCTCTGGCAATCTCTGACTAATGCTGGCAGGGCCTATCAACATTTGAATCAGCCAGGAGAGGCGCGCCAGGCCTTGGAGGAGGCCATCACCCTGGTCGAGGCCTTGCGTTCTCAGGTCTCCGGCCAGGAATCGCGCGCCTCATACTTTGCTTCGAGACAGGAGGTCTTCGAGTTTTACATAGATTTGCTGATGCAGACGCGCCGCCTCCGCCCTGACGAGGGGAACGAGGCGATCGCCTTTCAGTCGAGCGAGCGCGCCCGCGCCCGCAGCCTGCTCGAATTATTGACCGAGGCTCGCGCTGACATCCGGCAAGGGATTGATCCGGCGCTGCTCGAACGCGAGCGCTCCCTGCATCATCAACTCAATGCCAGAGGCGAGCGCCAAACGCGGTTGCTCAGCGGCAAGCACACCGAAGAACAAGCCATGGCGATCAAGAAGGAGATTGACAATCTCACCGACGAGTTCCGGCAAGTCCAGGCGCAAATCCGGCAAAGCAGTCCGCGTTACGCGGCGCTGACTCAGCCCGCGCCGCTCAGCCTGAAAGAGATTCAGGAGCGTGTCCTCGATGATGACTCCTTGCTGTTGGAATACGCGCTGGGTGAAGAACGCAGCTACCTCTGGGCCGTCACCCCGACCTCGATCACCAGCTACGAACTGCCCAAGCGAGCGGAGATCGAAGCCGCCGCGAAGCGCGCCTACGATCTCCTGCTCGTCAGCAACCAACGTCGAGCAAAGAGACAGGCTGAATTGGCCGCCGCCGGGTTGAGCCGCTTGCTGCTAGGACCAGTCGCCGGGAAGTTAGGAAGCAAACGCCTGCTCATCGTCAGTGACGGAGCCTTACAGTATGTTCCTTTCGGAGCGCTGCCCAAACCACAGAGCGGGAAAGCTGCAACCCGCGAACCGCAATCGCCCGCGCCGCTGATCGCGGACCACGAGGTCGTGCATCTGCCCTCGGCGTCAACCATAGCAGTATTGCGGCGAGAACAGGCCGGACGGCAACCGGCGAGCAAGACGGTGGCGGTGCTGGCCGACCCGGTGCTCACGCCCGATGACCCGCGACTCAAACCTGCAATGGCCAGAGGCTCGCAGAACGCTGGCAAAGCCGCGCCCGTCTCCGATGTGACGAGCGGCGCGACGGACAACCTGGTCAGGTCGGCCAAAGAGACGGGTGGTGTGAACTGGGAGCGGTTGCCCTTCTCCCGACAGGAGGCCGAGGCGATTGCTCAAATGGCGCAGCGCCGGAGCTTCAAGGCGCTCGACTTCGAGGCCAGTCGCGCCACAGCGACCAACCCTGAATTGAGTCAATATCGCATCGTGCATTTCGCCACGCACGGATTGCTCAACAGCCAGCACCCGGAACTCTCAGGCATCGTGCTCTCATTGGTCGATGAGCGCGGCCAGTCGCAGGACGGGTTTCTGCGTCTGCACGACATTTACAACCTCAAGCTCGACGCCGACCTGGTGGCGCTCAGCGCGTGCCAAACAGCCTTGGGCAATGATGTCAAAGGGGAAGGGCTGATCGGGCTGACACGCGGATTCATGTACGCGGGCGCGCCGCGCGTCATCGCGAGTCTGTGGAGCGTGAAGGACGATGCGACAGCGGAGTTGATGAAGCGATTCTACCGCGGGATGCTGAAGGACGAACTGCGCCCGGCGGCGGCGCTCCGAGAAGCGCAGCTCTCGATGTGGAGAGAGAAGCGGTGGGAAGCGCCCTATTACTGGGCTGGATTTGCACTTCAGGGCGAATGGAGATGAACCATCAGCCGGGTAAAGAAAGGCTGAGGACTTCGTGTTTATTCGCTTATCCGCGCCTGACGGCAGGTAGACGCGTTTGGTAGTAACCGAGCGCCTCCGTGGCGCGAAGCGCTCCCTTTTCAAATGAAGCCGCCTACGGATCACTGAGTCCAGTAAAACGGGCGGCTTTCTACTACAGTGTTGGAACCCTAAGGAGCCGTTGCGACGCGACGCTCAGCCCTGTCATAAAACTCAAACCGAGGTGTTGTGTTATAGCTCGTCGCATAAATAGGTTGTGTCCCTTATAGGTATTAAGCCGATTATCAAGTGTGTGAGTCTGAACCGCCCCGGGATTCCCGGAGACTCCAATTCTTGAGAGGATGGAGTCATGAAAACAACAACGAAATATTCGCCGGAGTTCCGTGAACGGGCTGTTCGGATGGTGTTCGAGCACCAGGGGGAACACAAGACGCAGTGGGCGGCGATCGTCTCGATTGCGACTAAGATCGGCTGCACGGGGGAGACCTTGCGTAAATGGGTTTGGCAGGCGGAGCGCGACCAGGGAAAGCGCCCCGGACTGTCGAGTTCGGAACGTGATCGCCTCAAGGAACTCGAACGCGAGGCCAGCGAGTTGAAGCGGGCCAACGAGATTCTGCGTAAGGCGGCGGCTTTTTTCGCCCAGGCGGAGCTCGACCGCCGACCGAAGTGATGGTCTCCTTCATCGATCAACATCGGGCCGAGTACGGGGTCGAGCCGATCTGCGCGCAGTTGCCGATCGCCCCGGCTACATACTACGAGCGCAAGGCGCGAGAGGCGGAGCCGGAGCGGGCGCCGGAG
>Ga0126377_10004109_pt1 | contig 10521 bp, 14 predicted proteins | sample PanSoiMetPlot_22_FD_92647 | JGI IMG/M metagenome (GOLD analysis project Ga0126377, IMG submission 92647) | Tropical forest soil microbial communities from Panama - MetaG Plot_22 | ecosystem: Environmental > Terrestrial > Soil > Tropical forest > Bulk soil | place: Panama | collected 2016-02-17 | reverse complement strand
TCGGCGCCAGCCCGCGCGGGACGCTGGCGCTGCTGCGCCTGGCGCGCGCGAGCGCGGCGCTCGAGGGCCGCGACTTCGTGGTCCCCGACGACGTCAAACGCATCGCCGTATCGGCGCTGGCGCACCGGCTGGTGCTGCGCCCCGAGCTATGGGTGCGCCGCATCGACGCCGACGCCGTCGTCGCGCGCATCCTGCAGGCGGTCCCCGCGCCGCCGGCCATCGAACCCGAGGACGATGAGCGCCGGCGCGTCGCCGACGCTCGTTAGCGGCGTCGTCGTCGCCGTCGCGGCGGCGCTCGCGGCCGTCGTGCTCGGCGAGCCCGCGCTGGCCGCGCTCGGCGCGCCCTTCGCGATCGCCGCGGCCGCAGGGCTGACGCTGGCGCGCGACCCGGGCGTGCGCGTCACCGCGACGGTCGCCCCGGACCGGGTGCTCGAAGGCGACGAGGTGGTGGTCACGTACGACGTGTCGGCCGCGCACGGCGCGTCGTGGCTCGAGCTGCGCGCGCGGCTCCCCGGCGGCCTCGCTCCCGAGCCGCGGGCGGGCGCACGTGTCCTGCGCCTCGGGCCCGGCGCGCATCGCAGCGTCGACGTCCCGGCGCGCGCGACGCGCTGGGGCGGGCACCTCGTCGGCGGCGCCCGCGTGCGCGCGACCGACGGCATCGGCGCCGTCTGGTTCTCCGGGGTCGCCGAGGCGGGTGCCGCCGTGCGGGTGCTGCCGGGCGTCGAGCGCCTGCGCACGATGATCGCCCCGGCGCGAACGCAGGCCGCGGTCGGCCCGCGCCGCTCGCGCCTGCGCGGCGAGGGCCTCGAGCTGGCCGAGGTCCGGCCGTGGGTGTCCGGCGACCACCCGCGGCGCCTGCACTGGCGCGCCACCGCGCGGCGGGGTGCCCCCCACGTCGCCGACCGCCACCCGGAGCGCAGCGCCGACGTTCTCATCTTCCTCGACACGTTCGCCGATCTCCGTGGCGCCCGCGAGAGCACGCTGACGCTCGCCGTCCGCGCGGCGGCGGGCCTCGCCGACGCGCACCTGCGCACCCGCGACCGCGTCGGCGTCGTCGCGTTCGGCGGCGTCTTGCACTGGCTGGCGCCGGGCAGCGGCGTCACGCACGCGCTGCGGATCACCGACGCGCTGGCCAGCAGCGAGGTCGTCATGAGCTACGTCGCGCGCGACGTGAGCCTCGTGCCGCCCGCCGTGCTCCCGGCTCGCGCCCTCGTCATCGCGATCACGCCTCTGCTCGACGAGCGCGGCGCGCGGGCGCTGCTGGACCTCTGCGCGCGCGGCCACGACATCGTGATCATCGAGATCGACGCGCTCGCGCTCGTGGGCGAGCGCACGGACGCCGCGATGCGCCTTTGGGCGCTGCGCCGCGCGGCGATGCGGGCGCGCCTGGCCGAACTGGGCGCCACGACCGCGACGTGGGACGGCGTGCGTCCACTCGAGAGCGTGCTGGAGGAGGTGGCGGCATTCCGGCGCGCATCCCGGCTCGCCGCGCGCATCTCGTCCTGACGCTCGCGGCGCTGGTGCTGGCGGCGATCGTCGTGCTGAGTGCGACGCTCGCCGCACCGACCGGCGTAGGCGTGGCGCTGGCGATCGCCGGCGTGGCGGCGCTCGCGATCCCGCGCGCCGAGGCGCTCACGGTCGCGCCCGTGCTGCTCGCGGTCGCCGTCGGCGTCGCGATCGACCAGGGCGCCTCGCCGTCGGGCGCGCCGCTGTGGGGCGCGGGGCTGCTGGCCGCTGCCGCCCTTGCCGATCGCGCGCTGACCCTCCCGCCGTACGGAGAGGTCGAGGCCGAGGCGCTGGTCACGTGGCTGGCGGGGCTCGCCACGCTCGCCGGGTGCGGGCTCGCGGCCGGAGCGCTGGTGCTGCTCGCGGCGACGACCGACGCCGGGACCGCCGCGATCGGTCTCGTCGCCGGAACGCTGCTGGCCGTGGTCCCGGCCGTCGTGGCGCGAAGGCGAGCCGATGCGGATTGATCGCCGCGAGCTCGTGGCGATCTTCGTCGGCGGGATGCTCGGCGCGCTCGGGCGCTTCGGCATGGTCGAGGCGCTGCCGCCCCACCCGGGCCAGTGGCCATGGGCGACGTTCCTCGTGAACGTCGTGGGCGCCTTCGTCCTCGGGTACCTGTCCACACGGCTGCAGGAGCGCCTACCGCTGTCGTCGTACCGGCGGCCCCTCCTGGGCACGGGCTTCTGCGGCGCGCTGACCACGTTCTCGACGATGCAGGTCGAGTTGCTGGACATGCTCGACGACGGCGCGGGCGGCCTCGCCGCGGGCTACGCGATCGCGAGCCTCACGGTGGGCTTCCTCGCGATCGCCCTCGCAACGAACCTCGTGCGCAGAGCACGCCTGACCGCGTGAGCGCCGCGATCGTCGTCGGAGTCGCGTTGCTCGGCGGGGCGGGTGCGGTCGGCCGCTTCCTGTTCGACGGCGCGGTGACGGCCTCGGTAGGGCGCGCGTTTCCTTACGGGACGCTCGCCGTGAACCTGACCGGCGCGCTGGCGCTCGGTCTCCTGCACGGCGCGGGCGTCGGCACCGATGCGCTGCGGCTCGCCGGGACCGGCCTCCTCGGCGCGTACACCACGTTCAGCACCTGGACCTTCGAGTCGCACCGCCTCGGCGAGGACGGGCGCTTTCGTTACGGTGCCGCGAACCTCATCGTCAGCCTCGTGCTCGGGGTGGCGTTCGCATGGCTGGGCGATCGGATCGGGGCGCGCCTGTGAGTGAGGCGCTGAAGCTCACGACGTACTTCGGCGAGCGCGACCGCTCCGGGGACGCGTTCCTGGCCGACGCGCTCGCCGACCTCTACGCGCGCCACGAGCTGCGCACGAGCCTCGTCCTGCGCGGCGTGGCGGGGTTCGGGGTCAAGCACCACCTGCGTACCGACCGCCTGCTCACCTTGTCGGAGGACCTGCCGATCGTCTCGGTCGCGGTCGACGAGCGTCCGCACATCGAGGCGATCGTGGGCGAGGTCGTGGACCTCTTCGGCGCCGGCCTCATCACGCTCGAGCGCACCGCGACGCTCCCCGCGGACGACGAGGTGAAGCTCACGGTGTACGTGGGCCGCGGCGAGCGCGCCGGCGACGCGCCCGCGTCTGTCGCGGTCGTCGACGTGCTCCACCGCCACGGCGTCGCCGGCGCCACGGTCCTGCTCGGTGTCGACGGGACCGTGCGCGGCACGCGCTACCGCGCGCACTTCTTCGCATCCAATGCTCAGGTGCCGGTCATGATCATCGCGATCGGTGCGAGCGCGACGGTCCAGGCCGCGCTCGCCGAGCTCCGCGAGCTACTCGCCGACCCGCTGCACACCGTCGAGCGCGTCCGCGTGTGCAAGCGCGACGGCGCGCGGCTGGCCGAGCCGGCGCCGGTCGCCGGCACCGACCCTTCGGGCCTGGCGGTGTGGCAGAAGCTCATGGTCTACTGCGGGGAGCAGTCGCAGCACGCGGGCCAACCGCTCTACCTCGAGCTCGTCCGCGCGCTGCGCGCGGCCGGGGCCGCCGGCGCGACCGCGCTGCGCGGGGTGTGGGGGTATCACGGCGATCACGCGCCCCACGGCGACACGTTCTGGCAGCTGCGCCGCCGCGTGCCGGTGGTGGTGGTGATCGTCGACACGCCGGAGCGCATTCGCCGCTGGTTCGCGATCGTCGACGACCTCACCGACGAGACCGGCCTCGTGACGAGCGAGCAGGTCCCGGCGCTCCGCGCCACGGGCCCGGGGATCGCCCGCGGCGGCCTGCGGCTCGCGAGGCCAGGAGTACGCTGAGCCTCCGTGGCGCATGACCACCACGATCACGGTCCGTCCCACGACGCCGACCGCCGCTGGCTGGCGGTCGCGCTCGGGATCATCGCCGCCTTCATGGTCGTCGAGGTTGTCGCGGGCATCCTCGCCGACTCGCTGGCGCTGCTCTCGGACGCGGCGCACATGCTCACCGACGCCGCGGCGATCGCCCTCGCGCTGTTCGCGGCGCGGCTCGCCGCACGCCCGGCCCGCGGGCGCTTCACGTTCGGCTTCGGGCGCGCCGAGATCCTGTCCGCACAGGTCAACGGCGCCACCCTGCTCGTCCTCGCCGGCGTCATCGCGGTCGAGGGCATCCGGCGCCTGTGGAACCCGCCCGACGTTGAGGGCGGGTTCGTCCTCGTCGTCGGCCTCGTCGGCGCGTGCGTCAACATCGCCGCGGCCGCCGCGCTCGGTCGCGCCGAGCGCCGCTCGCTGAACATCGAGGGCGCGCGCGCCCACATCATCACCGACCTCTATGCGTCGCTGGCGGCGGCGACCGCGGGCGCGATCGTGCTGATCACCGGGTTCAACCGCGCCGATGCGATCGCCTCGCTGCTCGTTGCGGCGCTCATGCTCGTTTCCGGCTGGCGCCTGCTGCGCGACTCGGGCCGAGTCCTGCTCGAGGCCGCGCCGCAGGGCCTCGATCCGACGGCGATCGGCAACGCGCTCGCCGCGCAGCCCGGCGTGGTCGAGGTCCACGACCTCCACGTCTGGGAGGTGACGTCGGGCTTCCCCGCGCTCGCGGCCCACGTGCTCGTCAAGCCCGGCGACGACTGCCACGGCGTGCGCCGCTCGCTGCAGGCGATGATCAACGAGCGCTTCGGCATCAACCACGTCACGCTCCAGGTCGATCACGCGCCGGCCGGCGAGCGTCTGCTGTCGATCGAGCCACGGAGCCAGGAGGTCCACTAGGCATGCGCTTCGGCCTGTCGATGTTCGTCACCGACGAGACGATCGGTCCCGTCGAGCTTGGCCGCGCCGCGGAGGAGGCGGGGTTCGACTCGATCTTCGTCCCCGAACACACGCACATCCCGGCCAGCCGGGACTCCGATCGCCCCGGCGGCGGCGACCTGCCGCGCGAGTACTGGCACACGCTCGACCCCTTCGTCGCCCTCACGGCGATCGCGGCCACGACCGAGCGCCTGCGGGTCGGCACCGGCGTCGTGCTCATCATCGAGCACGACCCGATCGTCCTCGCCAAGAAGGCGGCGACCCTCGACTTCGTGTCCGGCGGGCGCTTCGAGTTCGGCATCGGTGCGGGCTGGAACTTCGAGGAGATGCGCAACCACGGCACCGACCCGGCCGACCGCTTCAAGATCATGCGCGAGCGCGCGCTGGCGATCCGCGAGATCTGGACGCAGGACGAGGCGTCGTTCCACGGCGAGTTCGTCGACTTCGAGCCGATCTGGTCGTGGCCGAAGCCCGTGCAGCAGCCCCACCCGCCGATCTGGATCGGTGGCACCGGCCCGCGGGTCCTCGGCCGCGTGCTCGAGTACGGCGACGGCTGGTTCCCCAACATGCGCAACCTCGACGAGCTCGGGCCGCGGATCGACGAGCTGCAGCGCCGAGCGGCCGACGCGGGCCGCGACCGCATCCCGGTGACCTACTTCGGGCTGCGCGACCCCGACGACGAGAAGCTCGAGAAGCTCGCGGAGGCCGGCGTGGACCGCGCGCTGCTCATGCTCCCGCCCGACGGCGAGGGCGAGACGCTCGAGCGCCTCGAGCGCTACGCGGCGCTCGCGCTGCGCCACGCCTGATGGATGAGGCGCGCTGCCGCGCGCTGCTCGCCGCCGCGCGGGTCGGCCGCCTCGCGACCGTGCGGCCGGACGGCCGCCCGCACGTGGTGGCGTGCTGCTTCGCCCTCGCCGGGGACCGCGTGTGGACGGCCGTCGACGCCAAGCCGAAGTCCACCCCGCACCTGCAGCGCCTCGCCAACGTCCGGGCACATCCGTCGGCGAGCCTGCTCGCCGACCACTACGAGGAGGATTGGGGCGCGCTGTGGTGGGTGCGGGTCGACGGCACTGCCGCGGTCCTCGAGCGCGGTCCCGAACGCGACGAGGCGATCGCCGCGCTGGCGGCGAAGTACGCGCAGTACGCGGCCGCGCCGCCCGCCGGCGCCGTGATCGCAATCGCGGCGGAGCGCTTCTCCGGCTGGACAGCGGCGGGTTAGCCGCCGCCGCACATGGTGATCGGGTCCCCGAGCCCGCTCACCGCGGCGGGCATCGTCAGCGCCGCGCCGACCGCGATCGCGATCGTGGCGGTCGCGAGCGCCCGCAGCCCGCGCGCGCCGGCCGTCGGCACCGTGTCCTGCAGCAGCTCGCGCACGCGCGCGGCGGTCCCGTCGCCCCCGAGCGCGGCGATGCCGGGCCGCGTCGTCGCGCCGGTGGCCGCCTTGCAGATGGCCGAGGCGAGCGCCAGTCGGTCGGCGCGCTCGCGGACCGCGCTGCGGTCGGCGTCGCGCTCGATGTGGAAGCGCAGCTCGCGCAGCGCGCGCGCCGTGCCGGGCAGCCGCCCGAGCACGCGGCACACCTCGGCATAGAGCAGCACGTAGCGGTGGCGGCGGCGGATGTGGGCGAGCTCGTGCGCCATGGCGGCCCTGAGCTCCGCGTCGTCGAGGCGCGCGAGGGCGCCCGCGGAGACGACGAGCGTCGGCCGGGTCAGGCCGGCGGCGGCGAGCATGACGTCGTCGCCGCCGACGATGACGCTCCCGCCGGGCCCGTGGCCGAGCGGCGCGCGCACGAGGCGCCGCACCGCGAGCGCGGCCTGGATCACCCGCGCCACCGCCCACAGCAGCGAGATCGTCAGCGCCAGCCCACCCGCGGCCGCGAGCGCGTGCCCCGCGACCTGGTGGTGCGGCGCGCACGGCCATTCGGCGAACGCGCGCAGCAGGTGCGCTGGATGCAGCAGAACGAGGGCAGCGGCGACGGTGCCCACCACGAGTAGCGCGCGTAGCCCGAGCGCCGTGCCCCACAGCACGCAGGCGGCAGCGGGATCGGCCCTCTCCAGACGCAGCAGGTGCGGAAGGACGATCCCCGCGAGTGCAGCGGCGACGAGCGCCGCTACGGTCATCGCATGCGCTCCGCGGAGACCTCGTCGGCCAGGCGGCCCAGCTCTTGCGCCTCATCGCGCGGCAGCGTCCCGATGAGCTGCGCGAGCGCGACCTGGCGCGCCTGCGTCGTCGCACCGCGCAGCGTGTGCTCCATCGAGCGCGAGAGGTACTCGGCCTCGGTGAGCTGCGGGGCGTAGACGATGACGTGGCCCTCGCGGCGGCGGCTCAGCAAGCCCCGCTCGGCCAGGCGGTTGAGCACGGTCTGGACGGTGTTGTACGCGCCCTGGTGGTGGACGGGCAGCGCCTGGCGAACCTGCTCGACGGTGCCCTCGTCGAGCCGCCAGATCGCGGCCATGATCTGTGTTTGGAGCTCTCCTTGGAGCGGAGTGACCTCGGTCATGATCGACGCATCATCGCAGAGCGCGAGGGCTCTGGCGACGCTTCAGCCGACCATGTGAACCATCGTCGTGCCCGCCCGGCGGAAACCGGCGCGCTCGTAGACGCGCTCGGCGCCGTCATCGCCCGGAGTCAGGAAGCACAGCTCGGCGCCGGCGGCGAACGCCTCGGCCGCGGCGGCGGCGGTGAGGGCGGCCGCGATTCCGCGCCGGCGGAAGGGCTCGCGCACGCCGATGCCGCCCAGCTCGGCGACGCCCTCCGCGACGTCGCTGCGCGATGCGGCGCCGACCGGCGCGCCCTCGGCGCGCGCGAGCAGGCCGCGCCCGCCGTACGCGGCGATCTCGGCGTCGGTCGGCGGGTCGTCGCCGAAGGCCTCCGCCGCCGTCTGCAGCAACGCGCGGGCGTCGGCGGGCCCGACCGCGCGACGGATGACGACGCCGTCGGGCGCGGGAACCTCGCGCAGCTCGTGGATCTCGAGCGTCATGACGGGGTAGTGGCCCTGGAGGCCGAAGCCGGCCGCGGCGAGCGCTTCCTCCAGGCCGGGCGCACACTCGCCGACGAACTCGAGCCGCGGCTGCAGCCCGTGCTGGGCGAACGTGGTGCGCAATCCGTCGATGCCCGTCCAGTCGCGGGCGCCGGGCCGCGGCACGGCGTAATTGAGGTACGGGTGGTCGGAGGAGCGGTTGCGGTACAGGACGAAGGGCCCCGAGGGAATCGGGTCGCGCGCGGCCGCGTTGACCGCGCGGATCGACGTCTGGACGCGCTCGGCGACGCTCGTCACCCGAGATCGATCAGTTCGAAGGTCACCGCCCCATCTTCGCCGACCTCCGCGAGACCCATCGTGTGGGTCGGCGAGCGGCGGCGATCGGTCGGGCTGCCCGGGTTGAAGATCTGAAAGCCGGTGGCGGGGTCGCGCTCGTGCAGCGGGATGTGCGAGTGGCCGAAGACGACGGCGTCCGCCTCGGTGAAGCGCCGGCGCAGGCGCTGCAGGCGGCCGTCGGCGGGCCCGCCGTCGTGCGTGACCGCGATCCGCGCCCGGCCCGCACGGACGAGGCGCGCCGACGGCAGACGCTGCCGCAAGCCCGCATCGTCGATGTTGCCGTGCACCGCCTCGACCGGCGGGCCGAGCGCGCGCAGGTCGTCGAGCACGGAGGCCGCGACGAAGTCGCCCGCGTGGATGATCAGGTCGGCGGCACGGAGGCGCTCGACGCACGCCGGCGGCAGCGCGCGGTCGCCGCGCGGCAGATGCGTGTCGGAGATGATCGCGATGCGCACCGGCGATCTAGGACGCGCCGAGCTTGCGCGCCGCTCGCTGCGACATCACCCGCTGGAGCACCAAGTAGGCCGGGCGCGGCTTGCCGCTGGGCCCGATCAGCGCCGAGTCCCACGTGCTCGGGCCGGGGTAGCTGTTCCAGTGGTAGATGTAGACGCGCGTGATCCGCCGACTGAGCTTGACGAGGCGGTCGAAGAGGAAGCGGGTCGCCTTGGCCGCGTGCGTTGCGGACTCGGGGAAGGTGATCTTGCGCCGGTTGACGCGCGAGACGATGCCTCCCGTCTCGGTGAACCAGATGAGCGCGTGCCCCGTCGCCTTGAGCAGCCGCCTGGTGCCGGTGATGCGCAGGCGGTTCGCGTCGACGTAGTTGTGCAGCCCCCAGTAGCGCGGCGCCACCTTCGCGTCGCGGCGAAACGCCTTCACCCACCGCGTCATGTTCGGCATGTCGAGGACCTCGGCCGCGAGCATGTGGCAGTCCGGGCACTCGCGGCGCAGCTTGTTCCAGTAGGCCGCGACGAGCTTCGGGCGGTGGCACGTCGGCTCCCCACAGTGGTTGGCCTCGTTCCAGGTCGCCCAATCGGTGACCCACGGGTAGCGGGCGCGGAGGCGGCGGAACTCGTAGAGCAGGCGCTCGGGCGTCGGCAGCTGACGACGGTTCGTGCTCGAGTGCGTGAACGAGAGCAGCGGGTTGACGTGGGCCGCCTGCGCCCCGGCCAGCCACGCGTCGAGCTCAGCGGTCTGCGTGGGGCTGGTCAGCACGTCCCACGGCACCGCCCGCCGGGCGTACTGGAAGCCGTCGGCGAGAAAGCGCGGATCGGTGAACATGTCCGGCTTCTGGTCGGCGATGCCGATGGTCAGCGCGCCGGCGGGCGCCGCCAAGGCGAGGGCGGCGAACAGCGCGATGAGGGGCGCGGCGAGGCGGATCGGCATGGCTCGGGTGGCTGTTACCCGCCTGGAGCCTGATCGTCGAGCAGGACGGTGTCCTCGTGCGAGTACGCGGGGGCGCAACAGCACAGCAGGACGAGCGGCTCGTCGCCGGTGTTGACGAGCGCGTGGACCTGGCCGGGCGGGATGACGACGCAGTCGCCGGCGACGACGTCGCGCGCCACGTCGCCGAGCGTCATGCGCCCGCGCCCGGCGGTGAAGAAGTAGAGCTCCTCGGCGGTGCGGTGGTAGTGGGCGATCGTCCGCCCGCCCACCGGAACCGTCGCCTCGGCGAGCGATTGGTTGCGGGCCGGCGTCCACGCCGGTCCCGCGATCTCGCGGATGGTCGAGCCGTCGAGGGTGGTGAACGGCTCGAGGTCTTCGAGCTTGGAGAGGTGCATGGAAAAGCGATGCGGCCCGCCGGGAAATCCCCGGCGGGCCGCACGGTACAGCACCTACAAGCTGACTACGCAAGCGCGCGACGAGCGCGCTCACCGTCCAGCCGCTGAGCCGCGGAGGCCAGGACGTAGGCCGCGCCTCCGCGCAGCCGTCTCGGGGGCGGCTGCCCCCGCCCGGGGCGCCGTTCGGCGCGACCGCGCGGGCCGAGGATCGGCGGATTGGCCTTCGCGAACTCCTGGTGGAACTGGCTGTACACGGTGCTCCCTTCGGGTTGTTGGACGGAGTCCGCCCGGGAGCTGTGCTGCCTTGAGGAGGCTGCTCGGCCCCGGGCGATGTGCCCGCGGCCGAGCGCAAGACGCGCTAGGTCGCGGACCCGCTGCGAGCGGCGGGGACGCGGAGGTGCGTCTGCATGTCGATCGCGCGGGTCATTGGCGGCCAAGGTACCGGGCAACGCGCGCGAGCGCAATTGTGGTTAACCGCACATAACACGTACGGCCTGCTTAACCAAAACGTCTGCCGCTAGGCGGCCACGGCCGGCAAGCCGACGCCGATGACCTTCAGCCGCCGCGAGAGCGCGGTGAACGCGTACTCGTTCATCTCCCGGCTCGAGTAGCCCATGAACTCGTACTCGTCGCCGAGCTGGTAGCCGGGCGGGACGAGGACGCCGGCGGCCGACGGCAGCAGCGCCATGAGCCGGTCCTGGAT
>Ga0126377_10004108_pt1 | contig 10521 bp, 12 predicted proteins | sample PanSoiMetPlot_22_FD_92647 | JGI IMG/M metagenome (GOLD analysis project Ga0126377, IMG submission 92647) | Tropical forest soil microbial communities from Panama - MetaG Plot_22 | ecosystem: Environmental > Terrestrial > Soil > Tropical forest > Bulk soil | place: Panama | collected 2016-02-17 | reverse complement strand
TACCAGATTACCTAAGGTAACTACAGTTGACAGTTCACGGAGGCATGACATGAGACACGTCCTGATGATTCTGAGCAGCGCCCAATCCTGGACGCTGCGTGACGGCACCCACCATCCGCCCGGCTTCTGGGCCGAGGAGTTCGTGACGCCGCATCGTCTGTTTCGGCAGGCCGGGTTCCAGGTGACAGTGGCGACCCCCACGGGCGCGGTCGCCCACGCCGACGAGCTGAGCCTGAGCCTCGCCATGAATGGACACCGCAGTGAGGTGGTCGCCGACTTCCGGGCGTACCTCGCTGAGGTGCGCGCGGAGCTCGACGCGCCGGCGTCTCTCGAGACCCTTGTGGCCGAGGACTACGACGCGGTGTTCATTCCCGGTGGCCACGGGCCGATGGAGGACCTGGCACACGACCCCTCCATCGGCCGGTTCCTCGTCCGACGCCTTGACGACACCGCGCGGATTCTGGCGTCGGTGTGCCATGGCCCGGCCAGCTTTCTGAGCGCCGTCCGGCCCGACGGCCGCTGGGCCTTCGCCGGGCGCACGCTCACCGCGTTCACCAACGAGGAGGAAGGCCAGGCGGGCTTTGCTGCCGTCGCCCCGTGGCTGCTCGAAGACCGGCTCCGCGAGCACGGCGCCATCGTGCAGATCGCCGAGCCGTGGGCCTCGCACATTGTGAGCGACGGCAACCTGATCACGGGGCAGAACCCCGGGTCCGCAGATGCGGCCGCCCGCGAGGTCATTCGTCGGATCAGCTGACGCGGTGTGGTATCTCCGTGTGGCTCGGCGCACCTAAGAGCTAAATAGATCCAGTCGCCCAGAGAGAGCTGGGAGCTACACTCATAGCTACACTGACGCCCAAAACGAGTGAGGGTTCGTTTCGGATCTAGAATTTCCTAGAGATTTTCGACGCGGAGGGATGGCCGAGCGGTCGATGGCGGTGGTCTTGAAAACCACTGTACGGGAAACCGTACCGGGGGTTCGAATCCCTCTCCCTCCGCCAATCTCACTCGCTCCCGCTCGTTCGATTGGCGGCGGGAGCGGTCTCTAGGGCATCGCACGACTCGCTGCCGCGAGTCGTGACTTGGCTCGAATCCCTCTCTAGGGGCATCGCGCGGCTCGCTACGGTAGGATGAGCCCATGAGCACTCCCGTCACCCTCGATGAAGATCGCGCACATCTCCTGCATCCGCTCCACCATCCCTCGACATACGCCGCAACACGGATTTGGGTCTCCGGAGATGGCGCTCTCATAAAGGACGCGGACGGGCGCGAGTACATCGACGGCCTCTCGGGTCTCTGGAACGTCAACGTCGGGCACGGACGTCGGGAGCTGGGCGAGGCGGCAAGTCGACAGATGGCCACCCTCGCGTTTCACTCTGCATACGCTGGCAGCTCCAACGAGCCTGCTATCGCGCTGGCCGAGCGCTTGAGCAGGCTCGTCTATCCTTCGATCAACACGTTCTTCTTCACGAGCGGCGGCGCGGAATCTTCCGAGACATCGTTCAAGACCGCCCGGTTCTACTGGAAGGCTCTCGGCAAACCGGACAAGATCAAGATCATCTCGCGCCATCGGGCCTATCACGGCCTGACGCTCGCTGCCATGAGCGCAACCGGTCTCTCCGCCTTCTGGCCGATGTTCGAGCCGCGCACACCAGGTTTTCTGCACATCGACGCGCCCGACCCGTATCGTTTCGTCAATCCGGACCCCGGCGTCAGCCTCGGCGTTGCGGCCGCCAACAAGCTCGAGGAGGCGATCCTGCGCGAGGGTCCTGAAACCGTCGCCGCCTTCATCGCCGAGCCCGTGCAGGGCGCTGGCGGCGTCATCGTGCCGCCGCCGGACTATTTCCATCGCATCCGCGAAATCTGCAACCGGCACGACGTGCTCTTCATCGCGGACGATGTCATCACCGGGTTCGGCCGGACCGGTCGCTGGTTCGGCCTGGAGCACTACGGCGTGGAGCCCGACATCGTTCAGTTCGCCAAAGGGATCACGAGCGGGTACGTGCCGCTTGGCGGCATCGGCGTTTCGAATTCGATCCGCGACGCTATCAACAACACCCCGGCCGCCAGCCGCTGGATGCACGCCTATACTTACTCGGGGCACCCGACGTGCTGCGCGGTGGCGCTGGGGAACCTCGACATCATCGAGCGCGAGCACCTCGTCGAGCGAGCGGCGCAGCGTGGCGCGCGGCTGCTCGAGAAACTGCGGACGTTGGAGTCGCTGGACGGAGTGGGCCACGTCCGCGGCCAGGGGCTGATGGCTGCGGTGGAGGTGGTGGCCGACAAGAACACCAAGGAGCTCTATCCTCCGCAGGCAGGTCTCGCGCAGAAGCTCACGAACGCGATGCTCGAGCGCGGTCTGTGTACGCGCGTGGCGATGGATTGCATCTGCCTGGCGCCGCCGCTGATGATCAGCGACACTCTGCTGGACCGCATGGTCGACACGCTGGGCGAGGCGATTCCGGCGGTACTGAACGCGGTCGCGAGTGAGTTGTCGGTACGGTAGCGAGAACGCACCGCACGTTCCATGACACTGACGCCGGGCATTCCGGTCGGGTTTACACCGGTGTCGCCAATGGCCCGATGTAGACCGATGCCGGTCTGATCAGCCGGCCGACCCGGCGCTGCTCCTCGACGTGTGCGCACCAGCCCACCACGCGCGAGGCCGCAAACATCTGGGAAAAAAGCGTCCGGGGAATACCAATCGCATTCAGAAGAACGGCCGTGTAGAACTCGACATTGGCGCGCAGCGGCCGCTCGGGATGCCGTTCAGCCAGAAGACGCTCCGCTTCGCGCTCAACGGCGTGCGCCAGCGCGAGGCGATCCGCCGCCACGCCGGCGCGCTCGAGCGTGAACACAGCGTGCTCCAGGGCTTCGGCTCTTGGATCGCGCACGCGGTAGATTCGGTGCCCCATTCCCATGACGCGGCGGCCGGCCGCCAGCTCCGCCTCGAGCCACGCGCGCGCGCGATCCGCCCGCCCGATACGGTCCAGCATGTCGAGAACGGGACCAGGCGCACCGCCGTGAAGCGGCCCCTTGAGTGCCCCGATGCCCGCGACGATAGCGCTGACGAGATCGGATCCGGTCGAAGCCACGACGCGCGCCACGAACGTCGACGCGTTCATGCCATGATCGACGACACACGAGAAATAGGCATCCAGACCGCGCGCGCGCGCCGGAACCGGCTCGCCGCCGAACAGCATCTGCAGCGTATCTGCCGCATGCGAGAGCGAGGGCTGTGGCGCAAGCGGGGACGACTTCGCCTGCAATCGCGCCCACGCCGCAGAGAAAACCGGAACGGCGCCCGTGATGCGAACACGATCGGTGTCCGGATCGCCAGCCCTGATGTGCCCGACGGCAGCGCGCAGCGCCTCCATCCCATCAGCTGCTTCGAGCGCTTCCCCCATCGAGGGCAGCATCGCAAATGCCTGGACTCTCGCATCGGCGAGTGCTGATCGCATCGTTCCGCGGCCATCGGCGGACGGCCAGACGCCGTTCCACATCAAGCAGCAGACATCTTCAAAGGTCGCGCGCTCGACCAGATCTTCGACGGGAAATCCGCTGATGATCAATCGCCCGCGCTCGCCGTCTACGTCGCTGAGCGCCGTCTCGGCAACAACCACTCCATCCAATCCGCTTGCGTGTGGACCATCCATGTCAACGCCTCCCTCTGTTCGACGCCAGGAGCGCGTCAGACACCGCTTTGAGGATTTCGTCGGACAGCTCGGGATCGTCAACGGCACGCGCCAGCATCAATCCGCCGACGAGGGCGGCCATTCCGGCCAGGGCATCACGTTTTGCGGCTTGCGGGCGGCCCGACATCAGTGCCCGCAACGCCTCGACCCGCGTGCGGAACCCTTCCGTGAAGGCATGCCGCACACGTCGCGGCTGATGGACGACGTCGGATCCGAGCGCGGCGAACATGCAACCGGTCCCGGGATGGTCGCGGTGGCGGGGCGACAGGTAGGCGCGGACGACATCGGCGAAGGACGGCTTGGCTTTTCCCGTCAGCCGCGACAACCACCCTTCCTTCGTGAGGACGCCTCCAATGCTTTGCGCAACGAGGTCGTCCTTGGACTCGAAGTGGCCGTAGAACCCTCCGTGGGTGAGCCCGGCCTCCTTCATGATGTCCGCGACCCCGATTCCGCCGAAGCCCCGCTCGCGCACGAGCGTGCCCGCCACCTCGAGGACCTTCTCGCGGTTCGCCTCCGCCTGCTCGCGGGTCACTCTCATGATCTCACCTCCCTGGACGTCGGACCGTGCTTGACATTATACATGATGAACGTCATTAATAATATATGATGCACGTCATGAATATGGCGGCAGACGCCGACGGCCACACGCTGCCGTCGAACGCAGGAGGTTCGATATGGGAAAGCTCGAAGGCAAGGTCGCGCTGGTAACCGGGGGCACCAGTGGGATCGGCCTCGCCACGGCGAAGGCGTTCGTTCGCGAGGGCGCGTACGTCTTCATCACCGGACGACGGGAACGGGAATTGACTCAAGCCGTCACTGCGATCAGTGCGAGTGTCTCGCCCTTGCAGGGGGATGTCTCACACCTCGCCGACCTCGATCGCCTCTTCGCGCACATCGCAGGCGAGAAAGGGCGGCTGGACGTGCTGTTCGCAAACGCGGGCATCGCACAGTTTGGACCGCTCGGGGAGATCACGGAGGACCTGTACGACGCGATCTTCGACATCAACGTGAAGGGCGTTCTCTTCACGGTGCAGAAGGCGCTGCCGCTGATGCCGCCCGGCTCATCAATCGTCCTGAACGCCTCAATCGTCGGCAGCAAGGGGTTTCCGTCGAACAGCGTCTACAGCGCGACCAAAGCCGCGGTCCGCTCGTTCGCGCGCACGTGGACGACGGACCTGAAGGAACGACGCATTCGCGTCAACGCGGTGAGCCCGGGGTCAATTGACACGCCCGGACTCAGCGAGCTGTTGGCCTCATCCGGGAACGGTCCGCAGCGCGCGAAGTCGCTGGCGGCCGTTGCTCCCCTTGGACGATTCGGCACACCGGACGAAATCGCCTCGGTCGTCGTGTTCCTGGCTTCGGATGAGAGCAGTTACATCGCCGGAGCGGAACTGTTCGTGGATGGAGGGCTGGCGCAGGTGTAGCGACGTCGTCTCGAGGAATGATGAACGCAAAAGGAGCGAAAGATGGAGAACGATGCAGTCGAGCGGGCGTCAATCAGGATCGACGCGCCGATCGAACGAGTGTGGTCAATCTTCACGGATGTCGAGCGGTGGCCGACGTGAGCCTCGTCGTTCACCTCGGTCGAACTCGTCGATGGTCCGATGCGGCTGGGCGCGAAGGTACGCATCCGCCAGCCACGGTTGCCGACCGTCACCTGGGAAGTCACGAAATGGAATCCGGGCCATTCGTGGACCTGGACAGCCGCGAGTCCAGGTGTACGCACCGAAGCGTCTCATGTCCTGACCTGCACGGTCGGTGGCACGATCGCCGAACAATCCATTGGCTGGTCTGGTCCGCTTGGGCGGCTGGCGGCGTACGTGTGGCGCTCGCTGACCCGGCGTTACCTCGCCATTGAAGCGACGGGATTGAAGCAACGAAGCGAACAGGTGGCAGCCGCCGCTATCGGCGCCGCGGCTGTACACGAACGGTGACTGCGGACAGAGTCGTTCAGGTCGCGGGGAGGACCAGCCCCGCGATCACCGAGGTCAACCTGTATCCCGTCACGGCAGCTGCGATCGCCGTGGGCATCTGTGCGCTGGCGCCGGGCATCTTGTTCGGTTGTGCGTTTGTCGCCATGGCGATCACTGCCCTTGGCGGAACTCTGAGTGGTGCACACGAACGAGCCTTATCGATCGAGGTCCTCGATCGATAAAGCGCTCGCCGGCCGCTGCCGCTTGAGCCGCGATGACACCTGCTCCACTCGTCGCATCACCCGCAGGAAATTCCCGCCGATGATCTTCTTGACTTGTTCGTCGGTGTACCCGCGCCGGAGCAGCTCCGCAGTGAGATACGGGTAGCGGGAAACATCCTCGAGCCCTTTCGGATGATTGGTCAGGGATCCGAAGTCCGCGCCGTAGCCGACGTGATCGATCCCCGCCACCTTGACGATGTGGTCGATGTGATCGGCGACTTCGGCGAGCGTCCCCGGCTCCATTTCCGTCATCGACTGCTCGAGCCACTTGAGGTATTCCGTCGACGCCCGTTTGGGGTCGTCGGGATACCGGGCGGCGTATTCGCGTTCCTTGTCGAGGAAACCGGCGGCCTGTGTGGCCGCGCGCTGGTTGACGAAACCGGGAAAGATGTTGACCATCACGATCCCGCCGTTCTTCGCCGTCAGCGCGAGAATGTCGTCCGGCACGTTCCGTGGGTGATCCGCAAGCGCCCGCGCGGAGGAGTGGCTGAAGATCACTGGCGCCTCGGAGACGCTGATGGCGGCGCGCATGGTGTCGTCGGAGACGTGCGATAGATCGACCATCATGCCGACCCGGTTCATCTCCCGCACCACTTCCTTGCCGAATGCCGTGAGGCCGCCATGCTTCGGCGGGTCGGTGGCAGCATCGGCCCACGCGGTGTTGCCGCCGTGCGTCAGCGTCATGTAGCGGACGCCGAGCAGATAGAACATACGGAGATTCGCGAGCGAGTTCTCGATCGCGTAGCCGCCCTCGATTCCGATGAGCGAAGCGATCTTGCCCTCGCGGTGGACCCGAACGATGTCAGCTGCCGTGGTCGCCCACCCAAGTGACGGAGACCGGGCCACCATGCGGCGGATGACATCGATCTGTTCGAGCGCGTATGTCGCGCCGCCTTTGTCGACAAACGACGCCGGCACATAGGCGGCCCAGAACTGGCCGCCGACCAGCCCTTCCCTCATCCGTAGAAGATCGGTGTCGATGTTCTCGATCGGCTGATCCGGATCCATCAACGCGAGGTCGTTGTGGGCCCGTTCGCGGATCATCTCGGCGAGATCGTTGTGGGTGTCGATCATCGGGACCGCCCGGTGAAGCGCCTTCGCCCGGTCGAGATAGTCGTCGGGAGATTGTGCCGCTGCGGAATGGCAAAGGCTCAACGCCAGGATGGTGGCGGGTAGACGCACGTCGGTTTTCTCCCAGCCGATTCTTGCACAGTCCGTTCGCGTCCGCCGGCGGTAAGATGAGCCGCTATGAAACAGCCGCACGCGATCGGCTTCGTTGTGGCGGGACTGGCGGCGACCGTCGTCGCGTCCCGCGCACAGAGCGCCGCGCTCCCGCACGACACCTTCTATTACATAGGCGAGATCAACAAGGCGTCGATCGTCATGCTCGCCGAGACCGGGATCGTCCCGCGGCCGCTCGCATCGCGGATCGCCAAGGGCATTCGCACCGCGATCGACAGTCAGGCGGTCCCCGGGGCGCCGCGGCCAACCGACTACTTCGATTTCGAGCCGATGGTGATCGCCGCCGCCGGCCCGGACGCGTCCCGCATGCACACGGGACGCAGTCGTCAGGACATCGAATCCACCTACCAGCGCGACTACGCGCGCGAGGCTCTGCTGTCCGACTTCGAGGCGCTCAACGAATCACGCGCGAAGCTGCTGGCGCTCGCCGGCAAACATCTCGAGACGATCGTCCCGGCGTACACGCTCGATGTGCAGGCGCAGCCGACGTCGCTCGCGCACTACCTGTCGGCGACAGCGCAGGCGCTCGATCGTGACGGCGAACGGCTGCGCGCGTCGTACGCGCGGGTGAACCGCAGCCCGCTCGGCGCCGCCGCGCTGGCGACGTCGGGGTTCGCGCTCGATCGCGCCCGCCTCGCCACACTCCTTGGCTTCGACGGCGTGGTCGAGAACTCGTACGATGCGAACCACATGTCGTCGGTCGATTTTGCGACGGAGCTCGTGAGCGTGCTGGCGACCTCCGCACTCCACCTCGGACAGTTCAGCCAGGATCTGCTGATTCAGTACCATCAGCCGACACCGTGGATCATGATCAAGGAGGGCGAGGGGCTGACGACCGCGAGCAGCATCATGCCGCAGAAGCGCAACCCGAACGCGATCACCGGGCTGCGCGAGGTGAGCAGCACCGTAGTCGGCGACGCCGGTCGCGTATTCCTTCTCGCGCACAACACGTCGGTTGGCGATTACGACTATCGCCGGCAGGGGCCGGTCGTGCAGACGGCGGATCGCGCCCGCGCCATGTATAGCGCGTTCAGCACAGTCCTCGACAACCTGATCATCAATCCCGCTCGCGCACTCGCCGAAGTCAACGCCGATTACTCGACGATGACGGAGGTCGCCGATATGCTGCTGCGTGAGTGCGACGTGCCGTTTCGCATCGGCCATCACTTCGCGTCCGAGCTGACGACGTACGGTCGCGGGCACAATCTGGTGCCGAAGGAAATTCCGTATCAGGAGGCGGTGCGGATCTACAGGGAGGTGACGGGGGAGAAGCTGCCGCTCACGCCGGCGCAGCTGCGGCACGCCTTCGATCCGACGTACATCGTCCTCAGTCGCCGAGGCCTCGGCGGATCGCAGCCCGACGAAGTGAAGCGGATGCTGTCGGAAGGGGAGACGCGGCTCGAGGCCGACGTCGAGTGGGTCAGCGCGCAGCGCCGCCGGCTGGCGGCGGCGCAGAGTGCGCTCGATCGCGCGTTCGCAGCGCTTATTTCCGGCGCGTGACCGCCTACTCCTTCGCGATGCTCAGCCCTGTGACGGTTGCGTCGGTGTTGTGGGAGAAACGGATGCCGTAGACGCCGTCCGTGGACTTGAGCTTTCCCGCCGTGACGAGCGAGGCTTTGTCGTATCCAGCCACGACCGTCCCGTTGATCGCGCATTCGACGCGATTGCCTTTCACGGAGACTGCGATTTCCTGCGTCACCGGTTGTCCACGGCCTGCTGCCTTGTGCACGGCGGCGTTCGCCTGAGGATTCCTGCCGCCCATCTGAAACGCCTCGGGACCGAATCCACGCACGATGAACGTGCCGTCTCCGTACGCGGCGCAATACAAATAACTTTGCTGGGAACTGCCAAGGTCGTTGCCGCCGATGACGATGCCGTAGGGGTGCGGGTGGTCGTTGATGCTCATGTACTTCGGCTCGTTGAAGGTGGCCTTGACGGTGTAGTTGCCGGTGGCCTTGTTCGCAGGGTTCCAATAGGTCACCGCCGGGCCGGTCGTCACGTGAAGAACGTTGCCGCTCTGCGTGAGTTTGGAGTTGTTCAGGACCTGCCCGGCCCTCTCTTCACTGGCGTCAATCTTTCCGGTCCAGCCGGGGACGGAGATGCCGCCGCCTGCGATGGCACGGGCACCTTCTTGACTCTGAGCGGCGAAGATCGCGGGGGCAAGGGAAACGATCGCGACGGCGAGTGCCGAACGGGAAATGAATTGCATGACAGGTCCTCTCACGAAAGAAGTTGATCAACGGCAACTATATCCACCCGGTGGTCCTTGACGGTAGTGGCGCGATCGCCGCTACCCGGTCCGTACGCTGGTATCCGGTTCCGGCAGGGACGCCATGGAGCCATCGAGCCGTATCCTGGTCACGCTCGTGCATGGCACCTTAGCCGCCAGCGCGCCATGGACGCGCCAGGATTCGGCGCTGCGCGCTGCCCTGCGTCGTCAGATTCCTGGTGCGTCGATTGGCACGTGGACCGTACATCGGGTGCGCGATTTTCCCTTTGACGATCCTCGAATTGACGGCGTGCTGCGGCACAGCCTGAGCTACGAGCACGAAAACGCCGTCAAGGTCGTTGTCCACTGGCTGGCGCGCGGCGAGGTGCCCGACGAGTCGAGCTACGACGCGGCTGTGGCATCACATGCGCGACAGCGATCCGCCAGAGGAATAGGTTGCGGGCCTCGCCATTTAAGGACCAATCACCGACTGGATGTGTTGAAGACAACGATCATTGAAGGGTCGGATTGCTGCGATCGCAAGACGACGTTGCGTGCAGAAGGTCTGACTTCTATCAACATTTCGGGGCCGACAATCCGATGCGCCTCGGCGGTCTCGGCGGTTGCGTGGCCGTTCAGTACAAACACCAGTCGCTCGCGCGACGTGGGATTGACTGCGATGTCGACCGATGCCCCGGCACGCGACAAATCCCAGAAGGTCGCGCTGATCGTCTGGCCGGTCAGGGTCTTCCGTCGAGCTCCTGTGCCCGCGACCGCCCAGTCACCGGACGCCGTGCCGAAATCGATGCTGACTGTTGCATTCGCCGGAATGCGCTGCGCCTGAGGCGCTTGTGGTTGGGGAGGAACTTGCGGGTGGGGCGGCAGCCACTCGCGTCGCAGCACTGGCTGATACTCAAGCATGACCGTCGCACCATCGCCGTCATTGACCATTCCGTGCTCGACGTCAGGCGGCGGTAGACCCGCACCATGAGGGCTGAGTTCGTGCCGGATGCCATCGATTAAGTACCCGAGCGGACCGCCGCGACCGATCGTCACTTGTTCTTGCGTGTGGTGATGCACCGTTTGTCGCCAGCGAGGTGGAACCGTGGCGATCGCGATGCTGCAGGTTTCAGTGAGCACGGCACGAGCATCGGGATACGGCCCGTACGGAGCCTTCGCGATTG
>Ga0126377_10004107_pt1 | contig 10522 bp, 8 predicted proteins | sample PanSoiMetPlot_22_FD_92647 | JGI IMG/M metagenome (GOLD analysis project Ga0126377, IMG submission 92647) | Tropical forest soil microbial communities from Panama - MetaG Plot_22 | ecosystem: Environmental > Terrestrial > Soil > Tropical forest > Bulk soil | place: Panama | collected 2016-02-17 | reverse complement strand
GCGGAGTTCGCGCTCGATTTTGGTCCGCCCGAATATTTCGCCCTTACTTTGCTCGGGTTGACGCTAGTCAGCTACCTGGCGACAGATTCGATGTGGAAAGCAGTCGCTGTCACGCTGCTCGGCCTATTGCTTGGCACGGTCGGCCTGGATCCGGTGCGCAGCGCGGCGCGCTTCACGTTCGGCTCGTTGACGTTGCAATCGGGTATCGACCTGGTTCCGATGGTGATGGGCCTGTTCGGCATTTCCGAGGTCTTTCATCTGATCGAGTCGAAGGTCGCGGGCACCTCGGCCGCCGCCAAACCCGTAGTTGTTCCGAAAGGCCTGTTCGCAGTTTTGCCGACACGTCAGGACTGGCGCGACGCCCGCCGCGCGATCGGCCAAGGCACTATGGTCGGATTTTTCGTCGGGTTGCTGCCTGGCGGCGGTGCGACCATTTCCTCTTATGTTGCCTATGCGCTGGCGAAGCGTTGGCGCAAGCGCAGCCAAAAATTTGGCCATGGCGCCATCGCCGGCGTAGCTGCGCCGGAGTCGGCCGCTAACGCCGCGACGTGCAGCGGCTTTATCCCGCTTCTGACACTGGGCCTGCCAGACAACGTGGTGATGGCATTGATACTCGGGGCATTCATGCTGCACGGAGTGACGCCGGGCCCGACGCTGATGATGCAGCATCCGCAGATTTTCTGGGCGATCGTCACCAGCATGTTTATCGGCAACTGCATCCTGATTCTTACGATGCTACCGATGATTGGACTACTTTCGAAAATTACGCTCATACCCAGCAATGTCCTGGTGCCGATCATCGTACTGGCGTGTCTCGCTGGCGCCTATGGTGTAAACAACAACCCCACTGACATCATCACGATGACGGCGTTCGGAATCCTCGGTTATCTGATGACCAAGTTTGGCTTTCCACATGCTCCGCTAGTGCTCGCGTTTGTGCTTGGGCCGATCATGGAAACGGCGTTGCGGCAATCGCTAATCATGGCGAGCGGAAATTTTCTGGTTTTCTGGAGCAGTCCAGTCGCGGGGGTCCTTATGTCAGTTCTTGCCTTGGTTATCGTCGCTCCAATCGTCAAGACATTGATATCGTTGTTCTGGCATCGGCCAGGCCAAAGCGAACGCTCGAAGGCAGCATCGGTCATTGTGCCGGGTTTGGTGCTGCTGGCGCTATTGGCGCCGGCAACCCAATCCCACGCCCAGGACTACCCCACGAAAACGGTCACGTTGGTCGTGCCGTACCCACCTGGCGGCCGAACCGACTTATGCGGCCGTGCGGTCGCGGAATTTCTCAAAGCCGAGCTTGGCCAGACGGTGGTCGTCGTCAACAAGCCGGGCGCGAGCGGCGTGCTCGGAGCGCGCGAAGTCTCCGGCGCTGCGCCGGATGGCTACACGCTCGGTATTTTCTCGACGGGGTTTATGACCGCGCAATACACTGTGCCGGAGCCGACCAAGGTCGCCGACTACGAATTGATCTCTCTGATCAACATTGACCCGGCCGTCGTCGCGGTGCCGGAAGCGCGTGGATGGAAAACGCAGGCGGAATTTGTCAAATTCGCCAAAGAAAATCCGGGGAAGCTGCGGGTCGGCATCGACGCCGGAAGCTCGGCGCAGATCTTCGCCGCCGCTTTTATTGAAAAGGCGGGGATCACGGTGATCCAGGTCCCATTCCGCGGCGGCGGTGAACGTACCGTCGCGCTCGCCGGCGGCCATATCGATGCGGACTTCGATATTCTCGCCCCGCTTAAGACTATGCGCGAGGCCAAGAAGGTCCGCATTCTCGGTGTCGCCGCGGACAAACGGGTAGATGAATACGCCGATATCCCTACGATGAAGGAGGGCGGGATCGATCTTTCGATTTCGTCATGGCATGGCGTTTTCGCGCCAAAAGGCACGCCACCAAAGGTGATCGCCCGCGTCAGCGCGGCGCTCGGCAAGGTCGCCGCCAACCCCCAATTCCAGAAGAAGATGAATGACCTGCTGCTCGGGGTGCGCTATCTCGACACGCCGCAATTCAAAGCTTTCTTTGACCAAAACGACAAGGTCACGCTCGATTTGATCCGCAAGCTCGGCCTCCAAGTATCTGGGTCGAATGCCCCGAAATAGATGGAGAACGCCTGATGTCGATGCACCGTCCCGTTCATGCCAATGCCAAAACGACGCTCGAGACTGAGATAGTGGCGCTGCGCCGCCGTCTGGCACGCGCGCATCGCATCCTCACCGCCGGCGGAATTTGGCCGATTACCAAAGGCCATGTGAGCGCGCGCATTCCCGGCACAGAGAATGTGTTGATCCTCGGTCACATCCATTCCGAGGGCCGCTCGCTTATCGATACCGACGTCGATGACATCGTCACAGTCGACATTGACGGAAATTGGCTGGAGGGCCGGATCGAGCCGGTTGATGAGCGCTATCTGCATCTCGAGATCATGAAAGCGCGGCCCGACGTTACCTCCGTCGTGCATGCCCATCCGACATACGCGACGGCGTTTGGAATTGCCGGCACCAACATTCTTCCCGTCGGCAACCGTGGCGCTATTTTTGCGCCGCAGGTGCCGATCCTTGATTACGACCGGCAGATCGATACGCCTGAAACCGGTCGGATGTGTCGTGACGCCATCGGTGACGGCATGGCGCTAGTGCTTAAGAATCACGGCGTTGCGGTCGTCGGTGACTCGATCGAAAACGCCGTGATTGCCACCTTCTCCCTGGAGGAGACCGCGCAATTGCATTGGATAGCCGCCCAACTTGGCCCGGTGCAGAAGATCTCAACCGGCGAAGTGCGCAGCGTGCTGACCGGCGCGCGCAAGGAAGAATTCTACAGCCACGTCTGGGGTCACTACGCGCGACTCGACCCGTGGTACGCCGGCCCGGCCGAAGAGCGCAGCAACCAGCGCGCCGCCATAAAGCCGTTGCCGCCGCAGCGATAGAGGAGACGCTATCTATTTTGCCGGGGCGACGCGCAGGCCGAGCTTATCGATGATACTGCGATAGGTGTCGTCCTGCTTGGCGAGGAATGCTTTGGCTTCCGTCCCGCGCAGGAAGGCGAGGCCCGCGCCCGCATTATCCATGTTCACTTTGACATCGTTCGATTGCATCGTCTCGCCTAGCGCATCGGCGAGCTTGTCGACGACGGCCTTCGGCGTTCCTTTCGGCACGTAAACGCCGTGGAACGCACCGATCACGAGATCGACGCCATTGTCGCGGAAGGTCGGAAGATTATTGTAGAGCGGCGATGGTGCCGAATCGGCCACCGCGAGCATCCGGACTTTTTTGGCCGCCTCGAGGCTTTTGTAGGATACCGGCACGGCGACGTGAACGTCGATGTGGCCGCCGGCGAGCGCGATGGCGCCATCGGAATCCCCCTTGAAAGGCACGTTGATCATCTTGATGCCAGCGGCATTTTCGAGACCGGCGGCGAAAATCTGCGCTGATGCGCCGGGAATCATGCCGAGGCGGTATTTCCCTGGGTTCTTTTTGGCGTCCTCGACGAGATCCTTGAGCGTTTGCCATGGCGCGGCGTACTGCACAGCGACCGCCGCAGGATCTGTGTTGACGATGGCGACCAGCTCGAAATTCTCAAGCGAGATCGGCGTCGGCACGGTATATTGCGAGGTGACCGCCGAGGTCGAGAAGAAGCCGAGGGTGTAGCCGTCGGCGGCCGAATCCGCGACTTCGCGTGCGCCGAGCACGCTGCTGGCGCCGGGCTTGTTGACGACTGCGACCGGCTTGCCGATTTTCTTGGTCAATTCTTGCGCGACGATGCGGCCGGTGAGGTCGGTGCGCCCGCCGGCGGGAAACGGCACAATCAGTGTGATCGGCTTGCTCGGATAATCCGATTGCGCCGCCGCCGGCGTCATTCCGCCAATCGCACCAATGAGCCCAAACAGAAGTCCGACGGTGAAAAGACTTGCTTTCATTTTATCCTCCCTGCGCCGATCGAGCGACCGTTTATTGTTTGATTTACCCTCAAGTGATGGCATTGGCGCGGCGCATGCTCGCGATCATTGACGATTTCATCACGATTTCCTTCGCCAGCGCCGGATTTTCGGACGCACGGCGCATTTCATCGAGCCGTTGCTTGCGAAGGGTAGGATCGGTTTCTTCGAGTAAGCGCTTGTTGCGGATCGAAGATTCCTGAACGTACTCGATGTTGACGGTTCGCCGTTGGCGCACATAGCGATCAAGCACAGAGTCTTCGGCGTTGCCGTACCAGAGCGCGATCAACTTATCCGTAAGGTTTATGGCGTCCTGCAAAGCGCTGTTGAGTCCGAAGCCGCCAAGCGGGTTGTTAAGATGCGCGGAATCGCCGGCAAGCAGCATCCGGCCGCTGCGAAAGTTATCGGCCACGCGCTGATGGACGCGATAAATGGTGCGGTGAATCGTATCGTATTTGCCTTCTTTCGGAACCACAGATTGCAATCGCTGCTCGACGCGTTCGTCGCTCAACGCCTCTTTGTCGCTCTCGTCAGGGCTGCAGCCGTAGAGAAAACGCCATAGCCCCGGCGGGCCTAAATGAGGTAGGCGAAACACTGCGCACCATTCGACGGGATGCGAAATATAGGCAGTGTCGGTGAATCCACGCGCGCCGAGATCGTATGAAGTGCTGATCAAAGCGAATTTTTCGGGATAGGTGAAGCCGTCGAATTTGATGTCGGCAGATTTGCGCACGATGCTGCCGCCGCCATCGGCGCCGATCACCCAACTGCCCTTGAGAGTTTCCGTGCCTTCGGGCGTTTCTGCGATCACGGTCACGCCATCATTATCTTGCGTCACTTGCGTCACCCGCGAGGAAAAACGGACGTCGACGTTCGCAATGCCCTTGAGCATATCGTAGACCAGTGGTGTCAGCTTGTGCTGCTCGCAATGCAGCCGATATGGATACGGCGTCTCGTCCTTGAGTAGCGTAGACAACTCGAAAGTGCCGATGACGCCGTCGGTGCGGTCGCGCAATTGCCAGGCCGGAACGACGATGCCGATGTCGAGCAGCTTCTTGGTGACGCCGCACGCCTCCAGAACTTCCAGCGTCGGCGGATGAAACGACCCGGCACGCAAATCGAAGAATAAGTCTTCGTGCGCTTCGAGCACCAGCACCGGGATATCGTGCTGCGCGAGTGTGAGGGCGCACACCAGGCCCACTGGCCCGCCGCCGACGATGATGACCGGCCTTTTGCCATTCATCGCTGCTTGTCCGAGAATGTGAATACAGTGTACAGTCTGGCATGCCCAACGCACTGGCTCAAGAGCGTAGCGCCTATCTGCGTCAGCACCAATCAAACCCGGTCGACTGGCTGCCTTGGGGGGAGACGGCGCTAATTCGCGCAAAACAGCAGAACAAGCCGATCCTGCTCAGCGTCGGTTATTCGGCCTGCCACTGGTGCCATGTGATGGCGCGCGAAAGCTTCGCTGATACGGAAACCGCGAAGCTAATGAACGAGCTGTTCGTCAACATAAAGGTCGATCGCGAAGAGCGTCCTGACATCGACGCCATCTATATTCGCGCTTTGCAGGCAATGGGCCGGCGCGGCGGCTGGCCGCTAACGATGTTTCTCACGCCAGACGGCAAGCCGTTCTGGGGCGGAACGTACTTTCCGCGCGAGGAGCAGGCTGATCTGCCGGCATTTCGCGACGTTCTCAAACACGTCCACAAGGCCTATCGCGCGGCGCCTGAAGCCAGCGCGAAAAAGGGCGAGAACTTGATCGCCGAACTAGTGAGCGCGTCGCAAAGCTCCGGTAAGGCCAAACTCACGAAGGCGGTAGCGGATCGCTGCGCCGCCGAACTGCTCGGTCAGGTCGACGCCGACAATGGCGGGCTGCGCGGGAGCTCGAAGTTTCCGTACCCCACCTTATTCCGTTTTCTGTGGAATCAGGGCGAGCGCTCGCATCGGCCCGAGTTTCAAGATGCCGTTGTTCTCACCCTCGACAAGATTGCAATGGGCGGTCTTTACGACCACGTTGGCGGTGGCTTTTTCCGATACGCGGTCGACTCGCGCTGGGACATCCCCCATTTCGAGAAGATGCTCTATGACAACGCGTTGCTGCTCTCGCTCTATGGCGAAGTGTCCCGTAAACGGAAAAACCTCGTTTATCGCGACGTCGTTCGACGCACGGTCGGTTGGCTGCTACGCGAAATGCGTGTCGATCATGGGGCATTTGCATGCAGCCTCTCCGCCGAAGGCGAAGATGGCGAGGGCACCTTTTACCGCCTGAGCGCTCAGGATATCGATGCCGCTCTGGGAAACGCGAGTTTGACGTTTCGCCGTCGCTATTTCGACTACAGCGCCGATTTCGACGGTGGAAAAATCCTCAACCGTTCCGGCGATACTTCTCCCGATGCCAACCAAGCAGTGTTTCTGGATCAATGCGACCGATTGCTCGCCGCCCGGGCGAAACGCTCGCCGCCTGCGCGCGACGACAAGATCGTTGCCGACTGGAATGGGCTCGCCATCGCCGCGCTGGCCGAGGTGTCGGCGGTGTTCGAGGAGGCCGCCTGGCTTGAGGTTGCGGAAAATGTCTTTGCAGCCATCGCCTCGAGGGCGTCGGATCGTGACGGCCTGCACCATTCGTGGAATGGCGAACAGCCCGGCAGCGCCGCCATTCTCGACGATTATGCCAACATGGCGTACGCTGCGGTGACGCTGTTCGAGGTGACTGGGCATACGCGCTACCTGCGCCACGCCCTGACTTGGGTGAATTATTGCCTCGCCCACTTCAGCGATCCGCGGGGTGGCTTCTATCACACCGCTGATAACGCAAAATTCCTCGTCGCTCGCATCCGCGAGGGCCAGGACACCGTCACCCCTTCCGGCAACGGTGTCATGGCGCACGTTTTGTCGCGGCTCCATCTGCTCACCGGCGACGGGCGCTACGCGCGCGTGGCCCAAGCCCTGTTCGAAGGCTTCGGGGCTGAAATTGAGCGCGAGGCGTTTCTCCTCGCAAGCATTATCGACGCCCAGCAATTCAACAGCCAGCCGAGCCAACTAACCATCGTCGGTGACCTAACGCAGCCGGCGGCAAAAAGTTTGTTGCGCGCCGCGCAGCGCAACGCGCCAGTCGATCGCGTGATCTCCGTGGTCGGACCAGATAAAAAGCTGCCCGACCACCATCCGGCCGCCGGAAAAGTCCCGCGGGATGGCAAGGCCGCAGCCTATGTTTGCGTCGGCACCACCTGTTCGTTGCCGATTTCAAGTCCCAACCAACTCACACAACTGTTGAAAGACGCGCATGGATCTCGGTCTTTCTGACAAATCTGCATTCATTCTGGGCGGCACGAGCGGACTCGGCCTCGCCATCGCAAAATGCCTGGCTGAGGAAAATGTAAAAGTTACGATAGGCGGTCGAAAGACTGCACGGCTCGATCAGGCCCTGGCCGACGTTCGCCAAATCCACGGCGGTGCGAAGGCTCTTGCCATCGATTTGCAGGATGGAGCGGCGGTCGACGCCGCGGAAACGGAATTGCGCGAGTGCAAGCCGGATATTCTGGTCTGCAACAGCGGCGGGCCCCCCGCCGGAAGTGCGACAGTTTCGGACATCGGCGCGTGGCGGCAGAACTTCGACACGATGGTGATCAATCAGATCCGCTGCATCCGCGCGGTACTCCCGGCGATGACCGAGAGAAAATGGGGACGCATCCTGATCATCGGTTCGTCGGGAGTGGTCGCGCCAATTCCTAATCTGGTTATCTCGAATAGCCTGCGCGGCGCGCTCGTGGGCTTCGCCAAGACGCTCGCTGCCGAGGTGGCGGGATCGGGCGTGACAGTCAACACCATCGTGCCCGGGCGCATCGCCACGCCGCGCGTCGCGCAGCTCGATCAGGCCGCAGCCGAGCGCGAGAAGACCGATGCTGCCAGCATCAAGCAGAAATCCATTCAAGCCATCCCGGCAGGCCGTTACGGCGAGCCGGCGGAATTCGCCAGTGTCGCGGCGTTTCTAGTCAGCGCGCGGGCGAGTTACGTCACCGGCCAGATCACACGCGTCGACGGCGGCCTTATTCGTTCGCTGTAAAGCCCCGATTTCTACGAAAATCGACTGCCGGGGCCGAACAGAATACTGTAGACACTTTGACAATCCTTTAGTATGATCTGCGCCAATCTTGGTCGCTTGTAAGGGAGAAAATAATGGCAACGATGACTGCTGACCGCACGAAACTCGTGATCGAAAGCGCCGAAGCCGTGCTGGGTCTGCACTGGTTCGTCGCGCGCGATTATACCGCCAAAGATGAGGGTCTTGAGTTCGAGATCATAACTCCCGGCATCAAGACGAAATTCGACTGGAACGATCCGCGCAGCCGGGATCATCACCTCGTTTCCTCGACAAATTACCAGAAGGCATTCGAGCAGGGCAAAGCCGACGTCTATCGCGCCTGCGAGTGGGGCCAGATTCGCCGCACCGTTGATAATCCGAAGGGCCCGATCGTCGCGCGTCGTCCGGCGATGGTCTACCAGTCAATCTTTGTGCGCGGCGATTCGCCGGTTCATGCCACCATCAATCTCGCCGGCAAGAAGGTCGGTGTGCAGTGGCACCAGGGTTCGCACTATGCCACGCTGGCAATGATGGAAGGTTTTATGCCGCGCGAGGAAATCAACCTCGTGCATTCTGGCACCGTCGGCGAGCGTTACGAAGCGCTGATGAGTGGCGAGACAGAGGGCGCCACGCTGATGGAGCCGTGGGTAACACTTGCACACAAGAACGGATGCAAGGAACTAATCGGCACCTTCTACCAGGGCACCGAAAACGCCGGCGCCGGTCTCGACCCCAAGGTCTGGGACGCGGCCAACCGCGCGGTAAAAAAAGCGGTAAAGCTGATCAACGCCGACAAGCGCAAATACCTGCACTATATGATCGAGGAAATCCCGCAGAAATACGCCAAGCAGCTGACGCTGGACGATTTCTATCTTCCGCGCCTGCGTTACGTCGATCCGGCCCCGTATACGCAGTCCGAGTTCGAGCGCGCCTATAACTGGATGGTGTCTTGGGATCTCGTCGCCAAGAATGCCAAATACGAAGAAATGGTTTGCAACCGCGTCGCTTAGACGATCCGGAAGCCGAGATACGGCCAGCAATCATTTTTTGGTTGCTGGCCGCTTTTGTTTTTTGACAGATGATTTGCTGGCGGATCGCGCGGCTAGTTTATCATAGTCGCGACCGATGACTTTCCCCGTATGTAGGATATGATCTTCGAGCAAGGCGCTTGCTTTGGTGAAGTCCTTACGCTCGATTGCACTGAGTATCTGTCTGTGTTCCGCCGCTGCCTGGCGAAGGCGAGCAGCGCTGCCGGCCCGTCGCGCATAACGCTCGACGTTCAACTGGATGCGCTCTACTGCCTCCACGATGGCGGGCGATTCTGAGCGTCCGTAAAGCGCGCGATGGAATTCCCAATTCTTTACGACCCAACGCGAGCCATAGTCCTTGATTTTATCGGTTTCCTCGCAAATTGTGCGTAGCCGGTCGATTTGGGCCTTTTCAAAGCGTCGAGCGCCTTTGCGCAGCAGATGGGATTCCAGCACAGCCCGCATTTCAATGGCTTCAGTGATTTGCTGCAGAGTCATACCAGTGACCACAGTGCGGTGGTGGGCAATGGCGGTCACCAATCCCTCTGCCTGTAGCTGGCGCAAAGCCTCGCGGATCGGAACCCGCGAAACGCCAAAGAATTGCGCCAGTTCCACCTGGTTGAGTTCTTCGTTATCCGCGAATTGACCGTCATAGATCGCAGTACGCAACGCCGTCGCAAGGTAGTCCGTAATGGTCTTGCGCTCGCGCAGATTAGGATCCCATTCCATCCGCTCAAATTTTTTGGAGCTGATCTTTGGCATTAGAGCCTTCGTTTGCTTTGAGCCATTTCCTACTCCCGCCTTATGTCGCGGCTCGTGTGAAATGTTGCATCAGACATTGATGCTGCGTGCACTTTTTAAAAATATACTGTATACAAAACGAAAATCTTTGGAAGGATGACAGGTGAGCGAAAGACGCAAAATACAGTCGTTACTGCGACATCCCGACTGCATTAGCGGTGTTGTTTTGATGGCATTTTCCATTGTCGCGCTTTTCGACGCATGGAGGCTGCCGTTTGGGTCGGTCCGCGCGCCTGATGCGGGCTTTTTTCCGCTCTCATTGTCGTTTCTGCTTTTGCTGTTTGGCGGGGGGATTCTAATTGGTTCGTTCATCAACGACGCAGAGCCGGCCCGCTTCAGCGCGCGCTCCTGGCAGGTCGCCATCGCAGCTGCCGTCTTCGTGCTCTACGCCCTAGTGCTCAATAAGGTTGGTTTCGTGCTGGCCACGACCGCCGTCATGCTGCTCGTTACGCGAAACCTGGGCGGCATGAGCTGGAAGCAAGCGCTTCTTATTGCAGTGCCCAGCGTCGCACTCAGTTATTGCGGTTTTGTACAGCTCGGCGTTCCACTCCCGCGCGGGCCACTGCCGTTTTGAATCTTTATTGTCTCTCCGTTCCGGCTCAGACCTGCGCCGAGTAGCCGCCGTCGACGGCGATCCCCACGCCGGTGATGAAATCCGAGGCAGGCGAAGCCAG
>Ga0126377_10004106_pt1 | contig 10522 bp, 9 predicted proteins | sample PanSoiMetPlot_22_FD_92647 | JGI IMG/M metagenome (GOLD analysis project Ga0126377, IMG submission 92647) | Tropical forest soil microbial communities from Panama - MetaG Plot_22 | ecosystem: Environmental > Terrestrial > Soil > Tropical forest > Bulk soil | place: Panama | collected 2016-02-17 | reverse complement strand
GCGATGGAGCCCATGAACGTCGTCGTGCGGCTCGGTGAGAAAGAATGCGAAGTCTGGAACGGGGAGCAGCTCCAGACGGGTAACCAGCTCGCGTTGGCGAAGTTCCTCGGCATCCGCCCGGAGGACGTGCGCATCCACATGGTCTATGCGGGCGGCAGCTTCGGTCGCCGCGGCAATTTCAGCAGCGACTATCATCTCGAAGCCGCGGCCATCGCCCGGGCGGCCGGCCTCTCCGTGCCCCTGAAGCTCGTGTGGACGCGGGAAGACGACATGCGCGGCGGCTTCTATCGGCCGATGTACGTGCACGCGATCAAGGCGGGCGTGGACGAGAACAATCGCATCATTGCCTGGCGCCATCGCATCGTCGGGCAGTCGCTGGTCGCGGGCACGATGCTCGCGATGATGGCTCGCAACGGCATCGATCCCACTTCGACCGAGGGCGCGAGCAATCTGCCGTACGACGTTCCGAACCTCGGCGTCGAGCTGCACACGGTGGCGTCCGCGGTGCCGGTGAACTTCTGGCGGTCGGTGGGCTCGAGCCACTCAGCGTTCGCAGTCGAGTGTTTCCTCGACGACATCGCGCGGGCGATCAAGGCAGATCCACTGACACTGCGGCGCTCGTTGCTTGCGAAGCATCCGCGCCACCTCGCCGTGCTCGATGCGGTGGCGGCACAGTCCGGGTGGAGTCAGCCTCGCCCCGAGGGGCGGCACCTCGGCATTGCCGTGCACGAGTCATTCGGTACCGTGGTCGCGCAAGTCGCTCAAGTCGCGCGCACACCGAGAGGAGCGAAGCTCGAGAAGGTCTACTGCGCGGTCGACTGCGGGCTGGCGGTCAATCCCAACCTCATCGCCATGCAGCTCGAGTCCGCAGTCGGGTTCGGGCTTTCCGCAGCGATGTCGGGCGCCATCACGTTCAAGGACGGTCGCGTCGAGCAGGGCAATTTCCATCAGTACCCCGTCGTTCGCATGTACCAGATGCCCGAGGTCGACGTGCACATCGTATCGACCGGAAGCCCTCGCCCGAGCGGCATCGGCGAGCCGGGCGTGCCGGTCATCGCTCCGGCGCTTGCGAATGCGCTGGCTTCGATCGACGGCAAGCCGATCCGCGCGCTGCCCTTGTCGGCGCACGGCGTCGAGCTCACCTGAGAGACACGCTGTTGAACGCGCTCACCGCGCACTGACGGCGCGGGCTACTCCCTGAGTTTTTCCCCAAGCGCCACGCCGAGCACCCGCTCGGAGGCGGCCGGCGGCCAGCCGGCTTCGGTGGAGACCTCGTGTTCGCCTTCGACGATCGTGTTTTCCAGTCGCCCGAGCCCGTCGACCTCCACCGTGACGATGTCACCCGGCTGCACTGGACGAGAGTTGGCCGGCGTGCCGCTCATGATCACGTCGCCGGGAAGCAGTGTCATCATGCGCGACAGATCGGTGACGAGATAGGCCACGTTCCAGATCATGTCGCTGACACGTGCTTCCTGCACGACGCGGCCGTTCACGTACGTGTGCAGCGTTTGATCGGCGGGTGTCCATCCGCGCACGAGCCCGGGCCCGAGCACGCCCAGCGTATCGGCTCCCTTCACGCGCACCATCGAGCCGCGATCCGCGTCGCGAAAGTCGTGGAGGGCGTAGTCATTTGCCAACGTGTAGCCGCCGATGTAGTGCCCGGCATCGGCGAGGCGAATGTTGAGCGCCTTGCGCCCGATCACGATCGCGACTTCACCTTCGTAATTGAGGTAGCGGCAGCCCTTCGGGCGGATCACGGCCGCGCGATGTCCGACCAGGCACGACACCGGCTTGAAGAAGTAGTTCGGCGCCGGAGGGCAGGGAGCTTTGAGCTCCTCCAGCCGATTGCGATAGTTGAGGTGTGCGCAGATGATTTTCGAGGGTTGTACCGGAGGCGCGTGCAGTGCGCTCTCGCACTCAACGTCGCGGCCGTCTGCCGCAATGAGTCGCTCACCCTCGCGACGCACCTCGACCACGGCATCGTCGAGCAGAATCCGCCGCGTCTCCGTCGTCGTCACGATCAGGGCGCGGATGCGCGCTTCCGTGGACGCCGCAGTCATGGCTGTCTCGAGCTTTTCGCCTGGCATGTCAGGGTGCCGCTTCAGTGGTGTTCGCCGCCTCGGGCCTTCGCCGAAACCGGTGGAGTCGGCAGCCACGCCTCACCGGCCTCGAGCACGTAAGTGTATTCGAGACTGTACCAGGGGCCCTGCACATCCGGGGCGGGCGCCGGCTCATTCTCGTGCAGAACGTAGTGACCAATCAGATTGCGAGTGACGCCGAACTGCGTATCGGTTTCGAGCAGCTCATCGTCACCGCTGTAGACCTGCGAGGCAATCGTCTTGAACCCCGGCTTGTAGATGAGCGCATGCAGGTGCGCCGGCCGGAACGGATGCCGGCCCTGCACCGTGAGCAGCTTGCCGGTCGGCCCTCCCATCGGTACGGGATAGCCCGACGGCTTGACGCTGCGATAGTGGAAGTAACCGTCCACATCGGTGAGGAAGCGGCCGCGCAAATTCCATTCCGCCTGCGTCGGGTCCTGATTTTCGTACAAACCCTGCGGCGAGGCGTGCCACACGTCGACGGTGGCGCCGCTCACGGGTGCGCCGTCTGCATCGACGACACGGCCGGTGAAGAAGAGCGGTGGCCCTGGCGTCGCGGATCTCACCAGTGAAGCGCCGTCCTCGACGAGCGGCGCGTTCGCGCGCCAGAACGGTCCTAGCAGATTCGCCGACGTGCTGCGGTTGTTCATGAGGCACACCAGCGTCGACAGGCCCAGCGAGCCCGCCATCAGGCGCGTCTCGTTGTGGCTCTCGGTGGTGTGCTGCCCGAGGGCCGTCACGAGGTTGATGGCGCTGTTGAACTCCTGCTCGGTGAGACGCACTTCGCGCGCGAACCCGTGCAGATGTCGGATCAGCGCCTGGATGATCTCCTTGAGCCGCGGATCACTGATCCGCTGCGTCTCGCTCAGCACTGCCTCGGTGACCTGGTCTTCGCGCTCGATGATCATGCTGGCCTCGCGATGCGTGCGTGCAGTGCGCGCTGAAAGGGTCGACTTCGCCCGGCCCGCACTGCGAAGCAGCGTAGAAACCGCCTCCCGGGCTGTCAATGCGAGCCGGCGCCCCGGATTGCGCAGTGGCCGGCGCGCTCGGCAAGCGCGCAGGTGAAGCACTCACGCCGGCGATCATTGCGTATCGACGCGCGCGCGTGATATCACGCCGTCGCGCGACCCACACCATGAAGTCGAACGACATGCGCTCATTCGGTCTCGGAATCCTGGCGTTGCTGGCAACGTCCATCGTGCACGGCGCGACGCCGAGCACGCCGCCACGCAGTGCCGACGTGCTTGCATTGATGGAACGAGTGGCGGACTGGCAGCTCGCGAACCCGGCCGAGTATCCCACCACCGACTGGACGCAGGCTGCGGGCTATATCGGACTGATGGCGCTCACCCGCATTTCCCCGAGCCCGCGCTTCGACAGTGCCGCCATGAAGATGGCCGAGAGCGCGAACGCGTGGCAGCTCGGCCCGCGGCCCCATCACGCCGACGATCACGCGATTGGGCAGGTGTACGCCGAGCTCTTTTTCGAGCATCGCGATCCGAAGATGATCGCGCCGCTGCGCGAGCGCTTCGACTGGATCATTGCGCACCCGAAAGAGGGCAGCCTCGAATTCGTCGGCGACGATCGAGGCGACCGCTGGGCCTGGTGCGACTCACTGTTCATGGCGCCCCCCGCGTGGGCCCGCCTCTACTCGGCGACCCACAACTCCGCGTATCTCGACTACATGGTGACGCAGTGGTGGCGCACCTCCGACTATCTCTACGACAAGAACGAGCATCTCTACTTTCGCGACAGCACCTACTTCGACAAGCGCGAGCAGAACGGCCGCAAGGTGTTCTGGAGCCGTGGCAACGGCTGGGTCATGGCGGGTCTCGCGCGCGTGCTGCAGTACTTGCCGATGGATCATCCCTCCCGTCCCCGCTTCGTGGCTCAGTTTCGTGAGATGGCCGAGAAGATCCGCACGCTGCAGCAGCCCGATGGGCTCTGGAGATCGAGCCTGCTCGATCCCGAGCACTACCGGCTGCAGGAAACGAGCGGCTCGGGCTTCTACACCTACGCGCTGGCCTGGGGCGTGAACGACGGGCTGCTCGACCCGGCAAGGTTCCGGCCGGCGGTGCTGAAGGGCTGGGCCACGCTCGCCGCAAGCGTGCAGGCGGACGGCAAGCTCGTACACGTGCAGCCCATCGGCGAGGACCCGAGGCACTTCGACGAGAACCACTCCGACGTATTCGGTGTGGGCGCCTTTCTGCTCGCCGGCAGCGAGGTTTATCGCCTAGCCGGCGGCGCAACGCGCAGGGAAGTCGCGGCACGCGCGCGGTCGGGGCCCGCGCCCGGTGCCAAGGTCTACGCGCGCTTCGTTCCGGAACGCATGGACGACTTCGCATGGGAGAACGATCGCATCGCGTTCCGCATGTATGGGCCGGCGCTGATCAAAGGCGAGGGCACCATCAGCAGTGGCATCGACGTGTGGGTGAAGAGCACGCCGCGCCTCGTCATCGACAAGTGGTACGCGGGCGATGACTACCATCGGGATCACGGCGAAGGGCTCGATGCCTACAACGTGAGAGGATCGCGCGGCTGCGGTGGGCTTGGCATCTGGGATGGCGGCGAGCTCTACACGTCGAGCAACTTCGAGTCCTGGCGCATTCTCGAAACCGGCCCGAAGCGCGTCGCCTTCGAGCTCACCTACGCCGCGTGGGACGCGAAGGGTCGCTCGATCTCGGAGGTGAAGCGCGTCTCTCTCGATGCCGGCTCGCACTTCAACCGCATCGAAAGCACTTTCCAAAGCACCGCACCCGGGCCAATCGAGGTCGCCGTCGGCATCGCCAAGCGCACGGGCGATGACGGGCACTGGCAGGAACAGGCCGCGGAAGGGTGGCTCTCGTACTGGGAGCCGGATGCCCCGCCGAATGGGCACACCGCGTGTGCCGTGATTCTGCCGGGACCCATACAGCGTTTCGAAGACACACCGAGCGATCGCCTCGCGCTGGTCACTGTCGAGCCGGGCAAACCGCTCGTCTATCGCGCCGGTGCAGCGTGGAGCAAAAGCGGCGAATTTGCCGACGCGGCGGCGTGGGAGCGCTACGTCCAACGGCAGGTCAGGGCCGGCCCGGGCGTCGCTCCGCGATGAGGCCGCCGGCCAGCACCACGCTTCTTGCCAGCGGAAACGAAGCGCGGTAGCGAAAGAATCGTTTGCGATCGATTGCCTTCAGTCGATCGTGATGACGACCTTGCCGCGCGCGTGCCCTTCTTCGAGATACGCGATCGCCTGCGGCACCTCGCTCAGCGTGTAGCGCCGGTCGATGACGGACTTGAGCGTGCCGGCCTGCAACTGGTCACGCAGCCAGGCGAGGTCCGCGGGAGTGAGGTCCGCGAGCATCATGCTGAACTCCTGGCTCACGAAGGGTGAGTACAGGACGGCCTTGATCGCCCCCGACAGGGGCCCGATCCAATTGCCGTCGCTCTGCGAACCGATGACCACGAAGATGCCCTTGGGCGTCATCACGCGCCGGATGGTCGAGAACGGGCGATTGCCGACGTTGTCCAGGACCAGGTCGTATTTCCCCTCGCCCTGCGTGAAATCCTCCCGCGTGTAGTCGATGACGTGATCGGCGCCGAGCGAGCGCACCATGTCCACATTTCGTGTGCTGCACACGCCGGTGACTTCGGCACCGAATGACTTCGCGATCTGCACGGCATAGGTGCCCACGCCACCGGATGCGCCGTTGATGAGCACCCTCTGCCCGGCCTTGATGTGACCCGTGTCGCGCAGCCCCTGCAGGGCAGTGAGGGCAGCAATCGGCACCGCCGCAGCTTCCTCGAACGTGAGATTCGCCGGCTTCAGCACCACGGCGCGATCCTCTCGTACGGTCACGTATTCGCCGAATGCGCCGAGCTTGCCACCGAAGACATCGTCGCCCGGATGAAATCGCTTCACGTTCCGGCCGACCGCCTCGACCGTGCCGGCGAAATCGACGCCGAGCCGCGGATTGGTCGGTGCGCCCTGACCGCGGTCCATGCGTACGAGGTATGGCGTGCCTCGCATATAGTGCCAATCGAGCGGATTGACCGCCGCCGCCCGAACCTTTACCAGCAGTTCATCATCGGCGGGTGTCGGTCGCGGCATCTGTTCGAGGCGCAGCACCTCGGGCGAGCCGTAGCAACGCTGGGTGATGGCTTTCATGGTCGGCAGGTTCGCCGCGAGCGGTGGCGGGCCTGCGCACGGTGAGTCGTGGCTGATGTACAGGCCGAACGACAGCACCGCGACCGCAACGACACTGAGGGCAGCGAGCACGATCTTCTTCTTGCGGGTCATGACCCGTCTCCTTCGTCGCCGGCCAGGGTGACCGGCGGGCAGCTTCGTCCTCGAAGCCGCAGTTTACGGCGGACGGGTGCCGGCCCGCGACTAGCCGGGCGGGAACGTGATCATCGAGGCTCGCAGGCGAGGATCACCGCGGACTGCGGCGCGGGCCAGGAGTGAACGGGCACGGAAAACGACGGAAACCGGACGACGGCAGCGTCAGTAGCGATCGTGGTGCTCGTGCCGGTCGCGCTCATCTGCGTACCGATCGTTCGTATAGCCGCCCATTGCGCGTTCGATGTCGAGATAGGCGTCGGTGACAGGCCGCAGATCGACCTGCGCCTGATGGCTGTTGGAGCGCTCGACACCATCGCGTACCGCGTGATAGTCGTGCGAGAGCTTCTCGAACGCGTCCTTCACGTCGCGGTCATCCGCGCGCCGATCGGTCACGGTCACTCGGAAGTCACGGGCTTCATCCGCGAGCTCGCGGGCATCACCCGAATACGAGGAGTAGCTCGGCGCGCCGCGCGCCAGCGTGTCGGCGTTTCGCTCCAGCCGGTCAGCGGAGCTCCTCAGGCTGCCGTGCGTCGTTGCGCAACCGGCGAGCAATACGAACGTCGAAGTGGCCACCCAAGCGGCGAGGCGTGCGGTCTTACACGTGCCCATCTTTTCACTCCAGTAACGGTTCGGCCCAGCTTGTTTCTTGAACGGCTGAGCGATCGGTCAGTTCCGCCGCCCGCAGAGCGGAGAAATCCATCAGGCCTGCAATAGCCAAGCTGCGCCCCGCTTTGATGTAGAGTCCCGCCAATGCCTGACGCGAACCGCTCGCTGAATTTTCCTGCGCTGTTGAACGCCCGCGATCTGGGCGGATATCCCACCCGGGATGGCGCCGAAACCCGGTGGCGCTCACTGCTGCGTGCCGACGATCTCGTGCAGCTCACCGACGCCGGCCTGCGTGCGATCGCCGATTACGGCATCGAAACGGTGGTCGATCTGCGCTGGCCCGAGGAAGTGGCCGCGAGCCCGAGCCCCATCAGCGCGAATCTGCCGCACGTTCGTTATCACCAGATCTCCCTTCTGGCGCGGACCGGCGCGGAGTGGGACGAGTTGCGCGACGCGTGCACGAAAGAAATGTGGAAATGCACGGTGCTCGACAATGCGCGCAGCGAGCTCAAGACCGTGCTGCGAGTCATCGCGAATTCCTCGCCGGCGCCGCTGCTGTTTCACTGCGTGGCGGGCAAGGACCGCACCGGTGTCATTGCGGCGCTGTTGCTGGCGATTGCAGACGTCACGCCGACAGCCATCGCGCACGACTACGCCATGAGCACGACGCGCCTTCGCGATGCGTATCTGCAGCGCTACGCGAAGCAGGATCCGGCTGAGGTGATCGAGGCCGTGCGCTGTCCCGAAGAGGGCGTTCACAACATGCTCGCGTACCTGCAACAGGCCGGGGGCATCCGCTCGTATCTCGAGCGGATCGGCCTGACGGACGCCGACGTCACGCGACTGCGCGCACGATTGAGGGCGTGAGGGCGCTCCGGCGCGCAGCTCTAGTGAAAGAACGGTGGACGATAGAAGGTCAACAGGCGGCCGCACGTGAGCACGCCGATCCAGGACGCGAGTGAGATGCCGGTGATGATCCTGGCGCGCCGCGATGCCTGGGCTCCAGCGCCGAGCGTGCGAATTTCCCGAAACGCCGCGCTGTAGAAGACCGCCGCGTTCAGCGCGGCCACCGCCATGAACGCGAGCTTCCAATGGAAGGCGCTGTTGTAGGCGTATTGCTCGGGGTACGCGGAGAAGAACGCGATTCCGGTGAGCAGATTGACGCCGAACCCGCCGATGCCCCACGGAATCAATCGATGCAGCGCCGCCGGCGGAATCGCCTTCGCGACACCGAGCACGCGCAAGTCGAAGAGCCCGATGGTGCCTATGAGCGTCGAGAGTCCGAGGAAGTGGAGCGTCTCGAGCGTTGGCCAGAGCCACGGGGCCCGCTCGAGCACGAACGCCGACAGCGCGGTGCTTCGTACCCAGATTTCCCACGGTTCCATCATGACTAGAAGCCCGTCGGCACCGAGTAGGCCATCAGTCGAGAATAGGTGTAAGCAAGCAGGCGCCCGGCGCCGATGACCCCGATCCAAAGCAGCAGTGACAGGATCGCGAGCCGCCTCGCCCGCGCCGGCAACGATTCGTGCGCACCCGCCGGATCGCGCAGCACGCGATCACGAATGATCGGCATGAGCCCGATCGCGAGTGCGATCGCCCCGACCTTCACGTAGAACAGCGGATTCGTGAGCGCCTTGGTGGGATAAGCGATGAGGAGCAGCACGCCCGACACGAGGCTCGCAGCGAAGCTGATCCACAGCAACGGGAAGAACCCTGCCATTGCCGCCAGCGGCACGCGACGCGCCACACCGAGGATGCGCAGGTTGATGGCGGCGTTGCCGCCGGCGAGGAAGCCCATGCCCAGCGCGTGCAGCACGAGAATGCCCTGGAACGCGAAGATCGTGTCCGCTTCGCGAATCCACGTGCTGAGCGAGCTCGCTTCCACCCAGGCGAACAGCGCGTCCACGAGCGGCAACCCCCCATGCTCGAGTTCACGGCACCGTACTCCAATTGCCGCCGATCCGTGCCGGCCGTCGCATGATGCGGCTACGTTGCGGTCCCGCTTCCAGCAGGGCGGGCGTGACTCCGTCGTGCATGGGTGATTTACCCGAAGCCGCGCTGTGTCCGGGCCGCCTAGGCTGCCTCCCCATCAGCCACGTGCTCCGGGAGCAACCATGACCCCAAGCGAAGCTACGCACTTCATCGAGGAAGGCGCCACATCGATGCAGCTCGCGCGCCGCCGACTCCATGCCGCATTCGATGTCATCGTCATCGGCGGTGGCCAAGCCGGACTGTCCGTCGGCTATCACCTCGCCCGTACGGGTGCGCGTTGCGTGATTCTCGAAGCCCACGAACGGATCGGCGATTCCTGGCGCAAACGCTGGGACTCGCTGCGGCTCTTCACACCCTCGCAGTTCAGTGGCCTCGACGGCATGCCGTTCCCAGCGCCCCGCAATTACTTCCCGACCAAGGATGAAATGGCGGATTACCTCGAAGAGTACGCACGCCACTTTCGTTTGCCGGTGCGCACCGGCGTGCGCGTGCAGCGCCTCTTCAGGCGCGGGACGAACTACGTCGTTACGGCCGAGGGTCTCGAGCTCGAAGCCGCGCAAGTGATCGTCGCGATGGCGAAGTATCAACGTCCGAAGATCCCCACGTTTGCCGCATCGCTCACGGGCGAGATCACGCAACTGCATTCAATGGACTATCACAACCCGAGTCAGCTGCAGCCCGGTGGCGTGCTGCTCGTCGGCGGCGGCAACTCTGGCGCCGATATTGCGCTGGAGCTCGCCCGGAGCGGACGTGAGACGTGGCTCGCCGGGCGGGACAATGGCGAAGTGCCGTTCCGGCCGGAGCGCTTCTGGGGCCGAAACCTCTTCATGCCGTTGCTGCTCGCGTTCGTCTTCCGGCACGTGCTCACCGTGAAGACGCCGCTCGGCCGAAAAGCGCGGCCGATCGTGCTGTCCAAGGGCGGCCCCCGCATCCGGGTGAAGAGCCGCGATCTCGCTGCAGCGGGCGTGCGGCGCGTGCCCCGCGTCGTCGGCGTGCGCGATGGTCTTCCGTGGCTCGATGACTCGCGCGCGCTCGACGTGCGCAATGTCATCTGGTGCAGCGGCTTTCAACCTGGCTTCGACTGGATCGATCTTCCGGTTCTCGACGCGAAGGGCAATCCGCGTCACGACTGCGGCGTGGTGGCGGAACAGCCGGGCCTCTACTTCGTCGGCCTGCCGTTTCTATACGCCATGTCGTCAGCGATGATTCAAGGCGTGGGGCGCGATGCGAAGCGCATCGCCGATGCCGCGCACCGGCGCCTCGGCGTCGATGACCCTCAGTCGATCGCACACGGCGCGGCCGTCGGGAGCGCAGCGAGAATGCGCTGAAGCGCCCCGAACTCCACGGGCTTCACGAGGTGCTCCGCGAAGCCCGCAGCCCGCGCACGCTGTCGGTCGGCTTCCTGTCCGTAGCCCGTGATCGCGACGAGGCACGCAGAATCGACGCCGTCGAGCGCTCGCAGTCGCTTCGCGACTTCGTAGCCGTCGAGGCCCGGCAGCCCGATGTC
>Ga0126377_10004105_pt1 | contig 10522 bp, 12 predicted proteins | sample PanSoiMetPlot_22_FD_92647 | JGI IMG/M metagenome (GOLD analysis project Ga0126377, IMG submission 92647) | Tropical forest soil microbial communities from Panama - MetaG Plot_22 | ecosystem: Environmental > Terrestrial > Soil > Tropical forest > Bulk soil | place: Panama | collected 2016-02-17 | reverse complement strand
GGCGTCGTTCTACGGCCTGGGCGCCAAACGCAACGGCTGGCTGTTTCACCGCTCCCTCCCCGGCCGCGGCGCCGACGACCGCGGGGCGCTGTCCGCGGCCGGCCTCGACGTCGAAGGACTGGAGGCAAGCGGCCGCCTAAGCGTCGACGAGCTCCCGCTCAACGACCCGCCCAAGACCTGAACGCGCCCCTGGCAACGCGTCCTGGACGAGCGCCTGGCCGACGGCTTCGACGCCGCCTGGTGGGCGCCGTTCCCGATCGGGCCCGACCCGGTTCCCTTCGAGCACGCGCTGGCCTACGACCGCGTGCTGGAGGAGTCCTTCCACGGCCGCCCGGCCATCACGCTGTGCCTCTACGTCGTCGGCAGCGTCGAGGATTCGATCGGCGACGGGCGGTTCGCGGCGCTGGCCGGCGTGCACGACGCGCTGCTCGTGCCCGAGGACGACGGCGTGCGCTTCGTCCCGACGCGCGACGACGGGGACTGAGCGCTCAGAGCCGCAGCCAGTTGTCCGGCCGGTTGGGTGGCAGGATGCTCACCAGGATGAGGATCACAACGGTCGCTCCGAAGTACTGATACAGCGACGCCGTGCCCTCGAACTGGCCGGTGGCCGTCTGGCCGAAGGCGAGGCACGCGAAGGTGATCAGCGCCACGGCGAGCGCGACCTGCAGCGCCGACTTGCGGCGGTGAGAGAGGAACTCCAGACGGGCGAGGCTCAGCAGGAGGATCAGGAAGACGCCGAACTCGAGCACGCCGAGGATCACCCAGGCGGCGTCGGTGCCCGGGATGACGTGCAGGAACGAGTTCGCGAACTGCTTCTTGACGCCTTCCGGAGCGTGGCCGTTGTCGTCGAAGAGCTTCTCCTTGCCGGAGTAGAACATCAGCCCTCCGAGCATGAGATAGACGCCTGCGACGATCGCCCAGTAGGCGATGCCCTCCCAAAGGGACCCCTTCCCGACGACCGCGAAGTCCCCGCGTTCGGATGTGGTGCTCATGGCTCCTCTCTTTCCGGTGCGAGATTCGCCGCGAACCCACGGCGTCCTGCCTATAGCACTTCGAGCAGGCCGTGCAAGCTCTCGAGTACGACGTCGGCGTCGCGCAGCTCGGCAGCGCCGAACGGCCCCGTCGCCACCGCGATGGCGCGCAGGCCGTCGGCCCGCGCGCAGGCGATGTCGCGCGGCGTGTCGCCGATGATCACCGTCTTCGAGCGCGGGTAGCCGCCCGCGCGGCGCCGCGCGATCGCGGGCAGGTCGAGCCGGTCCTCGGAGTCCGACCCGAAGCCGCCCTGACCCCGTTCGAAGTAGTGGCCGAGCCGAGCGCGCGTGAGCTTCAGGCGCGCGATCGGCTCGAGGTTCCCCGTGACCAGCGCGAGCTGGGTCCCGTCGCGCGTCGCGAGCGCCGGAAGGACGTCGGTCACTCCGGGCGCGAGGAACGCGGTGAGGTCGTCGGGGCACAGCCGCGCGTAGGCCGCAACGCAGGCCGCCCGGAAATCGCTACGGCCGGCGTCGAAGCGCGCGGCGGTGACCCCGCTCAGCACGCAGATGTTGCGGGCGATCTCGAAGTCGGTACGCCCGGCGGCCTCGACTCGCGCCGCCGGCATCTCGTGGACGCCGTAGATCTCGCCGAGGGCCTGGTGAACCGCCGCGGCGTGCGCCTCGGTCGCCTTCAGCAGCAGGGTGCCATCGATGTCGAAAAGGCAGAGCAGCGCTCGCCATTGTGCACCTCGGGCGCCCGGCGCGGTCGCCGTTGGATCCGGGCGAGATCGAACCCGGCCGGCAGCTCGAGGTCGTGGCGAGCGAGCAGCGTCTCGTCCGCGAGGACCTCGCGGCAGCTCGCATCGGCCACGATGCGGCCGCCCGACAGGATGACCGCGCGCTCGCACAGCTCGGCCGCGAACGCCAGGTCGTGGGTGACGACGAGCAGCGTCTGGTCGATCGTCTCGAGCACGTCGAGCAGCTCGCGCCGCGCGCGCGGGTCGAGGTTCGCCGACGGCTCGTCGAGCACGAGCAGCCGCGGGTGCATGGCGAGCACGGTGGCGATCGCCACGCGGCGCCGCTCGCCCATGGACAGCTCGTGCGGGGCGCGGTCGGCCGCGCGGGCCATGCGCACCGCGGCCAGCGCCTCGTCGACGCGCTCGAGCGCTTCCGCCGGCGCGGCCCCCATGTTCAGCGGGCCGAACGCGACGTCCTCGCGGACCGTGGGCATGAAGAGCTGGTCGTCGGGGTCCTGGAAGACGAGGCCCACGCGCGCCCGCAGCTCGTCCAGGCTCCCGCGCTCCACCGGCAGCCCGGCGACCTCCAGGCCGCCCTCGCCCATGAGCAGGCCGTTGAGGTGCAGCATGAGCGTGGTCTTGCCTGCGCCGTTGGGCCCGAGTACCGCGACGCGCTCGCCGTGCTCGATGTGCAGGTCGACGCCGTCGAGCGCGACGTGGCCGTTGGGATAGCGGTACGTGAGGTCCCGCGCCTGGATCGCGCACGTCATGCCAACGCTCCGATCGCGATCCGCAGGGCGACGAGGGTCCCGGCGAGCGCCGCGATGAACGCGGCGTCCGCCGCGCCGAGCCGCAGCGGCGCGAGCTCGGGCATGGTGCCGCGGTAGCCGCGAGCGAGCATGGCGAGGTGCACGCGCTCGCCGCGGCCGTAGGTGCGCAGGAACAGGGCGGTGACGCTGCGGCCGATCGCCCCGGCCTGCAGGACGTGACGCGGGCGGTAGGCGCGCGCCGCGAGCGCGATGCGCATCCGGTGGACCTCCTCGACGATGACGAACAGGTAGCGGTACATGAACGCCGCGATGAGCGTGAACAGGCGCGGGACGCGCAGCCCCTCGAGGCCGCGCAGCACGGACGGGAAGCTGGTCGTGGCGCCGAGCAGCACCGCGCTGACGGTCCCGATCGCCGCCTTCGCCGCGACCGCCGCGAGGACGGCCAGGCCGGCGTCCGACACGGTGAGCGGCCCGAGGTGATGCTCGGCGCCACCCGGGCGCAGGAACGGGACGAAGGCGGCGACGAAGAGGACCAGCGGCAGCACCACGCGCGCGCGCCGCCAGATCGTCACCGGCGGCACGCGGCCCGCCGCCGCGACGAGCACGAGCGCGACCGCGCACGCGACGTACACCGGCCAGGCCCGCAACGGCGTCGACACGGCGACGACGGTCACCGCCACGAGGCCGACGATCTTCGCGCGCGGATCGAGCCGGTGGACCGGGCTCGCCGGATCGCCGGCCAGCCCGGTCAGCTCGAGCGAGTGGTTGCAGAGCCCGCTCATGTCCGCGTTCGACGCGCAGCGCGCGCCACGCCGTAGCCGACGGCGAACACGCCGAGCGTGCCGACGAAGCCGGCTACCCCGGTCGCCAGTCGCGGGTCGTCGATGCCGGGGAAGGCGTAGTTGGCGATCGGCGAGTGGTGCTGGGCCTTGTGGAGCTTGCCGCGCTCGACGAAGCCCTTGTCGGTGGCGACGCGCTCCAGGCCGTCCGGCGACGACGAGGCGTACGGCGACGCGGCGAACGCCAGCGCCACTGCCACGGCAAGGGCGAGCGCGAGGAACAGGCGGCGGCTCATGCCGCACCCCCGACCGCCGGCGCGGCGCCCGCGCGGCGGCCGAGGCCGCGCACGGTGAGCAGGTCCGGCCGGGAGACCATCACGGCCGCGACCGCCGCGACGGTGATGACGGCCTCGCCGATGCCGATCAGCGCGTGCACGCCGAGCATCGCCGGCAGGACCGTGCCGAGCGGCACCGTGCCGGAGAGGGCCAGCTCCAGCGAGGTGGCCGTCGCGCCCACCATCACCGCGAGCCACGAGCCGCCCGCGACGATCGCGAGGAAGCCCGCGCGCGTGCGCGGGAGGACGTGGCGCGCCCAGACCATGAGGTAGCCGACGCCGAGCGCGCCGATGATCCCCATGTTGAGCACGTTGGCGCCGAGCGCGCTGATGCCGCCGTCGGCGAACACGAACGCCTGGCTCGTGATCACCACCGTCATCACGAGGCAGGCGAGCCATGGGCCGAGGAGGATGGCCGCGAGCGCCGCCCCGAGCAGATGGCCGCTGGTGCCGCCCGCGACCGGGAAGTTGAGCATCTGGACCGCGAACACGAACGCCGCCGTGACGCCGAGCAGTGGCACACGGCGCTCGTCGAGCTCGTGCTCCGCGCGGCGCAGGCTGTAGCCCACGACGCCCACCGACACGACGGCCGCGGCGGCGGCCGCGTCGGGATCGAGGAATCCGTCAGGAATGTGCATGGTGGTGGGGCTCCTCGTCGTGGTGGGTGGTCGCGCACGGCGGGCACAGCCCTGCGATCGGGAAGTGCGCGAAGCGCGCGCGGTAGCCGACGGCCTCGAGCACGGCGGCGCGCACGGCGTCGACGGCGTCGGGGGGCAGCGGCCGCATCGCGCCACAACGCTCGCAGCGCACGAGCGCGCTCGGGCGGCCGGCGGGCTGGTAGAGCCCGGGGCCGTGGCCGAGGTGGACGTGCGCGACGAGGCCGAGCTCCTCGAGGACCTCGAGGTTGCGGTACGCCGAGGCGAGGTCGCCGTCGCCGGCGAGCTCCTCAGCGCTCAGTGGCTGGTCGGCGGCGTACAGCGCCTGCAGCAGGAGCCGTCGCGCGGAGGAGAGCCGCAGGCCGCGGGCGCGCAGGGCCGCGAACGCAGCGTGGGCCGATGGCGCCTCGACCGCGGGAGTGAGGTGTGGGACGGTCACGACCCTCTACTGCGCACGACTTGCAGGAGCGGATCACAGGACCTTGGGAACCGCTTGCAGCGTGAGCACCACGCCGACGCCGACGATCGCCAGCGAGCTGAGCGCCGGCAGCACGGCGAGCACGCGGCCCCCGCGGCCGGGGAGCGAGAAGCGCCCCGCGGCGACGACGAGCAGGCCCAGGGTCGTGAGCGTCGCGGCGAGCCCCGCCGAGAACGCGACGATGAGGATCAGCCCAAGTCCGATCTCGTGCTGCGCGACCGCGCCGAGCAGCACCACCAGCGCGGAGGGGCACGGGATGAGGCCGGCCGACGCGCCCATCGCGAGCAGCGCCTTCGGGCGCAGGTCGTGATGGTGGTGGTGATGGTCGTGGCCGTGATGGTGGTCATGGCCGTGCGCGTGAGCGCGCGCGTGGCGGATGCGCGAGCGCACGACCGACGCCCCGACGCCGAGTACGAGCAACCCGGAGACGAGGTTCAGCCACGGGTAGAGGTCCTCGGGGAGGATGTACGCGGACAGCGCAAGCGCCACCGCACCGAGCGCGAAGACGCCGATCGTGTGGGTCACGGTCACCGTCAGCCCGAGCGCGAGCGCATGGCGCGCCGTGCCGCGCGTGCCCACGAGGTACGCCGCGACCATCGCCTTGCCGTGCCCCGGTGAGAGCGCGTGCACCGCGCCCCACCCGAAGGCGGCGAGCAGCAGGAGCAACAGCACGCCCTGGCCCGCGGCGGCGCGTTCGAACACCGAGCCGAACCCGTCGCCCGCGCCGCGGTCGCGCGTCGTGGCCTGCCCGCCGCCGTCGCCGCGTGGCGCCGTGACGGTGCCGTCGCCGGGCGTGACCCGGAGGTTCGCCACCCGGCGATCGGCGGGGCTCGAGAGCAGCGCACTCGGATACACGCGCAATCGGTTCGTCGGGTCGGCGCTGGTGACGTCGCTGCGCACCGCGGTGCGGCGCCCGGGTTCGACGACGACCGCCTTCCAGCCCACGCGCCCGGGGAAGGTCGCATCGCGCACGACGACGTCGCCCTGGGTGCGCACCCGCGCGCTCAGCAGCAGTTCGACGCGGGTCGTGTGCAACCCGCCCGCGCCCGCGGGGAAGGTGATCCGCCCGCCGGGGGCCATGCGCAGCGGGACGGCCCGCCCGCCGACGGTCAGGGTGACGCCGCGCGCCACCTCGGCGCGCTTGCGCGCGAGCACCTGCGCGGGCGACTTGCCGCGTTCCTGGAACGTCGGGATCTCGGCCTGGTCGAGGACGTAGCGGACGTCGACGCGATCGCTCGACACGCGCACCACGTCGAGGTGGTTGATCGAGAAGTTGCCCAGCGGATGGGCGCCGGCGGGCGCGGCCAGCGCGAGCAGCGCGAGGACGGCGAGCAGGAGCAAGCGCTTCATCGCAGCTGCTCCCGCAGGCCGGCCGTCAGCGCCGCGCGGCCGGCGCGCGCACCGGCCAGCCAGCGCTTGGCGAGGTCGGGCCGGTCGGCGGCGCGCGCGATGAGCCCCGCGTGCAGCAGGAACGCCGGATCGCGCGAGCCGAGGGCCAACGCGCGCCGCGCCCAGCCAAGCGCGGCGCGCGCATGCCCTGCCTTGTGCAGGGCCCACCCCAGGGCGTCGGCCGAGCGAACGCTCGGTGCCGCAGCCCAGGCTCGGCGGCCGAGATCGACGGCCCTGCGGGGGCTGCCGTGATCGGCCTCGAAGAGGGCCAGCTCGACGTCGGCGTTGACGCCGGCGCGCTGCTGGAGCATGACCTCGACGCGAACGAGGTCGAACGTCTGCCTCGCCGCGGCGCGGCGCCCGGCCGCCGCCTGCGCCTCGCCGAGCGCGATGACGTAGGCGGGCAGCGGGAGGCGCTCGATGACGCGCGAGAGCCGCGCGATCGCAGGCGCGAACCGCCCGCGAGCGACGTCGGTCTGCGCAAGGCCGGCTTCCGCGGCGGGATACCCGGGAACCGCCTGCAGAGCGCCGCGGTAGGCGCGCTCCGCCGCGCCGACGCGACCGCGCTGCAGCTGCAGACCGCCGACCAGGGAGCGCACGTACGCATCGTTCTCGGGCACGGCGCCGCCCGCGGACACGGCATCCTGCATGGCGCTGAGGGCGCCACGCAGGTCACCATGCAGCTCGCGGAAGTACGAGACCCGAGCGTAGGCGGCGAGGTTGGGATCGCGGTCGACCATCTCCTGCAGCGCGCGCCCGGCGGCGTCGTAGCGGCCGAGTTCGACGAGCGCGTCGACGAGCGTGCCGAACGGCTGGTTGATCGCCGGGGCCGCGGCCCGCGCCCGCTGGGCATCGGCCAGGCCGGCGCGGAAGTTGTGGCGCGAGAGCTCGAGCGCGCTGCGCTGCGTCAGCGCGCCGGCGTCCCCGGGGCGCAGCTTCAGCGCGCGGTCGACGGCGCCCTGCGCGCGGACGTAGAAGCCCGCGTCGCCGGTCTCGCGCACCTTCTGAAGGTACGCGCCGGCGAGGAGCGTCCAGCCGTCCGCCCGCTTGGGGGCGGCGCGCACGGTGGCCTGGAGGTCGCGGATGCGGACGTCGGTGGAGGCGTTGGGTGGAGCCGCGGGCGGGAGCGCCTTGGCTGCGGACTCGTTGGGGGGTGCGCCGCCGCGAGCCATGAGGATCGCGACGGGGAGCGCGACCGCGAAGGTCGCGATGGCGGCGATGAGGATGCGGCGCATTTGGCTGGGGTGGTGGCGTCGGGCGCGGAGCGGGCGGGGCGCCAAGCGAGCGCCCCGCCCGTCCGTGCGTGTTGCTGATTAGCGGCTGCCGGAGGGGTCAGCCGGGGTCGGATCGTGCGGGGGCTCGATCCGCTTGAGCTGCGAGTCGAAGCCGGCACGCGGCGAGGCGACGTAGGGGAACGAGGTCCGGAACGGCTTGTCGTTCTGGTCCACGCCGTCCCCGAGGGGCAGCTTGTTGCCCTTCAGGAAGCCGCCCACGACGCGCTCGGAGATGTCCACCGCGTCGTCGGCCAGGCGCCGCCCGTTCGGGTAGCCCTGCTTGTCGCCGCCGATGACGCCGAACCGGTTGGGGTTCGGGCTCGGCTTCGTCGCGAGGTTGATCTTCAGCGTGTCGGTCGGGGGCGCGCCGTCGGCGATCTGGGTCAGACCCGGAAGGCCGGTGAGCAGCGCCTGCACGATGTCCGTGCGGTTGTTCTCGGGCACGTTGAGGCCCGGGAACAGGAGGTTGATGACCTTGGCGAGCTCCGGCGAGAGCACGTACTTGCCGAAGTTCTTCAGGTCGTCGGAGGGCTGGGTCGCGTTGAACTTGTCCTTCTGGCCCAGCGGGATGACGACCTCGTTGACCAGCGCGTTACCCAGTCGGCTGACCTGGACCTGGCCGTTCTGGTCGGAGGCGCGCTGCGCCCGACGGGCCGAGCGCGACTTGGCGCCGACCGCGACGGGGCTCTGGTCGGTCACCTGCAGCCGCGGGCGCTCGGTGGAGGCCCACGTGCCGATCACGGCGTTCTTCGCGCCCTCATCGGTCGGCGTGCGGCCGTCACGCGTCACCTCGGACTTCGGGACCTGCAGGGCGATCGTGTGGACGTTGTAGCCGGCCACGTCGTCCTTGCCTCCGCCCTTGTTGCCGGTGCCGATGCCCGGGCGACCAGGCATGTCGATGTTGATGGCGTCGAACGTCGAGCCGAGGTCCACGTAGAACGGGTCGTCGACCTGGCCGGCGAAGACCTTGCCGCCGCCGCGCAGCGACCGGATCGCCTGGTTGGCGACCGCGTCGTAGTTCGGGAACGTCTTGGGCCCGACGTTGTTGGGCGCCACCGGCAGGCCGCTGGCCAGAACCTTCGCGCTGACCCTTCGCCCGTTGCTGTAGCGCTCCTTCACGACGCTGTAGCTCTGTACGAAGTTGAGCTTCGGGTCGTCGATCGACTTGACGCCCGGCAGCGCGTACAGGAACGAGTTGGGGTTACGGACCTTGCTCTTGAACTTGAACCGGTAGCGGATGTCGTACTTGCCGTCACCCGTGTTGTCGATGTTGAGGTAGTACGTCGCCCGGTCGTCGAACCGGTAGAAGTTCGGGCCGCCCGCGGGATCCTCGAACGGGATCCAGTCACCGATGAGGGTCACCGACCCCTGGGCGTCCGGCGCCACGAAGGCGTAGTTGTCGGTGTTGTCCCCGGTGGGGTCCAACATCGTCAGCGGTGCCTCGCGGTGGCTCGAGCCCGAGCCTGCGGTCACCGCCAATACGCCTGCCGCCAGCGCCGCGAGCAGCGCCACCAGCAGGACCGAGAGCTTGCGCATGAAGCTGCTCCTCCTTGGGAGGTGGTGGGTGGTCACAGCCCCCAATGACGCAGAGCAGCGCGCGCCGGATCACTAAATCTCCCTGCAATTCCGCCTATCTGCACAGACGCCGCAACTGCGAGGAAGTCGCAGTTGCGGCGCGTGCTGCGGGTATGTGCGAGGTTCAGGCTTGGGCCAGGCGCTCTCCTTCGATGTCGATGGTGGGGACGATCCGGCCCAGGCGGCGCGGCATCCACCAGGCGCGGCGTCCGAGCAGCGCCATGACTGCCGGCACGAGCGTCATCCGGACGATGAAGGCGTCGGCGAGGACGCCGAAGGCCAGCGCCAGGCCGATCGACTTGACGATGGGGTCGTCGCTGAGCAGGAAGGCGCCGAAGACCGCGGTCATGATGATCGCCGCGGCGGTGACCACCCGCCCGCTGTGGCCGTAGCCGGTGATGATCGACTCGCGTGCCTTGCCCGTGTGGACGAACGCCTCGCGCATCCGCGACACGAGGAACACCTCGTAGTCCATCGCCAGCCCGAACAGGATCCCGATGAGCAGGATCGGCAGGAAGCTGACGATCGGGCCGGGCTGCGCGACGCCGAGCAGATCGGCGAGGTGGCCGTCCTGGAAGACCCAGACGACGAGCCCCATCGACGCGCCGATGCTCAGCAGGAAGCCGACCGCGGCCTTGATCGGGACGAGGACCGAGCGGAACACGATCATCAGCAGCAGCAGCGCCAGGCCGACGACGACGGCCACGTACTTCGGCAGCGCCGCGTTGAGCGTGTCCGCGGTGTCGATGTTCAGCGCGGTGGTACCGGTGACGAACGCCTCGATGCCGGTCTGATCGCGGATCTCGCCGGCCTTGTCGCGCAGCGCGGTGACCAGGTCCTTGGTCTCGTCCGACGCCGGACCGGTCGTCGGCGTGACCTTGACCACCGTCAGATCGCCCGCCTCGTTCTGGGTCGCGGGCGACACAGCGGCGACGCCCGGGAACTCCTTCAGCCCCGCGACGACCTTGTTCGCGAGGTCCTTCTGCTCGCCGGCGCTCAGGTGGGGAGCGTCGACGACGACGGTCAGCGGCCCGTTGAATCCGGGGCCGAAGCCCGCGGTCAGCAGGTCGTAGGACTTGCGCTCCGTCGTCGCGGTGGACTTCGACCCGTCGTCGGGCAGGCCGAGGTTCATGTGCGTTGCCGGGATCGCGATGCCAAGCAGCAGCGTCAGCCCGATGAGCACCACGGCCAGCGGACGGCGAGTGATGAACCGTGCGTAGCGGATGCTGGCCTTCTCGCGGGTGCGAGCCCGCCGCGGACGCCAGTCGAGCACGCGGTTCTGACGTCCCAGGCGATTCCCGGTGAAGCCCATGATCGCGGGCAGGAGGGTGAGCGCGATCAGGACCGCGATCGCCACGGTGCCGGCCGCCGCGAGGCCCATGACGGTCAGGAACGGGATGTTCACGACCAGCAGGCCGACGAGCGCGATGATCACCGTCGCGCCGGCGAAGACGACGGCGCTGCCCGCCGTCGCGACCGAATGCGCGGCCGACTCTCGAGGCCCCATCCCGTCCTTCATGTTCTAGCGGTAGCGCGACAGGATGAACAGCGCGTAGTC
>Ga0126377_10004104_pt1 | contig 10523 bp, 8 predicted proteins | sample PanSoiMetPlot_22_FD_92647 | JGI IMG/M metagenome (GOLD analysis project Ga0126377, IMG submission 92647) | Tropical forest soil microbial communities from Panama - MetaG Plot_22 | ecosystem: Environmental > Terrestrial > Soil > Tropical forest > Bulk soil | place: Panama | collected 2016-02-17 | reverse complement strand
TGCGCCGGTGACGAGCGCGACCTTTCCGGTGAGCAGAGCCATGGGGGATCTCCTTCCGAGAGAAGGAGGCCAGGCTACTCGACGGCCTAGGAAAAGAGAAGAGTGCGCAGACGCGCGAAGCGGTGGAAGCCGAGCCCCTCGTAGAGCTGCTCGGCCGCCGCGTTGCCCTCGATCACGGCCAGCTGGACGTGGGCGCTGCCGCTGGCGAACGCACGCCGGCACAGCTCGGAGACGCCCACCGCGGCGAGGCCGCGGCGCCTCTCCTCGGGCCAGGTGAAGACGCCCTGCAGCAGCCAGCCGCGTGTGCAGCGCACGTCCGCGTACCCAACGAAGCCGAGCTGGCCGTTGCGCTCCACGACCACGGCGCGCGCGACGCGCCCGCGTACCCAGCGCCGGAAGCCGATCGGGTCGCTCTCGGAGGGATCGGGCCGCTGCTCCTCGAGCAGGCTCTGGCGCGCCGCATCCACGAGCGCGTCGAGGTCGCTCGGGTGGGCGTCGCGGGCCGCGACGCCGGCCGCCTCCTCGAGGCGGGCGTGCTCGGGCTCGAGCGCGAAGCCGATCTCGATGCGATCGAGCAGCACGCGGCGGCCTTCGGCCGCGAGCCACGCCTGGAGCGGCGCCACGACCTCCTCGGTGCTCTTGACCAGCCCCGAGCCCACGCGCGCCAGGTACGGAAAGAACGCCTCGAGGGCCTCGCGCTCGGCGGAGGCGTCGAAGACCACGCTCGGCGCGAGCCCGGCGAGCCCCGCCAGCTCGGGGCCGCGCCACGCGCCGAGCACCTCCGGCCGCGCGCTGCCGGCCACACGCGGGTCCGCGAGCCGCAGCACCAGATCGGCGAGCACCAGGTTGAGGAGCGGCGCCCGATCCAGGTAGGCGAGCGCCGCCGGCTGGTCGCGCTCGCGCAGCGCCCGCACACGCAGCCCAGACATGGGGGTGGGTCCACGATGCGGCTTCGCTCGCCTTCGGCTCGCTGCGCGGGACGAGGCTGCGACGACTCGGCCCGATCTGCCCCAGCCCTGGCTTCCGGCTTCACGTTGTGCGAGCGGACCTCATTCGATCATTGCGAGGATGGCGCCCTCTTCCACGTTGTCGCCCTCGCGCACGCGGATCTCGGCGAGCCGCCCCGCGCAGGGCGCCTCCACCGGAATCTCCATCTTCATAGACTCGAGGATCAGGATCACCTCTTCGAGCGCGACCGCGTCGCCCACCGCCTTCTCGATCTTCCACACGTTCCCGGTGATCTGTGCCTCGACGGCCGTGGGCATCGTCTCCTCCGCTCGCGGGCGGCCGAGTGTAACGCTTGGATCCCACCTCGGGTTCCTTATCCTCCGCGCGATGCTCGAGACCTTGACCGCTGGCTTCAAGCGCGCGCGCGAGCGGCTGGCCGGCGTGACGACGCTGTCGGATGCGAACCTCGACGAAGCGCTCTCGGACGTGCGCCGCTCGTTGCTGGAGGCCGACGTCGATTACGGCGTCGTGAAGGCGTTCCTGGAGCGTGTACGGGAGAAGAGCCTCGGCGCCCGCGTCGAGACCCGGGTGCGCGATGCCGCGGGCCGCGTCCATCGCGTGACGCCCGGTCAGCACTTCGTGGCGGTGTGCGAGGCGGAGCTCGCCGCGCTGATGGGGCCGGTCGATCCCGCGCTGGCGCGGCGCGACGGCGTCGTCTCGGTGCTGCTGCTCGGGCTCCAGGGCGTCGGCAAGACCAGCGTGGCGGCGAAGCTCGCGCAGCGGCTCCAGAAGCAGGGCCGCCGCCCGCTGCTCGTGGCCGCCGACCTGCAGCGGCCCGCCGCGGTCGAGCAGCTCGAGCGCCTCGGCGCCTCGATCGGCGTGACGGTGCACACCGCCGCGCCGGGCGAAGTCCCGGCCCGGCTGTGCATGCGCGCGCGCGAGCGCGTCCGGAGCGAGGGCTACGATGCGGTCGTCTATGACACCGCGGGCCGGCTCGCGATCGACGCGGCGCTGATGGCCGAGCTGCGCGACGTCGCGGCGGCCAGCGAGCCCGCGAACACCCTGCTGGTGTGCGACGCGCTGATGGGGCGCGACGCCGTGAACGTGGCCCGTGGCTTCGCGGAGCAGCTCCCGCTCGACGGCTTGATCCTGACCAAGCTGGATGGCGACGCGCGCGGGGGCGCGGCCCTCGCCGTGAAGGCGGTGACGGGCGTCCCGATCAAGTTCGTGGGCACCGGCGAGAGCGTGGAGCGGCTCGAGGAGTTCCGACCCGAGGGCCTGGCCACGCGCATCCTCGGCATGGGCGACGTGGTGGGCCTGGTGCACGACTTCGAGGAGGTCGTGGACGCGCGGCAGGCCGAGGCCGACGCCGAGCGCATGCTGCGCGGCCGCTTCGGCATGGACGACCTGCTGACGCAGCTCCGCGCGATCCAGCGCATGGGCCCGCTGCGCGACGTGCTGGCGAAGCTGCCGGGCGTGGGCGAGCTGGCCGGCCAGGTGGACGAGCGCGAGCTCGTGAAGACCCAGGCGATGATCCAGTCGATGACGCCCGCCGAGCGCGCGCGGCCGGAGCTGATCGACAAGAGCCGCGCCGCCCGTATCGCGGGCGGAAGCGGCCGCGCCCCGCGCGAGGTGCACGAGCTGGTCGGTCGCTTCCGGCAGATGCGCGACATGATGGGCGCGCTCGGCGGGGGGCTGCTCGGGAAGATCCCGGGCCTCGGCCGGCTCGCGGGGGCCGGCGCCGGCGGGGGCGGCGCGGCCTTCGACCCGGCGGCGCTGCTCGGCGGCGGGAACCGCCAGCTCCGCCGGCAGCTCGAGGCGCGCTCGAAGAGCGACGCCAAGAAGAAGCGCAAGCAGGCGAAGGCCGCGCGCCGCAGGAGCCGCCGCAGATGAGCCCGCATGGGCACGGCTTCAGCGGGGCCGCGAACCTCCCGATGGGGGGGCGGATGCGTGTGCGGCACTCATCGCGGTGTGGCCTGGCCGTCGGCCTCGCGTCGGTGCTCGCGTGCATCGCCGCCGGGCCCGCGGCGGCCGACCCGCCGAGCGAGGTGCTCGCGCCGCTCGCGGGCGCGCCCGCTCCCGCCGGGGCCGAGACGCCCGCCGCCGAGCAGCCGGCACCCGAGGCGCCGTCGCTCGCCCCGGCCCCCGCCCCGCCCCGCCGTTCGCTGGCGTCCCGACAGCCCGACTTCCCCAAGTCGCCGGGGCTCGTGCCGCGCGTCGAGTTCTGGAAGCGGATCTACAGCGAGGTCGACACCGGCGGGGGGCTGCTCCACGACGCGAACGACCTCTCGCTGGTCTACGAGGTCGTGCGGCTTCCGAGCGACCCCTCGACCCGGGTCCGCGAGCGCTTCCTGCGCGAGCGTCGCGAGCATTACCAAGCCATCCTGGAGCGCCTCGCGAGCGGCCGGAGGAGCGGCCTCGATGCCGAGGAGCAGCGCGTGCTGTCGCTGTTCCCGGCGGGCGTCTCGGAGGACACGCTGCGCGACGCCGCCGGCAACGTGCGCTTCCAGCTCGGCCAGGCAGACAAGTTCCGCGCCGGCCTGATCCGGCAGGGCCGCTGGGAGCACTACATGCGGGGCGTCTTCGCAGAGCGCGGGATGCCGGTCGAGCTGGCCTCGCTGCCGCACGTCGAGTCGTCCTTCGATCCGGCGGCGCGCTCGCACGTGGGCGCCTCGGGCCTCTGGCAGTTCACGCGCTCGACGGGGCGCCTCTACATGCGCGTCGATCACGTGCTCGACGAGCGCAACGACCCGTGGATCGCGACGGAGGCGGCCGCCCGGCTGCTCCACGCGAACTACGAGCGCACGCAGTCCTGGCCGATGGCGCTGACCGGGTACAACCACGGCATCGCCGGCATGGACCGTGCCGAGCGTCAGCTCGGCACGCGCGACATGGCCACGATCATCGAGCGCTATCGGAGCCGGAGCTTCGGCTTCGCCTCGCAGAACTTCTACTGCGAGTTCCTGGCCGCGCTCGAGGTCGAGGAGAATGCAGACCGCTACTTCGGGCCGCTCCAGCGGGAGGCGCCGGAGAATCCCGAGATCGTGGTCCTCGACGGCTACTACCGCCCGAAGACCCTGGCGGCGACGTTCGGCGTCTCTCTCGAGCGGCTGCGCGAGACCAACCCGGCGCTCCTCGACGGCGTGTGGACCGGCGAGCGCCACGTGCCGAAGGGCTACGCGCTGCGCGTGCCGCGGGATCCGCTCCGAGCCGCGCCGGCGGTGGTGCTGGCGTCGATCCCCACGCAGGAGCGCTACGTCGAGCAGGTGCGCGAGGCCGAGTACCGCGTGAAGCGCGGCGACACGTTCTCCAGCATCGCAGCCCGCTTCGGAGTGCGAACCGACGAGCTGATGGCCGCGAACGGCATCCGCCGAGCGAACCGCCTCCGCGTGGGACAGGTGCTCCAGATCCCGGGCCACGGGCGGACCGTCGCCGTTGCCGAGGCGGCGCCCGAGCCTGCACCGCGGGCAACGAAGACGGAGTCCGCGCAGGGCGGCGTGGTTCGCGTCCAGTCGGGCGACACGCTCGGCAGGATCGCGAGGCGCTACGGCGTCTCGGAGCAGGCGCTCGCCGCCCACAACGGCATCACCGATACGAGCGTCGTCAAGATCGGCCAGAAGCTGGAGATCCCCGGCGAAAGTGTCGACACGCGCGCCGCACCGGCCGCGAGCTACGGCGACGCGGAGCAGACGCGCGTCTATACCGTGCGACGAGGCGACACCCTCGACGACATCGCACGCCGCCACGGCGTCACGCCGAGGTCGATCGCGGCGCTGAATGGGCTCAGGAGCGCACACCGCATCAAGGCCGGGCAGCGGCTGGTGCTGCCGGAGCGGTAGTGACCCCCGGCCTCTCCGGGGGTCGCTCGTGCGCTCGCTCGGCGCCTCACCGCAGGGAGCCACGCGCAGCTCGGTGTCAGCGGCCCCCGAGCCAGCCCGGCGCCCACCAGGCCCAGCGCCCGAGCAGCTTCATCGCGGCGGGCACGAGCAGTGCGCGCACCAGCGTGACGTCGAGCGCGATCGCCGAGGCCATGCCCACCCCGATCTCCTTCACGAAGATCAGCTCACCGAGGGTGAAGGCGCCGATCACCACGAGCAGGATCAGCGCGGCGCTCGTGATCACGCGCCCGCTCCAGGCGACGCCCTCGCGGATGCTCGTCGGCACGTCGCCGTGCGAGACGAACTCTTCCTGGATGCGCGTGAGCAGGAAGACCTCGTAGTCCATCGAGAGGCCGAACACGATCGCCGCCATCACCACCGGGATGGTGGCCTCGATGCCTCCGGGCGGCTCGAAGTCGAGCAGGGTCGCGAGATGCCCGTCCTGGAACACCAGCACCAGCACGCCGTAGCTGGCTGCGAGCGAGAGCAGGTTCACGACGGCCGCCTTGATCGGAACCAGCACGGAGCGGAAGGCGAGCAGCAGCACGCCGAGGTTCCATGCGATCACGAGCCCGGCCACGGTCGCCCCCCAGCGCGCGAGCGTGCCGCGCACGTCCACGAGCAGCGCGGTGGGGCCCCCGACCTCCACCGTGAGCCCCGGGTGCGGGAGCTCCCGGATCGCGCTCACCGTCGCCGCGGCCGCCGGGGTCCGCCAGCCGTGCGCGCCCTGCGCGTTCACGAGCGCGAGGTCCTCGTGCACGGTGCGATCGAGCTCCATCTTGCCGGCGACGTCGGCGCTCTCGCGCCCGCGGTCGGGATCGAGCTTCGCGAGGGGGGTGCGCACCTGCTCCACCCCGGGGACGCGCGTGAGCTCGTGGAGCCACGCCTGGACCGCACGGATGCTGTCGGCCGAGAGAACCGGGCCGGGCGTCTCGACCGAGATCTGGACGTTGGACGCGCCGCTCGGGTCGAACACGCGGTCGTCGCTGATGCGCTCCTCGACGCGGCGTACCTCCGAGCCGCGCGGAAACGTGCGGGAGTCGGGCAGCACCGCCTGCATGCGCAGGGCCGGGAGCGTGATCGCCGCGAGCAGCGTCACGCTGACGAGCACCGTGAGCCACGGCCAGCGCATCGCCCCGGTGGCCAGGCCCGCCCAGAGTCGGCTCGGGCGGGACAGATCGTCCGGGCGGGAGATCGGGAGCTGATTCACGCCGTGGCCGAGCCAGGCGAGCAGCGCCGGCAGCAGCAGCAGCGCGCCGATCAGGGCGCTCACCACGGCGAGGACGCCGCCGAGCGCGAGGCTCGACACGAGCGGCACCGGCACGAGGAAGAGCACGACGATGCTCACGAACACCGTGAACCCGGAGATGCGGACGGCGCGGCCGGCGGTGAGCATGGTGACGGCCACCGCCTCGATCACGCTCGCCTGGCGGACGAGCTCCTCGCGAAACCGCTGTACCACCAGGAGCGCATAGTCGATCGAGAGCCCGAGCCCGAGGAACGCGCTGATCGAGAGCGAGAAGATCGAGACCTCGGCGAACTGGGCCACCACGCGGGTCACCGCCGTCGAGAAGGCGAGCGCGAAGGCGCCGATCGCGATCGGGATCAGCGCCGCGACCGCGCTGCGGAAGAACAGCAGCGTGAGCGCCAGCGCGAAGGGCATCGCCATGAGCTCCGCCTTCCGGACATCGGCCTCTGCAATTCGCTGGGCCAGGACGGAGGCGGGGATCGGCCCACCGAGCTCGACACCGGGGAAGCGCTCGCGCAGCAGCGGCTCGAGCCGCGCGTAGGTGGCCACCCGCTCGGCCTGCGAGCCCGCGAGGTAGGCGAGCACCAGCGTGTAGCGACCGTCGTGGGAGACCAGGGAGGCGAGTCCGGTGTCGGCGTACGACGTGACCCCGAGCACGCCTGCGTCGTCGAAGAGCGGCTCGAGCCCGTCCACCACGAAGCCCGTGTACTCGGCGTCGCGGACGTCGCCGTCGGGAGCGTGGAGCAGCGCCACGACGTCGGGCGAGCCCACGCCGAGCCGCGTGGCGAGCCGCCGCGCCACGCGGTCGGACTCGCTCCCCGGCACGTCGAGCCCAGAGGCCACCAGATCACGCGCGGCGTTCATCCCGTACAGACCCGAGGCGACGGCGACCACGAGGAAGCCGAGCGCCACCGCGCGGGATCGCTGCGCCGCGAGCCGGCCGAGCGCATCGAACCAGCCGGGCCGAACGGACGGAATCGCGCGCTCCAAAGGCCTCCCCGCGTGGAGACTTCCCCGCAACGCGCGCGGCGTCAACCCGCGAACGCGCCGCCTGCGCCCTGCCCGCTCACATCCCCTGCACGACCGTTTCGTCGGGCAGGCGGAGCGCGGTGAGCGGGCCGCCGTAGGTCGCGCCCGTGTCGATGCCGATGCTGAAGGGCTCGTTCCAGCGCACGGAGAAGTCGCGGCTCGGCGTATGGCCGTAGACCACGGTGATGCCGAGGTTGTGCGGCAGATCGTGGGTGGTGCGATTCCAGAGCAGGTCCTCCGGGCGCGACACCCGGAGCGCATAGGCGAGGTCGCCGCTCTGGAGCCCGCGCGGGCCGAGCCCCGCGTGGACGAACAGATAGTCGCCCTGCTGGTGGAACAGCTTCAGGCCCGCGAAGAAGTCCGCATGCGCGGGCGGCAGGTCGACGCGCTTGGCGTGCGCGCTGCGCTCGCCGAACCAGCCGTAGCTCGCGAGCGTGCGGTCGCCGCCGTTCATCAGGAAGGCGTCGCCGCCGAAGTACACCGCGCCCTTCCAGCCGAGGAAGTCGAGGAACATCGACTCGTGGTTGCCGAGCAGGAACACGCAGTCGACGTGGCGGCGCAGCTCGATCAGCCGGCTCACCACCGCAGCGGACTCGGGGCCGCGATCCACGTAGTCGCCCAGGAAGACGAGCCGGTCGGCCGCGGCGAGCGGCAGCCCCTCCAGCAGCCGATCCAGCTTCCCGAGCTCGCCGTGGATGTCACCGATCGCGTAGAGCACGCTCCCCCCTCATCGGCCACTCCGCGGCCCGGCCTGACCGGCGTCCGGCGAGCTGCCCGCAGGCCGCGTCGATGTCGCCGCCGCGGCTCCGCCGCAGCGTCGCCACGAGCCCCCCTCGGACCAGCTCGCCCATGAAGCGGCTCGCCACCTCGGGCGCGGGCGGGAGGTAGGGCGCACCCGGGTGCGGATTCATCGGGATCAGGTTCACCTTGGCAGGAATCCCGCGCAGCAAGGCGACAAGCCTGCGCGCGTCGTCGGTGCCGTCGTTCACATCCGCCATCAGCGTGTACTCGACGAACACGGGGTGCCGGCGCGAGAGCTGCGGGATGCGACGCAGCGCGCCGAGCAGGTCGGCCAGCGGAAAGCGCTTGTTGAGCGGCACGAGCACGTCGCGCTGCGCATCGGTGGTGGCATGCAGGGAGACTGCGAGATTCACGGGCACCGCCGCGAGCAGCTCGGCGATGCGCGGCACCACGCCGGCGGTCGAGACCGTCACGCGCCGCGGCGCGAACGCGAAGCCCTTCGCGTGCTGGAGCGTCCGGATCGCCTCGATCACCGCGCGCAGGTTGAGGAGCGGCTCCCCCATCCCCATGAAGACGAGATTGGTGATGCGGCGCTCGGGCACGAGCTCCCGCACGCGCGCGAGCTGATCGATGATCTCGGCGGTGCTGAGGTTGCGCTCGAGCCCGAGCAGCCCCGTCGCGCAGAACGAACAGGCGAGCGGGCAGCCCACCTGCGTCGAGACGCAGAGCGTGGTGCGATCCTCCTCGGGGATCGCCACCGCCTCGAGCACGGCGCCGTCGCGGGCGCGCAGCGCCGCCTTCAGCGTCCCATCGACGGAGCGCTCCACCGACGCCACCTCGAGCGCGCGGGTCTCGTAGCGCTCGGCCAGCGTCTCGCGCAGCTCCTGCGGCAGGTCCGTCCACGCGCGCGGGTCCTCGACGCCGCGCGCGTAGAGCCAGCTCGCCACCTGGTCCGCGCGCCACGCGGGAAGACGTTCGCGCGCGAAGCACTCGCGCAGCGCGCCCGGCGACAGATCCTTGAGATTGGCCTTCACGCGGCGCGCCGCCGGTACGTGAAGAAGTGCAGCGTGCGCCCCTCGGCACGCCACATCTCCTCGTAGGCGGTGCGCGGACGCCCGGGCACCTCGCTCACGTACTGCGCGGTGAACGCGTTCTCGAGCAGCGGCTCGCCCGAGAGCACGCGGTCGATCTGCTCCGCGTAGCCCGCGTGATCGGTGGCGAGGTGGAGCTCGCCCCCGCGCGCGAGCCGGCGCGCGAGCACGGCCACGAAGCGGGGCTCGATCAGCCGGCGGCGCTGGTGGCGCAGCTTCGGCCACGGATCCGGGAAGTTGATCCAGCATGTCGCGACGCTCGCGTCGTCGAGCGCATCGCGCACGAGCGCTGCGGCGTTCGCCTCGACCAGACGCAGGTTCTTCTCCGTCGTCCGCGCGATCCGCCGCGCGACCTTCAGCACGCGCCGGTGCGAACGGTCGACCCCCACGTGCGCGACCGTCGGCGCCGCCGCCGCGAGCGCGCGCAGATACTCGCCGCGCCCGAAGCCGATCTCCAGCACCAGGCGGAGCGGCGGCGCCACGTCGCCCGCGAAGAGCGCCTCCCAGCCCTTGGCGCGAACGTCTTCGAGGGTGACGCGGCGATCCGGCCCAGGGATGTCCGTCTTGAGCGTGCGGGACACGCCGGAGGGTACTCAGTGCGAGCCGACGCCGCAGCGGTCCGTTGCGGGACGGAGTCACCGAGTCTGCGCGAGGCGCAGCCAGTCGCGGAGACCTCCGAAGCGCGGCAGGCGCGGCGCGACACCGAGCGCCACCCGGCCCTCGGGATCGAGGCCGGCGCGGCGCAGCGCCTCGGCGATCGCCTCGAGCGGGCCCCCGAGCGCGTCGACGAGGCCGCGTGCCTGCGCGGCGCGACCGCTCCAGACACGACCGCCCGCACACTCGAGCACACGCTCCGGCGTCAGCGCGCGCCCTTCGGCGACGCGCGCCACGAAGCGCTCGTAGGCCGACTCCATGCCTTCGCGCACCGCCTTGCGCTCGTCGGGCGAGAAGCCGCGGGCCTCCGAGAAGAGTCCGGCGCGCGCGCCTCGCTCGACGCCGTCGCGGCCCACGCCGAGACGCTCGTAGAGACCGGAGAGGTCGAGCTTGCCGCCCACCACGCCGATCGAGCCGGTCACGGTGGCCGCCTCGGCCACGATCGCGCTCGCGGCCGCGGCGACGTAATAGCCGCCCGACGCGGCGGTGTCGCCGAGCGAGGCCACCACGGGCTTCTCGCGCCCGAGCTGCTGCACGGCGCGCCAGAGCAGGTCGGAGGCCACCACCTCGCCGCCCGGCGAGTCGACGCGCAGCACGACGGCGGACACGCGCTCGTCGTCCGCGAGCCGATCGAGCAGGCGCCGGTAGCTGTCGCTGGCCAGGGCCGACCCGCCGGGGCTGTCCACGCGCAGCACGATCGCCTTGACCGTCTTGTCCTCCTCGGCCTGCTTGATCGCCTTGACGAGCGTCTCGGAGCCGGCCGTCTCGCCGCCCATGAAGCCGCTGACGGACTTGCCGGTCACGATCGCGCCGGTGACGTAGATGACCGCGATCTTGCTCGCCTTCGACGTCGTCGCCGTCGTCTTGCCGCCGCCGAAGATCATCTTCCGCATCGCCCCGAACAGGTCGAACTCCTCCTCCTTCTTCTTGCCG
>Ga0126377_10004103_pt1 | contig 10523 bp, 11 predicted proteins | sample PanSoiMetPlot_22_FD_92647 | JGI IMG/M metagenome (GOLD analysis project Ga0126377, IMG submission 92647) | Tropical forest soil microbial communities from Panama - MetaG Plot_22 | ecosystem: Environmental > Terrestrial > Soil > Tropical forest > Bulk soil | place: Panama | collected 2016-02-17 | reverse complement strand
GTAGGTGTCGGTATCGCGCTTGACGACGTTGAATGCCGTCACCGTAGCCACGGGCGGAAGCGTCTCAATCGGGTAGGTCATCGGGTCAACCTGCGTCACGTCGAAAGTGCGCTGGAAGTTGAAAACGCCGCCGAGTCGGAAGCCGCTTTTGCTGACGATGCGCCCGTCCACGTCCACCCAAAAGCCGTTGAGATATTCCGCGACTTCGTTCGGGTCGAACTTGAACTCATTGCCGACGTAGCCGACGCTGAGCTTGACTTTATCCTGCGCGAGCGTCGAAGCGACGAACAGAACTAGAAACGTGAGTGTAAAAAGTAGTTTTCTCATTCCTTCTCCTGTTAAGTGTTTATGCTTTCCCAAATTTCTTCCCCGCTAACAGCCGGGACTAAAAGCCCTCTGCTTTTTAACATCTCGTAAGGCGGCGATGGTCGCGTAATGTTTGTCAATCATTACCTTGGTGTACGCCTTAAGCCTTCGGGCCATCACCTCATCAAAAGTTTCAACGCGCGCTACGCCAAAACCGGGCAATACGGATGGTGACGAAACGAGAGCAATAGTGGCCGTAGCCAACAAGCCCTTAAGAAAGCCTCTCCTGTTCATTGAATCCCTCCAAGTAATCCCATTAGCAAATCTGACTGTGTGGGCGCTTGTCCCATTCCGCCCGTTCCCGGCGTTTGCCCTACCGGGGCAGGGGCGAATGCGCCCCCTATCGCTGGCGTCATTCCTTCGCCTGCGCGAACGTCGAGGCGACGATAGCGAGCAGGATAGTGAGTGTAAAAAGTAGTTTTCTCATTCCCTCTCCATTGGTTGTTAAACTTGCGGCAGACCACCGGAACCCCCGACGGCTGCGCCTTGCGTCTGCATAAGAATGTTCATTAGTTCGGGCGGGATCGGCGGCGCGCCGTTTGGCGACTGTCCGACTGGTCCCGGCGCGAATCCGCCGCCGACCTCTGGCGTCATTCCCCCGCCCTGGTTGATCTCGCCCATTGCCTCGTTAAAGCGCGAGTCTTTAAAGAATGTGGCGATCTCTACGTCGTCGAAGCTCTTTAGCAGTGATCCGAAAGCGCGCGAAAAGTCTATTTGCTTGGCCGCGCCTACTTGCGCGAGGACCGGCATTGCTTTGATAAGCAGGTCAACCGCCTGCAGTTTCTGTTGGCGATCGAGCGCCGGGTCATATTTCGGCGCGCTGAAATATTCGACGATCACGTCGGTATCGGCCCGTATCTCGTCGGGTGAATAAGACTGCCAGGCGTCAGCGCCGTCCGGTCCGACGATCCGAACCACGTCGTCAAGCGTGCGGTTTGCTTTCAAGTGGTGTAAGACCTGGCGCGCCAGTTCATTGACGCCGACCTCGACCGCGCTTACCCGGTCATCGGCTTTGAGCCGCATCACGTTCGTTCTGGTCGTGACCTCGACGCCGGTCGTGCGGCTGGGCAACGGTCCGCCCGTCAAGAGGGCGTCGCCGCCGGTGAGCTGCAAAATGTCCGAGTCAATGCGGGCTTCGATAATCTGGAAGTCCGCCGACATTTGGGCGTCTGGTATCGGCTGGATCGCATCCGGGCGTTCTGCCTGTATCACTGTCCCGTCCGGGCCGTCTGTAAATTTCTCAAGCTCGCCGACGCCGAGCGCCCCGGTAATGGCCAGAAACTTTCGCGCGTGGCTGCGAACGTGTAGGAACTGCGCCGTGCGTATCCGGTTTTTCTGCAATTGCTGGTCTTCGGCCAACCGCATAATCCCCATGCCGTAATGGGCGTTGGGTATCCTGATAAAGTCAATTTGGGTGTAGGGAAAACCGTCCAGGTAGTCATATGGCCAATCTTCCTCGACCAGCGGGTGAGGCAGGCCCTCGGCATAGACGTACCGCTTTCTGTATTTCTTATCCCAGATTTCCCACAGGGCGACTAAATGGTCCTCGGGCGTGGACTGGTCCAGCTTCGTGCCCCAGGGCGGCGTGCCCAGGCCTACACCCTCATATCCGGCGCGCTGGGCGAGGGTATAGATACCGGTATTGATCATGTCGAGCGACGAACGCTTATAGGTTGAATTGGCCAACACGTCGTCATAGGTGGCGAAACAGCACTCAGCCACCCAGCGGGCTGTTTTCAGCGTTCCGTCGCGCGCTGACAGGTCTTTCAGGAAAAAGCGCGGGTCAACACGTTCAATATAAGCCGCGTCTTTGCGGATATAGTCCCGGTATTCAATTTCGCCGTCGCCCTTGCGCCGCGCTTCATCTACCTCGACCGTGTAGCCGGTCTTTCCGATCCCGTGGCCGATAACCACAACGTCCTGGACGATCGCTTTGCACTCTTCAGTCATACCGCGTTCAGTCCATTCATAGTTCAGCAAACCCTGTTGGACGGTGGCGCTTTCAATGTCTTTTTCTTCGCGCGCTTTGACCCTGAACTTGATCTGCCCATTTATCAGGAACGGCATATAGGACAGGGCGATACTGCCGGTTATATTGACCGTGGCCGTGTTGCGGGCGTTGTCACTGGCTAATTGACTGGCTTCTAAGCCGCGTTCCATCCACTGTTCGCCCTCGAACCACATGTAATACCGCTTCCAGTCGTTCAGACCGTTTCTCATTGCCAGGCGCAACTGCTGAGTCTTGGATATCCTGGCAAGCCATATCTTGCCGTCGCGCTCGCCGTCGCCCGTTTCCTGGACGTATGGCGCCTTGCCGATCATTACCGGCGCTTTTACGGTCTTTCCTGGTTCATTTCCCTCATATTTCTTGAGAGGTTTCTGTACTGGTTGTCTTTTACGTGGCATTCTCTTCCACCATCAGGCTTTCTCTGTCCTGTATCCTATTTGTAGCCAAATATTCCCGGTTTACGCCTCTCAGCGTGCCTCTTAGCCGCCCAGCCAAATGAACCCTTCGGCGGCGCCGGCGCGCCCACGCCATACAAATGAATTTTCGTGGACAGGTGGCCGGCGATCAGCGCGGCGGAAACGAAGTCGTCGTTTTCGCCGGTCGGCGCCGAAAATTCGCCGTTTTCAAGCTCGACGTAGTGTTGTAGTTGATCTATCCCGATCGGCGGCTGATCGCCCATAGTCCGAAACAGGATTTCGTGTTTAAGAATTAGCTCCTGCAGCCGCGCGATCTCTGTCGATTTGCGCGTATCCGTCGTCGCGTATCCCGGCTTCTGAGACGCTTTCTTATCGTAGGGGTCAAAGCGGTAATAAAGCCGGGGGTAATGAAACTCTCGCGCCAGTTTCAGGTTTACCGCATAGCCGCCCCGTTCGTTGTCCTCGACCCCGATAAGCGCGGTATTGAAGACAATTCCCAGGTAATAGACCAGTTCGGCAAACCTGTCCGGCGTGATAATGGCCGCGAAGGACGCCACTTCTTCCAGGTCCGGCACGGCCAGCACAACCAGCGCGCTTGGGTCGCCGCTGTTCGGTATGCCCATTGCCGGATCAACGCCCATTACATACGCCTGCCCCGTTTCAGGCGTCTTGAAGACCCTCAGCGCGCCGAATGGGTCGGCTTTAAACTTGGCGTTCGGATCGGTAATTTCAGGATTGTGGAAGTAGGCGAAGCGCTGCGGCGCGATACCCTCTTCGACAACCGCTTTCCGCATTAACTCTAGTGATCCACTGTCAAAAACGTTCTTACCCTTCGCGGCAAAAGCGTGGCCTGGCGTGGTCGGATACTCACAGCGGAAAGTGTGTAGGTCGCCGTGGCATTCTTTACTGATCGTGTACCGGCGCCAGTTCAGCCGCGCCTCGACCTCTTTTGCCAGCCATTCTTCGCCGCCCTCGGCGTATTCGTCGGCATACCAGACAAGCAGCGCAGACCTGATAAGCCGCGCCTCTTCCAGTTCATTGCCGAACCGCGTCGGGTGGCCAGCTTCTTCGTCAGTACCGCACAGGTCACCTAACGGCCGTTCTCGGTCGCGCCGGTATTCGTCAAAAGCCACCCAGGGTATAAATATCTTTCTGTAGCCGTCATCAGGATCGTCCCACAGGCGTTTGGCCTCATTGTGACCCTTTGCCGTTGACTCTCTGACCACCACAGTGCCCGGCAATTGCGGGATCGTGGCGTTGAGCGCGCCCATTTGGGCTTTAATGTCTATGCCCAGGTTTGGCCATATGGCGAATTCGGATAGTAAAACCATATGGTAGTTGTCCGACCGTCCCAGCTCTTCACGTCCCGCCGTGGCAAAGATCACCCGGCTGTTTAGGCCTACACCCTCGCCCGCCTGCCGGCTTGTGGTCTTATTGCCGAAATGAACCACGTCGCGTCTGTCTAAGATCGTGGGACTTCGCAAACGTTCGTGGCTTTCGTGGTGTATCGCCCGAAAACGGCCGTTAAATGTGGTGACTGAGGACTCGTCGTGCGTGGCAATTAGCGCATTCCGATTCGGCCGAAGTCCTGTCAACCAATAGAAAAGCGCCAAAAAGAATGTCGAACAACCCATTTGCCGGGCTTTGATAATGTACCAGCGGACCGGCTTGCCGGCCTGCAGGTCTTCCAGGAACCAGCGCCACAGCATTCTCTGAACCCTGTTGAAGACCAGGTTCACCCGCTTGCCGGCCTTGCCTGTGATCCAGATATTGGCCGCACAGAAGACCGGAAAGTCATAGCCGGTAATTCGCGTGTAATGTTCCTGAATGTATTTCTCAGGGTGGCGCTGCCATCGGCGCGCCTCGGCCATTACGCGCGCGGGATCGGGCGACGCCAGCGCTAATAGCTTCGCGTCTATAAAAGTCTCTTCAGCCGATCTATTTGTCTGTGCCGCCGTCTTCAACTTCTTCCTCTAAGTCAACGTCGCCCTCGATCACCTGACCGTGGATTTCAAACAGGTCCGCAAGCGGTTCCGGCTTTTGCTGCGCCCGCATTTCTTCAAATGAAAGTTTGACTTCAACCGACGGCCCGGATTTCAGGTCGCCGCTGATCTTGCCTAACATCTGGATGGCGCCCAGCGCCGTTTTGTCGTCGGGACTTTCAAGCATGCCGCCCAGCCGCGACATGCCAGGACCGTGAAACAGCGCCGTGGCCCGCGCCCGCGTCTCTCGGCGCATTTGCGCCAACACCTCGCGTTCGTCCACCTGATCTATCTGCTGGTCTGGACGCTTTTCAAGCGCCTGGTTGTCGTCCATTAGTCTGTGTCCACGGTAATGACGTAACTCTTTTCAATACGCACATTGAGAGCTTTCAAAAGTTTTGGCCCCGCCGTCTGAATTCGCCTCACAACACGGCTCAAATCCGTAGGATCAACACCCCAAATTCGCGCCATTTTAGAAATTCCACCCCAGCCTCTGGTAAGTCCCTCTAAATGCGCATGGAACTGTTCTTCGGATAGCCTGAGTTCAATGCCCGGCGCACTGCCGTTTCCCTCTGCCGGACTGGCAATTTCCGCTGTGCCATTGCTGGTATTTTGTCTCATTTCTGCAACCACGGCCCGAAGTGTCACTATTTGTGACACTCAAGTCAAGCGGTTTTTACTAATTGTGGAAACAATGGCCTATAGACGTGCTATACTTGGCACGCTATGAAATAACACGGCTGGAAATACAGATTAGTTATGGTCTCGATCAGCGCCTGCGCCATTCTCAATGGCCTCGCTCTAATTATTCTCATTGCCGCTATGATCGCCTGGGGGTTTAAATGAATAGACGCAACTTCATCAAACTAGCAGCCGCAGCCGGCGCATTCGCTATGTCGCCATTCAAGCCCAAAGCGCCGCCACCCAAGGTCATAGCCGCCCGCTTTGACGACCCGTTTATCATCCTCCGCGGCAGGTCGTTCTGGATCCCTACCACGATCCGTCCTAAAGAATGGTACGCCAGCATAGGATCAGCCGAAGCTGAAGCCGTCTATGGACCAGAACACAGTATGGGCAACCTCGCCCGTACCCTAATTAAAGAGTCGTATTGACTTATCTCTGTCCCATTAGTAACATGATATCCCCGCCTCTACGTCTACTCTATTAGATACCGATAGACTCTCTTTAAACACCCGGACCCACAACAAGCCCACTCACCCTTTACCCTGCACCACCCTATAGAAATTTTCTGGGAGGGATTTTAGAGGATGCCGGTCTGATAGCGGCAGCCTGGGTCAATTGGTGGCCCTGGCCTATGGCCGATCTGGCAGGTCGTAACGTTATTAACGTTGCGCCAGGCGCGCTGGTTAACAGTTAACCCTGGCCTGGTATACCACAACATATTGTGGGCAGGGTCTGGTGTGACAGGGTAGAGTATGGCGGGGTTAAGCCTGGCTGTGGGGTTAAGCTATTAGATACAACACTTAGCCAATGGTAAACAAAACATACCGCGAGTCCGATAATTATTACTTATGTAACGGATCTGGGTGATCCGACCTGGCTGAGGATCACATTCGCAGCCGAGGATCGGCGAAACGCGGCAAAATTCACGGATATACGCCGAATTGTCGAGCGAGAGGAATGCGCGCAGCATTCACGAGATTACCGTGGAATGCGTTGAGTTTCGGAGACGTTGGGTTGATCTGGCTTGGCGCTGGCACGGCCAATAACTATGAGTTTGTAGCCGGCCCATCCGGAGAATACGGCTATTGGCAGGATAAAGATCGCGTATTGAGGTGCGCCGAGTGTGAGTAGGCCGAATAGGCCAGCTTGGACGATCAGGATGTAGCCAGCGAAGAGTAAGAGGATTCGTTTCATATTGATCTCCTAGGGTTGATATTCGAGCGGGCGGACATTAGCACGTAATATTGTGTTTAGCCATACCAATGGGTTTGCAGTCTGGAATGTCCTGGGGTTCTAATTCATTGTCTGGCGACAGGATAGGGCCGAGCCATTGAGCGGATAGAACCCAATGCTTGAATGTGGTGCATTCGTCGGCTATTCGCCGGAAGTCGCCTTCCTTGTCCATTTCCACGACGGTTAGGCCTGGTTCGCTTCCTTCGCCGTGCCAGGTGTTGAGAACTAGGTTCTTCAGCCAGTAATAGCCAGGCTGTGTCGGGTATTCGGATGTCCAAGTCATTTCCATTCCCGCATTGTATCAGAAAATAATTCGCGTTGGCTGAACTTTTCTGTTGACAACCCCCCTAGGACGGTTTATACTGCGTCTGTCAGTTGGAATTGAAAACCTAAACACTAACGGAGGCTGAAATGAACTATCCTATGACATTAACGGTTGCTACTTACGACACGGAAGATGCGGCGAACAAAGCGATGGCGCGCATTGCGGCCAAGTTCGGCAAGCTGGCCAAACGGCTGCGCGTTGAAGATAGCGGCGACGAATGGATAAGCCGCGAATCTTGGGATGTGACGCTGGCTGAGGGCACGAACGCTGAAGGCCGCAGGATATGGAATTTCTTGATGGGACGGTAAACTTTTCTGTTGACAAATATCCCCTAGGGGGGTATTATCACATCATCGCAAGCGGCAATCACGCCGCCACCAACTAAGGAGGTTGCGATGCTCAAATCCGAGACCAACAATCCAGCGCGCGCTGGTCAAGACGCTAGCAAGCGCCGTTATTTTGGTGAGTGCAGCCGCTACGCGGTGTTTGCGGTTCACACGCGGTTTGACGCCGTCCAATGGTTCGTCACCGACGCGCAGGGCGTCACTGACGAGCAGGTACGGCGCGGCGAGCTTCCGCCGGTCATTCGGCAGGAGCCTACATACGAGGCGGCGATTGCTAGCCTCGTATAGCCGAAACGGGGATGATACCCCGTCCGTGCGGGATGGCCTACGCACGCTGAGGAGGCAGGCCACAACTGCGGCAATGAGGCCGCAGTTGAAAACCGGAGGAAAGAAGGGAGCAACTATGACACCCACCGAACGCCAGCAGTCGCTAGAGAACGCCCGCCGCGCCTACTTCTTTCTGAAGAACTATATAGAATCTCAGATAGAAACGCCGCGCTTGCGGGAAGAAATTGCCTGCCTGCTGGACGAGTTTGACAGGCTGGACAAGAAAGAACAGAAGCAAATTCGGGCGGGCAGCAAGGGCAAGAAATACGGCGTGCTGGGCGCTTCGCATGGCGCGAAGGGCGGCAGGCCACGAAAGAACGGAGGCAAGAAATGAAACCTAGAGAACGTATTGAACGCGCGTCAATATCCTGCCGCGTGAGTCCAGCCAGTTCCCCGAACCGCAGAGCCGTATCAATAGCGACGGCTATTGTGTGGATAAACGCTAGCCTGAAAGAGCGAGTGACGAGCTTGATTGAAGCATTTGAACTGCTAGACGCCAAAGAACAGAAACAACGTGAGGCAGGGCGCAAAGGCGCTGAATTTGGACACCTCGGCGCCGAGTTTGGCAAGCTCGGCGGGAGGCCTGAAAAGAAAGACTAGCCCAGTTTAAGTCCTGAGCCACCATTCATTTAGCCTCTATCACTATCTTGCGCCTATTGCGGATCGGTTCAGCCCGTTCGGACCGAAGGACCGACTGGATGACCTCTGACGACCGAAAAACGTTCAGACGAGGGTTTTTAAGGTTTGCCTGGGACATTACACGTCGGTGCAAGTTGTTGAGGGCGCTGGTCTGCTGATCCTCGTCGAGGCGCTGAAAGCGCGAGCTGTTAATCAATTCCTGTCCATATTGGTTGATCCATTGTTGGACGCGCTGGGCGCGAGCTGTTTGGGTTTTTTCGGTGTCGCCGGCGATCGTGGGCACAGTGTCAAATTTCAGGCCGTGTTTTTCGAATTCTTTGCCCAGTTGCGGCGTTATTTCAACGGCCCCAGGCTGCTGGTAGTTCTGATAACCGATTCCTACAGCGCCAGGCGCGCTGTAGATAAGACCTGGGAAACCCTCTTGCTGGTAGGCCTCCACGAAGTCGGCGATCTGCATAGGCACGACCACGCTGGCAGCTGCGCGAGCTGGCGTAAACGGCTTGCCCTCGATCGTCTTACCCTTAAAGAAGTCTCTGACCAGGGCGGCAGGCGGCGACAGCTTATAGCTCAAGAAGTTTTCGGCCACGTCAGTCGCCAATTCACGCGGCTTGGGTTTATAGGATTTATCGCCCGTAGCGAAGTATGCGCCGGCGCGGATCGTATCGTCGCCGACCCTCATCGCAAGTCTTAAAGCCTGAGTGACGCCAGCGCCGAAGTCATATCTACGGTTGCCGAACTTGATTTTAAGAAAGTCAGGGCTTTTGTAATCCAGGCTCACGTCGGCGCCGGCCTGACGGGCGGTTAAAGCAATCCCGCTAACGACGCCGAGAAATTGCATTAGATCGGACATTTGACCTTTGAGGACGACCCGGCCGCCTGGCGTCATAGCGTTGCGGACATACATTACAGGGTTGAGGATATTCAAACGACTTGCGACAAAGCGCGGGCTAAACAGGGCGTAATTGAGCGCTTCGAAAGACTTGTCTATCTTCTGGCCTAAACTGCCACGGCCGGTCGTAATATTGACCCACTGGGCGGCTTTCTTATAGGCGTCCATAGCCTCTTCTGGCGATAAGCCGCGCTTATCAATGGCGCGCTTAAACTGCTGGAAGCGCTGGACGCGTTGAGTGTCCAGAAAAGTCGAATACATTTGGTCGGACTGTTTGACGCCGGGCGCATTGGCCACTTTTCTGCCGATCCACGAACCGGAGCGCTTCAAGAACGCTTCTTCGCCCGCCGACAATCCCTCATTAACGCGATTAGCCAGGTAGAGGCCGGAATTTTCCATTAACCGGGCGTCAGGATGAGTTGCGATCGCCTGGTTGATAGTCTCAAAGTCTTTTGACTTAAACGCTTTGAACATATTGGCGGCCGCGCGGTAAGACTGCCGGGCTTGAAACGGGCGCAGGAACAATATGCCACCCTGGCGAAACGGCGCACTAATATCAACACTGCTTCTAAGTGTTTTGGACGCGCCCAGGGCGCCTAAGAATTCGTCTTTAGCCGCCTGAGATACGGATCGAGGGACGCCACGTGCGCCCTCGAATAGCGCCTCTTGCACGGGATCACGTTCGAACGGTTCAACGCCTGTGAATTCAGTGGGCGCGCCTCTGGGCGCTGATCCGGCGCCGGGGGGCTGGACCTCGAACGCGGCCTGGTCGCCCACGCGCGGTCCGACGGTCTCTGTATATTGTTCGCCGGCTCTGACGCCGAAACGTTCCGGGGCTATTTGGGCGCTGAGACGCGGCGGGGCAGCTTCCCGCGCCGCCGAGGTCGCCGGGGCGCGCATTGAAGCGCCTGGGACCATTTCCGCCGCAATGTTGGGCGCTGTACGTGGCGCCGCTTCCCCGCCCTGTGTCCCAAAGAACTGTGTAAGCGCTCGAAAGTTTGCGTCACCCTGGGCGATATCACCGGGCTGCAGCGTGGCGCCCTCTGGGATATCCGATATATGGCGTTTTTCGCCCGCGCTATACACCGGATTGTATGAATATTCGGGTAAGACCTGGGCGAGGGCGTGCTCTTCTTCGTGCGTGAGCGTAACTATCTTTTTGAAGTCGTCAAACGATTCTCTGCGCTCTTCAGCCGTGAGTTTTTGGACGCCGCGACGATTAGCCCTAAAGATCATACCGCTAATTTCCTCAGGGCTTTCCGTTCCCAGCTTGGCAAAAGCTGACTGCAGGGCGTCAGTTTGGGCGACCG
>Ga0126377_10004102_pt1 | contig 10525 bp, 4 predicted proteins | sample PanSoiMetPlot_22_FD_92647 | JGI IMG/M metagenome (GOLD analysis project Ga0126377, IMG submission 92647) | Tropical forest soil microbial communities from Panama - MetaG Plot_22 | ecosystem: Environmental > Terrestrial > Soil > Tropical forest > Bulk soil | place: Panama | collected 2016-02-17 | reverse complement strand
GCGGGCGCCGGCTCATCCACTTTGAAGATCGGTTGCAGCGACCGACGCAATTCATAGCTCTGCGCACGTATGACGGTCGCATGCGATTCGATCAGGCCGAGCAGCCGCGCGCGCGCCGCTCCGTCGATCGATCGCCACTGCTCGGGCGTGAAACGTTCACCGAGTCGCTTGAGCGCCTGCGCCTGCTGCCTGATGTTGAATGACGCGTTCACCGTGCGGCGCGCGAGCCGGCGCATCTCGTCATCGAGTTGGGGGCCGGCGCCGCGCCCCTGACCGGAGAGGTAATGGCGCAGATCTCCTTCGACAGGCAGCGCGCCGGATGTGGTCGCGCGCTGTTCTATCACTATTGACGAGGGCGCGGCGGGGGGACTGGCGCGCCGCATCGCTTCATCTACCGTCTCGATCTCAAAGCGAACCGCCGGCGAGCCAAGGGCCGGAGCGAGCCCGCGTTTGAGTTCCTGCTTGCGCTCTTCGGTCTCGACGACGCCCACGATCCTCAGCGCGCCTTCTGACGTACGCTCGACGCTTATCTGCTCGCCGAGGTCGGCCTTGGCCTGGGAGAGCAGGGCGAGCGTTTCGATCTCCAGGCTCAGCGGCGCGGAAACAGACGCCGATGGCGGGCTGGCGACTGTCGACGGCGCAACCGGCGCAGGCGCCGCCGCGAGATTCGCCGCCTGGCTTTCATCGAAGATCGCCAGATCGACGTCTGCCAGACTGACGACCTCGAACGCCGTTTCGAGTAGTTCGTACTCGGCGGCCCCAGTCTCTTCATTGACTCGCAGCGTTTGCCTGAATGGACGCCAATCACGCGCTGTCACCGTCAACGTCGCTTCAAAGATCGCGCCAGGTCGCGGCGCTTCGGTTGAAATCGTTCTGAGGCTCAGCGCCTCCGTTCCGTCTGCCAGGCGAAATCTCTGAATCTCCTCGTTGTCGCCGCCCAGCGATTTGCGCCACTCGGCAAAGGAAACGGCTGACAGCGGTCGCCGCCAGTCGAGATGATTCTTTCGAAAGATTCGCTCAAGAGCGGCGAGCATATCTGCCGGCGCTGCTAACGCCCGGTCACTACCCTTCCAAGTACCATAGCGCTTTAGTGTCTCGCCGGTTGACTGTCTGAAGCGCGAGTGGTTCAGATCGTTCCAGCTCTCCAGCTTCACAGTCTCCATCTCCGCGAGCGAGCCGCGTCTCCGGCTGATCTGAATTCGCTGATGAATCACGGGCTGGGAGACCGAGAGAATCTTCTGCGTTTGCGAATCGGTGGCGCGCTTGAGCAGCTCAGCCGCAGTGACGACCGGCTCGCGATTGAAAACGACCCAGGCGGCGGCCAGAGCCACAGTGAGTATCAATCCGACGGCGAGTCTGATTGCGAGCGGCGAGGTGGCGAGCGCGCGCAGATTCGCGAATAGTTCGCCAAGCCGTGAGACGAATTGCTCCCGCCACGAAGGGCTTTCGGCGACGCCTGAAAACCGCTCAATCAACGGATCGAACCCGCCCCAATTGTTGGGCGGCGGAGGGACGAGCGGGCGGAGGACTTGATTGCGGAAGTTGATGAAATCGGCGATTGTCTCCTGCACTTCATCCAGTTTCACGCGGCACGACCAGCAAGCTTCAAGATGCGCTTTGATCAGCGCGCCGCCCTGCGCGTCAAGCTCGCCGTCGGCATAGAGGCGCAAATCTTCCTCCGACGTGTGGCCTCCCCTTTCATCCCATTCGGTTTTATGGCGCTCAGTCATCTTCTTATTCCTTAGTTTGTTCCTTCAATTTCCGCATCGCCCGCCGCAGATACTCGTTGACGGCGCCTGAGCTGACGCCGAGAATTTCGCCGATCTCGCGGTAGCGAAACCCTTCCGCTCGCAGGTGCAGGCATTGCTTTTCCTGTAATGACAGCCGCTTCATCGCGGCGAAAAGGCGCGCGAACTTCTCACGATGCAAGAGCGATTGTTCAGGCCCCGGCGCGGTATCGGGCAGCAGGCGGCTTAACTCATCGAAATCGCTCGCGTCCAGCGGATCGAAGAACTTGTCGCGCTTGCGGCGATTGACAGCCAGATTGTGGGCGACGCGAAAGAGCCAGCTCTTCGGATTGTCGATCGTCTGTCCGCCGCGCCGCGCGTTGTAGAATTGCAGGAAAGCGTCCTGCGCGATCTCTTCCGCTTCGGCCGGATGGCCGAAGACGAGCGCGAGATACTCATAGATCGGCGCGCGCCACTGCTCGAACAACCTGATGATCTCTTGCTCCAGCCCTATCGCCTCCTCAACAAATCCGGGCAGGACGGCCTCCAGTCGCAACGCAGCCTCTAAGGTGTTTGCGGTATCCAGCCCAGATCGTGGTCTTAATTCTTCTTTCAGCATGCGCATTTGTCTCGGCCCGCTGAATCGCTTGTATTAAAATGCTGTTTTTTCTTCTCTATACCTACAGACAATCGAGGAGGCGATTTTAGCGACATGGGCGAAAAATTTTTTTGATGGGTTGGCGGCTAATAGGCAGGAAGACTAATCTCTTCGGTAACCGAAATCCTACGAGATTAATGCGATTCGCCTCTTTTCGCCTCTTCAGTTCGATCAAACCGAGCGCGGATCGGTACAAATTGCTGATCACCGACTCGAAGGGGTATGGATTATACTTTGGTGGGTCGAGCCTCGCCATTCGCCCGCATTCTCCGCTAGCTCTTTAACGAAAGATCCGTCAATCAGAATATCTGTGAGCGCGAGTATCTAGTCGATGCGCGCATAGCGGCGTGAGGTCAACTTCGGCCGCTACTGCGGCGCGGCGACCGCCGCCTGTGACGATGGGTGTGGACGGCATCCTCTCTGTATGAGGGAAAGTAATGACATACTTATGCGCGGGTCACGGATGACAGCCGAGGCGATCTGACAACGATAGACGTCGATCTGCCCGCTAGCGCTTACTCACACGGTGATTGGCGGACGTCATCTACGTGAGTTTGGCAATTTGATTTGGGCTCTTCCGAGCTTTTGGTGCAAACAAGATTGTTTGCTATTCATTCTTGATGAATACAGCGTCTCTGTTTGCCGATCCTAACTTTCTACAACTGGAATCTGAAGCAATGATCAATACTGACGATGCGCCGAGCCAAAGAAGTGCGGACGCCGCTGCGCCTCTTGCACCAAAAGCTCGGAAGAGCCCGAATCAGAATGCCAAAATCATGTTATTAGGCAGGCGATTAACGCAATGAGCAACAACCGCGGATTTTTCAACAGGTGCATCGGGTACAAGAGAATAGGAAATGAATAATCACGTTGTTGTAGATAAAGCCCCAAAGTCTATTCAAGACGAGTTGACTCGACGCCTCATCAGACATGACTGCCGCGTACGATGTTGTCGGTATGCTTAGGTTTGAGGATTTGCAGATCCCGAGAGATGTACGCACGACCAGGTAAAGCACATCGGACCTTTAAAGTAGATACCTTCATAAACTTGTCTCATTAGATGAGTGGGAGTCCAAACGATATTTTGGTTTAGTGCGAGCTCGAAAGAACTGAGCCAGATTTCATCCTAACATCGCGTGAATTAGGGGATTGCCTTTTACACTGACATCGAAAGAACTGAATGAATGAAAGAGTAGTTCAAAGATGTGCTCATTATTGAATTGAAGAGCTCTCAACTTTCTTACCCGGAAGAAGATAAGTAGCAAAAGCGAGCGCCACCGGTCTGGTCTTGAGTTTCTTTGCTGACTCTCCCAGTAGAGGATGTGTCTGCTCAATCTCTTCTGCTGCCTCATCGATAAGTTCCATGAACAGAATCTGCTCTTTTCTGATTGGCGTTTGGATTGCAGAGAGACTCTCCAAGTCTACCGTTCCGTTTGCGGGAATTGGCTTCGTAGCTGTTGAACCAGTAATGATGCTTTCAAACGTAAAGCCACCTTTTCCGAGCAACATCGGTGCGGCATTTACCATGGCGACCCACTTCCCTGGTTTGGGATCACGAACGGTTATTAGATGACTAATCTGAGCGGGCATGCGAAAGTCATATGAGAAACATTCTCCTGAGGTGCAATCGTACAAATACAATTCCAAGGGACTCGAGCCTTTGTTTGAGTCCGCTCGTATTTGAAGAGTTGACGTCTTTTCGGGCACAACAATTTCAATCCGGTTCGCATTTCCATTTTGAAGATAAGTCATCACCTCGTTGGATCGCACACCGGGAGCTACTCGCAGTACTGGACGTCCAACTTCAGCGCCACGGTTTGTCGCTTTAAGTTGAAGCCCGCCCGCCTGCTCTTCAACTACAGCATTCCAGCGTTGCATTTGAAGTTCAAGAGAGTAGCGTATCTGATCGGTGGAGACCTGTTGTGGTTGAGTCGCCCAAAGTGGACTCGCGTTCTGAATACCGATACCCCAGGTGCCAGGCTCGGGATCGTCTATCCTGTAGGTGTGCCTTCCAGGCAGAAGCTGGGACGTGTCGCTGGTGAGGTGTGGGTAGTAGGAGGAATGAAGCCGGTTCGGCGAGCGCATTCGAACATAAGCAATACCACTCAACACCTCGAAGTCGATGCGAATACTCGAGGCTCCCGGTGGAACGTAGAAATATTTATCAGCCTGACCGAGAAGCGGCACGCTGCCAGAATCTTTAACTGCGAAATGATTTTCTTTCGTAAATTCCTGAGGAACGACAACCGTTACCGGGATTCGTTTAGTGACAACGTCTGTTTCGTGTTCTTTCAGGATCAGAATCGCGCTGTGAACGCCATGCAGCGCTGCTTTAATATTTATTTCAAAGGGAATCGTTTGTTTGAGTGGAAGATGGATCTGAGCTGCACACGCGAAAGTTCCATCATTTCCAAGCCACGCTACGTCATAGGCCTTGGCCTCAGTGGCGCCTGACTCACGAGTCAAACGAATGACGCGCTTGCCTTCCTGATTCAGTCTCCATCCTTCACTCTCGTAGAGTCCTGGAAGTTTGCCGTTGAGGTATTCGGAAATCACGCTATTCACGGATCCACTCACAGATATTGTTGACGTTTCCTTTGCGTTAACGAGGGCGCGCCACGCTGCGCTAACGTTCAATACGCCGTTTCCCTGCTGATAAGACTGCCAGCCCGCAAGAAAACGTGATCCGGTGAAAAGCGCATTCTTCAGTCGCTCTACGTCGTAAGCGAGATGTGCCTGTTTGGCGCCGCTGACTAGAAGTGCGGCGACGCCGGCCGCAATAGGAGAAGCTGTAGAAGTGCCACCACTAACCATATAGCAAGGCGCCAACTGAAACCTGGGAGCGTTTTGGGGGATCGTCAAAATTTCGGCGACTGGTCCAGCTACACACTCAGTGGCAGCAAGACGATGTTCCGGCGCGAGCAGGTCCGGTTTCAACGATCCATCGTCCGCCGGCCCCCACGACGACCAAGACTCTAAAGTAGTTTCAGGGATTGTCCCTGGGCCATACAAAGCGGTGAATGATGCCGGGCTAATAAAGCCGCCAACTGAAACCACATTGCCGGCGGCCTCTACATTCCCGATTGGACCACTACCGTTTCCACCGCTGTGGAAGATTATTTTGTGATAAGTCTCCGCAATGCGATCGAGCATCAAGGTAAAGAATGAGTTCGAGCTATTGGGTAGCCCATTAAAGGCTGACGAATCGCTAATGATCTCAACATCGTTGCGCCGCGCGGTTTTGATGTAAGCCTCAAAATAGTTGTGGGTGCGGAGCTGCCTACCCTTCCATCTCACCACCAGAACTTGGGCTTGCGGCGCAACTCCCGATACCAAACCGTCTGCGAACCGGGAACCAACAGCTGTACTAATCGTCATGGTTTGATGGAGGCCGCGTGACAGATAAAGATGGATCACCCTGCCCGCTGCATCCAACTCGATCACAAACGGCTGACGTGTGCCCTCAGATCCAAGCTGAAGGTAATTAACATCAAGTTGCTGGCTGAAATCTTTGAGCGGCCTTTCGTCCTGAAAACTCGCGTCACCGTTCGTGTCTACCCAAACCGCGTTTGTCGTCTCATCCCAGAGCACTGCAAACCTTTGCACGATTGTTCCAGATATCGGGTACGAGTACATTCCAATGCGGAAAGCGCCAGGATGAGGTAACACATATGTCCGATTTTCAAACTTGGCCCACGTACCCAACGCGCGGAGTTGGTCCACCATGGTTACACGCGACTCGTCCGGATCAGCCGGATCGATCGAATTCAGAAGACCAATAACTTTTCGGGTGTTCTCGCCTCCCAGAGTCAGTGAGGTCTGCAGCGCCGGATGAGTAAAGTTATGCTCACCGGTTTCGATGAGAGCAATTGTGACACCGCGCCCATCGAAGGTTGGATGTTCGGTCAGAAACTCCTTCGTACCGAGACCATCATCAGCGGTATAGCCGATCTGTCGCGCTTCTTCAGCGGTGATAACTGGTAACTTCCTCTCGGGCGTTTTTGGAGCCTTTGGCTTTTCAGGAACTTCATAGCCGCGGTACATTTCCGCATTCGATTGCGGTGGTCCATCGCGGTACCAGGCGCCTTTCGAGAAGGTAGAGATTTGATAAGAGGCGATGAGCGGATCGCCGATGAGATCAGCGAAGCGGGTGGTGGGAACAAGCACCCGGATGTAGCCAACCGGCGCGTCCAGGAATTGAACCGAACCATTCAGTCTTTGCAGGTGTTTGATTACAGAGGCTTCCTTGCCAATCTGGACGGCAAGCAGTACCTGCAACTTTTCGGTTCCATTCAGGGCCGCGCGGTTCAATAATAACCGATCGCCGAAACTGACGAGTTGCTGATTGCGGTGGGCGCTTTGACCTCGCACAATTGTGGGCATTGCCATGAACAGTCCCAGGACCATTACTGAAGCTAATGTTGCCCGGGTAAATTGCATTTGATTCATGAGTAATAAGCGGGAGCTGGATTGCCGATGTTTTATACCGCTGCAATCCGACTCGATACATGGCAAGTAAAGTCGCCGGCGGTTCATCCGGTTATTCTTGTTGCTCATGTCTAATCCCTTGACGTGATTTACAAGCTTCACGAGATCCGAAAAAACTAGAGAGCACCGCATCACAAATTGTCAATAGACAAGCATATGAAGGACGCCCAAAGTTCAAGTTCCTGGGGGAGTCAGATTAGAACAACAAACGCACACTACCCTGTAATGAGCGTGGACCACCTGATTGATAGATCGCGCCCAAGCCGCCCAGGCTGGTATTCAACATCTTCGTAGCTTGACCGAACTGTGCATTACCAAACGTGGTGTTCATAAAACCAAAGTTTGGATGATTGAAGACGTTGAACGCTTCGAGACTTAACTGCAGGCGAACCGACTCACTAAAGGAGAAGGAGCGCCGCAGCGTCAGATCCAACTCCTGAGCCCCGAACCCCCGCACCAAATTTCTGGGCGCGTTCCCCACCTTACCACTTGCGGGCAGCTTAAATGCGAGCGGATTAATCTGGCGACTAGCTGGAAACAAAGAATTATGAGTATATAGATTAACGCCACCGATAAGATCGAGCCCGGCCTGATACTGTTGACCGGTCGCAGGATCAACGATGGTCGCCCCTGCAATCGTGACCGGGAAAGCTGTATGGGCAAAGTAGTGTCCGTCCAAACTCCAGTGACCGAAGATGGCACGCCCCGGACCGTTTTCGAATGGCGAGGGGATATCATAGGTAAGGGCTGCGTTGAAACTGTGCCGGAGGTCGAAATCGGAGTCACCTCGCTTAACCGGTATGTTACGGTTACTAGAACCAAAGTCAATGGAATGCGACCAAGTGTAGGAAGCCAGTACCTGTAGGCCACGATTCAAGCGACGCCTAAACTGTGCCTGAAACGCATCATAATCTGACGACACATTAGATTTATTGACTGTTACGGCTGAAAACAGTGGATTGATTGCAGAAAGAACATGGGTCTCCGCCGCTATTTGACGTTCTCCGCGGGATCCAACATAAGCCAGCGAAAGAACCTCTCCTTTGCGCAAGGCCTGCTCAACGCTAAAGTTCCACTGAATAGAATAGGGGAGCTTGAAAGGCGAAGACGGATCCCCAAAGACATAAACCGCGAAGGGCGGGTTCAGCGAGTCTGAAAGGGGAATATTCCATTGCGCCGGCGTCAGCGGAAAACTTACATTCGGGAAGCTCTTCATTGCAGTAATGCCCGGGTTAGCATCAAACGCTGCAGCCCTGACATTCTGAGCGGTGTCATAAAACATTCCAGCGCCCCCTCGAATTACGGTCTCATGGTCTGGTTCATTGCGCAGCACATAAGCGATACCAAACCTGGGCGCGAAGTTATTATAGGTGGTCTCATAGAACCTCGTTCCTTCGGGAGCGAGAGCAAGGGTCGACGGCTGATCGATACTGCCCGTCAAGACGCGCGGCAATATCCCCTTTGAAACGGTCGGTGAAGGCGCAACTTCCCAACGTAGCCCCAGGGACATGTTTAGACGAGGGGAGAAGCGCCACTCGTCCTGCGCAAACACACCAAGGCTCTTATAAATCGGATGCGACTTTCCATAACGAAGAACCTGGGAGGCGAAAGGCTTATTCGCGATCAGGTTCGCCGCGCTATCGAAGAGATTATAGAGGTAAGGATCCGTGCGCTGGAGATCGGAGCCCGTCTGCAGATAATCAAACCCAAACTTGAAGTGGTGGTTACCGAAGGCGTAGTCAAGAGTGTCGTTAACATTCCACTGACGCTGATTCTGATCAATGTTACTGATGGTAACGCCACTGGTAAATCCCGGAAAGTACAGCCCCACGAAAGTGAAAGCGGTCGGATGAACACTGCGATCAACGCCAAATGCCCCATCTAGATCAAACGGCTTCGCGCCATCCCCGGCAAATGGGATATCAACAATCCCGCCGATGTTGGGACTGTACCCAAAGTGGAACTCATTGGTAAGTGAATCGGAGATTACTCCAGTCGCCCCAAACGTGTAGGTCTTGGGCGAGAAACGTTTTCTCTCAAAATAGGTAAGTGATCTTGTCACCGAGTCACTCGGCGTATCACTGAAGCGGAAAAATATGCGCCACGCCGACGAGAAGTTGTGATCGACTCTGATACTGGTTGAATTCATGTGACTGGGCAACGAAGCCGTCATTACATATTCGGCCAGACCGTTGTTTAGTGTAGCGCCGGTAGGCAGTGGATAAGCATTGAGCACCCCCTGCAAAACAGCCGGAGCCTGCTGGCGCAATGCGAGAGACGGGACATAGAGCAACTGCGCAGCTAGAGGCTGTTGTAGTCGTAAGCCTTCATAGGAAAAGAAAAAGAAGGTCTTGTCGCGACGTTTATAGAGACCTGGTATAAAAACCGGGCCACCGATCGTACCGCCGAAGTCATTCTGCCGTTCCGCCGGCCTCGCAACTTGCAATTTGTTATTGAACCAATCATTGGCATCCAACTTATCATTTCTTATGTACTCAAAAGCACTGCCGTGAAATGAACTCGCACCGCTCTTACTGACAAAGGAGAATTGCCCTCCTGGAGAACGCCCAAACTCTGCGGAGTAAGAAGAGCTCGAGACGCGGAATTCCTGAAGCGCGTCGAGCGCGATGAGACTTTGAGTTGTCCCAACGGTTGTAGAGGTGGGTACTCCACCGCCTGTACCAGCCGTAGAGTATCCATAGACATAGACGCCATTATTTGCGCTGACACCATCCACTGCGAAACGATTGGACTCAGCTCGCTGACCGTTAACACTGATTTCACCAGAATACCCTGGCAAGGCGCCCTGCTGCGGCGTGTTAGTAGTCACGCCAGGAGTTAAGAGGAAGAGCCCCTGAAAGCTACGACCATTCAACGGTATCTTTTCTACGAATTGACGATCGACAACCGTCGACACTGCACCATCGGTTCTAACAGTTTCCGCGGCGGAGTCCACGGTAATTGTCGCGGTGACATCACCCGCCTTCAACTGAATCTGCAGCGCTCTCTGATCACCGACGTTTAGGATGACGTTTTGGATCTCAAGGGGTGAAAACCCCTGGCTCTGGACTTTTACGTTATAGGTGCCTGCTGGCAAGAGGGGAACCGTGAATGCACCCTGATCACTTGTTGTTGCCTGGCGCCGCAAAGCGTTTGATAGGTTGAGTACAGTCACTGTGGCGCCGGGAACAACCGCGCCATTCTGATCAGTGACAGTGCCACTCAACGCAGCCGAAGAAACTTGCGCATGGGTAATGAAAGCGCCACCCGCAACCACAAATAACAAGATAGCAGCCAAGATCGGAGGAGCGATAAGGTCTGGGCGTCGGTGAACCATTAGCTAAGATCCTTTCGAAGAAAAGTTGAGATACAGTTTAAAAACATTGAGATGAACCACGTGTGAACAGCGCTCTTAATGTGGTGTCTCTTATGAGCAGTCCGAATCCAAATCGAGCGCGAGAATAAAATTCCCCGATAACTTTTTAATGAAGATTGAACTGAAGATTTGGATTATGGGTTTTGCTAACTGAAGAATGAAATGCTGCTATCTGGAATTGAGGTGGAAGCGAAACCAAGAACCCGTGCAAGACTTCAGGCGAAGACATTTGGTGGAGTGAAGTTGTAGCGCTAAGCGCGCGCCGGCGAGAACTGC
>Ga0126377_10004101_pt1 | contig 10526 bp, 8 predicted proteins | sample PanSoiMetPlot_22_FD_92647 | JGI IMG/M metagenome (GOLD analysis project Ga0126377, IMG submission 92647) | Tropical forest soil microbial communities from Panama - MetaG Plot_22 | ecosystem: Environmental > Terrestrial > Soil > Tropical forest > Bulk soil | place: Panama | collected 2016-02-17 | reverse complement strand
GCGGGCTTCCCCCCGGCGCGCCGGAGATGGATCCCCGTGACACGCCGGTGGCTCCAAACGCTCCGCTCTCTACGGGCTGACGAGGATGTCGAGGCCGTCCGTCGCGGAAAGCCCCTGCGGCGCGGCGCCGTCGAGGAAGAGGCTCTGCGCGTAGAGGTGGATGTCGGCGAAGACCGGGCTGTCGGGAATCGGAAGCGGCAGCGACCACGCGCCCGCGCCGTCGGTCGGCGAGACGAAGCCGAACGCGAGCGCCGCGTCGACGAGCAGAGTGATCCCGACGATCGGAAGGTTCATCGGCGCGGGCGAGACCGCGATGAACGCCGCGGAGCTCGACGGGCCGTTCGTCCCCTCGATCGCGAAGCTCGCGCTGCCGACGCTCCAGAGGCCGAAGCTCCCGATCGTGGGGACGCCGTTCGATCCGACGGTCCCCGCGCCGTAGTTCGTCGGTCCGTTCGTCGTCACGTCGGCGCGGATCGCGAAGTCGCCGCTGATGCCGAGGCTCTCCGCGGTGCTCCATCCGCCGGGCACCGCGAACACGAGGTTCTTGCCGCTCTGGATGCCGCTCGTGTCGGTGACGACCGAAGTGAGGCCCGAGAGGCCTCCGTCCTGCTCGAATTTCGCCCCGATCGTGAAGGTCGACCCCGCGGCGAGCTCGATGTTCTGCGCCGACACGTCGACGATGTTCAGCGCGCCCGGGGAGAACGTGAAGATCGGGCTCGTGAAGATCGGCGTCCCCGGGTTCACGCCGCCCGACGCGTAGACGAGCACGCGCATCTGGCGCGTGGTGGACAAGCCGAGCGCGTTGCCCATCACGACCGAGGCGTTGCGGAGGAAAACCTTCCCGTCCGCGGGCGGCACGCTGAAGACCGCGGCCGCGATCTCGTTCTTCACGAAGCCCGCCTGCACGTTCGCGGGGCCGCCGGCGACGACCGTGTCGTTCTGATAGGTCTTGTCGGTGGCGAGCGCGGGAGACGCGAGGGCGGCGGCGAGGACGAGCGCGGAGAGCGGTCGGCGCATGGACGGGGAGCGCGGGTGGAGCGCGAAGGGGTGGAGCCGCGAGGCTATCCTGGCTCCCCTTCCATGGGGAAGCGCACCCGCTCCTCGACGCGCTTCCGCATGGAAGTCGGCCGCGCGCGAGGGAGCGTGCGCGGGCGCGCGCTCGCCGCAGCGGCCGCCGTGGCCTGTCTCGCCTTCGTCGCGCTGTCGGTGGCCCGCGGCCCGCGCGTCTCGCTCCGCCTCGAGACGGTCGATGGAGGCCTACGCGCCCGGGTCATCGCGCCGTCGCGCGCGGTCGCGGCCGAGCTGCTGTGCGGGCCGATGTGGCGCTCCGACGAGTTCGCGAGCCTCGCCTACCGCGGGTCGTCGGTGAACATCCTCGCGACGCCCGAAGGAAAGCCGCGAGCGCTCGCGCGCTGGGACGAGCTCTCGCCGGGCCAGGAGGTCGAGGCCACGATCTCCGCGGCCGATCTTCCCGTCGGCCCGTGCGCGATCGAGGTGGTCGCCCGTCCGCCCGGCGATCCGAGGATGATCGCCGCGCGAAGCGAGACGTTCTTCGTCCGGCGGTTCGGCGACGTCGTCGTGGCCGAGCCTCACCTCGCGCGCGCCTGGCGCGAGAACGGATTCACGGTCGGCGCGATCTACGTCGTGACGGTCCTCGTGGTGCTGGCGTTGCGCCGCGTCCCGTTCGAGCGGTTGCACGCGCGGTGGCTCGGCGTCGCGGTCGCCGGCGCCGCCGTCGCGACCCTCCTCGCGACGCGCGTCTCGCAGCCGCGTCCCGTCCGCTCGCACGTCGACGCCGCGCTCGCCGACCCTCCGCTCGTCTGGCCCACGTCGTGGTCGCTCCGCGAAGACGGCTACGAGCGCAGCCTCGGGCCGGGCTTCCGAGCGCTCGTCGACGGCGCGCGCGCGGAGCGGCGCCCGGGCGAGAAGCTCTCGGTCGTCATCCCCGACACGTCGGGGCTGCCGTACATGCAGGCCCTCCACCTGCTCGCGGCCATCCACGACGCCGAGCTGCACGTCGCCTACCGCGGCTATCCGCCCGGCCTCGCCGTGTTCTTCGGCGTCGCGTCGCCGGTGAATCCCCTCCAGCGCACGGCGGCGGGAGCGCTCTCGCGCACCGAGGGCCCGCCGCGGTGATCGCCGCGGCTCTCGCCGTGGCCGCCCTCGCGGCGGCCGCGTGGTGCGCGGGAGGTCTCGCGGTCCCGCCGCGCGAGCCGGGCGAAGGGCGCGCGGGTCACGCGGGGCTCACGACGCTCGCGGGCCTGTGCCTTCTCGCGGCCGCGCTCGCGTTCGCGGGCGCGCTCGGCGCCCCGCGCGTCGCAGTGACGGGGATCGCGATCGCCGTCGTGACGGCGGGCGCGGTCGCGCGGAGGCGCCGGACCGCACGCGCTCCGCGGCCCGTCGCGGCGCCGGGGCTCGCGCGCGAGGTCGCCGCGCTCGCGCCGTTCGTCGTGCTCGGGCACGTCGGCGTCCTCGCCGCTCTCTCGGGGCCGCCGATCGATCACGACACGACCGTGATCTGGTTCCAGAAGATGCAAGAGGCGGCCGAGGTCTATCCGCCCGAGCTCCGCTCCGCGCACGCCACGTGGCCCTATCAGTTCCATCCGCACTATCCGCGCGGCCTCGCGTGGCTGGAGGCGACCGCGTGGCCCGTCGGCGAGCCCGACGCGCGGCTCGTGCGTCTCGTGCCGCTGCTCTTCACGCTCGCGATCACCCTCGCGATGGCGAACGCCGCCGAGCGCACGGGAAACGTCCTCGGAGGATTCCTCGCGGCGTCGCTGACCCTCGCGGTCTCGGACGTCGCGCGCTCGATGCACGTCGGTCTCTCCGACGTGCCGCTCGGCGGATCGGTCCTGCTCACCGGACTCGCGCTCACGCGATTCCGCGAGACGGGAAAGGGGCTGCCGCTCGTGGCCGTCGCCGCTGCCGGTGCCGGATCGATCAAGGCGGAGGGCATGGTCCTCGTGCTCGCGGTCGGCCTCTTCGTCGCCGGACGCACGGCGCTCCGTCCCGCGCGATGGCGCGACGAGCTGCTCCCGGCCGTGGCGATCCTCGGCCTCGCGATTCCGTGGTGGCTGCGTGCGCGCAATCCCGGCCCCGGCGTCGGTTACGTCGTTCCGACGATGCTGCAGGACCCGGCGTATTTCCTCGAACGCCTCGCGTCGACGCCGCGGCATCTCTTCCTCCTGCTCGTCGATCCCGCGGCGAACCAGCCGACGCAGCTTCCTCCGGGAAGCGTGCCGCGTTCGCAGGTCGCGTGGGCCGTGCTCGCGTCTCTCGCGGTCCTCGCGCCGCGGCGCGCGAAGGGAATCGTCGCGTGGCCCGCCGTCGTGCTGCTGCTCGCCGACTTCGCGGTCTACGTCGCGACTCCGTCGGCGATCGCCTGGCACATCGCGACCTCGGCGCAGCGTCTCCTCGTCCAGGCGCTCCCGCTGCTCGCGCTCGCGGCGATCCTGCGGATGACGGCGCCACGGAGCGCCGCGAGGTAGCCGGACCCTGATCTCGCGCGCCACCTTCGGTCGACGGACGCTCGCCGCGGCGGCGATCGCGCTCGCCGCGATCGCCGTCTGGGGGTGGGCGCGCCTCGAGCGGCTCTCCCTCGAGGCGGAGGCCGCGCCGGGCGGACTGGCGGTCCGATTCACGACGCCTCCCGAGTCCGCCCACATGCAGCTCCTGTGCGGCGCGTTGTGGCGCGGCGAGGACAACTTCAACCCGCCGTATCGCGGATCGTCGATCCACGTGCCGCCCGGCGGGAACCCGGCGAGCCTCCTCGTGCTCGCGGAGAACGTGCTTCCGCCCGGCACGCGGCGGCAGGCCACGATCGCGGCCGCGGTCCTCCCCGAAGGCGAAAGCGCGATCGAGCTCGTCGCGCGCGCGCCCGACGACGTCTCCGTCATCCTCGGGAGGAGCGAGACGCTCGTCCTGCGGCGCGACGGCGACCGTCTGGGCGTCGTCCGCCGTCGCGACACGACGTGGCCCCGCCTCGACCTGACGGTCGTCCTCTCGTACCTCGCGGCCGCTGCGCTCGTGCTCGCGCTGCGTCGCGCGCCGTTGCCTCGACTTCGAGCGCGATGGCTCGCCGCCGGGCTGCCCGCCGCCGCGCTCGGAGCGTTGATCGCGTGGCGCGCGTCCGCGCCGACTCCGACGCAGATGAACGTCGACGCGAACGTCTCCGACCCGCCGCTCGTCTGGCCGCTCGCGTGGTCGCTGCGAGGCGACGCGCTCGAGCGCGGGCTCGGGCCCGGATACCGCACGCTCGTCGACGCGGCGCGAGCCGAGCGCCGCGCGGGCGAGCCGCTCTCGCTCGTGATCCCCGAGGCGGAAGGCGTCGCGTTCCTTCGCGCCGCCTACGCGGCGGCCGAGTTCCGCGACACGATCATCCACTGCGACCGGGACGCCTATCCGCCGGGTCTCGCGCTCTTCTTCGACTTCGATCCGGGAACGGAGCCGATCGCGCGGACGGAAGCGGGCGTCCTCGCGCGAACGCCCGGCCGGCGGCGGGAGCCGCCGAGATGACGAGCGCGGCCGCCAGCACGATTCTCGTCGCGATCGCGGCGTGGCTCGCCGGACGTTGGGTCGTCCCCGCGCGCGAGCCGGGAGAGCTGCGCGTCGGCCACGCCGGTCTCGAGACGTTGGCAGGCCTCTGCCTTCTCGCGGCCGCGCTGTCCTGCGCCAGCGCGCTGGGCGCGCCGCGCGCGGCGGTCACCGCGCTCGCGTACGCCATCGCCGCCGGAGGTCTCCTCGCGCGGCGGCGCGCACCGGCGACGCCCGATGGAGCGCGCCGATCGCTCGCGTGGGAGGCCGCAGCGCTCGCGCCCGTCGTCCTCCTCGGCGCGCCGTCCGCGCTCGCCGCCGTTTCGGGTCCGCCGCTCGACCACGACGCGGTCGCGATCTGGCTTCCCAAGGTCCACGAGGCCGCCGAGGTCGATCCGCCCGAGGTGCGCGCGATCCGCGCCGCCTGGCCTCACCACATGCACCCGCAGTACCCGCGCGGTCTCGCGTGGCTCGCGACGGCCGCGAGCCCGATCGGCGATCCCGACCCGCGGCTCGTTCGACTGATTCCGCTCCTCTTCGCGCTCGCCCTCTCGCTCGCGACTGTGAACGCGGCGGCGCGCAGCGCCGGCCCCGCGTGCGGTGTCCTGTCGGCGGCGATCGTGCTCGCGACCGCGGAGTTCTCGCGCTCGATGCACCTCGGTCAAGCCGACGCGGCGATGGCCGGGGCCGTCCTCCTCGCCGCCATCGCGGCGACGCATCTGCGCGACGCGCGAGGCGGGCTCGCGCTCGCCGCCGTCGCCGGCGCGGGCGCCGGATCGATCAAAGCGGAAGGGCTCGTGGTCACGCTCGCGGTCGGCGTGTTCGTCCTCGCGCGACTCGCCCTGCGTCGAGACTCGTGGCGCACCTCCGTCGCCGCGCTGGCGATCCTCGGCCTCGCGCTCCCGTGGTGGATCTTCCGCTCGCATGATCCGACGCCGGGGCTGCTCTACGCCGTGCCGACGTTTCTCGCCGACCCGTCGATGCTCGTGGAGCGCCTCGTCGCGACGCCGAAGACGTTGCTCGGTCTGCTCGTTCCTCCGGGCAGCCAGTCTGCCGGACATCCATCGCCGACCGCGTGGATCTCCGCAGCGTGCCTCCTGGTCCTGCTCCCCGGGCGGACATGGGGCGCCGTCGTCTGGCCCGCGCTGGTCCTTCTGCTCGCGGACTACGCGATCTACGTCGTGACGCCGGCGGCCCTCCACTGGCACGTCGCCACGTCGGCGACGCGGCTCCTCGTGCAGGCGCTGCCGACTCTCGTCCTCGGAGCGACGACTCGGCTCGCCGCGGCGACCCGTTCCACCACGTAGACGAGCGCGGGAGATTCCCCGCGCCGCTACGTTTCCGTTCGAAACGGGGCCGTGCCGCACTATGGGCCCTGCAGCGTCCTACCCCGAGGCGCCGTGCCGGAGAACTCGCATGCGCGTCCTTGGATTTGCGACCGTCGCTTCGCTCCTCGGTAGCTCGCTCCTCGCCGGTTGCTCGGGCGGGTCGGGCGGCTCTCCACCGGTTGCATCGCCGGACGGAGGCGTCCCGCCGCAGCTGACGTGGAAGCGCGGCGGCAACGTGCTCGCGATCTGGATGGTCGACGCGACGCACGGCTGGACCGCCGAGGACGGCGGACGCATCCGCACGTTCGACGGAACGGAGTGGAAGCTCCAGGAAGTGCCCGACGACGTCCGCGGCGACCTTCGCGACATCATGTTCGTCGACACGAAGGTGGGCTGGGCCGTCGGGCCCGACGGCGTGCTCCTCACGACGGTCGATGGCGGAGCGCACTGGAAGAAGCAGACGATCTCCGACTCGGGCGTGAAGACCGACCTCTGGGCGGTCTACGTCCGCGGCGCGCTCGACGGCTGGATCGCGGGCCACGTCGATCTCGACCCGCCGGAGCTGTCGCATCCGATCCTCCGGCACACGACCGACGGCGGCGCGACCTGGGTCGACGCGATCGTCGACGTGGCGCCTCCGCCCGACACGAAGCTCTACACGATCGACTTCCTTCCCGACGGCGTGACCGGGATCGCGGCCGGCGAGAACAACACGTCGCTCTACACGACCGACGGCGCGACGTGGCTCACGTCGGTGTGGCAGGGCCACCCGCCGCAGGGGAGCGAAGGCCTGGAGTACTGGGTCGCGAAGATCGCGAGCCCGTCGACGGCCTACGTGGTCGGCGGCGTCGGCGTCGGCGAGGGCGTGCTCTACCGCAGCACCTCGAGCCCGATCGGCGCCGTGTGGGACTTCGAATCGTGTCTGCAGCTCACGGGCGGAGTCGGCTGCGTCCCGTGCACGGGGGCGAGCGGGAAGAGCGGCTGCAAGGGCTACGCGAACCCGCTCACGGTCTACGGGCTCACGCTGCTCCCCGGGAACGCGGCGACCGACGCGCTCGCGTTCGCCTACGGCGCGCAGGTGCTCTCGCGCGAGACGACGTTCGGATGCTGGACGGAGATGACCGATCTCTGCAGCTCCGAGATGGCTCCCGCGCTGAACCACGGGAGCGCGATCGACTCGACGACCGTGTGGGTGGGCGGCCAGCTCGGCCAGATCCGCAAGTCGACGGACGCGGGCGCGACGTGGACGGAGCAGCTCGACCAGGCGCCCACGCGCCTCTGGAACGCGTGGTTCGAGAGCGAGAAGTCGGGCTGGGTCGTCGGGCAGCCGAGCCGCATCCTGAAGACGACGAACGCGGACGCGCCGAAGCCGGACTGGAAGGTCCAGCACACGCTCGGGCCGGTGAACGCGGCGGACGAGGACACCGCGCTCCTGGCCGCGATCGCGATGAAGCCCGCGGTCGGCGGCGCGAAGCTCGGCGTCGCGGTCGGGAGCGAGCCCGCGTCTCCCACGCCCGGCGACAAGCGGCCGCTCGTCTCGCGGACGTTCGACGGCGAGAACTGGATCGACGTGTCGATCGGCGTGCCGCTCCCTCCGGAGCAGAGCGAGCTCCGCGACGTGAAGTGGGTGAGCGGAGTCGACGAGTTCTGGGCGGCGGGAAAACACGGGCTCCTCCTCCGCTCGACGAACGGCGGCGCGAACTGGACGCAGGTGGAGCTCCCGCTCGGCGCGACGACCGACCTCAACGCGGTCGCGGCGCGCGCCGGGATGGTCTTCCTCGCCGGCGCCGGCGGGAGGTCGTGGTCGCTCGCGCTGCCGTCGTTCACGTGGACGGAGCTCGACAACCCGTTCCCCGAGGACATCACGGATCTCGCGGCGACCCCGAGCGAGCTCGTCGCGGTCACGCTCGCGCCCGACGGCGGCGCGGGCCGCGTGCTCGTCTACTCGCACGCGACGCTGGCGTTCGAGTCGCTCGTGCCCGAGCCGGCGTCGCTGATCCCGCCGGGACAGAGCCTCCTCTCCGTCGACGTGCACGAGTCCGGCGACGGCTACCGGATCGTCGCCGGCGGCGACGCGGGGCTCGTCGTCCAGTACGACAGCGTCGCCTCGAGCACCGCCGCGACTCCCGGCTGGCGCAACCCGCCGCCGAAGTCGCAAACGACGCAGCCGATCCTCGGCATGTCGTTCGTGAGCGCGGACGTCGGCTTCGTCGTCGCGAAGCAGGGAACGGTCCTCGCGTTCCGGTAGCCGAGCGAGCTAGAGCTTCGGCTTCGGCGGCGGCAGCGACTTCGCCTCGCACTTCGAGACGAAGCCCGTTCGGCCGTGCGAGCCGTCGCAGAACGGCTTGTTCGCGGCCTGGCCGCACCGGCAGAGCGAGATCGCCTCGCGCCCCGCGAGGTCGTACGCCTTGCCGGTCATGTCCTTGATGACGATGCCGGTGCCGGTGATCCGCAGCGGACCGTTGTCGGAGACGAGGACCTCGATGGGGTTCATGCGCACATTCTGACCGGCGGTACCCTGGCGTCGATTCGTCCGGACGACCGATGTCCGCCGACACCCCCGCCACCCTCGCGCTGCTGCGGAGCTGGCACGCCGGGGACGCCGGAGCCTTCCAGGCTCTGATCGCGCGCCACCTGCCCGCGATCCGCGAGCGCGTCTCGCGGCGAATGGGCGCGAAGCTGCGCGCGCGCGCCGAGTCGGGAGACCTCGTGCAGGACGTCCTCGTCCGCGTGCTGCGGGAGGCGCCGCGATTCCACGTCGCCGACGACGAGCACTTCCGGATGCTGCTCGCGCGGATCGTCGAAAACGTCATCCGCGACGAGCACAAGGCGCAGACGCGCGGCAAACGCTCCGCGGCGCGCGAGGAGCCGCTTCCCGACTCGACCGTCCTCCACGTGAGCCCCGCCTCCCAGCAGACGCCGAGCCGCATCGTCGACCGCCGCGAGCGCGAGGCGTGGGTGCGCTTCGCGATCTCGCTCCTTCCGCCGCTCTCGCGCGACGCGATCGTGCTCCACGACTGGCACGGCAAGACGTTCGCCGAGATCGGCGAGGCGCTTTCGATCGCCGAGGACGCCGCACGCTTCCGCTACCAGCGCGCGCTCGCGAAGGTGACGCGCACGATCGGAGCGCTGCGGCGCGGCAGCATCGAGGCCGCGATCGCGTTCAACGAGGAGGCCGAATGAGCGACCGGCTCGACGACGTCCTCGCGGAGTACGCGGGCGCGTGGCGGGCGGGCGAGCGACCCGACGCCGAGGAGCTGTGCCGGCTTCATCCCGAGATCGCGGACGAGCTGCGCGAGGCGCTCCTCGATTTCCACGCGTTCGTCGCCGAGGAGATCGGCGCCGCGCGCGAGGCGCCGCCCTCGCTCCCCGCGCCGCCCGATCCCCGCGGTCGCGTGCTCGGCGAGTTCCGGATCCTCGAGGAGATCGGCCGCGGCGGGATGGGAGTCGTGTACGAGGCCGAGCAGACGTCGCTGCGCCGGCGCGTCGCGCTGAAGGTCCTCTCCGCCCACGTCACCCTCCGCCCGGACGCGGTGGAGCGATTCCGGCGCGAAGCGACGACGGCCGCGCGCCTCCGCCATCCGGGGATCGTCGAGATCTACGCGGTCGGCGAACACGACGGGACGCAGTTCTTCGCGATGGAGCGCATCGACGGCGCGCCGCTCGACCGCGCGGTCGAGAAGCTGCGGAGCGCCGAGCCCGCCGCGCGCCACGTGAGGTCGATCTGCCGGCTCGTCGTGCAGGTCGCCGACGCGCTCGCGTTCGCGCACCGGCAGGGGGTGATCCATCGAGACGTGAAGCCCTCCAACGTGCTCGTGCGGCCCGACGGCGCGGCCGTGCTCACCGACTTCGGCCTCGCGCGGGAAGAGGGCTCCGATTCCCTGACCCTGTCGGGGCACTTCGTCGGCACGCCGCACTACACGTCGCCCGAGGTCGCGACCGGCGGACAGCGCCGCGCCGGCGAGCGCTCCGACGTCTACGCGCTCGGCGTCACGCTCTACGAGTGCCTCACGACGCGCCGGCCCTTCGAGGGCTCGAGCCCCGAGGAGGTGCTCGCGAAAGTCGTGGCGGGCGAGACGCTCGATCCGCAGCGCTGGAGCCCCGGACTTCCGCGCGACCTCGCGACGATCGTGATGAAGGCGATCGATCGCGATCCCGCGCGACGCTACGCGACGGCGGCCGCCTTCGCGGACGACTTGCGCGCGTTCCTCGAGCTGCGGCCGATCTCGGCGCGTCGCGCGAGCACGACCCTCCGTTTCCGACGATGGGTCCAGCGACGACCGGCGGTCGCCGCCGCGTGCGGGATCGCGCTCGCCGCGCTGATCGTCGGGCCGAGCGTGATCGCGTGGCGAGAGCATCGCGCGGGCGTCGCCATCGCCGAGCAGCGCGACCTCGCGCGCGCGAGCCTGGCCCAGGCGCGCGCGGCGATCGACCGCATGCTCCTTCGCGTCGCCGACGAGGACCTGAGGCTCGTGCCGCAGGTCGAGCCCGTCCGTCGCAAGCTCCTCGAGGACGCCGTCGTCCTCCTCGAGTCGCTCGGAAAGGGAGACGACCGCGATCCGGAGACGCGCCTCGAGACGTCGCGCGCGCGGACGAGCCTCGGGCGACTGCTGACGCAGCTCGGGAGGCCCGAGGAAGCGGAGCGCGCCCTGGCCGGGGCCATCG
>Ga0126377_10004100_pt1 | contig 10526 bp, 5 predicted proteins | sample PanSoiMetPlot_22_FD_92647 | JGI IMG/M metagenome (GOLD analysis project Ga0126377, IMG submission 92647) | Tropical forest soil microbial communities from Panama - MetaG Plot_22 | ecosystem: Environmental > Terrestrial > Soil > Tropical forest > Bulk soil | place: Panama | collected 2016-02-17 | reverse complement strand
ATCGGGCCAGCCGCGCTCACGCCAATAATCAACCATGCCCGCGGCCCGGACATAGTTTTTGAAGCGCTCAGTATTGCGCAAGGGGCCGCGCTCTGGACTCCACATCGCGTAGTTGGCAGTCGAACCTACCCAGCCAATCGCAAGATTTCTTTCAGCGAACTCCATGACGCGGTCGAGCGCTCCGACGTGGGCATAGACGAAGTTGAGCTCCCCCTCCAATACCGGTAGAGCATCCGGCGCGGGGATGATTCTCGGAGCGGTCCGCAGCAGCCGCGCCGCATCCTCCACCGAGCGCTGCCTGACCTGATTGCTGGCAATAAGCAGCAGCGTGTCCGCGGCCTCGGCAAAGCGATCCATCGATGCGTAAGCCCTGGCCAGAACGACATTGCGGTAAAATCCTCCAAGAGCGTCGGAGGGCATCGCCTCCACCATCGCGAGAGCAGCCTCCCTCTGTCCGGTGTAGGACATGACAATGGCCGTGATGAGATTGTAGAGCGGAACCAGCGGCTCCAGCAGCCGCAGCCGCTCTCTCACGACAAGCGCGCTTTTGCTCTTGCCGAGCATGGTCAACATCACACCGTAATAGTGCAGGGCATCCGGGTCGTTGGGGTCGAGGCTCAAGGCCCGCTTGAACAGATCCTCGGCTTCGGCCCATTTTCCCATCATCGTCTGCGCGCATGCCAAGGCGCCGTATGCGTCGGCGTGCGTGGGATCGAGCTCAATCGCGCGCCGGCCCGCCATCTCCATCTTGATCGCCGATGCGTTCCAGGAGCGGCGGGCGTCTTCCACCGGGCCGCTGAACAACACCGGACTATAGACCGGCACCAATGAGTAGGAGCGCGCCAAGACGGCCCAAGCCGGAGCGAAGCCCGCATTGCGGGCGACGAGGGGCTCGAGAAGCGAAACCGCCTGACCAATTCCAGCTCCGCGTGCGCGGTATAGGCCGCGAGCGACGAGGTATTGTTGGTAGGATTCCAAGTCGCCGGTGCGGTGCGGCACCAGCCATCCGCCCGGTTCAAGTCCAAGCGGCGCACGCAAAGCCCGCGCGATGGCTTGGGCGATGTCTTCCTGGATCATGAAAATGTCGGTCAGCTGACGATCATAGCGCTCCGACCACAATTGGACTCCATCGCTGGCGTGAATGAGCTGCGCGGTAATGCGGATGCGTTCTCCGGCTTTGCGAACCGAGCCCTCGATCAGATGGCTCGCGCCGAGCGCCTGCCCTACCGCACGCACATCCTGATGTCGTCCCTTGAATTGGAAGGCCGAAGTGCGCGCGATCAGTTGCAGATTGGGCACTTTTGTCAGCGCCGAGGTGATTTCCTCGGTCATGCCGTCGGAAAAGAACTCCTGGCTTGGATCCCCGGAGAGGTTGGCGAAGGGCAGCACGGCAATCGAGATCGCACGTGACTTCGCTGCGGCGACGACAACAGGGGCCTCTTCCGCTTCTTGGCCGCGTGAGATCTCCGCAAAAACTTGCCGCGTCGCTGCCTCCGGCTCGGCATTGAGCTCGCTCTTCAACGTATCGGCGAGCTTGCGATAAAGCTGGAGCGCGGCTCCGCGCCGCCCGCTGTCGCCATAAAGCCGCATCAGGCGCCGCACCGCCGGCTCGTGCAGCGGCTCCAGCCGCAAAATCCGCATACCGGCGTCGATCGCCCGCTCGCTCTCGCCGCGCTCGCTCAATTGGGTCATCAGCCGGCTGAGCACATCGAGGGCCTGATCGCGGTAACGGGCGGCCTCCGCCCGGCGCCAGGATTCAAACTCTTCGTTGCCGACATCGAGCCCATCGAGGACGTCCCCAGCATAAAGCATCGCCGCGGATTCCAGCTCGCTCAGCTCCGATCGCGCCGCGTGCCCGCGAAAAGCCACGGCATCCACTTCCACTCCAGCGGTATTGAGCACGATGCTTTCGCCGTCTGAGGCAATGAGAAGATGCTTTGCGTCGCGAAGGGCTCTACGCAGACTCCATACACAGGTGCGCAAATTATCGAGCGCGGTCTCATCGCTGGCGTCCCCCCAAAGCAGGGTGGCCAATTTGCGGCGATGCTGGCGACAATCAGGGCTGAGCGCGAGATAGGCCAGCAGCAACCGTTCGCGCTTTCCCAGCGCGGCCAATCTCTCGCCGTCGGGAAGCGCCTTCAGGTCGAAACCGCCGAGCAGCCGAAGCGACCAGCGCGCGTTCCCGCCGCTTGCGTTGCCCATTCCTGTCCCCGTGGCGGCAACTGCGTGAAGTTTACCGGACCGTCGAGAAGGTTCGGCAGCCTTATCTGCCGAAATTTCTTCAAGCCGATTGTCGATCTTTTCCGCTGCGCCGTCGACAGTCTAAATTCGCGCTTCAGACTTGCCGTTTGGCAGTCGTTGCGCGTACGTGACAGGTCAAGGAAATGCCTGATCAATCAAAGACGAAATCGTCGCTACCGCTAAACCGGCAGAGGTCAGGCCAACCGCGCGCACGCCAATAATCCACCATGCCGGCCGCCCTAACGTAGTTCTTGAACCGCTCCATCCGCCGCAAAGGCGCGCGCTCCGGGTACCAGAGCTGGAAATTTGCGTTCGAGCCGATATATCCGATCTCAAGATTCCGCTCCGGCCATTCCAACAAGCGCTCGATCGCGCCGACATATTGATAGGCAAAGCCAAGCTCGCCTTCCAGCCAGGGCAGGACGTCGGCCGCCGTGGCTCCGGCGGCAACGCCCCTCAGCAACCGTGCGGCCTCTTCAACCGCTCGCTGGCTCACCAGATGGCCGGTGATCAGAAGCAGCGTGTCCGCGGCGTCGTTGAAACGGCCTAGCGCTGCGTATGCCGTGGCGACGACCACGTTGCGGTAGTAACCCCCGAAGGCATCCGCCGGCATCTCCTCCACCATCGAAAGACCGGCGGCTTTCTGCCCGGTCGTCCAAAGCACGACGGCGGTAATGATGTTGTAGACGGAAACCAAAGGCTCCAGCGCCCGCAATCGTTCGCGCATAGCAAGAGCAGTTTTGCTCTTGCCCAGCCATGTCAGCATGATGCTGTAGAAATGCAGCGCCTCCGGATCATTGCCATCCAGCGCCAAGGCTTCATTGAAAAGATCCTCGGCTTCGATCCACTTTCCCCTGACCATTTGGATGCAGGCCAAGGCGACGTATCCGTCGGCGTGTTTGGAATCCAATTCGATCGCGCGCCGTCCCGCCATTTCCATCTTGTTGAGCGCGTCTTGCGCCGAACGGCGAGCCTCCTCGACAGTGCCGCGGAAGACGACCGGGCTATGGAGCGGAACCAGCGAGTAGCAGCGTGCGAGAAGCGCCCAGGCGGGAGCAAATCCGGGATTTCGCGCGACCAGCGGCTCGAGCGTGGCGATTGCTTGGCCGAGTCCGACTCCTCGTGCCCGGTATAGCGCTCGAGCAACGAGATATTGCTGGTAGGACTCCACGTCCACCGTTCGATTCGCCACTAACTGCTCACCTGGTTCCAATCCCAGCGGTGCGCGCAAGGCGGTGGCGATCGCTTGGGCGATCTCTTCCTGAATCGCGAAAATGTCGGTCAACTGGCGATCGTAGGTCTGCGACCACATGTGGACCCCGTCGCCCGCGCGAACGAGCTGCGCCGTGATGCGGACGCGTTCGCCGGCGCGCCGCACTGAACCTTCGATCAGGTGATTCGCGCCAAGCGTCTGTCCGACGGCCCGCACATCCTGGTGTTTGCCCTTGAATTGGAACGCCGAGGTGCGGGCGATCACTTGCAAATTGGGCACCTTTGCCAGAGCCGAGGTGATTTCCTCGGTCACGCCGTCGGAGAAGAACTCGTGGCTGGGATCGCCCGACATGTTGGCGAAAGGCAAGACCGCAATGGCGGGCGTGCCGAGGGGCGGGTTCTGAGAAGCGCGGGGAGGGCTCTGCTCGCTGCCGTGGGAGAGCTCGGCGAAGAGTTGCCGCGTCGCGGTCTCGGGGTGGGCATCGAGCTCGCTCTTCAACGCATCGGCGAGCTTGCGATAGACCTGCATCGCCGCGCCGCGCCGCCCGCTGTCCCCGTAAAGTTTCATCAGCCGGCGCACCGCTGGCTCGTGCAACGGCTCCAGCCGCAAGATTCGCAGGCCGGCGTCGATGGCGCGCTCGGTTTCGCCGCGCTCGTTCAATAGCGTCGACAGGCGGGTTAGGACGTCGAGCGCCTGGTCGCGGTAGCGGTTCACCTCGCCGCGGCGCCAGGATTCAAATTCCTGGTTGTCGATCTCGAGGCCGTCCAAGAACTCGCCGGAATAGAGCTTCGCCGCAGCCTCCAGTTCGTCCAGGCCTGACTGCGCTGCCAGCGCGCGGAACGTGAGCGCATCCACCTCGAAAGCCGCGCTATTGACGACGATGCTTTCGCCGTCGGAGGCGATAACGCGATGGTCCGTGTCGTGAAGAGATCTGCGCAGGCTCCACACGCAGGTACGCAAATTGTCGAGCGCGGTTTCGTCGGTCGCGTCCCCCCACAACAAAGTCGCCATTTTGCGGCGATGCTGACGGCACTCCGGGCTGAGCGCCAAGGAGGCGAGCAATACGCGCTCGCGCTTCCCGAGCGAGGTCAGCCTCTGCCCGTCGGGAAGCTCCTTGAGTTCAAAGCCGCCGAAGAGGCGGAGCGCCCAACGCGCTCGCCCCTCTCTGCTGTTGCCCGAAGCTGCAGCCCCACCGCTCACCGTGCCCTGTCCTTATGGCCGTTTTGGCCTGGCTTTCCGTCAGCATACCGCAATTTGGACGGATTTTGACGGGCCTTTGACGGCCGGCGGCGCTGCCATTGACGTTCGTGGCGACGCTCGACTGACGGAGGGCCTTCATTGTCGCCATGTTGAGTATTGCACGCGAGGGGAAGCGATTTAGGGGCATTCACTCGCTGCGGTGCAAGACAATCCACTTAACCTTGACGATGGAGAATCCCATGAAGCACGAGCAATTCACCGCAGCGGGGCGCGGCGTCATTTCCACGCTGGCTGCATTGGTTTTGGCTGCAGCGTTGCCGCAGCTCGCGTTCGCGGCCGGCATCGGTACAAGCGCTGGAGTCTGGAAGATCGACCCGCGCAAGTCCACTTACACCAACGGTGCCGTCACGCTCCGGATCGAGCGTGTCGCAGGGACTAACCCCGACGCCGGCAAGTTCGTTGTCGTCTCGAACGGCAGCGTCTACCTGGTGACCGGTGCATCCGCCTATGACGCTAAGGCCTTCAGGTATGTCGACTACGAGCGCATGATGAGAGACGGGTCCGCTGTTCTGATCGGCACGAATGCGCGGTCGCTCGACATCTGCAACTTTAAATGCCAGTCGGGTCTGCCGGACAATCGCATGACGCTCACGTTCAGGGGCATCAGCTCCAGCGACAAGCAGATCAAGGACATGATCGCCTATGACGCTCAGGCCGAGTAAGCCGTTCACTTGATCACTGGACTGCCTGTCCAGATCGGAGGCGGAATCAAGTCAGGAGAGCGAACGGTTGCCTCGACCGGCGGGGGCGTGGGGGGATACCCCCACGTCCCGTTCGTCTCAAGCCGCCGCAGCCGTTTGGCTTGCTTCCTCCGCTCCACGCTTGCGCAGCGTGAAGCAGTAATATCCCATCGTTCCATCGCTCAACGCGGTGGGAATGCGCGTGCCCGGCGCGCCGCCGAAGGTGCGCATCGCGTGGCGGAACAACCACGGTACATTCAGGCGCGCATACTCGCTGCGGCGGTCGGAATCGAGCTCCAGCGCGCGCGATACGTTCACTGTGATGTCGTCGATCCCTAATAGCTCAAAACCGATTCCTTGCAGCGTCTCCGAGAGTCCCTCGATCGCGTGCGGCCATTGCAGGTCGGCGTACAAGAAATGGCCGTCCGGCCGCAGCACGCGATAGACCTCCGAATAGAAGCGATTGCGGTCACCGTAGCAGAGCGACGCCTCCACATTGATCACCGCATCGGCGCTCTCGTCGGCGAGCGGCAGCGCTTCGGCCGAGCCTTGAAGGAAGCGCAGGCCCGGCGCGCGATGCACGCGCTTGCAGAACTCGATCGCTCCTTGGGCGATGTCGACGCCGCTCATTGTCTTTGGTTTTAGATAGCGGTGGATGAATGCCGCACCGCCGCCACGCCCGCAGCTCACTTCAACGACGTCCTTGCCGGCAAGATCGACGCCATTGACGGCGCGAAAATAGAGTTGATGGCAATAGCGCTCGTCCTCGTCATGGGGCTTGAGGGCAATGGTGTGTCCTTTTCCGGGCCCCTCGGCGTAGCCGTAATTCATATGCGTCCACTGCGTGATGTGACGGTAGCGATGCGCTAAATGCTCGAAAAGGCGGCGGAACACGAATGCCCGCAATTTCGGCGAACGATTGACGATGTAGATGAAGCTTGTGGTCAACATGCCTTCCATCCTGATCCGTTGAACAGTCGAAAATTGTCACTTGGTTTTGTGGCTGCTCTCTACTGCGTCCGCTTTTTGTTCCTAGGCTCCATATTGCGGTCGAATTTATTCACCCTGGACTGGAAGTTCGGTGCAATCGGAAGGGGTCCACGCAGCACAACGGTCATGATTTGGTCGGTTGGAACACCGATGATGACACTCACTGCCACTTTCCACTCTTCGATCCTCCGTTGGTCTCCCACAACCCAAACCGACCTCCGTTCGCCCAGCCATCTCAGCCTGTCGCCCACGACCCCTTGGTATTGGTTGGGATCGACATAGTTCGTTGCCGCCCCGCCCGCAGCTTCCGGCGGTTGGGCAACATCATCGATGATCAGAAGTTCGGAACTGTGCAGTGGCCAGAGGATTCGGCCGTCCGCATATTCCGTTTGGGTGTGATCGAGTACCTGCTCTTCGAGCAATTGCAAAAGTTTCACCGCGGACACATAGCGTCCGATATGCAGTGAGAAGGCCGACTCGGTCCCAATGCCGACAGCCAAACTCGTCTTGCCGGAGTTGAGCGGTCCTGAAACGACCAAATGCCGCTCTCGCGGATGGCCGGTGTGCGGCCGGTCGGCGCAAAACAGAAACCGCCACCAAGGAGTGCCGCGGCTACTGGCGTTGGCCAGCTCGCGGATGTTGTTAGCGGATGCCTTGTCAAGGTCGCCTGTGAACGTGGCAAGCCGGTACTGATAGGGAAGTCCCGCTTGCTGAAAGACCAGTTTGCGCTTTAGCCACCAGAAGGCAATGCGGGCCGCGGCCAATGCTAAAGCCACATACACCACCAAACGCCACCAGACGTCGCCGCTGAGGAACATGAAAAGCACCGATACGATGCCGAGGGTGATGAAAAACAGCGCGGTAAACGCGTTCCAGGCAACCTCGTCCGCGTTGAATTGGAAGGTGCTGCCCTGTCGCGCCGCCGTGTTTCGATAGTCCCACCATTCTTTGAGAAAAAAGAATGCGAAGACCGCACCGCCGGTGATGAGATAGTCTGTAGTTCCGGTTGCGAAAAACCAGCAAACGAAAAGCGTCGGCGCCGCTCCGAGCGTTTCGTGGCCGACCGCGCCGGCCATCCAGCTGTGCGTCTCGGTGGCCGCGTCCTGAATGTCCTTAGTGCCGAATAGATCATGCATCACTTGTGTAAGCACGCGGCGCAAGCCGAACGGCGGAGCGTCATTTCTATCTGCCAACCACTCGATCCAACGCGACTGACCCGTTCGATTGGTCTTTGGTACCTGTGGCCTGATGAGTTGATGTGCGTCAGCATCACGCGGTCTGGCTCGCTGGGTTTGCGCGGCCGCCCGATTGACGGCACCGTCAGCGGTCATGTTGCCCCCCTAAGAAATTCAGTTCTGCACTCAGTGTGACATCGAAACAATGATTACGCTGCTCATTTAGGCACGGTTTCTTCTCCGGTCGGAGGCGGAGTCAGACGCCGCCTTGAATTCAAACGCATTTCGCTACTCCGCTGCCATTAGGCTCACCGCGGCCGGCGGCTCGAGCACCGGGCGGCGCGCCTCGGGCGGCAGCACTTCGGCATAGCGGCCGAGCCGCTCTTCGAAGCGGCGGTGATAGAATTCCGGCAGCGTCTTCGAGCGCCCCTCATGAAAGGCAAGCAGCTCGCGGTTTTCCTTGAGCAGCGTATAAATGCGGCGAAACTCGGCGAGCTCCGAGCGCTTTCCCCAGGTGCGCAATCCATGGATGAAGCGGATGATCGGGTGGGTTTTCGCGCTCACCCGCTTGAGCAGCATGGCGCGCGACGTGAGCGTCTCGTACATGTCGATCATGTGCGCGTAAAAAGTCCGCGGATCGTAGTTCTTTAGCGTTATCGCCAGATTCGGCGTGTAATAGAAGGCGAACGGTAGCGCCGACAGAATCCGCCCCTCGCGATAGAGCTGGTCATAGAGCGGCGTGCCGCCGAACGGGGTGGGGATGTTCACCGCCGGCCACACTTCAGGAAGCTGTTCGATGAATTCCTTCGTCAGCTTCACCGGCTCGTCGCCCTTGTCGCTTTCGCCGCCAAACATGAAATTCACCTGCACCCCCGGCACGTAGCGGCTGAGCAGCCGAATATGCGCGATGACGCTGTTCAGCTTTTCCCGGCCGCGCCTGGCGCTGACGGCGGCCTTGTTGGAATAGTCGATCCAGGATTCGATTCCCGGCGCGACATAGACGCAGTGGGTTTGCTCGAGCCGGGCAAGCCGCTCCGGCTTTAAAATGGAGAGCGAGCTCTCCATTGCATAGGGATTGCGCGGACCTGCCGGCAGCCCGTCGATCAGATCCATCATCTTGTCGAAGCGCACCGCGAAGTTTGGGTCGTGATAGCCCACCAATACGCGCGGAAAGTGACGCGCGAGATACTTAAGATCGGCTTCGATGCGCTCGCGCGGAAACGCCGTATACGGCGTATTCCAGTCGACGCAAAAGTTGCACGAATAGGGACAGCCGCTGCTTGCCAGAATCGGCACCATGCTGGTGATGAGCGGACGGCCGTTGTGGAACGAGGCTTTGCTGATCTCCGGCATGCGCTCTTCCACCGAGGGCAGATCGGTCGCGGGCCTGCCGCTGCTCACCACGACAGGCGGATCGAAGCGCTGCTTCAAGATGTCGGCGATCAGCGCCTTGTCGCAGTCCTTGACCACGATGTCGAAGAAGCGGAGGCAATCGGTGGGAAACGAGCGCGCATGCGGACCGCCGATCACCGTCAGCACACCTCGCCGCCGGAAGATCACGCCCAGCGCATAAGCGAGGGCCGAGCACTGCGTGAAAGAGCCGACGATGAGGACGTCGATGTCCTCGGGAATCAGGCTGAGCGGATCCTGCTGGCCGTAATAGGTGGCGTAATGCACCTCATGGCCAAGCGAGCGGCACCACACCGCAATGGCCTGCGGCATGATGGCCATGAACTGCTTGCGGAAATAGCGGCCATTGAGACGCGCACCCCAGCCTTGGAGCGGCGTGTCGTCGAAGAGATCAATGATGGCTACGCGCACGGCCAAATTGCCGCGAGCGCGATACCGCGTCGCCGAAGTCGCTGTTTCATTAGCCCCACCCGCGCGTATCAATGCCGAAACTCCCCCAAACGTAAAGCCTCACCCCAGCCCGAACACCGCAATTTGGCGCGAGCGGACCGAGCAGAGTGGGGAAGCCCGCATCGCTATGCTATTAATCCGCCTACGCAACTTCGCCTGCCGTCATTGAGGGACCACCATGAAGCCGATCATCGCCGCCGCGCTGCTTACCGCCGCACTGCCGGCCCTGGCGCTCGCTCAAACCGCCGCGGATCTGAAGAACGCCGCCAACACACCGGATCGCGTCTTGACCTACGGCATGAGCTACAGCCAGCAGCGCTTCTCGACGCTCACTCAGATCAACCGCGACACGGTTAAGCGGCTCGTTCCCGCCTGGTCCTACAGCCTCGACAACAGCAACGGCGAAGAATCGCAGGCTTTGGTCATGGATGGTGTGATGTTTATCACTAGCCACGACAAAACGGTCGCGGTCGATGTTCTGACCGGGAAGGAGATCTGGAAGACGATGGTGCCGTATCCGCCGGAGACGACGAGCGTCGTCTGCTGCGGCATCGTCAATCGAGGCGGCGCTCTCTATGCCGGCAAGTTCTACCGCACGCTCTTGGATGGCCGCGTGCAGGCGCTGGATGCCAAGACCGGCAAGGAAGTGTGGAACACGCGCTCGGGCGATCCGAAAGAAGGCATCGCCATGACCGGGGCGCCGCTCGTCGCCAATGGTGTGGTTGTTGTCGGCGTCGCCGGCGCCGAGTTCAGCATCCGCGGCTACATCGACGGATATGATGCGGAGACCGGGCAGCGCCTATGGCGGCGCTACACCGTGCCGGCGGCGGGCGAGCCCGGCGCAAACACCTGGCCCGACAACGCGGCCAAGGCGGCCGGCGGCAGCACCTGGACCACGGGCTCCTACGACCCCGATCTCGATCTGGTCTATTGGGGCGTCGGCAATCCCTCGCCGTGGAATCCGCTCGATCGCAAGGGCGACAATCTCTACACGAACTCGATCATCGCGGTTAAGCCGAAGACCGGCGAGCTCGTCTGGCATTATCAGACCTCGCCCAACGATCCCTTCGACCACGACAATGTGCAGTCGATCGTGCTCGCCGATCT
>Ga0126377_10004099_pt1 | contig 10526 bp, 6 predicted proteins | sample PanSoiMetPlot_22_FD_92647 | JGI IMG/M metagenome (GOLD analysis project Ga0126377, IMG submission 92647) | Tropical forest soil microbial communities from Panama - MetaG Plot_22 | ecosystem: Environmental > Terrestrial > Soil > Tropical forest > Bulk soil | place: Panama | collected 2016-02-17 | reverse complement strand
TCAACCGTCCTTCCGGTATGGTGTTCGCTGTAGCCGGGAAGGGCGCTGAGGCGAAGAATCTGTTCCCAGGATTGTCCGGCGGCGAGTTTGCGTTGAATGATTTGTTTTTGGTAATTTATGAGGTGTGGTAACAACAGGACCCATGATTGCTCTCGCCTAAGCAGTTAACTGAAACCACGGTAATTATCGGAATCCGAGAAATACCGCGGCCCCATGGGCCAGACGCATTGTCTCTCATACTTCATAACATAGATGCTAATGAAGAGGCGGAATTTGTGGTTTACTTCAAATAAAAACGGGCTTGGCAGTGTTCATAATAAACCTATCAAGCCCAACGGTTCACTTCAGCGATGTTAGTTTCCTAATGCTGAAATGATTTACCAAGTATCGCCATCATCTCCAAAAAAATCTCCGTCCGGTACCTCTTCCAGCGAAAGCAAATTACTTGTTCCCGCTGCCGGCCTCGATGCCAGGGGATGATGACGTGCACTAATATTCCCGTCTTGCTTTTGATTATGCAGTCCCTGTACCAAAACGCGGAAAATCTTGCCTGTTTACGGTAACTTATTGAGAGTCGATGTGATGATGATAACGCAAGCTAAACCTGCGTGTGTTTGAGGAAAAGGGCTCCCGCGACATTTCACAGAAACCGTTTTATGGAATAGATGATGCGATATTTATCAGTGCGCCAAATAAAATGAAGAGTGTGCAAATTAAAGTCTAACTTGGTCAGCAGTTAGTATTGATGGTTTCGATGTTTAAATCCCATTCACCGCAGAGGCGCAGAGCACGCAGAGAGAAGAAGTGCGATGACGATACTAGAGGAGAGAAAAGAGAGGAGTTCGAGAATTCTCGCAAACCTCTTCTTCCTCTCCTTCTCTCTGCGAAATCTCTGCGTGCTCTGCCTCTCTGCGCTGAATGGGCTTTGCTAACCTAGTCTTCTTGAGGTCATTGAAACCGTTGATTACGAACAACTTTAATTTGCACACTCTTCAAATAAATCTCGAGAAAGCCTTGTGTTAAACAAATCCATAACTATTACTCCACGAAGTTCAATTCGATTGGAATAATACTTGCAATTCATAGATCCCAATGGATGAGGATCCATATTCAATAATCTCTTAAAAATCGGAGGGAAAATACTGATCTAACCGCCTCGGTTTCGATTTCCAACCATGGTTGAGAATAGGAAGGAATATATGTTCAAACAACATCTTCTGGTATCAAAAGGTGCCGCGGAAACATACCCCAAGCTATTAACCCTCTTTTTAGGGTTATTGCTTGTGCCAGTAGTCGTGAGCCAGGCACTGGCTCAGGGTGGGAACAGGGGTGCAATTACGGGAACGATTAAAGACCCTGGCGGGGCGGCAATCCCGAATGCACGGGTAGAGATCATCAACCAACAAACTTTGGTGCCTGAGCGCGTCCTCACTACTAACGCGGACGGCAGTTTCAGCGCGACCCTGCTCCCAGTGGCGATCTATCGTGTGGTGGTAACTGCGGCCGGTTTTGCGAAAGCGGGAGCAGACAATATCAAGGTTAACGTGACCGAGACCACTAACATCACAATCTCCATGATGATCGGGGTGGTAACGGAAACAATGACCATCAGTGGCACCGCAACGACCATCCAAACAAGCTCTCCGACCACAGGTGAGATCATTCAAACCGTCGGCGATCTGCCCTTATCGACGCGTAACTTTCTCTCATTACTGGCGCTCTCCACCGGAACGAACAGTGAACTCGCGGATACGGCTGCGCTCGGGCGCGGCGCTGTCAGCATCAATGTCAACGGGCAGCGACCTGTCAACAACAACTACCAGTTGGAGGGTATCAATGCCAACGACATCAATCTCCCGCAATTTGACAATGTCCCTTTGCCCAACCCGCAGACTGTCACGGAATTTAAGACTCAGACATCGCTCTACGATGCTTCGCAGGGACGTAATGGCGGCGGTAACATCCAGGTAGCTCTCAAGTCCGGGAGCAACGAATATCATGGCGACGTCTTCGAGTTCTTCCGCAACAACGTACTCAATGCCAACGACTTCTTCCTCAACCGCGCGCACCGTGAACGTCCGGTGCTCCGGCAAAACCAATTCGGTGGCTCTGTCGGCGGGCCAGTGCCCTCTAGCGATAATATCTGGGGTCCACTTGCGCCGATCTTCGCGCCGATCTTCAAAGATATGTACTTCTTTGGCAACTATCAGGGGACGCGCGCCGCATCGGGAGTTTCTGCCGGTACGCAACTGGGTACCAACATTCCGGTTCTCCCGGTCGACCGCTCCGAGGCGAACCTGATTAGCAGATATTTCCCTGTTGGATTGCCCCCGGGATTGACGCACCTAGACCCGTCCGCGTTAGCTTTTCTGCAACTGCCATCAAGCCTCTGTCCAGGTCTCAGCGACGGTCGGTTTTGTATTCCGACGCTCCCCGGCACACCCGGCTTCGGCCCTGATGGGACGCTGAACCGCGCTTTTCTTTCAAGATCTGCTGTAGGGACTTACAACGACGATCAGTTTACGATCACGGGGGACAAGCAGCTCACCGAGAAAGATCAGCTTTCTCTTCGTTACTTCTTCTCCAACAACAATACCATTCAGCCTTACGGAATTTTATCGACGCTGCCTTTTCAGAAGGCCCTGCCCGGACAAAACCGGTTCGTGAAGCTGGGCTGGACACGGCTCTTTTCCTCGAACCTGGTCAATGATTTTCGATTCGGCTTCAACCGATTCGGTTTCGATCAGATTCCGACCGAGCCGATCACACTAACTGACATCGGCGCCGTTCGTGGCAATTCGGCCCAGTTCCCGGCGGCCTACCGTATAGCGATAGGTGGTGTCGGCTTCCAGCTCGGCACAGGAGTCAATGATAACCGGGGCGGGCGATTCAACACCTTCGTCTATGCGGATGACGTTTCATACTCCCTGGGTAAACATCAACTTCGGATGGGTGGTGAGATAAGCCATTATCAGCTTAACCGATACAACAACTTCGCTACCCGCGGCAACGTCACCTTCAATAATACCGCCGCAGGCGCCGGCGGAGCCAACATCCCTGTGCTTACCGGTTTCCAAAATTTCCTGCTCGGTCGCATCACGTCTACCCAAGGCGGTTCCGGCTTCTTCACCTTTTATTTCCGCGCGACGGATTATGCGGCCTACATTCAGGATGATTGGAAGTTATCGCCGAGGCTGACGCTCAACCTGGGATTGCGATGGGAAGGACTGAGCACGGCCTATGAGAAGTTCAACTTTCTCTCAAACTTTCAGGGACTGGGTGATGGCCAGCCGGGACCGATCAAGATTATTCACCCGGCGGAGACTCCGCGGGTGGGCACTCCTGGTGTCAAACGATGCACGTTACTCCACTGCCTGGACGATAATAATTTTGGACCGCGCGTGGGTTTTGCCTGGGACGTCTTTGGCGACCAGAAGACCGCGGTGCGCGGCGGTTATGGGGTCTACTTCCAGCGGGTTTCGAATCAACCGCTGCTGCAGACCTCAGGCGGGGAACCCTTCTCGCAGACAGTCAGCGCTGCATCATTTTCGGTGACAATGCAGAATCCGTTCCCGTCCATTCGGCCGGCATCCGACTTCCCATTGCCAACTGATCAACCAATCCCCGCTCTCATCGCTTTCAACGGCGCCACCGGGGCTCCGATCTTTAGCACCGTTCCCGGTGTCAGGCCCGGGAGCGCATTAAGCGGCTTCTTCTTCTTCCCGGAGCGCGACTTCCGAGCGCCTTATGCCCAACAATGGAATCTCACCATCCAACGTGAGTTCATTCCCAATTGGTTGTTTGAAATAGGCTACGTAGGCACACGCGGTGTGGGATTGATCGGCACCGGGCGTCCGTTCAATGCCGCGCAGATCTGCACCCTGGCAAGCCCTTGCGTGATTCCGGCGAGCATCGGTTTGAGTGTGATCGTGCCCGCGGGTACCCCGGGAGTGATCAAGAACTCGGATGGCACAATCTCTATCACGAGAAGTACAACGAATAATGAGGATGCGCGTGTCCCTGCGCAATATATGGGATTGGCAAATAATCGGGGCCAATACCAGGAACAATCCGGCGCTTCGACGTATAACTCGCTGCAGGCTTCAGTCTCCCACAGGTTCACTCAAGGCCTCTATTTTCAGGCTGCTTACACCTTCTCGAAATCGATCGATAACAGTTCTGGATCGGCATTCCAGGATGAGCTGAATGGCTTGATCCATTCCGGAAATCTTTTCGACGTGAACTCCAACCGCGCATTGTCAGACTTCGATCGCACGCACCGCTTTGTGATCAGCTATGTTTACGAACTGCCATTTGCCAGAATGTTGAATATTAAGAACAGCGGCATAGGCAAGCTCGCGCACGGTTGGCAAATAAACGGCGCAACGATCTTCCAATCAGGCACACCTTTCCTGATCTTCGATTCGAGCACAGGTACATTGCAGGATCCGGAAAGCAACAATGGTTTTTTCCGTCCGCAACTTGCACCGGGCAGAACGACTCGTGACCTGAGTACTCCCGGCAATGTGCGGGACCGGCTCGACAACTATGTCAATCTCAACGCCTTCCTCGTGGCGGCCGATGATAACTGTGTCAACAGTCAAAACGTCAGTGCACCTTGCTCCGACCCGGGAGTATTGGGAGCACTCGGCAGTTTCGGGCGCAATGTCATGCACGGTCCTTTCCAGCAGAACTGGGATATCTCGTTTGTCAAGACGACCAAAATAACGGAGAGGATTTCAATGGATTTCCGGGCTGAGTTCTTCAACATCTGGAATCACGCGGTCTTCCAAAGTCCACGAGCTGCAGGCGGCTCTCTCGGAAATTACGGAACTGTTGACGTCGAAAGCGGTGATTCATCGATCCTCGGGACTGCCAACCGACCACGTATCATTCAGTTTGCATTGAAGCTTAACTTCTGATTCCGACCTTCGAGGGAGAATACGGAACAAACGAAAAAGCACGGAACAAACGGAATAAAATCAAAACCAGATTTTATTCCGTTTGTTCCGTGCTTTTTCGTTTGTTCCGTATTCTCTCTTCCAGCATCCTTAGCCTGAATCTAACAACTGCTCGGCCGCTCAGCGGCCGAGCAGTTGCAGAGCGAATCGTTCAGAAGCGGAAAATTACTCCTCCGCTAAATTCGCCCTGGTTCGACCACTTAGAATCATCGACTAAACTACAATAGAACTGATTGCAAAAGATTCCACCCGGTTGCGAGCCGATGTAGGTGGGAGTCCAGCGGGCCGACGCCTTAACGCCAAAAGACTGGCTTATAAAGTATTTCACACCGCCGCCCAAGGTTAATGCGAATTTGGTCTTACTGCCTAAATTCCCGGCAGCAGTAGTCCCATTCGGAAAAAAGATGATGAAGTCTCCCGGACTGTACACCGTCGCACCAAGGCCACCTAAGACGTAGGGACGAACCTTCCCCAATACTTCGCCGAAATTGTAGGTGGCGACACCGAGATAGTTGTAGATCGGCATGTCGGCGATATTCACAGTCCCGACATTGACAGCGGTGGCGCCACTGGCTGTCAGCTTGCTAGATTGGCGGGCCCAGAGAAAACCGACCGCGAATTTTTCGGACATTACGTAATCACCCTGGAATCCGAATGATATTCCGCTGTCCACTCCAATTCTGTTGACGAGCGCCCCGTTAATATTTACCTGATTGATGTCAAAGCCGGAAGCAGCGGTATATCCGAGATGCGCCGCGACCTCGACCTTTTTCTCCTGCGCTAATGCGGCGATGTTTAACATCAACAGGATTAGACACAACAATAATGCTTTGCTACGAATCATGATAAAAATCTCCTTCTTCTTTTTTTGTCCCTGATTGTGAAGCGCAGACATGTGCACCTTTCGGGCGCATATGAATACACTTCCTACTTGATTACGGCTGACGGAATGCGAATCTCCCGTAGCCTGAGAACCCCAGAGAGGATGCGTTCCCCTCTTCTCCTGACATTTCTCCCATCCGGCTACACCTTCTTGTTCAGATCGAGAGTTAACTTAAGGTTTATCCGATCTGGAAAAGAGTGTCTTGCCAGTGCCCAGCAAAGCACTAAGTGACTGAAGCCGCACCCGTGTAACGAGAATATAGGCTTGCTCAGCACCTTTAGAATATATAGAGATCGTGTTACGGCGGATGGCATCGAGCGCGCGGAGTTGCTCGAATAGACCCTGTTCAAGGGTCTTATTAGCTTTCTCGTATGGCTTAACCGAGACTGCGCGAAAATGATCGGCATCAGCAACGAGCGCCGCGTAAACTTGAATTTGCTCGTCCGCACCAGCGTAATCATCCTGGTCGAGCAGGTGTTGTGCATTCTTTAATCGCTCGCGTGCAAGCCGGATATATGTCTTGATCCGGTCATTCGTCCCCTCAGATCGGTTGAGCGCTTTGTTCTCTTCCGCCGAAAACTTCCTGGTGGTTCCCTCCTGCAATTCAGAAGTTTTTACTGTGTTCACTGCCCCGAAATTATTCGTTCGCCCAGATTCCTGTGCGCCGGCATAGTCAGCCAGCCCCGTCATTGCCGCTAGAATTAATGCGACCATCACCCGGAAATCCTTGTTGTCTTGCCGATGTCTCATCCCTATCAAACTAAGCACAGGCTTTGCGAGGGCATGTACACATATCCTTATAGCAATAAGAGCGGCAGCGGGAGTCCTCCCTCACTGTCCCGTCAGCCTTACAGTCAGTCTGGCAGTGACAGCCGACCTGATCCTTGGTCGGTTTATGGCTGCAACTGTGTTCCGGGCGTTTATGCCCGGGATTACCCTCTTCCTCTCCCGGGTCTTGTCCTGATTCTTGTGAAGTTTTCATGTGACAGCTCTTATGGCTGTCTCGAGCCGTGGGTCGCTTGACCATCGCGCCAGTGAGTAATATGCCGATAAGCATGGCCAGCATTAATAAAATGCTCAATCGCTTGTTAAATACCATTACAGTGCTCCGCGGCGGGTAACGCCTCCCGCCCTCTCCAGACATTGCTTCCAGTTTCATCTCTCGGGTATCGAGTCGTCTTGATTATTCCCGCTGGTAATAGGCGGGAAAGACGACAGAACTACTAGGGCAACTTATACGCCACGGTTGATCGGCTCTGGTGAGATCAGGATAAAATGTGCAAGCTTAGCGATTTATTTAGGGTTAGAGTGAAACCGCCAAGGATGATTATCCTCGCGAGAACAGATGGATATCGCGCTATCTCATGGAAGCTGCGAAATTTCGCGGCGCTTTACCCCATTTTGCAGGCTCGACATCACTGGCCTGCGTAATAGCCTTCTTTCGTGCGGACAATAAGGCGCGGGAGCTCATGTGGAGGTTTAATGCGCAGCTTGATCTTGCGCCACTTACCGTCGCGCCTGAAGTTGCTCGGTACATAGCCGATGCTGTATTGCCGGCGCAACTCCAAAGCGATGCACGCAACCGCGTCATCCAGCTCACGGTTGAGGCGCGGGAAGAAGGCCTTTCCACCGGTCGTCTTGGCAAGTTTTTTGAGAATCATGCTTCCCCGCTCATCATTCGATTCAGCATACATCCCGAAAGACTCCATGATCCCGATGCAATAGACCTGGATGTCGGACTCCTTCAGTTGCCTTAGCAATTCCTCGGAGGTGTAATGCGAGCGGTTATCCTGACCATCGGAGATGATTAGTAGTGCCCGCTTCTTGTGCCGGCCATGCTTGACCTCCTCCACACCGAGATAGGCGGCGTCGTAGAGCGCGGTCGTGCCATCAGCATCGACCGCCGAGAGGAGTCGCAGGGCCGTGTCCCCATCGACCGACTCGCCGATCAAGTCAGGGCGCTGATTGAAGACGACGATAAAAAAGTCGTCGCCGATGTGGCTGGTCTCAATGAAGGCTTTGAGCGCCGCTCGTGCGCGGTCCAGTTTGTCCTGCATACTCTGCGAGACGTCGAAGATGATGCCGATGCTTACCGGTTCGTCAATGCTGCTGAAGAACTCTATCTTTTGCATGACATTGTCTTCGTAGACTTCGAAATGCTGAGGCTTTAGCCCGGTCACAAAGTTGTGATGCTTATCCGTAACTGTAACGTTGAGAGTGACGACTTCAGAGGACAACCTGACGATCGTCTCCCCCTCCGCCCCCTTACCGTTCGCCGGCCGCTTGCTGGAGAGTTCTTCCGGTTTGACTCTCTCGCGTTCCGGTTGTGGCGCAGGTGGTATATCCTGTGGTCCCTGTTGTGCGCGGGTCGAAGGCAGGCCTGGCAGAAGGCATAGGGACATGATCGTCGCACGAAGTGATCGCCGGAATCTGGACATTGGTATTCCCTCCCGATCAAGACTCTTAGGATGACGCATCGCTATCCGGCGGCAATTCATTAGCAAGGATCACACCACCTGCAGCTGCGGCCAGGACTATGGACTAACCGATTTAGAGTCGAATCTTTAGGTTGGGTCGGAGAGGGTGATGGAAAGAGAACAGAAGGCGGTCTCAACCATGATAATTGACGGGAACCGTGAGAGATCAGCGAACCCTTGAAATTTCTAGATGTGCTGACAAGAGGGATTACGAAATAGACGAAAATAACGAAATAAACGAAGGATTTTCGTTTATTTCGTTATTTTCGTCTATTTCGTAATCCCTCTCATAATTGACGAAGAAGAAGCTCCGCCGAGCTCACCGCCGTACTGATTCCAGCGATCCTGTTGTCGCGGCTCACCGCGGGCGTTGCTGAAAAAGTCGTTCGCATTCAGCGCCTCGTTGCGGAAGTAGTAATAGAGACCGCCGCGGTATTGGTTTGTCCCAGATTCAACGACGACGTTCACCGTGCCGCCGGATGTGCGGCCATACTCGGCCGAGTAGCTTGCCGTCAGGACGCGGAACTCGCGAATGGACTCGGCGCTCGGCAACCACTGCGGTCCACCCGTCGAGCCGGAGACCACCGAGATACCGTCCACCGTGATTTCGTTGTTGACCGTGCGGCTGCCGTTGATCGACAACCGGGCTGAATTGATTCCCGTGGCTGCGCCGCCACTGGAGACGCCCCCACCCAGCGTCAGCAGGTTGAGGATATTGTGATTGGGGAGCGGCAGGTTCTTCACGTGTGATGTATTGATCGGGTCGCCCAATGACGAGCTCTCAGACTGCAGCTGGCCCATACCGCTCCCTTCGACGACAATCGTCTCGGTCAAGGCGCCGGGTGTCAGCGTGGCGTTCACGCGAGCACGCTGGTCAACCTGCAAGACAACGTCATTGATCTCCACCTTCTTGAACCCGGGTGCCTCGAACGAACACTAGCAGTTTAATCGCCTACCTAAAAGAGCGCTCGAGGTGCAGCCTCAGTTTTTACACAACTGACGACCTCACAAAAAACAAACCCAGAGCTCGGATTTACAGTTGATTGGCGTATAAAATGATGGCTATATTGGGTTCGGAAAATAAGACGGAAAACCTGGGCAGTCGGTTCGGAGCTGTAGCGCCCATTAAAGCCCATTCATTGCAGAGACGCGGAGCACAGAGAGAATTCGCAGAGAGAAGAAGAGAGAGTTTTCTCAACTACTTCTTCCTCTTCTTTTCTCCTCTTCTCTTACTCAATTTCTTCTCTTCTCTCTGCGAATTCTCTCTGTGCTCCGCGTCTCATTTACCTGAGTATCTTTCAATGAAAATAAATAGAATTCTGATATTATTTTTGGTTTTCTCGATTGCACCCCAACTCAGTTCGAGCACACTAACGAGTGGACAAAAGGCTGAACTCCAGCAATTGGGAAAGCAAGCCCGGAACGTCACGATCATCCGCGATGACTGGGGTATCGCGCATGTCTACGGCAAGACTGACGCCGATGCAGTCTTCGGTGCTATCTATGCCCAGGCCGAGGACGATTTCAATCGGGTCGAGACGAATTACATCAACTCGATGGGACGGCTCGCAGAAGCCGAAGGCGAGTCCGCAGTGTGGCGGGATTTGCGCATGAAGCTATTCATCGACCCCGATGTATTGAAGGCGCAGTATGATGCCAGCCCACTCTGGTTGAAGAGGCTGATGGACGCCTGGGCCGAAGGTTTAAATTTTTATCTCGCGAAGCATCCACAGGTAAAACCGAGGGTGATCCAGCGCTTCGAACCCTGGATGGCGCTCTCTTTCACGGAAGGCAGCATAGGAGGGGACATCGAAACGATTGGCCTGGAGCAGTTGCAGGCTTTCTACGGGAACGACCGTGTTGCCACTACGTCGCATGACGAACGCGAGTTCTTTGACGAGCCTGAGCCGAGCGGGTCGAACGGCATTGCCATCTCGCCTTCGAACACGGTTGCACGTCGTGCCTTGCTGCTGATCAACCCGCACACCTCTTTCTTCTTCAGGTCCGAGTTGCAGATGACGAGCGAGGAAGGGTTGAATGCTTACGGCGCCGCCACGTGGGGACAGTTCTTCATCTACCAGGGCTTCAACGAGCGCTGTGGATGGATGCACACGTCCAGCGCAGTTGATGCCATAGACAGGTATCTCGAAACGGTAGTCAAGCAGGGCGATCGCTTCTATTACAAGTACGGCAATTCAGAGCGGC